>Ga0315336_1003713_pt1 | contig 19737 bp, 15 predicted proteins | sample ASW5metaG_FD_204512 | JGI IMG/M metagenome (GOLD analysis project Ga0315336, IMG submission 204512) | Ammonia-oxidizing marine archaeal communities from Monterey Bay, California, United States - ASW #5 | ecosystem: Environmental > Aquatic > Marine > Intertidal zone | place: USA: California... | reverse complement strand
AGTTTCCATAGCATCTCCGTCTCGCTGGGGGACGTCGACGGCGATGGCGACCTGGACGCCTTCGTAGCCAACGGAAATCAAGCTAACCGCGTCTGGATCAACGACGGCACGGGCACGTTTACCGACAGCGGCCAGGCGCTGGGCAGTTCCGCTAGCATCTCCGTCTCGCTGGGGGACGTCGACGGCGATGGCGACCTGGACGCCTTCGTAGCCAACGCCACCCAAGCCAACCGAGTGTGGATCAACGATGGCACGGGCACATTCACCGACAGTGGCCAGGCGCTGGGCAGTTTCCATAGCCTGGCTGCCTCGCTGGGAGACCTCGATGGCGATGGCGACCTTGACGCCTTCGTCGCCAACTACAACGGTCAAGCCGATCGCGTCTGGACCAATGATGGCACAGGTACGTTCACCGACAGTGGACAGACGCTGGGCAATTCCCTTGGCCGTGGCGTCTCGCTGGGTGATCTGGACGGCGATGGCGATCTGGACGCCTTTGTAGCAAACAGCATTCAGGCCGACCGGGTGTGGATGAACAACGGCACAGGCGCTTTCACCGATAGCGGCCAGTCGCTGGGCAGTTCCGCTAGCTTTGAGGTCTCGCTGGGGGACCTGGATGGCGACGGCGACCTCGACGCCTTTGTGGCCAACACCACTAATCTGGCCAACCGGGTTTGGACCAACGATGGCAGTGGCACTTTCACCGACAGCGGCCAGACACTGGGCAGTTTCAATAGCGGGGGCGTTTCGCTGGGCGACTTGGATGGGGACGGCGACCTGGACGCCTTCGTGACCAATAGCAATCAAGCCAACCGCGTCTGGCTGAACCCGAACTTCGTCACGTTGACGGGAACCACAGTCAGCTTCAGCACGCGTCCCAGCGACGAAACGCTTACGCTCCGCCGCAATTCGTCCAACGGCAATCTCGAGTACAGCCTCGACGGGGTGATCTTCAGCGAGGACCTTGATAGTGCTACGCCGGGAGTTCAGTCGCTCACCGCCTTTTCGGTCACCTCGATCGACATCAACATGAACGGCGGCGACGACACTCTAATCCTCGATTATGCCGCCGGCGGTGAGTTTGCTCCTAGCGGCGGGGTTGCCTTCGATGGGTCGACGGGCAGCGACGAGTTACGAGTGATTGGCGACGGCACGACGGTTGGTATTTATCGTCCAAGCGAAACGACGACGGGGGACGGTGATGTCGAACTGATCACGATCCAGGGGATCACGCTCGTTACCTTCACCGATCTAGCTCCAGTGGAGGTCTCGGGCATGAGCCGCTTCGCGCTGGAAACTCTCGGAGGTTCGGACAATCTGACAGTGGCTGCTGCGCTTGGTTCCGGCAGCCAGGACGCTAGCACGGTTAGCGGCACAAGCGGAGGCGTGGCCCTGGAATCGCTCACGTTCTTTGATGTCGACGAGTTTGTCATCGACGCCGCCACAGGAGATTCACTGTTTATCGACAGCGACTCGATCAGTTTCACCGGCGTCGGCCAGGCACAGAATCTCAACATTTTCACGATCCTCACCGGCAACGGATTCGACGACGTGGATATGGGATCGGCCGAGTTCTCGGTTCCCGAGGAGTTCCGCGTAGTGTCTGGCGACGGCGAGTTCACGATTTCTGGCGGGACGCTCACCGCGGGCGAACTGAACCTTTCCGGCGGCGAGCTGGGCGGTTTTGGCACGATCGACGCAGTGATTCGAAACGTTTCCGACGTTTTCCTGGAAGGAGGCACGCTTACCGTGACCCAAGGGCTTGCTCTCGACAGCGGCAGCTCTCTGGAGGGTTTCGGAACGCTGGCCGGCCGCGTGGCGACGGTCGCCGGTTCGGCCATTGTGGCGACCGGAGCACTCACGCTTGGCGACGCGACGGCCCTCGATGGTTTCTTCAGTGATGGAATTCTGATCGTCGGCGCGAACACTGTTACCATCCACGACGCCAACGAAGCGGTGCTCGGTTCGCTGACGACTATTGGCACGGCTGGGGCCGACGGCACGCTCACCGCTGCTGGCGGTCTGCTGCTGGAAGAAGGCAAGAATCTCCAGGGTCGCGGCGTGGTCGACGATGGTGAGTTCCACAATGATGGTCACGTGATCTCGACCGATACGCTTGCGTTTGAAGGGCTCTTCACGGGAATTGGCGACTTCGCCGGCACCGTGGCCTTCAACGGAGGCATGAGCCCCGGCCACAGCCCGGCCCAGATCGATCTGGATGGCAACGTCACGCTCGGCGGAACGAATACTCTGTTCAGCGAGATTGGCGGTTCGCAGCCAGGCAGCCAGTTCGACCAGCTTCAAATCACCGGCACAGTCAGCGTCAACGGGGCGCTGGACGTCGCATTGATCAACGGCTTCATTCCTTCCGAAGGAGATACGTTCGAGCTAATCGACGCTGCCGGCGGACGGACGGGCGAGTTCAGTTCAGAGTCGTTGCCTGTCCTGCCCGATGGTTTGCAGTGGAATGTTGAGTACGGCTCCAACACTGTGGCGCTCAGCGTGGCGTTCTCCGCCGACTTCGATCAGGATAGCGACGTCGATGGATTCGACTTCCTCGCCTGGCAACTCGGGTTGGGCACTGTTGCCCCCAACGCGACAAAGAGCGACGGCGACGCGGACAATGACCAAGACGTGGACGGCGATGACTTGACAGTGTGGGAGAATCAGTATGGGAGTCCGGCTCCACTCGCGGCGGCGAGTGCGTCACTTTCCACTGTATCGTTTTCCTCGGAATCGTTTTCCACTGAGTCCCCTGCCGAACCGTCGATGGTCAGCGGCGATCTGGTCGACCTAGCGCTAGCCGTGGCCTTGGCTGAGGAAGCAGACCGGTTTCCCGGCAAGAAAGAATTAATGACGCACTCGCCACCGATAGATTTTTTCTCTGCTGAGCAGATCGGGTGGGGAGCTCGGCCAGTCTCCAGCTTCTCAAACTCAGCGAATGCCGGTACGACGGGCATCCAGAGGAGTGAGGCCCCCGAGTCAATAGGCTCGTGGGAAGACGCCTTTGACGAGGTGTTTGCTTCCGTTTTCTAGTGATCGGCATCTCGCCAAAAAGCTCGGTGTCAGGGCGATACGGGTTCTGGTTCGCACCGACCATCCGCGGTTTTAAGACCTTGCCATGCGACGTAAGTTCAGGGTTGATCAGGCTTTGAACTTTATAGATGTACCGTTTAAGTCAAGTGGCGTCCGGCGTGATGACGCCGAAGTCTTTTCTCCTGGTTAACGTGGTTTTGGTTTCGTATTACGGGCTCCCTCTTCTCTGTTCCTGTTTGTTTCCAGCTGGAACGTTTCGGCCAAGTTGAGTGCGGCTTTGTAGAGCGACAGATTGTGGCCTGCTGCCCAGAAGTCGAGCACGTTACCGGCCTGGCTGCACTCTGGATGAAAGCAGCGATAGACGTTCTTAGAAACATTCACCGCGAAGTTGCGGCTATGCTCCCGCTCAGCACTATGAAGCGGGCAAGGACCTCGCCGCTCCGCACCACGGCCTCGCAGACAGTTCCAATGACCCAGATGGGAGAGGACCTGCTGCATCGTGATCTGCTCACGCAAGTAAGCATAGTCCATAAGGTGATTGCTGTTTGCACCAGGATCCATGCCTTGCTTGACCGGTGTCACTGCAGGTTCTAGGTTGATATCGGTCGCGGTGACCACTTTACCATTCGGGAGAACATCCCGCTTGTGGCCCGCGGCCTCTTCTGTTTGCTGTGGCAGCGGAGAGGAAGCTTCTTCCTCCTTCGCGTCGTAGCCCCAAGGATAGTGGCCCTTGTCGAACGGCTTGTCACTGGCCCAGACGGCAAACACCAAGTGCAAGAGTTTCCGCATGCAGTGTCCCAAGGCGACGTCACCGCGCTTACCGCGCGCTCGCTGGCGGGCGTACAAGGCGCGCACCGCCGGATTGAAGCGGATGGCGCACTGGGCCGCGTTCCACAGATAACGTCGCACCAGATCGTCTCCCTTCCGAGACATCCGCATTTTCCCCGAAGGAAGGGGATTGCCGAGTCGATCGACTCCTGAACTCCGCTCTTCGGGAAAGATGCCAAAGTAGCCGACCAGCTTTTCCGAAGTGTCGAAACGCTCGATGGAAACGATCTTGGACGTCAGCACGGCGGCCGTGACTCGGCCGATGCCAGGAATCGATTCCAGCTGAACATGCCCCGAGCTTGGCATGGCCTCAAAGGCCTGCAGTAGTAGCTTCTGCAGCTTCTTTTCTTCGGCCAGGCTCCGGCGAACTTGCTCCACGTACTGCCGCACGAGGGTTTCGGCTAACTCGCCGCGGAGGGAACCGATACTTTTGGCGGCAGTGGCGTGAACCTTCCTCGCCTGCTCTTCTCGGATGAACGGAATCTTCAATAGCGAAGTGATCCGAGCATGCGCGATCCGCTGGGGCGTGGGGTATTTCTTCAATAACTCCAGCACCCAGGCAGCCGACATATTGGCGACGATCGTGGCCAATTCGGGGAAGACTCGGGCCAGTACATTGTGTAGGCGATTGGTGGTCCGTGTCGAGTCTTTCACCTGTCCTTGCAATCGGCTGACCACTTCCCGCAGGACATAGATCTCATCGGGAATGTCGGGCGTCTCGCCCGGTTGCTCCACGATGCCGAACCGGGCCATGGCAAAACTCTCGGTAGCATCCGACTTGCGCTTGGGAGAGATCGCTTTGTGATAGTCCTGGTTCCGCCTCGGTTCACCAACCGAAAGAGTCATCGGCAAGTCTAACTTGCGTAAGAATCGCTCCAAATTGGTTGCGTACTGTCCGGCGGCATCAATGTGCACATGGAAATGGACGTTTTGATGTTTTGCCACCAGTTTGTGTAATTGCTGCTGGAACTCGTGGTAACCTTCACTCGATTCGATCACGGTCAGTGGCACCGCGGCGGGCTGTCGCTCTGGTCCGAGGAAGGTGACGTGATGTCCATAACGCGCGGTGTCAATGCCGACACCAATTTCTGTTGTTGTTTCCATCTTCATAACGAGTCCTCCATGGTCACAGGATCAAACCTATGTAGCCACGAGACTCCTCCGGTACCCCTTCGGTCCAGGCAATGCTTGTGATCAGCCGGTCGTTGCCGCATGATGTACCAATCCCTTACACCAAAGGTCGGAGGGGTGAATCTATAAACAGTGGTCAGGCCACAGCGTGTAGCTTACAACTCCTCGCGACTCCACAGTCCTACGAATCCAACCATGATAAGAAGAACTGTGTGGGTTAGAAATCAATCATACAGGGGTGTTCTGCACTCCTGTTTGGCCACCCGGTCAAGAACCCGGGAAAATCCATTGCGCTAGACATGGGGGGGAGCGCATGCTGTTACCATAGGCAACATTCCGAGCCTGGAACGGTTCCAGGCAATTTCAAATGGGAAATCCCATACCAAAGGTTCCCTACAGAGCCAGCCCTGTCCCGTTTTCTGTCCAGGGAAACGTCGGCCTGGGTGCCGTTCGAGTTTTTTGACCATACGCGATAGGAGGCATATAATTCCCATCAATCAATATTGGCGATTCGCCGATCGTCGATCGCTGCCCGGATGAGCTGGGCAGTCCCCCCGAGCGTCGAATCGCATGCGTTACCAAAGGCGAAGGCTTTCATGAGATGTTCAGCTGCTTGAAGGAGGTGGCGCCATGGAGATCTTACTGGCTGGTTTAGCAGCAATTTTTCTCTCGGTTCTGTTGATCAGCGGCTGGGCAATGCTGTTGCTTACCCCGCTGGTCGTCCTGTTGGGAGCGGTTGTCGATGGTGTCGTGGAAGGGGGCTCTCGCATCCGGCGTTTCTTGCCTGGTCTAGCAAGAGACACCGTGAGCGGTATCCTCTGCATCGAGGGCCTCGCTTCGGAGCCCTCGCTGGCCAATCGCCTGAGCTCTGACATCGCCCGGGTGTTGAAATTGGCTCCGCCTGACACACGTCCCCGGGCTTGCGCCTGTGTTAAGAAGGTCGAAGGTAAGTCCATCGGTGTGCTGCGAGTTTTCAACACCAAGGGGCAGTACATGTTGCGCGCGTCTCGCGACAGCGCTGCCGCCGTCGCGGAGCGATTTTCAGCAGCACTCAACGAGTTCAAGGACACTTTTCCCGCAAGGGTCGGCGCTCGGCGCATCCGATGTGCTGAGTGTGATCCGAAGACCTGTCCACTTCGTCAACTGAAGCGCTCGCGGGCCTTGTCGCCACAGGCTGTCTAGGGATAAAACGAGTGAGGTAACTCGGACCAAGGGTCAATTGCAATTTTCGCATTTGATGAACCGTTGCCCCCCTGGTATGCACTCGATTCGAATAACTGGCGTCGCACCGTGAATCGGGCCTCCATTGGCTGATGATGCCGGTCCTCGGCATGCGGGAGTATTTTGCCGTGCGCAAGGAAATTGCAGACGACAACAACTTTGCTGCAGCGCTGGACAACGATCCTATTGCTTCCCGGCTGGAGGAAGTCGCCGAGTTGCTGGCCGACCAGGGTGCGAATCCGTTTCGGGTCGGTGCTTATCGCAAAGCGGCACAGACACTCCACGATTTGCGGCAACCGGTTGTTGAAATCCTAAAGGAGGAAGGTCCCGCAGGGCTCGTTCGCCTGCCCGGAATCGGCCGGTCGATTGCCAATGCTATCGCACAGTTTCAGCGGTCGGGCAAGATTCCACTGCTGGAGCGGTTGCGAGGCGAACACGCTCCTGAGCGCATCTTCACGACCGTGGCCGAAATCGGTCCCAAGCTGGCCGCCCGGATTCACGAAGAGTTGGGACTGGACAGCTTGGGGGAGTTAGAAGCGGCCGCTTGGAATGGCCGGCTCGCCAGGTTACCTGGCATGGGCGCTAAGCGGGTGCAGGCGATCCGTGAGGCACTCGCCGGGCGCCATGCGCAGGCTGACAAGCGGTTGTGGCACGAAGAATTCTCCGCAGCGGAAGCACAACCGTCAGTCGCCGAACTTCTGGAGGTTGACCGCAAGTATCGACGCCTGGTTGAGCAGGACCGCCTGCCTAAGATCGCTCCCCGGCGGTTCAATCCCGACCGGACGGCCTGGTTGCCGATCATGCATTCGCAGCTGGAAGAGCGGCATTACACGGTTATGTTTTCCAACACGGCGCGGGCCCACGAATTCGGCAAGACCCACGATTGGGTGGTCATCTATCGCGACGACGCGGCAGATCATGGCCAGTGGACGGTGATTACCTCCTCGTTCGGCAAGCTCCACGGGAAACGGATCGTCCGTGGTCGCGAACCGGAATGTGGCGATTACTATGCAGCAGCTGGCACTCCGCTCCTTTGATCCAGCAGTCATGTGTGCCGGTCGTACGGACTGCTGTGTCAAAACCAATGCGTTAATCGATTCGCTTCAACTACCCATGGTTCTTGGGTAACTTCCTTCGCCGTAAGTCTTGGGGCGGTCAGGCTTTGAACTTTATGACGTGTTTGGTTCTCCCGTTTGGCATGACATGAAATGCCTGGTCGTCAATCTTCGACTTGTCGTCGGAGAACAAGAAGAGGAATCCTTGTCTCATTTGTCGCCGGCTTTGCGAGGCTACCCCAGCGCGACGTCGAGCACCATCATCGCGACGAAGCCGAGCATCAGACTGAGCGTCGCGAGGTCGACGTTACCGCCTCGTTCAGCTTCAGGGATTAGCTCCTCCACCACGACATACACCATTGCTCCTGCGGCAAAACTCAGAGCATAGGGAAGAACCGGAGCGGCGACCGCTACCAGCGCTGCCCCTGCGACCGCAGCGACTGGCTCCACTAACGCGGAAAGCTGTCCGTACCAGAAACTCTTCAGTCGACTCATTCCCTCGGCGCGCAGGGGCATCGCTACAGCGATACCCTCTGGGAAGTTCTGGATGCCGATTCCAATGGCAAGAGCGACTGCGGAGGCTGTGGTCGATCCTGACTCTCCAGAGATCACTCCACCAAAGGCTACGCCAACCGCCAACCCCTCAGGAATGTTGTGTAGCGTGATGGCAGTTACTAAGAGGACCGCCCGACGCCAAGCCGTCTTTGGCCCTTCTGCTTCCTCTAAAGGAAAGCCGAGATGCAGGTGCGGCAGGCACTTGTCTAGTATCCACAGTGCCGCACCGCCTAATAAGAATCCGATCGCCGGAGGCAGCCAGGCAGGCAACGGACCGTGTTCTGCAATTTCGATCGATGGAGCCAACAGCGACCAAAAACTCGCCGCAAGCATTACGCCCCCGGAGAAGCCAAGCATTCCGTCGAGGAGTCGTCGATTGACTTGTCGGCTGAAAAAGACAGACAAGGCTCCGATAGCCGTGATGAACCAAGTGAAAAACCCTGCCAGCAGCGCCTGGTAGACCGGATCGAGTGCGGCAAACGAATCGTACAACTTATCTATGTCCGGAAAGAAGGTGTAACAGAGGGTGGTTAGTGAGCGGCTTACTTATAGAGCGAACGCCTCTATGTTAGATGAAACCACTAGGTTTTCCAGACACAGAACACGATGTGGTGTGCACACCTTCTGAACTTAGCTGTAAGCTGCCTAGTTCGACACGGACATCGCTCGCTGAATTATGGTGTTTCACACAAGCGGCATGTTGCGACTAAGCCTTCAAGAGCTGACAGAAATCCATTCAGTATGGCCACCGATCCTCAAAGCGTCTGTCGAACGAGAGCGGAACGCTTTTTGCACTTTGTATGAAGCATAACGTGAAGCGTGCCGAATTACGCCGGGAGTGTGACAAGCGGTGGCGCTTAATGTGCGGATACGCACATTGAGAAATAAGTCCGAGAGGTAGTATCTCACGAACCGAAAATGCCCTCACTCCAGCAAGCCAGCAGTACAACAACCCTAGACTCTCTTACCAAGGTTGGTACATAATTTGGAACAGGGGCACTTTCAGGGCTAATCTAATTTGATCGTGAGGCAATTCATATGACAGGAAGAGCCTTATTGAATACTGCGAATAATATCTATTTCTGGATGATTTCCAGTTTTATCATCAATGCTGCGTTCAATGCGCATGCGACCACAATGAACTATACATTGGATAACGTCATTCTGGTCGACGGAGAACCGATAACTGGCACGTTTGATTGGACCTATAATGTCGGCGACTTCGAGGATGGTACTGGAGTATTCACTGCCCTAGACATCCCCTATACGCAATACAGTTTTGCTGATGGTAATTTGAACATAGAAATTCAATCGGATGCCATCGAGATTTCAGGAAACGGTAACTACCATGATAAGGGGTTAGATATTACCCTTCGTCTCTCACAGCCTCTCTCATCCACCCAGTCCGCGCCGATTCAAACGAACCCAACCCAAACGAACCCAAATCCAAGCTTCTTCGAGTGCTGTGGCAATGGTTCTAAGGACCAGCCTTTTCAAAGCGGAAGGATCATTCCCAGCACCTTTCTCGTCGGCGACTTCGACGCCGACGGGGATACGGACGGTGCGGATTTTCTCAAGTGGCAAAAGGGCGGGGTATCCAGCCCGCCCAGTGCCTCCGACCTGACGGCATGGGAAGCATATTACGCCGCTCCGTTGGCGGCATTCTCGACCGCGGTGCCCGAGCCGAACTCGCTGGCACTAATCAGTTTGAGTGGGCTACTAGCTCTGGGCAGCTTCCGCCGCGCTACTGCATTCACCGCTTGATCTTAAAGATTACAGGGTGAACTGCCCTCCTGACCGTTGACCTGGTCTCCGGGCCAGCCCTTCATGTCGGAGTTGGACGACCAGTTTGCCATTTCTAAGGTGCTTCGGCATAGGCCTGGTCGGTAGGATTGAAAAGGTACTGTTTCCTGCTGAGGACGTTTCCACCTCTGCGCGCAAGCTGGGACCGCCATCTGCTTCGGTTGATGCATCCGCTGTGAGTTTCAGCGAGGGCGAATTGACAGCGGTGCGGACACCTCAGCAAGTTCCGCCACGATTCCCAAGTCGCAAAAGGGTAGGTTTTTGGCGTGTCCGACACGCTGATGAGATGATGGAGCATGCGATTGCCGGTTTGGGCGGTGGCATCTAAAGCAGCTTCATTTGACATTTGGACCTACCACGAATCTCTATCTTTCTCGGGGCTATTTGTTGCAGTGCCTTTCCCTTTCTGACAGGGTTCGAGTTGCTATTTCTTCTTTGCCCTATTCTCTGATTCCCTCAAATACTGATCGAGCGGCTCAAGGAGGTTCTTCGCGCTACTCAATTCTCCGGAGAGTGCCTGGGCTGCGGCGATCATGTCAGCCGTTAGGCCGCGGGTAGCAGTAATATTCCGTTTGGCATGGTTTTGGGGTGATTGATCCGCGGTTGCAGACATCAAGAGCAGCGCCACGCCCGCGACCTTGTTCTCCGTCACTCCGTCTCCGCGCACATACAGCATGCCCAGGTTGCCGATGGCCAGCGCATCCCCTTGCACCGACGCCTTGCGATACCACTCATTAGCTTTTGCGAAATCAACCTTCGCGCCACGTCCATTTTCATACAGCACCCCCAGATTGAATTGGGCGGCCGCATTCCCTTGGGCGGCGGATTTGCCATACCAAACAACTGCTTCCTTCTCGTCTTTGCCAACCCCAATGCCTTGCTCATACATCAAGCCCAAATTGAATTGGGAATCGGCATGGCCTTTCCTGGAAGCTGCGAGAAACTCTTCGTAGGCGAGTGGCAGGTCGTTGGCCTGATAAGCTGCGATCCCAGCCTCGAAATTGGCAACCGCGTTGATATTTTCCTTGTCCTTTTGCGGCTCGACGTCGACTCCGTCGATTTCCGAAGGTAAAGCTTCATCTTTTTCCACTTCAACCGTGCTTGTGCTTTCTGTGGCATTGCGCTCGGTCTTCTTGGCACATCCTGTTAGCAATAAGCCGACGACCAAAACGAATCCAATTAAAAATCTGTTCATTACTTTTCCACTTCTCCGCGGTTGTGCGAATCATTTAGTCTCAGGGAAGACGATTTTCCAGTCGGCTTTCATGTCGACGAGTGTCGATCCGTTTTTCGAGGCGGCTGTGAGGGCTGTGACGAGTCTTCCGCTGCTCATGGGCTTGGCGTCGTAGCCGTATTCGCGCTCGGCATCGGTGTGGTGCACGATCAGGCCAAAGCTCGGGCGGGCATTGTCGATCGCTTGTTTGTGCAGCGTCTTGTAAGTTTGTACGAGCGGAAACACATACGTGTATGCCCCACAGGTGATCTCCCGAGTTTCAACGGCTTCAATGGGCTCGGTCACGGGGAGCTTGTAACTTCCGTCGAGCACATCCGGACCGGGCCGATAGATCCGCATCAGGAAGTCCCAGCCCTCTGTGACATCCAGGCGGTAGGGAACATCGCCGCACAGTTCCTCCGATCCATAGTAAAGCTGAAACTTGATAATTGCAGCCGGCGTTCCTCGCGCTGTCTAAGACGTGTTTCATCGTACCTTATTTCGCTTCCCATTAGCAACGGCGGGACGCGCCGGCGTCCCGCCGTATGGCAATTCGCTAAGCTCAGCGGTCGCAGCGTCTCGTTCAGACTGGTGCACCTCAAGTTGACGGCGACTGGAAAAATCTCAGCGGCGAAGCGAAGTGAGCTAGGTGCAGAGGTCTTGTCCAATGTGAGACGCCTCCTTCAGTTCACCGGAGTCCTTAGCCGCTGAGAATGATGCATCCGCTGCGACTTCTAGCGACGGCGAAATGCAGTCGGTGGAAGAGACCGCTGCAGTTGAGTGCAACATGAAGCTCAGCGGCTTGTTGGACCGGAACACCCTGCAACTACGGCCGATTCTAGGTATACTTCGACGACGCACCGTAAAAGGAGATATTGGCGTGAACAGACGCTTAGCCGTGATCATGGATCCCATCGAGTCCATCCAGCCTCAAAAGGACAGCACCTTGGCGATGTTGCTGCAGGCGCAGTCTCGGGGGTGGACGATTCATTATGGTCAATTGAGCGATATCTGGCTTCGCGATGGCGAGGCTTACGGCCACCTGACCCAACTGAACGTCGCTGACGATCCAGCGCACTGGTTTGATCCTGGCGAAGTCTCGGTCGCACCATTAGGTGACATAGATGTCATTCTGATGCGTAATGATCCGCCTTTCGATATGAACTACATTTTTGCCACCTACGTCTTGCAGCGTGCGGAAGAGCATGGCGCCCTGGTTGTCAACCGACCGCAAGGACTTAGAGATGCCAATGAGAAGGCGATCTTGGCCTGGTTTCCGACTTGCGCCCCGCCGACATTGATTAGTTGTTCGCTTGATGAGATGCACGCCTTTATAACCGAGCATCATAAAGTCGTGGTCAAACCACTGGACCTCATGGGTGGCCAATCCGTGTTCGTTACCGACGCCAATGATGGCAACCACAATGTGATACTTGAAACGGTATCCGGTAAAGGCTCTCGCTACGTCATGGTACAGAAATACCTACCCGAGATAACTGAATCGGGTGACAAACGCATTCTCTTGATCGACGGTCAACCTGTTCCCATGGTCTTGGCCCGAATTCCGTGCGCCGGCGACCATCGCGGGAACATGGTTGTCGGAGCGCGAACAGAGGTCCGGTCACTCACGGACCGCGACAGGTGGATCTGCGATCAGATTGGACCAGTGCTCCGCGACAGGGGCCTGCTCTTCGCAGGAATCGACGTCATTGGCGACTTTATGACCGAGGTCAATGTCACCAGCCCTACCGGCATTCGCGAGTTGGAGCGCACGAGCGATCTCCGAATCTCAGAGCAAATCTTCGATGCGATCTCATCAAAACTGGAATGAGCCGTCGCTAAACAAGCACCCAGGTATAGTCTTGCCGTTTGATGTCTCGTTTTAGTCGCAGCTCAGTGACACCTTGTGCGCCAACTTCTTGCAATATTGTATTCAGCGTTTCTTTCTCCGAACTGCTCATCGAATCCGTCAATGCCTGAAAACGCGAATGATGGCTTACGTCATCCAGAAGCGCGATGCGTTTGATGGAGGCACCCATCTGGACATGTTCGATCTGGCCCAATATTTGGTGACATCTCTTCTTCCCCTCCACATCAACAAACGCTCCAGCAGCGCGTTCTTCCACATCCAGCCATTCATGATAAAGATCAATGGTTGCCGCGATTTCTGGAACATAGTGTTCGCCTATCAATTTCAGGACTGCGATCAAGGTATCGGGCAAGTCGTCAATCGAGAAATACTCTTGCGGGAATTGCCAAACTTCCGAGTCCACGATCGGTGGGCGCGACATGGTTTCAATCCAGCGATTCAAGCCAGGTGCACGCACTTTCAAGGAATTGCCATACGCTATGTCGCGGCCATGATGAGCATAGAGAGGCCCCATCAAGCCATAGTCTGCCAACGACGGTACACCGCCCAATATGTAGGGATACTTCAAGAAATGTGCGTTCAACGCGTCGTGGAGCTGTTCGATTGAAGTCTCAATGGCCACGTCAACACCGTGATCAAGACTGACTCCCAGGATCGGCAAATAATTACGCATAGCGACTGCGAACTCCTCAGCTATTTCTGGCGTCGCCATGGTCCGTTGGAACTCGTTGCGAGCGAACAAGCGGTTGGCAAAGGATGTGTTCCAACGAAGATACATCGAGGATTTCGTCAACCCCTCAGAGCCAAAGCCGTGGATCAAATGGGCTAGGCCGGCGAGCGATTTGTCCTCAGGCAGCATGGGGGGATCTGGAAACTCGGGCTCCAAGAACTCCATGATTTCCATCGAGTCGGCAATGACATTGCCATCCGGAGTTTCCAGAACAGGGTGAGTGATGTAACCAACCGTGGGTACGATGTGTTCCATAAAGTGCGGATGCGAAGGGCAAATCTCCACATAATCAATGCCCTTCTTAATCAAATAAGGGCGCACCTTTGCGGTATAGAGGGACCAACTGGCTCCCCAGAGAACATGTTTGTCGCCGGCAATCTCTTTGATGGTTGCTGTCATTTGTCGAACCCTTTAAGCAATTGGAATTTGAATATAGTTGTCGAAGCCCCCAAACCTAAGAAGGAAGGGGCGGAAGTGCAATGCAACGCGTTGCATGCGCATGCCCTAACTTACCCAGAGTTACAGGGTTTGCCGCTCTTTTAGTTTTTCAACAAGGGCGCGTTCGACTTTATCGCTTTTTCGGATGATCCCTGGCGATCAGTTTGACTACTTCCGGGTAATTTCGAATCGCTACTTCAAAACTGCTGACTATTTGATCGCGCAGTTGCGGGTTTCCATACTGGCGATGAAGAGACAGCGCTATAACAATCTCGCAAACTTCCTTGTCAGAGCGATCCGTTTTGGCAAAATATTCCCGCTCGATTCGTTCGATCGCGCTGGCCCCGTTCAGCTCGATAAAGGCAGAGGCCCACGCGGCAAGATCCGTTGTCAGTGAGTATTCGCAGCAATCCGTAAAGTGCTCTTCGATTGACATTCGGTCTTGGGCGTCGGTCGACTGAGACAGCAACAGGATTGCTAACGAACGCCATTGGATATATTCCTTGCGTTTGAGAAACGGCATGAGATCCTCCCTGGGAACAAATTGACCGAACCGTTTGATGGTACGATAAGGAGCGCGGCCTAACTCAAGGTATGCCAACTCAGACAGGGCACGGTTTTCGTGGCCGAAAAACTCCAGGAAGAACTTGCTCCGTTTTTCAGCGCCGCTCGGCCCAGTCCAGACATGTGCGACCGCAAGAATACGCCGCACAACCTGTTGGTAAAATTCGTCGGCGATGCCTACCGATCGCCAGGACTGGTCGTTCTTATCACGAGCCAACACCACGACCATGGCCTTGTCCACCTTCAACCGCCGCCGGATCGAGCTGTTTACGAGCAGATCGATGGCGGTTGAATCGAGAGTGCCTTTGAGCACCTCGACAGCCTGATATGAAAAAGGCTTGTCCGGATCTTCACGAGCAAAAACGACGACCTCACTATGGATGAGTATGTCGGCCGCAGTGGTTTGTGGCATTGACAGGCAGAATATGCAGGCGTCAAGTCTAGGCGGACACACATAGACGAAACAGGTCGCAAGCACGGCGAATCGTGCTACCAAGCTGGTCCTGATCTGCGGTCTGAAACTGTATCTCATTTTAACATTTACAATTGGGCTGACGCCGCCGGTTGGTACTTCAATACTATTCTTAGTAGCGCAAATCCCATCGCTATCGCTTTCGGCTGTTTCGGTATTGCCTCAGGCGAAACTGGAATTTCAGTCAGGACGAGCAAGTCTTTTTGTCTTCATCAATAAGATTGTATGAGCACCGGGTAACGACGGCAATTCAGCGGAAACAAGTTTGGCTGACATCCCTTTTTTACCTGGCAATGATGATGGCCAGTCCTCACGGGGCTCGCTAAACGACTATTGAAAGGGGGACGATTGCAATTTCGGCTTGCATGTTGCGCCGGTGAGTCGATCAGTGCCGGGCCGCGATTGACTTAAACTGGTGACAGGAAAGATAGCACCCGCTCGATTGTCCAGAATGCCGCCACGCCGCCGATGCAGTACGGCAGCAGACGCCACACCCCGTTCGGCGTTTTCTTCATGGGCAAAAAACGCATGACAATCACCTTCAGGCTTAAGACCGCGGAAATGAACAACAACTGCCCGGATTCCACACCAACGTTGAACATGAGCAACGCCAACGGCACTTCGTGCTGGGGCACGCCGATTTCTGAAAGTGCACCTGCAAAACCCAGGCCGTGGAAAAGGCCGAAGCCAAACGCGATCAGCCAGGGACGGCGTTCCGTCAGTCCCTCCTGACCATTGTGCTTATGAACAATTTCTGTCGCCAGAAACACGATGCTCAATGCGATGATGGCCTCAGTCGGTGCCGCTGGCAAATGGACAAGACCCAGCGTCGCCAATGTCAGCGTAACGCTGTGCGCAACCGTAAATGCGGTCACCGCTTTCAGCAGCGGTTTGTAGCCGCTGACAATGAGCATCAGCGCCAGCACGAACAACAGATGATCGAATCCTTCCAGAATATGAATGGTACCCATGCGCCAATAATCGGCCGCGATCTTTAATCTTGACGTCTTTAGCGGAATGGTGAAACTCGGCGCAGCAGGTCGCAGGATTGCAGAATGTTCAGTGCCGTCCTGCAGTTGAATAAGCAGCAGAACATCGGTCTGCAAGTCAGACAGGCCGTCGATGACAATGGTCTGGCCGCCCAACGGTTCGCCGTTACTCTTGTAAGTGGCGCGCTCGATGCGGGTACCCGAATTGTCCTGAATGATCGGTGACCCTACCAGTTCGAGGTTTTCCGGCAGCCGGGGGGTAATCGCCAGAATCCGATCGCCAAGGGTCGGCACTTTCCATGTTAATGCATAGAGTCCGGTGTTCTGTTCCTTGATCTCCAGCAGCGCGGGCCGGATCTCATCGGCACATGCCGGCATGGCCGAATGCAGGCCGAGCAGCGCAACGGCGAGGCCAATCGTGCTGAGGTGACTGAAGAATCGCATTACTGCGTTTGCTCCTGCGACAGCGCCAGCTTGTCATCCCCGGTCGGCGACTCGATCACGATGGTATAGAGTTCGCGCAGATCCTCGTAGAACTTCTCGTTGAGTTCCTCCTTCTTTTCGGTCTTCCAATCCTCTGTCACGGATCCGCGCACATCCTCAAAGACCGGGGCGGGTGGTTCAATGACACGAGTCACGTACACGAGGTGTGCGCCATAACCGGACAGGATAGGTCCGTGCCACTGCTCCGGTGACATTTCAAGCAGCGACTTGGTAAAGTCGTTGCCGAAGTTTCTCTGGATATCGAGCGCGTCCTTTTCACGGAAGTCATTGGGCAACATGAAGTCGTCGCCCAACTTCCCCGCATTCTCGATTGCATCGCGTTGCGCAATCAACTTCGCCTTGATCTTCTCGGCGTCATCCAGCGTTGCGTTGCCGCGCTTGTCCGGATTGATATAAACTTGCGTAAAGGTGTAAAGAGCCAGTTCCTGGTAACGCTGCTGGTGTTCGGCGAAATACGCCTGCAATTCCTCTTCGGTCGGTGGCGTCAGTGACACCAGATCCTTGGCGAGGTACTCCACTTTCTGCGCCAGACGGCGGCGGATGACCACGTCATGCTGGTTCAGCCCCATGGTCAGGGCTTCACGGTATAGGACGGTCTCCCGGATGTGCTTCTCAATCAGGCCTTCGAGCTCGTCTTCTGTGGGTGGGCGGTTCCAGCGTTTCTGCCAGAAGGTTTGCATCGACTCAATTTCACCCGCGCAGACGACAATGGTCTTGTCGTCTGCTTTCGGCGTCGGTTCGGCGAATAGGCCGTACAACAGGTAGATCACGGCGCCGATGAATATAAAATGCAGAAGTGGTTCACGTAGCAGCTTCACTTCTGAGAACTCCTCTTTGCAAAAATCCCGAGCCAGACCGTTAGGCTTGGCTCTGATTTGGATTGCGCTCGATTGGTTCGCCAATTACTTATTGGCAGGAGAATCTGGGATATACCAGATCGGCGAGGTGTAGACGCGTTCCTGAGTTGTCATCGGGACTTCTTTACCCATGGTGACACTAAATCGTTTGGCGTCGTAACACGTCCAGCGCGGAGTAGGAATCTCGAGCACGCGCACATAGTAAAAAGCTTGCTCAGTGCTACTAAAGTTCGGATCCTGCCAGACCGTTGTCAGCTGTGCATCACCAATCGAGTTGGTCCAGGTCGCTTCCGCCACGTTCACGGTATTGCCGACCGGGGGAAGTTTGCCCGTTTTTGAATCCGGCTGGCGGTTGTCCGACCAGGCAATGTCATAAACCTTTTCATGCAACTCGCCCTCGTTGTCGCGCCAACCTTTTACCATTTGTACACGATCCAAAGCTCCTCCCATTGGGTCCATCAACGCGGCGACGATAAAACTCGGACTCTTGCCTTTCTTGGCGCGATACAATTCGCCTCCCATGGGCACGCCTTTGTCATACCCTAACTCGACATAATCCGACCTTTTGTCGTCACCGGCTTTGAACTCCCAGCCGCCGAACATCCGTACTTTCATTCTTGTGCCTGTCGTGGCGTAAACCTCTTTGCGTTTCATGGCATCCCAGAGCGCCGTGCGGGTGTTCTCGGTGGCCCAGATACCAGTTAGACCCGATGCTACCTCCGACCAGCCTTCCTGCGTACCAATTTCAGCGACCCTGAACGGCGTCTTCCAGCGCTCTGCGTCCGGCTCGGATGAGGCATGCTTGCCCATGAAGTTGTTTTCCTCTTGTCCGGGCATTCCCGTGTGGGAATCGCCGGCGCCCACCATGCCAAACTGAAAGGGATTGATGCCAAATTGTTCCTGGTAGTTCAGGCCCAGCTTCAAGCCAGACCGGGCGTACGAGCCAGGGAGCATCTCCTTGGTTACTTTTACCGAGAAAGACAGGTTGCCGAGGTCCCATGTCTCGTAGTCCGCGAACTCATCATCAGGCGACAAGAATGGGTGAGCTTCGCCGTCTCCTTTGATCTGAGTTGCTTCATAAAGCGGTTCCCAACGGTTACGCGCGGTCACATAAGCCCTGTCCAGTGGCTTCCCGGTAGACTTGTTCGGCGAATAACTGTAGATCGTTTCCGCAAACATCAACCCGCTGCTCCAGTTACCGTTGTGCGGGATCGCCAGCACTTTGCCACCGGTCTTCTTCTCATAGGCCTCCAGAACCTTCCACAAATCTGCGGGATCCTGGCTCCCCGTGGTCCCGGTCGATGTGAATGGCAAAATATCCCTGGTCTTGTCGGCGTTGTCCCTGTAAATCACCACCCTGTGCAGGTTGTCACCCATCGGATTTGAAGTCCACTCATAAGCAATGAAGGTGGAGAACTTCCCCGGGTCGTTGAACTTTTCGGCCGCCTCGACCACCTGCTTCCAGCCGGGCGCTATGATCTCCGGGTCGCTGACGTCCCAAGGCAATGTTTCATTGCCAAAGGCCTTGATGATCTCGTCAGTCGCCTCCCTAAGTTTGCCTTCTTTGATCATCTTGTGCCAGCGAGCACCCTCCGGTTCGGCCATTACAAAAGGATCGCCATCCCTGATACGCTGATAAAACCCCCATACATCGGAGTGATCTGAGATGACCATCCAGTCCATTGGCCGTGTCAGCTTTACTTTCCAACCCTTGTGGGAAGTGACCTCTCCACCGCGACCGAATCTATAGGTGTCCTCGAGGCTCAGGGCGTTACCCCACATCGCCGCGTCCGCTGATATCGAAGTATGAATGTGAGGATCGCCAAAATACACCTGAGTGGGATGTTTGCTAGGTGGGGCATACTCTTTTTTCTGTGCGTGCACCGATGAAAGAAAAAAGGTACATGTCATGACGAATAGCAGTGTCATCTTTGTGTTCATAGCGATTACCTTTCCAATTCGAGCTGCAGCGACAACCGAGATGGCCGCCAAGATTATGGGCCGAAACATATGGCTAATATGATCTCCGATCCGTCGTTTGGGTGTAATGGGGTGCAAGTCTCCGTGCGAGACTGGGAGTTTCAGGGTGAAGAGTTCACCAAATCTACAGTCTGATTGTAACCAAGCGTGAGGCCCTAAACCACCGGACACGCTGCCAATTGCGACTCGACTTTAACCATTCCTGCCTCTCGATCAATCTTGTATGCTTCCCTACGTCAGCGACCTGTCGACTGATTCCGTCCGAACCTCCAACGGCCGAAACGCGATGGTCAACTGCTCTCGTTCACATCGACCTGCTGCACGAAACGGTTGGAACGTCATCTGACCGTCTGTCATCAAGACGGAAGCGTGCCAAGGAGGCTTTCTGGGCAAAACGGCGAGCGTCTGAGACTGCGTCGGTCGACAACACCGCCCGCAATTTGCTTCAACGTCAACTTGCGGTGGTTGGACAAACGAATGTTGCTTAGAAC
>Ga0315336_1003712_pt1 | contig 19764 bp, 16 predicted proteins | sample ASW5metaG_FD_204512 | JGI IMG/M metagenome (GOLD analysis project Ga0315336, IMG submission 204512) | Ammonia-oxidizing marine archaeal communities from Monterey Bay, California, United States - ASW #5 | ecosystem: Environmental > Aquatic > Marine > Intertidal zone | place: USA: California... | reverse complement strand
AGAATTATTAAAATATTTATTTTCAACTTCTTTAAGATTTTCAAAATCAATGTTATCTTTTTCATTAATATTAGTAAGACTCCATTCTGAAAAAAAATAATTTTCATTTTCAAAATTAGGATATTTGTTTTTAAATTTTTTGAAATTTTTTAAATCAGAAATATAATAAAAGAAATTTAATGACTTGTTCTGTTCTTTTAATAGTTGACTTACATTATAATAAACCTCCAACATGTTACCCATACACAAAAATAGTACATTCATTGTTTTTTTAAGAAAGACTCAGCTATAAACCAATCATCCATATCATCAATATCAATACTTTCATTTCGATTCATAAAAAAAGGAATTGTTTTAAATACGAGTATATTTTTTTTAAATACATTGCATTTAGTTAAATAAATAGCTCCATTCCTAGCAAAGAATTTATGAGTTTTTTGTCTAATTTGATAATTTTTATTAAAAATTAGATGTTTATCACGCATACTACATATTTTAATTGGTGTAAAATTATGAGGCACTTCGCATACGCTAACCAGCGAATTTGTTTTTTTTGATTTTTTAAATAAATCTATTGCTTTGTTTATATGTATAAAATTTCTCAATGGAGAAGTAGGCTGAAGTATCATAAAAGCATCAAATTTTTCATTAATTGAATTAAGAACATGTTTTATAACGAAATGCATTTTAGTTGAATCTTGAGCTAAAAAAGATGGTCTTAAAATAAAATCTATTTTGTTTTGTTTACATAATTTTAAAATCTTTTTACTATCAGAAGAGACAACTAAATAATCTAAGTTAGATTTCAAAGCATTTTTAATTGTATAGCTAATCAACGGTTTGCCATTTAGCAGTTTAATATTTTTATTTTTAATTTCTTTGCTATTTTTTCTAGCAGGGATTATTCCAATTATTTTCATTAATAAGATATTGTCTTTTGAACATACAAATTAATTTTACTTAATCTATCAGCAATCCTCTCTCCTGCTTTTCCATTTCCATACAATATATTTTTTTTATATCTTTTGATTTTAATTTGTTTCAGAATTGCATAATATATTTCATGGTAATTATAACTTACATTAATTATATTCTTACCTCTTAATCTTTTATTTTGTCTAGAGCCGATATTTACCACGGGAAGACCTATAATTCCGCTATCTCTTATTCCTGCACTACTATTACCTACCAAACATAAAGCATTTATCATTAAATTAATAAAAGTTTCTGAAGGTAAAATTTTAAATATATGCAACCAAGAAGGATGAGATTTTTCCCTAAATGTTCTAATGCCTTTTGAAATTTCATCACTTCCTGCATCAATGTTTGGCCAAATCATAATTGTTGGAATCTTTAATTTATTTAGAGCTTTTAATGTAAGTTCAAAATGTTTTCTACTATTGTTAAATTCCGTAGTTACTGGATGTTGAAGAACAATTAAATATCCTTTATTAAGATCTATAATTGGACCAACACCTTTAAATTTATCAAATAAATTTTTATAGCTAAATTTTTTTCTATTTATTTGCTTTTTAATTAAATCAATTCTTGGACAACCGTAATTAAAAACAAATTTTTTGCTTTCACCCAATCTTAAAATTCTATTCTTTGCATCTTTATTTGCTGGAAAATGTATATGTGATAATTTTGTTATAGAATGCCTAACAGACTCATCTATACTGCCGGAGACTTCCCCACCCATAGTATGAGCTATTACAATATTCATGTATGATGCAGCAATAGCAACACTCATCATCTCAAATCTATCACCCACAATCATAACTATATGAGGTTTTAAATCTTTAAGTATATTTGATATTTCAATTATTCCTAATCCAGTAGATTTAGCCATAGTTAATGGATTATTACCTTCTACAATATTATAGAATGTAGATTTAATTATAAAACCATCTTTCTTTAAAATTTCATAAAGATTTCCATACTTATCTAAAACTGTAGCTGATCCTACTACAACCTGAAGTGACAATTTATTATGTTTTTTTACTGCTAACATAACTGATTTAATACTTGAATAATTGGCTCTTCCACCAATAAAAACGCAAATTCTTCTTTTCATTTCAGTTTTTAAAATTTACCTTTTTCAAATCTGTTTTTAAATTTTAAATTAAAAGAAATCATTCCAATTAAACAAATGATCTTTTCTAACAACTTTTTTTAATTTTTTATTAATTAATTTTTTATAATATTTAGACTCAATTCCTACTCCTGGTTTTTTGAATTCAATATCATCATAATTAATAATATGTGATTTATTTAATTGTTTTTTTGCAACAATAGACTTCTGAAAAACTTTTCGCATATTTTTAAGGTTTTTATCAAATATATTCTTATTTAATTTACTTTTTAGAGCTCTATCCAAATTTCTTATTTCATCAACTAGTTGTTTAAATTCTTCTGGTTCTGTTGAATTTTTTGCATCAGAACCATACATTTTTCTTGATAGAGTAAAGTGCTTCTCTATAACCTTGGCCCCTAAAACCACTGCTGCTAGTGGTATTGAAATACCATTGGTATGATCAGAAAAACCTAATTCAAGTTTAGGGTATTTTTTTTGAAATATTTGCATGATATTTAAGCCACTTTTTTCTGGTGGACAAGGATATTGAGAAGTGCATTGCATCAGAACTATTTTTTTAGGTATATTTTTTTTTAAAATTCTTATTGCTTGATCAATCTCTTCAAAATTACTCATACCTGTTGATAGAAATACTACCTTCGCAAATTTTGAAATTTTTTCAAGATATGGAACGTTTGTTAATTCTCCAGAAGGAATTTTGATTTTATTAAGTTTTACATCTTTTAATAAATTTATAGCTTTAAGAGAAAATGGTGAGCTTAAAAAATTTATTTTAAGCTCTTTTTCAATATATTTCTTTAATTCTAACCATTGAGTTTTTGAAAAAGCAGTTCTTTCAAAATAATCCTTTCTTGACTCTCCTTTAAAATAAGGTGGGTTAGGAGCATTAATGATACTTTCTTCTTCAAAAATATGTGTTTGAAATTTAACACAATCAACTCCAACTAGAGATGCTGCTTTTGCAATTTCTTTTGCAAGCCCTAAAGAACCTTCATGTGAATTGCCGATCTCTGCTATTATGTATGTTTTTTTCATTTGTTATTTTAAATATTAAATCAATATATCTATTAATCACATTTCCATCAAAAGTCTTTTGAAAAGATAAAAGATTTAAATCTTCATCAAAAAATTTTTTCTTAAAAGGCTGGTTTTCTATAAAAGATATATATTCAGATTTTTTTTTAAATAATCTAGGTGATTTTAATGAATTATAAAAGGATCTATCAAGATTATAAAAATCTATAACTATAGTGTTTATTTTACATAAAATTGACCATAGAATTGTACTGGAATAAGTTGCTATAAATAAATCTGCGTAAGGTATTGATGTTGATAAATTTTGTTTGATAATTTTTAAATTAAATTTTCCTTCTAAAAATTTATACTTATCTATATTCATTTTTGGATGAAGGGATATTAAAATATTAGCATTTAATTTATCTAAAGAGTTACATATAAAATTTACTTCTTCCCAATGCTGGTTCCATGGCATTATTCCGTCCTCTGCTAATTGAGGTAAAGCAACTAAAATATTTTTTTTATGAAAATCAATATTATTTTTTTTATAAAATGAATTTTTATTTTTATTTTTATTCTTTAAATTTAAAAATATTTCATCATAGCTAACATCTCCAGTCACAATAAGCTTTTTTTCATCTACGCCATCATTAATAAATTGTTGATATGTATATGTATTATTACAACAAATAATATCTGAGTATCCATTTCCCATTATCCAAGGATTTTTTGATAATGTTCCAAATTTATACAAAGCATTCATTATAAAAAATGGATAAAAATCTTTTTTTTGTATTTGATATTTTTTAAATTTAAATGACAAAAAAATATTATAAAGTGAATTAATTTTATTTTGTTTTTTTGATTTAATTAATACACTATATTCTGCCAGAAGAGTTAAATAAGGAACAATAATAGGTATTTCTAATTCTCTTGCTGCTTTTAATATTGAATTTTCTAATTCAGCAGATCTATCTGAATTTGAAAAAATTAAATCTATATTATTTTCTATGATAATTTTTTTTGAATATAAATAAAATTTATTTAACTTTCTTAAATGCATATATTCATATATCAATTGTACCAAAGATAAGTTAAAAAAAATTAATTTTATAATACTTAAGAGTTTTGTTATTAATAGTATTTTTTTCAGGTTATGTTTTATTTTATTATCTTCGTAATTCAGTATTTTAAAATCACTTTTAAAAAGTTTAATTACATTTTCTTTTTTGATTTTATCACTAATAAAGATAAAAATTTTTATATTAGAATTTTTATTTAAGTTTTTTATAAAATTTAGTTGCACTTCAAATCTTTGATTACTAATAAAATTAATTAATATATTCATAAGTATTTGAAAACTTTTTTTCTATTTCTTTTGTTAAAATTTTATTAGTGAAACTTGAAGATGAATAATCAAAAAAATGAATATAATTTTTCAATAAAATTTTTGCATTATCACTAAACTCTAATTTAGATTGATCAAAATTATTTATTATTTTTTTTATATCATTAGAATCTTTAACTAGATTTGCACTACTATGGAATCCATCTGATAAATTATTAATTATACCTCTTCCTATGTCAGGAGTTAAAATAACTCTTTTTGATAATAATCCTTCAAATATTGTTGTTGAGTTAAAACAAATCACAATTGAAGAGTTTTGTATAAGTTCATAAATATTTTTTGAATTTGTAATATTCAAATTATTACAAGAAGCTGTATCTGTCTCTCTAGCATATTCCAATACTTGTTTTAGATATCGTGAATTACTTTTTGTCTTAATGGTAACATTAAAATTTTTATTTTCCTTTACAAACTTAAAGATTTCCATATGAAAATTGTATGCTTGTGAAAAAATAATTTTTTTATCTTTATTACTAAGTTTCAGATGACGAGTTTTATCATTTATATCAAATGAAAAAAAAAGTAAGTTATTTTCTGGTTTATCTTGTTTAATATTTTGATACTTATCAAATCTAGGTATACCTACACTAATAATTTTATTTTCTTCTATTCCATTTATTTTTTTTTTAAGAAAAGATTTTTTAATATTATCATTGTAAACAAGCAATTTAGAACCTATAAAAAAATTATTAGTGTATCTCTCAATATTTTGATCAATATCATTTATTGGTGAAATAAATTCTTTCAATAATACAACAAATGGTATTTTCCTTTTTAAGGCCATTTTTGCAAGTTCTTGTTGCCATGCGTAATTATAATTTGCTGAAATTAAAATATGAAAATTAATTTTTTTAAATATTTTATTAAATAGATTATCTAAAAAATTATAATAATTTTTCTTAGACTTATTAAATTGTGTGTACTGATGATAATGAATATGAATTTGATGAGAAGGCATGTCTCTTAAAAAATAAAAAAAAAATAATAAAAAAAAAGACTTATCTATTATATAAAAATTTATACTCTTTGAGTTTTCTGACAAAGAATTAATGTCTTCATTAAATATGCTCCTTCCTATACATAAAGCATTGTATTTTCTAGATGAAGATGAAAAGCTCAAATTTTTGATGAAAATATTACAAATTAAATTATAAAATTTTAAAAAAGCAAGTAGTTCATAATATTTTTTTTTAATATGTGTTTTACTCAAAAATTTTATATTTCTCATAAATAATATTTATCTAATCTATAATTTAATCAATTTATCACAAATACTAAGTATTTCACTACTATGTGCTATAATAATAATTGTTTTATTACCTTTATATTTTTTAATTTCATTAATGATTAATTTTTCTGTATCTTTATCTAAATTATTTGTCGCTTCATCAAAAATAAGAATATCTCTATTTTGATAGAAAGAACGAGCAATTGCAATTCGTTGTCTTTGACCTCCTGAAATTTGCGATCCTTGATCTCCTAGATTTTGTTTATTTTCAAATCTGGATTGAAAATTATTATTTATTTGAGATTTAGATAATATACTCTCATAAAAATTATGATTTTCATTTTGTAAATCATTCTCTTCAAGAGTTACATTTGTTTTTAATGAAGAATCTAATATAAATATTTCTTGAGGAACATAACAAACTTTATTTATTATGTTTTCAAATTCAAAAATTTGATTATTATTAATTATCTTCATTTCCCCCGTTGTTGGTTTTATAAATCCTAGTAGAAGTTCAATTAATGATGTTTTACCTGAGCCAGAAGAACCAATAATGCCAATACATTCACCTCTATTAATTTCAAAAGAAAAATCTTTAATTATAAAATCTAAAGTATTAGGATAAGCGAATGAAATATTTTTAAATATTATTTTTTCAAAATTTTCAAATTTTTTATCAATTATTTTTTTCTTTTTATTGGAATTTTTAATTTCAAAGTAATTAATTGTACTATGATTTTTTAAGTCTTCATAGAGCATATCAATTGAATTTTGATTTAACCGTATTTGATTTAAACTAATTACTATATTATTTACAGAAGGCATCAATCGCAATAAAGTTAAAGCATATAAAGTTAAAATTGGAATAAAATCATTAATATCTTTATTTTTACTAATAAAATAAATTACCAAGCTGACCATGACTACAATAGCTATTAATTCTATAAGATTCCTAAATAATTTTGCTATTGTAATATTATTAACATTAACTTGTGCATATTTCGAAGATAATTTATCAATAAAATTTAAAAAAAAATTTTCTTTATTATAAATTTTAATTTCCTTAAATCCTTTAATAGATTCATTTATATTTCTAATTATACTATTATTGTACTGATTTATTTTTTTACCAAAAACTATAATAATTTTTTTGAATATTCTTAAATAAAAAATACCAAATAAAACAAGAAAAATAGTAACCAAAATTGCTGATTTAAAATGCACAAACAGTACTAATAATAAAAGTAAAATTGACACAAATATTTCACTAATCATTCTCATAAATGGGAGTAAAGAACCTTTAGCATAAATCATACTTAGAGATTGAATTTTATAAATATAATTTGAAATATTTGATGATTTTATTTTTAAATATTCTGTATTAAAATAATTACTGAGAAGAATATATCTGAGCTCACCTCCTATGTAATAACAATACTTAGCAATTTGTCTTTGAACTAATACAGATATTATTGACTTTAAAAAAAAAATTAAAACAATTACTAAACTAAAAAATAAAATCAAATCTTTATATTCTAAATTCAAAAAATATTTTGTTATGCTATTATAAAATATAGTCTTCTCATAAAATATTTTTGGATTTGTTAAGATACTTAAATAAGGTATTAATATACCTATACTTATTACATCGATGAATGCATTAATTATAAAGAGAAAGTTAAAATATATTAATTTAAATGTATTTTTTCCTGTAAGAAAAATAATTTTTTTTATAACTTCTATAAAACCAAACATATTTAATGTTTAATTTCTAATACTTTAAAAATACTTTTGTCATAATTTTCTAATACAAAATAAGATTGAAAGATACCACTATTGAATTCTTCTTCAGAAAGATCAATATATATATTTGTATTTTCATTGCTCTTTATTCTATTAATAAAACTATTATAATCTTCATTATTACTTGGTTTTTTAGTCTGAATTTTTGGTCTTAAATATTTCATATGTTTATTTTTTTCATGAATTAAAATACTGTAGTCTTCTACATTTTTATAATAATTTTTAACTTCTTTAATAGTTTCATTGTATGTTTGCTCAAATCTAAGGTAAGTTTTTAAAGGAACATATAAAGTAAATGAAATTAAAGATAAGATTACCATTAAAATTGAAAACTTTCTAAAATCTTTTTGTGAGCATCTATCATGTAAGAAAGTTACCAACCAAATATAAATTAAAAAAGTACCTGGGCCCAAAAGTCTAAAAGAGTATTCATTAAAATAAAATATCCATCTAATTAAAATAATACATCCTAAATATGAAAGACCTATAAAACCTATTACATTATATTTTTTTACAAATATATTTTTAACAAAAAATAACAAAAATAAATTGATACAATTTTTTTTTAAAAAATAATAAACATTAATAATACTATTACCAAAAAAAATGTAAACCAAAGATAGTTGTATAAAAAATAATGGAATTAAAAATTTTAATTTTGAATGATAAACAGGTATAGTGATTTCTGAAATTAACTTAAGACATAAAATTTTAAGTAATTCAAAATTAGTCTCAGGTGCTAATCCTCTTGGTATCCCAGAAATTAATCCTGTTTGTCTATAGTTATAATAAAAATATAATAAGACAAATAAAATATTTAATAATGTTAAAAAAAAAAGAATTTTGATTTTAATTTTAGGCAGACTGAATAATAAAGAATATATTATAAAAAAAATTAAAATACCAATTGTAAACAATCCTATATATCTTAATAAAAAAAGACAAATAGATGAAATTATTATTAATAATAAATATTTTAGATTATCTTCTAAGAATAGAAAATAATATAAATTAATTGAGAAAAGTAGCAAAAAAAATATAAAACCTGTCTCACTCCATGAGTAAGAATATAATTCCAAATAAGAACTAGATAAAAAAAATAAAGCTATTATTGAAGAAGTTAATTTAAAGTTTATTCTAAAAATAATTATACAACCTAGTATAAAAATAATGTTAGCTATTTTGGAAGCTAGAAAAACACTGCAATTAAATAAATATGATAAAGCTGAAATTATAAATGGATATCCAATTGGCCATGCTGAAAAAAACCTCTTTTCCCCACTATTGCCAAATTCATAAAAAACATAAAAATAATCTCCATTTAAAAAAGATTGTGCAGCTAATAAATAATTAGTCGAGTCATTAGATAAATAACCAGTATGATTAAAATAAACCTTAAAAAATATTGAAATTGAAACTAATAAGAAAATAAATAGTAAATAAGCATCATTTTTTTCTAATTTAAATTCTTTAATTTTCATTAAAACCTAAATTGCTTTCCACGTTAAAATTCTATTTAAATTATAATTCCATAACGAGGCCACAAATGCTCCAAGAAAACTTGAGAGAATCCAATTAAAGCCTAGATTGAATAAGTTTATTGATATTAAGTAAGCTATTAATCCCCCAATTCCGGATAAAATATTAAATTTTAATATTCCTTTTAAGTTTTCAAATCCTAAAATTGTGGAAAATCTAAAAGTCCATATATTATTAAAAAAATAATTAAAAAATATTGATATCTCTATAGAAGTTATTAATGATATTGAGTAGGAATATCTAAAATATTTAAATAAAAAAAATAAAATTGTAAAATGGAGTAACGCTCCAAAAGATCCAACTGTAATAAATTTTGCAAAATTTACTGGTATAAAATTTCCAAATAATTTCGAATATATTAATTCTATAGATTCTAAAAGTACTTGCCCGTCCAACTTACTCTTACCATATTTTCTCTCTTGAAATTCATAAGGAATATCAATGATTTTATAATTATAATTTTTGTTCAAAGAAGCTAATATATCAAGTAAAATTTTATAACCTTTTATATCCATTGAGTTAACAACACTTAAAAAAACTTTCTTCTTTATTAAAAAAAAACCAGACAAAGGATCTGTTGTTAGTGAATCTTGAATTAAATAACTCATTTTTGTGCCAAGTAAACTAAGAGATCGTCTGAAAAAATTCCAGTCTTCAACTTTTTTGTTATTTGTATATCTCGAGCCAATTACAATATCATAATTTTCTTTAATCTTTTTTAACATTTTAGGAATTACATTAACATCATGTTGTAAATCAGCATCTACAACCACCAAGTTTTCTCCTTTACTTAACATAAAACCATCAACTATTGCTGAAGAAAGTCCTTTATGTCTTATTCTTCTGAAACAATATATATTAGGATGTGTTTTAAATTTTTCATCAACTACTTTCCATGTATTGTCATCGGAATTATCATCAACAATAATAATTTCATATTTATATTTTTCTAATACTTTAATTAAATGAGTAACTATTATTGAAATATTATTTGACTCATTAAATGTAGGTATGATTATGCTTAATTCTATTTTATCTTTCATAAATTAATTTTTTTTATTTTTGCTAATAATAGATTACCAAATCCAATCTTTAGTTTTGTTTCAATATTAAAAATTAAATCAGAAATACTATTTCCAAAAATTGCGAAAAAAGGAGCGAACAATAAATATGTACTTACATTTGCATTTCTAAAATTAAATTTATTTAATTTTTTTAACAAAAGACTTTTGTTGTAATGTGAAATATGCTGTTCAAGATAATTTTGACTTGTTATTTTTGAAACTAATATTTCTAAAATAGGCCATAAGCTATAATAATTAGGCGTTGTTAAAATAATAGTCCCACCTGGTTTAAGACATCGATTCATTTCTAGTAAGTTACTTTCAAAATCTTCGCTTGATATATGCTCAATAAACTCAATAGAGGTAATTAAATCAAATGAATTATCTAAAAATGGAAACTTAGCATTTTCACACACAACAAAATTTTTATTTTTATTCCCATATTTCTTATTAGCATACTCAATTTGTTTTTCTGCAATATCTATACCTGTAAAATTTGCTATAGAGCTGCAATTACCAATAAAAGTTCCTGGTCCGCATGCAACATCTAAAACTTCTGTTGGATTCAAATCATTAATTAATTGATAAATTTTCTTAAATTTTAAATCATGCCATTTAAATTGTATTCCATTTTTTTTACTATGAACTACATCGTAATATCCCTCTGGAATATTGTCATAAATACCATTTTTATTCATCTTGAAATTTGTATACAAATATCAATATAAAATCTATTTGTAATTTATAAGTTTAAAGCTGAAAATCAACCTTACTACCAGAAAAAATAGACTTTAAATCAACTATAACGTTAATCCTTTTGCACAAATTTTTAATATCTTTGAATTTTAATACACTAAATTTTTTATGAGCAATTGATATAATGACAACATCATAGAAATTCTTTTTTGTATTCTTTATAAAATATTTTTGATATTTTTTTTCTAAACTTATTTTTTTTACATAAGGATCAAAAAGATATAAATTAGAATTGTGTGATTTAAATTTGTCTATTATTTGAAAAATTTTTGAGTTTCTTAAATCTGAGCAATTTTCTTTAAAACTTAATCCCATAAATAAAATATTTGAATTAAATAACTTAATTTTTTTCTTTTTCATTTTTTCGAAAATTTCTTTAAGAATAAAATTTCCTAATCCATCATTTATTGCTCTTCCAGATAAAATTACTTTAGGATTGTATCCATTCCTTAAAGACTGATAAGTTAAATAATATGGATCAACTCCAACACAATGTCCTCCTACTAAGCCTGGTTTAAAATCTAAAAAATTCCATTTTGTATTTGCTGCATTTAGTACAGCCTTTGTTTTTAAGTTAAGTTTATTAAAAATAATAGAAAATTCATTTACCAAAGCAATATTTAAATCTCTTTGTGTATTTTCAATAACTTTTGCAGCCTCAGCTATTTTTATAGATTCGACTTTATATGTTCCTGCTTTTATTATTGATTTATATAATAAATCAACTTTTTGAAGTGCTTTTTTATTTGATCCCGATGTTAGCTTTACTATTTTAGTTATTGTTTTTCTTTTATCTCCTGGATTGATCCTTTCAGGGCTATAACCACAAAAAAAATCTTTATTAATTTTTAATTTTGAGATTTTTTCTAATAGTGGAATAAATATTTCTTCAGTTGCACCTGGGTAGACAGTGCTTTCAAATATTACTAAATCATTTTTTTTTAAAAATTTTCCTACCTGTTTTATTACTGATTTAATTATTCTTAAATCAGGTAATTTATTTTTAAAAATTGGTGTCGGTAAGGTAAAAATAAAAATATTTGAATTAATTAATTTATTTATATCGCTTGTAAAAAATAATTTTTTAGCTCTATTTATTTCTTTAGAGTTGTATTCATTATTTATATCATTAAATTTTTTAAGTTCATCTATTTTGTAAGAATTTGTATCATAACCAATTGTACTATATATTTTGCCAAACTCAACTGCCAAAGGCAATCCAACATAACCAATTCCTATTATTGAAATTTTATTATCTTTATTCATATTATTTAAAATAATTCACTAAATGATTTTGCTATTTTATCATTTAAAGATAAAATTGGATTTTTCTTAAAAGGCCATTTGATATTTAATTTTTCATCATTCCATTTTATACTTCTTTGAAACTCTGGATAGTAAGGTTTATCAACTAAATAATTAACTAAATTGTAATCTGATAAAGTATAATAACCATGAGCAAATCCTTTAGGTACCCATAAAATTTTTCTATTAGATTTAGATAATTCAATAAAAATCCATTTTCCAAAAGTTTTTGAGTTTTTTCTAATATCAACTACTACGTCTAAAATTTTACCCTCAATAACACTGATTAATTTTCCTTGAGATTTAGAGCCCTTTTGATAATGCAGACCTCTTAATACGTTATTTTTAGAAAAAACAATATTCTGTTGAAAGCAATTAATATCTAAACCAAAATTTTTTTTTATTTCTAACTTATTAAATGACTCAATAAAATAACCTCGTAAATCTTTATGCTTTTCATATTGATAACAAAGAATTTGATCAAATTTTAAATTAAGTTTTTTCATAATTTTATTTGATTAAATCTTTTATATATTCTGAATACTCATTTTTAGGATATTTGAATATTAGACTAGCCAAATCATCTTTGGATATCCATTTATTGTTAAAGGCAATTTCTTCTATGCATGCTATTTTTATAGACTGTCTATTTTGGATAGTTTGCACAAAAGATTGAGCTTGAAGCAATAAATCAGGAGTTCCACAATCAAGCCAAGAAATACCTCTTCCTAACAAATGAACTTTAAGGTTATTCTTTGACAAATAAATATTATTTAAATCTGTTATTTCTAATTCATTTCTTGAAGATGGTTTTAGTTCTGAAGCAATATCTACAACTTTGTTGTCGTAAAAATACAACCCAGTTACCACATAATTTGATCTTGGTTTTATTGGTTTTTCTTCTATAGATTTTACTTTGAAATTAGAGTCAAATTCAACAACACCAAATTGATTTGGATTACTTACTTTATAGGCGAAAATAGTATTAACATCAAAATTACTGGAATTATCTTTAAAAATATTTGAAAGATTATTTCCATAAAATATGTTATCCCCTAAAATTAAAGCAACAGGAGAATTATTTAAAAAATTTTTTCCAATTAAAAATGATTCAGCTATCCCATTAGCTTGAGATTGAATCTCATAAGTTAAATTAATACCAATATCAGAACCATCTCCTAGTAATATTTTATAATAAGATAGGTTAGATTCATTTGAAATTATCAAAATATCTCTAATGTTTGCTAACATTAAACAACTAAGTGGATAATAAATTAATGGTTTATCATAAATAGGTAATAAATGTTTTGACACTGATTTAGTTATTGGAAATAACCTAGTATTCAGACCACCTGCTAATAGTATGCCTTTTCTAATCATATGTTTTTAAATATTCCTCTAGATAGATACTCCAATGAGCAATGTCGACATTAATAAAGTTTGATATTTTAGAAATATTTAACATAGAATTTAATGGTCTAATATTATTTTGAAGTTGATTAGATTTAATTTTTATTAATTTATCTTTGGTTTTTATATCAATTTCACTTTTAATAAAACATGCTAAATTGTAACGACTAGTATATCCTTTTGGGCATATATTGAAAACCTCTCTTATATCAAGCAATAATTCCTTTAAAATTATGAAATTTATTAATTTTAGGATTATCTCAGCAAGTAATGTTGATGGAGTTGGTGAACCTATTTGGTCATCTACAACAAACAATTTTTTTTTAGATTTGATTTGATCAATAATTTTATTTATAAAATTTATCCCATCTCCATACACCCAGGATGTTCTTAAAATCAAATACGGACATTCAGAGTTTTTAATATAATTATCAGCATACATTTTCGAATTGCCATATATTGATTTTGGCTGCATTTTTTCTTCTTCATTATAAGGAATATTGCTTAAACCATCAAAAACATACTCACTAGAAAAATGTATTAATAACGATTTATTTTTATTAGAATATTCTGATATAAATTTTAAAATCTCAGCATTAATTTTGAAGCAAATATCTTCATTATTTTCTGCATTATCAACTTTTGTATATGCAGCAGCATTAATAATAATATTAGGTTTGTAATAATCTAATATTTCCAAAATTCTTTTTGGATACAAAAAATCTGCTTTTATTCTATTAAAACAAATTAATTGAAATGTGTTACTAAGTTTTTTTTTAATTTCTTTTCCTACTTGGCCAGAAGATCCAAATAATATAATTTTCATAAAAAATTATAACTTTCTAGATACTTCTTTGATCCAATTTTTATTCATAAGATACCATTTAATAGTTTTAGTTAAGTTTTCATAAAAATTTGAATTACAAGACCAGTTAAGCTCTTTTTTTATTTTATTTGAGTTAATTGCATATCTTTTATCATGCCCCAATCTATCAGTTACTTTTTTTATTAATTTTTTATAAGAAATTTTTTTTTCATTAGGGTGTATTTTATCTAGTATTGCACATAATTTATTGGCTAATGATATATTTGTTTTTTCATTACTTGCGCCTATATTATAAATTTCACCAATTTTACTATTTTCTAATACTAAAATTAAAGCTAAACAATGATCTTCAACAAATATCCAATCTCTTATTTGTTTGCCATTACCGTATATTGGTAAATACTTGTTGTTTAAAGCATTCATTATAAAAAGAGGAATCATTTTTTCAGGGATTTGAAATGGTCCAAAATTATTAGAACAATGAGTAGTTATTACTGGAAAACGAAAAGTTGAAAAATAAGATGAACATAAATGATCGAAAGCAGCCTTACTAGCACTATAAGGATTTCTGGGTTTAAAAGAATTTTTTTCGGTAAATTTTTTATCTTTAAAACCCAATTCTCCAAATACTTCATCTGTAGATACATTAATAAATCTAAATTTTGATTTCTCTTTTTGTTTAAGAGATACCCAATAATTAAAAACTTCATTTAAAAAAATTGATGAATTAAATATATTATTTTTAATAAAAGACATTGGAGACTTAATTGAATTATCAACATGAGTATCTGCAGCAAAATGAACTATAGCTCTTGGTTTATGCTTCTTTAATATTAATTTTATTTTATTTATATTAGATATATTTGTATTATAAAAATAATGTTTTTTATTTTTTTTTACTTCTAGTGATTGTAATTTAGTATATTGAGATTTATCAAGATTGATTATTCTTTCTTTTTTTTGTTTAGACCAAACATTAATAAAGTTATAACCAATAAATCCAGTACCCCCTGTTATTAAAATAGACATAATTAAATTGAATATTATAAATTTTAATTGTTTACACTAGAAATTATCCCTGTTGAATAATTCTCCTGCTTTTTTAATATCCCTACTTCTGACGATTTTTTGTATATATTCTATGAAATCGCTTAAAACTATATCTTTTTTCAATTTAACTGGAGTAGTAAAAATTTTAGGGTGCAAAGTTGGGTTTAAAATATTATTCTCAGTAAGTTTTTCATTAATTTTTTCCCCTTTACGTAATCCAGTAAATTCTATTTTGATTAAATTATCATTATCTTTATTAACTATATTATTTGATGAATCAGCCTCATAATATTTGAAACCATTTAAATAAATTAGTTTTTTTGCTAATTCTAAAATATTTATAGGCTGCCCCATATCTAAAACAAAAACTTCTTCATTACTTTCCAAGGCTGCAGATTGAATAACTAGTTCTGCTGCTTCGCTTATAGTCATAAAATACCTAGTTGCATCAGGATCAGTAACAGTTACAGATTCTCCTAAAATAATTTGATTATTAAAAATTTCTAAAACAGATCCTGAAGATCCTAATACATTCCCAAATCTTACTATTGAAAATTTAGAACTTATATTATTTTTTATTTTCTCTCTTTTAAATAAACATATAATTTTTTCAGAAATTTGTTTTGATAGTCCCATAAAACTTTTAGGCTCTACTGCTTTATCAGTAGATACATGAACAAAGTAGTCTATTTTAAATTCTTGAGAAATTTTAGCAATTTTATAGGTACCTATAATATTATTATTAAATGCTTCAAAAATATTATTTTCAACAAGTGTCACATGTTTATAAGCAGCAGTATGATAAACTGCATGAATTGAATAAATTTTAAAAACACTTCTTAGAAATTCTTCATCATTAATTGAACCTAAAATAATTTTATAATTTGATGACAAAACACTATTTTGAATTTGTTTTTTTAAATTAAATAAATTTAATTCTGAATGATCTAATAAAATTATATTTTTTGGTTTATATTTAATTATTTGCATACACAAACAAGATCCAATAGAACCGCCAGCACCTGTAATTAATATATTTTTTTCTTCTATTGCTTTTTTAATCAAATTTAATTTAGGATTTATCTTTTTTCTCAGAATTAATTCTTCAATATCAAAAGAACGAATATTATAAATATTTATATTATTTTCTACTATATCTTGGAAACTAGGTATTGTTTTTATAAGAACATTAGACTTATAAAAAAAATTAATTAGTAATTTTTTATGAGTGAAATCAATTTTAGTTATAGCTAGTAAAACTAATAAGTTATATTTTTTTTTATTTATTTGATCAAATGCATTATAATCTCCTATTATTTTATAATTTTTAATATATTTTCCATGAAGTTTTTTATTATCGTCTAAAAAAAAGAGTATTGTGTATATTTGGGCACTCTCAATATAAGTCATCAATTTTTTACCAGCATTGCCTGCGCCATAAATAATTATATGAGTTTTTTCATCATATTTATTATTTAAATAATTTAGAATTAATCTTAGAGTTATTCTTGATAAAAAAATAAAATTTGCATTTAAAACAAAAATAAAAAAATATTTATGCAGATTTATATCAAAACTTAAAATAAAAATATTATTTATTTGATAAAAAATAATTAATACAAATAGGGCGGAAAGTGATTGAATTATTAAAATTTTAATAAAAAAATTCTCATCTGTATGTCTAATTGGGTAGCTATATATTTTAAAGAAAAAATTAAAAATATTAAAAATACCAAAGAATAGAAAAAACAATATTATGTACGAAAAATATGTATCAGCAAAAATAAATAAACTTAAACTAAAAACTATAATTAATATAAAAAAATCAATTAAAAATAAAATTAATTTTTTGTAATTGTTATTTATCTTTATGATAACATTATACAATTTTTTATTTCTTGGCATAAATATTAATTGTTTCTTTTTTTATTCCCCAAATAAAAATCAAAGGTAAATAATAAATACAAGAATTCAAATTGTTAAAAAAATTTCCAGAAGAAGATAATGGGAAAAAATTTATTATAAAAGAAACACATAAAATATTTATTGTTATTAAGTAATATTTTTCAATTTTATCTGAAGTTAAATTTTTTTTAAATCCAATTTTTTTATATAAATTTAATATTTTTTTTAAAAAAAACAAAAAAATAAAAATTATAAACATCGTACCTATTACTCCTGTTTCAGATAATAATTGTAAATAAATATTATGAGGATGTGTTGAACAGCCTTCTGGATAAATTTCAATATTTTTTTTGCAAACTTCTCTAAATGTTTTTGGACCATGTCCTAAAAGTGGTTTCTCTAAAAATAGAGTAAAAGAATTCCTATATAAATCATCATAAACACTGGAAATTATTACAAAATGATCTTTATTATTACTTTGTAACATTTCATTAAGTGTTTGACCAATTAATCTTTTATGTACATTCGTGTTGAAAAATAAAAATAAAATAATAATTATTAATGATGAAATTGAATAAAATATAAAATTTTTATTAGAGATGAAATTTAAACTAATGAAAAAATAACCTATTATACTTAGTAAAAAAGCATTTCTTTCGCCACTAATTAAAGAAATAAAAACAATGACTAAAATAGTAGATTGAATAAAAATAGGCTTTATATTAAATCTTGAAAAAAACATTATTGAAATAATTATCATCGGCATCATTCTTGTAATAAAAGATCCCATGATAAATTCATCATTAAACAAACTGCTTATTCTGCAATTTTCTGCATTATCTGTGCATAACGTTTTATATGTGTTACTTAAAAAGAATTGATATAATGAATCCAAAACTAAAAATAGACATACAACTAATAATATTAATAAAAAATATATAATTAATTTTTTATTATCATTTATTAATAAAATACCACCTATTATAAAAAAAAAGTATCTAAAATAAAAAAGAGAAGATTCTAACGAAAGTAATATGTGAGAACTAAAAGAAGATCTTAATAATATAAATATATAAAATATAAAAAATAAGATACAAAAATACTTTGGAATTATTTTAAATGAAAATTCTTTTAGATTAAAAATAGCATATAAACCAAGAACAATAACTGATAAATCAGTCATAAAAGGTCCTGAGACCAAATTAATAGGTAGTGAAATAAATAATAATGAAGAAAAATTTTTAAAATAAATTTTGAAACTCATTGAATAAACTTGTATTTGTTCATATCTATTACCATTTATTAGGTAATATATTATTTTTTGAATATTTAAAAATTAAAAAAAAAATTAATATTAGCAAAGAAATAAATATTTTGTTATTAATAATTGGTTTGTATTAAATTAGAATGAAATTTATTCACTAAGCTATATTGAAAATTGAAGTATTTTAACAAAAAAATTAATTTCTATCATGGGATTATGTTTCATCATTTTCATAATGAAAAAATCCATAAAAAAAGTCAGGGCTCTATAAGCAAAGATGAGTTATTTGATATAATAAAATTTATTGGAAGAGAAAATATACTAAATGCGGAAGATTTTTATCATAGATATAAAGAAAACAAACTCAAAAATAATAATGTATGTTTAACATTTGATGATGGGATTAAATGCCAGTATGATATTGCACTTCCATTACTAGAAGAATTAAACATAAAAGCATTTTTTTTTGTATATTCATCACTTTTTAAAAAAAAAGCTGACATGCTAGAAATTTATAGATATTTTAGAATGAATTTTTTTGAAAACATTAATGATTTTTACAAAAAATTTTATTATTTCTTAGATTATGATTTAAATAATTTTTTTAATCAAAATTCTCAAAAAATAAAATTAATAAAAATAAAATATGGTTATTATACAATTGAAGATATTAAATTTAGATTAGTAAGAGATGTATTTTTAAATAAAGAAGAATATACAAATATAATGTTAGAAATGTTTAAGGAATATAACTTTGATCCAATTGATGTATTTGATAATATTTTTTTTGATACAAATAATTTAATACAAATAAAATCATTGGGTCATATTATAGGATTACATTCTCACACTCATCCAACTTTGCTTGAAAAACTTACTTTTGATGAGCAATTTAATGAATATAATAAAAACAGAGAGATAATCTCAAACATTCTAAAAATTAAGAAATCAGAAATTAAATTTATGTCACATCCATGTGGTAGTTATAATTATAACACTATTCAAATCTTAAATTCATTGGGTATAAAACTTGGTTTTAAAAATATTATCAACGTCGAGCCTGAAAAAGGTATGAAAAAAATTAACAATTC
>Ga0315336_1003711_pt1 | contig 19769 bp, 17 predicted proteins | sample ASW5metaG_FD_204512 | JGI IMG/M metagenome (GOLD analysis project Ga0315336, IMG submission 204512) | Ammonia-oxidizing marine archaeal communities from Monterey Bay, California, United States - ASW #5 | ecosystem: Environmental > Aquatic > Marine > Intertidal zone | place: USA: California... | reverse complement strand
CTCCTGGTCATCATCGGCATTGTGATGGCGGTGGAATACAGCTCCGGCTACATCCGCAAGTGGATTCAATAACCGATGCCGATCATCGACAACCATGGAATTAAGGTCTGGCAGCGGCGTGAGCGCGGCCGGCAAATGTTGATTTGGCTCATGTGGCTGACGGCCACGGCAATCTTCGTCTATTGCTGGCAGTTGATATCCGACAAGACGATTTGGATGTTCGTCACCGACGCGCCGGCTCAAGCCGGCGACCTGGCGGCCCGCATGGTGCCGCCGAGATGGTCCTACATCGACAAACTTTGGCTGCCGATTTGGGACACACTGAACATTGCCACCTTGGGCACGGTTCTGGCCATATTGTTGGCCGTGCCGACGGCCTTCTGCGCGGCGCAGAACACCACGCCCAGCCGGGCGTTGGTTCGACCGATCGCCTTGTTCATTATCGTTTCCTCACGATCGATCAATTCATTGATCTGGGCCTTGATGCTGGTCACCATCGTCGGCCCAGGAATATTCGCCGGCATCATTGCGATCGGGCTCAGGTCGATCGGCTTCGTCGCCAAATTGCTCTATGAAGCCATCGAAGAGATCGACCAAACCCAGGTCGAGGCGGTGACCGCCGCCGGCGCTGGCCGGGCGCAGGTCTTGGTCTATGGCATCGTGCCGCAGATCCTGCCGGCCTTTGCCGGCATTTCGGTGTTTCGCTGGGACATCAACATCCGCGAATCGACGGTTCTCGGGTTGGTCGGTGCCGGCGGCATCGGCCTGCAATTGAACGCGTCGATCATGAATCTGGCCTGGTCGCAAGTGAGCTTAATCTTGCTGGTGATTATTACCACGGTAATTGCCAGTGAATGGGTTTCGGCGCGCATTCGTCACGCTATGATATGAAATCGCGGTCGAGTTGGGACTTGAAAAAAGTCGATGTACGTGACATTTGAGGCGGTACACGTTTAAAGAAACAGGCAACGGCGTCTGGCCACCCTTGGCGACGCGTGGCGAGAAATGTAGAGGTGCGTTTATGGATATCAACGCGGTAAAACGCGCGTATCGCCGTCAGGCGCCGGTGTATGACGTTTTGTTTGGCCTACCGTTGCGCCAGGGCCGCCACAACGCGGCCGCCTGGGCCAACCGATTACCGGGAAAACGTGTGCTTGAGGTCGGCGTCGGAACCGGCTTGTCGTTGCCGCTTTATGATCGCAGCAAGCGGATTGTCGGTATCGATGTGTCCGGGCCGATGTTGGTTCAGGCGCGGCGCCGCGTCGCGGCTGAGCGATTGGACCACGTGGTCGGTTTGGTGCGCATGGATGCCGAACGGCTTGCTTTCGAGGATGATAGCTTCGATCTCGTTGTCGCGGCTTACGTGGCGCCGGTGGTGCCCAATCCACGGCGGCTGTTGGCCGAGCTGCAACGGGTTTGTGTCGCCGATGGCGATATCGTTTTCGTCAATCACTTCGCCAACACCAATGACGGCGTGCGCGGCCGCGTCGAGCAGGCGCTGTCGCCGTTCTCCGAGGCCTTGGGATGGCGGCCTGATTTTAGATTCGATTCCTTGCTGGGCGGCGGTACAATGCGCATATTACATCGCAAGCCCGCGGGTCTGATGGGTTTGTTCACGCTTGTCCACTGCCAAAACACGCCGGCGGATCCCGGTGAGTTGCCCGAAGCCATGACTATCGATCAGCCGGAGCCGCGCCGGGCCGTCGAGCGCGGCGATGTTGGCCGCGACCTTACCGCTTAAAGCCGGATTCTATTCTAGTTTTTGGCGGTCAGCGTGACCTGGCGCCCGAGCTTCTTTAAGGCGCTGACCGAGCCGCCTTCGGTAATCAGTTTGGCGACTGCGGGCGGATCTTCGAAGACGATTCCCGACAAACTCTCGATCCCGTAGGCGTGCAGCGCCGGCGTCAATGGCGTGCCTGGCCCGACCAAAGCCACGCGGGTCGACGGGCTGCAGGCGCCGAGGATCCGATACAGGCTGCCGTTGACCAGGCTCGAAGCCGTAACGACGGCGGCTTCGCTACGGGCCAGCAGCGGCTCGGTCGCGGTCTCCGGGTACTCTCCGTCCCGGGGTATCAATTCAATCACATCGACGGCTTCGAACCGGCTCTCCAGGGCTGGGAATCGGCCGACGGCGGTAACCGGCCCGCTGGTTCCGGCGAACGTGTCGAGCCCGTTGACGTTCGATCCGGTCAGGTCGTAGCGATTGTAATTGGCGTTGATCGCGGCAATGCCTAAAGCGACATCGAACGGATTCCACGAGCGCGCGCGCTCGGCGAGATCCCGCAGCGACTGGGTTTGAAGGTCACCGGCGCCGGCGATCGGCCGGCAGCCGGCGCTGCCTTTCACCGGGCTGTGGGCGATTCCGGCGCCGACATCGCTTTCGACCAAAGTCCAATTCAGGCCGGCGACCACCCGTTCGACGGGACGGGCCTCGACGCCGCGAATCAGTTCTTCCAGCAAATTTTCGCTGCCCCACCAGCGCCAGAGCGCCGCGGGGTTGCTGGGCAGCAATGCAGCCATGTCTCCGGTGAAGCCGAGCCAGCTTTCCAGGGCTGCCGCCGGCACCGACACCAGTACCGGAATGCCGGCCGCCGCCGCCGTCAGAATGTCGTCGGCCAAGCCGCCGCCTTCCTGTTCCCGTTCGCCGAACTTCTCGGCGACGATGAGGTCCGCATTGGCGTCGATGGCCCGCCGCACCGCGCCGCTGGCGTCGATCAAGGCCGGATGGTCCAAGGTACAGACCGGGTCTTCGCCCGGTTTAGGGGCGGGCAGGGTGATGGTCACACGGGTCCCGGCGGCGACATCGACGGCATCGACACCGGCACGGCTGCCATCGGCATTGCGGCGAATCTCTTGGACCAGCCCGCCGACGCGCCAGCCACGGCTCCGCATATCGTCGGCGAAAGCCGAAAGCAAGTCGCGATCCGCGGTTTCCGGCGTATACAGCACCGCCGCCAGTTTCACCGGCCGTGGCCGATCATCGAAGGCTATGGTCATGGTCCTGAGCCCCAGGCATTCCGGCCCTGGTTCAATCTGACAATCAGACAGGACGATGGCGCGGCTTGCACAATATTGCAAGGCCGACGGCGGCGGACTTGATTTACGTCAAGGCTGCGCCGGCCGCCGTACGATAATAATGATGTAGCCGACATCTATCCGAATGGCCCTGTCTTCCCGCAAGCCCATCGGATCAGACGATTGGCTTCGTAGGGGCTCTCGAGTCATCTGCGTGACGCGCAACTGGGCCGGGATCATAGATCCCGGCCCGCTTTTGCTGCCTCAGGAGGTCAACGACCGTATGCCACGCGTAATCTACATCGAACCTGACGGCACGCGCCACGACACGACGGTTGAGCCCGGCATTTCCGTCATGGATGCGGCACGCCGCATCGGCCTTGCCGGTATCGAAGGTGATTGCGGCGGCATGTGTGCGTGCTCGACCTGCCATGTCTACGTCGACCCGCAATGGACGGATCGCGTCGGTGCCCCCGATGAGCTGGAGCGCGATATGTTGACCTTCGCCTACGATGTCGATCCGACCAGTCGGCTGGCTTGTCAGATTAGCCTCGGCGCCAACCTCGACGGACTGATCGTGCGGCTGCCATCACGGCAATACTGACGCGCCTGAAATCTGATGCGGTCCCTACCGTTGATGTGAATCAATTTGATTGCGGCGCCGCCGCCGTACCATCGGGCCGGCACGCTGAGTGCACAACGATACGGAGTTTGCAGGCTATGACGACCGCCGCGCTGACGATGCCAAATTCAAAATTTACCGTTGACATGACGCCGGACGAGACATACCGGACGATGACGGCGATCGCCTGGAAATTCTCCTACGACTATCCGGAACAGAAAGTCGAAGAGCTTTATCGCCGCGCCAAACAAAATCAGTGGGACGTCGACGAGGCGCTGGACTGGACCATCGAGGTCGATCCCTCACGGCCGCTGATCGATGACCAGCGCAGCATCTATACGCGCATGCCGTTCTTCGAAAAGTTGTCGAAAAGCCAAAAAGAGACCTTCCATGCGCACTCGACCGCGCAAATGCTGTCGCAATTTCTGCATGGCGAGCAGGGCGCCCTGTTGACCGCGTCCGTTGTTGCCCATTCCGTGCCCGACAACGGTGCCAAGCTCTATGCGGCAACCCAGGCCATGGACGAAGCCCGGCATGTCGAGGTTTATGCCAAATACGTCGACAAGATTGCTGTCGCCTATCCGATGACCGGCTGGCTCAAGCAACTGATCGATGCGACGCTCAAGTCCGATCGCTACGAAAAGGTCATGATCGGCATGAACATGATCGTCGAAGGCCTGGCGCTCGGCGCCTTCAACAACATGTACCGGCAGACCACTTGCCCGTTGTTGAAGGATATAACGTTCAATGTCATGCGCGACGAGGCGCGGCATGTTTCATTCGGCCATGCCTATCTGGGCCCGTTGATCACCAAGATGCATGCGGACGATGTCGAAGACCTCGCGCAATTTGCCTTCGACGCGGTCATGATCATGGTGCAGGCGCTGCGCGACGGCGGCGGCCAGGGCACAGCGGCCAATAAGGCCGATCCAGGCTTCCTTAAGGTGTTGGAGCAAAGCGGCATCGACAGCGCCGACTTCTTCAAGGGCATGGAAGTGGCGGCCGAGCTCGGGCTGACCCAGGAACTGCCGCCCGGCCAGGTTCATTCGCTGAAGCATTTGATGCTGCCGGCGCTCCGCCGCGTCGGCTTGGTGACCAGACGAACCGAGCAGCTGTTTAAGGATGTCGGCATCGAAATCACCGACGACCTGACGGTCTTGAACGCCATGGAAGACGCCAAGTCGGATCAATCCATCCTGCATGCGGCCGGCGCCGACTATTGAGTGTTCCGAATTAGACAACGAAGTATTGAAGCGATAGCCATACAACGTCGTCGTCGGTGACGCGTTGCGTGGCTTTTGAGAGTTTTGGATGGAGCGTCCGGACTCGCATAGCCTATAAAGGGGTTCTTCTCGCGATTCGAATCGAAGGCGGCCAACATTTTATTATCCGCGAACAGCGCCGCTGGCACGATGGTCGATACGAAATCGATCGAAGAGAAAATCATCAATCACCTAACAGGTGACCGGCCGCCGGCGATTGTGCTGGTCAGTGATCGCGCGCATGGGCTGGCGCTGGTTCGCAGCCTGGGGCGGCAGGGCATCCCTGTCGTTGCATTGAACCGAACCTACGGCCCTGGCCGGCATTCGCGCTACGCCTTGAACGTAGACCTGCCCGCTGACTTCGACCATGCAGCGTTGCTCGGCCTGCTTGACCGGATTGGACCGGCATTGCCGCATAAGCCCTTCGTGGTTCCTGCGTCCGATCAATTCGCTCTGTTTATCGCGCGGAACCGAGCTACATTGTCCCGCCATTATTCCTTCGTGGTGGTCGATACGGCGACGGCGGAACTAATCGCCAACAAGCGGACTCAGTATGAATATGCCGAAACCGCCAAGGTGCCGCTGCCGAGAACCGTTCACGTTGCGACCATCGATGATGTTGAGCGCGCGCGCGATATCGTTGCTTATCCCTGCATCATCAAGCCGGTTTATTCGGACCTTTGGCGGGAATACCGTGACCTGCAGGGCCTGCACCAATGGAAAAAGCTGGCGGTGGTCGCCTCGCCGCAAGAACTGCTGGACGCCTATCGGCGAATGTCCGAAAGCGGCCTGGAGTTTTTGCTGCAGGAATTTGTGCCAGGCGACGACGATCAGATTTTCAATGTGTTCTTTTATTTGGACCAGGATTCAAACGTGCTGGCGGCACTGGCCCGGCAGAAACTTCGGCAATGGCCGGTGGAGCAGGGTTCTGGCTGTTATCTCGTGAGCGTGCATGCGCCGGAGTTGATTCGACAAGCCACGACCCTACTGCAGAGCCTTGACTATTGCGGCCTGGCCGACGTGGAGTTCAAGCGGGACGCCAGAGATGGGCAGTACAAGCTGATGGAGATCAACATTCGATGTGCCACCCATGTCTCGATGGCCATCGACCTGGGTATGGATTTTCCCTACATCGCCTATCGGCACGCGCTTGGGCTGCCGGTGACGGTCGACGAGGATTACGAGGCCGGGCGTTACTGGCTGGATATTGGCCAGGACTTTCGCTCGTTTCTCTACAGCCGTGTGCGAGGCCGAATCGGACTCGGGGCCTGGTTGGCATCGGTTATGCGCGCCAGAAGCTTTGCCTATTTTGCCTCCGACGACCTCAAGCCTTGGCTCGCCCGATTATGGGAGCTAGCGCGCGATTCGCGTGATTTGTTCCGCTAAGCGACCGCATTTTCGCTCATGGGTTTCCAGAAACACGCAGTAAAGCAATCGATAACCTCTGCCCGGTATTGATGAAGGTTCAAAAGGCGAAAATGATGATTCGGTTGCAGTCAGCCAGAGCATTTTGGGCGGCGTTCAATGCTGTGCTCATCCTGGGCTTCGCTCTTCCCGGCGCCTTTGCCGGGGCGGAGGAGGCGTTCCCGTCGAGACCGATCGACGTCGTCATTCACTCGAAATACGGCGGCGGCACAGATACCACGGCACGGATGATGATGATTCAGGCGCGGCGTATTTTGGGCGTTGATATGTCCGTTGTCGCGAAGCGCGGCGGTTCGGGCGCTAAGGCGCACCATTACGCGAAGGCTAGGCCGAGAGACGGCTACACCGTGCTCGCTTTGACCCAAAGTCACCTTTATACGATCGCCCGCGGCAAATCCCCCCTCAAGATCGATGACATGGTCGGCATCGCCCGCGCCATGGACGATCCCACCTTCATCACCGTGCCGTCGTCTAGTCCCTACGCGTCGCTGGCTGATCTCATCGTTGCTTCAAAGGCCAAGGCCCTGATCTGGGGTGTCGGCGCCATCGGTGGCACCGAGCATATCGGCTTGGCTCAGTTCGCCAAGGCGGCCGGGATCAAGTTCAAGGTGGTGCCGTTCGGCAGCGGTGCGCAGATGGTGCAGGCACTGATGGCCGGCGCCATCGACGCCACCCTGCCGAACGTCAGCGAGGCAGGGCTTCAGGTCAAGGACGGGACATTTCGCGCGCTGGCCGTGATGGCTGAAAACCGGCTCGACGGTTTTCCGGACGTGCCTTGCACCTATGAAGCGGGCTACACGGTCAAGGTCTCGACGACGCGCGGCTATTGGGTGCTGAAAGGGACGCCCCAGGACCGCATTGACGAGCTGTCAAAGGCCATGGTCAAGGCGATGAAGCATGAGATCTTCGCCAATTACCTGCAGAGCGCCGGCCTGGCGGTCGAGGCTAGCGTCGCCGGACATGCGGTTTGGGACAAACACATCAAGGAAGAATACGCCAAAGCAGAAGCCGCCTTGCGGGACTTGGGACTGATCGAGTGATCGCTGGCCTCTTCGCATGACGGAAAGCGTAAACACGGACCCGAGCGAGGAGAACGGCAGGGAACGTGCACCAGCGTCTTCTTTCATCGACCGGGCCGACCTTGGAGTGGCTTTCGTGATACTGGTCGGCTGCGGATTGCTTTACTGGACAACAGCGGGGTTCGAGGAGGTTTCAGGCCTGTTCGCCCAGGACGTGCCGCCGGAATTTTTTCCCCGTCTGGTGATTGGAGTCGTCGCCGTTCTCACCCTGGCACTGCCGTTCGAGCAATTTTTCGTCAGGAAAAGCGGTAAATATCGTGGCCGGGACGGCACGCAAAACATCAGACCGAGCACCTATATCACTGCGGCGTGCCTGGTCGCGGTGGTGGCGTCGATCGCGTTTCTTGGAGCAGCATTGGCGATGTTTGCGGTTTGCCTGGCTCTTCCCGTGCTTTGGGGCGAGCGACGGATCAAGGTCATCTTGCCCTACGCCATCCTCATGCCGCTGGCGGTAACGCTGGTGTTTTCCTACCTGCTTGGCGTTCATTTTGAACCCGGCGTCCTTGGTCTCGTTTTGCGATAGCGGCGGCATGGAACCGATTGTCCAAGGCCTGACGCTGGTTCTTGATCCGGTCAACATCGCTCTGGTGTTTGGCGGCGTCGTGATCGGCGTGCTCGTTGGCGCGTTGCCAGGCTTGAGTTCGCCGATGGCCGTGGCCTTGCTGTTACCGTTCACCATCACACTCGATCCGGTGCCGGCGATTTGCATGATGACCGCGATCTACTGCGCTGGTACCTATGGCGGCTCGATCACGGCGATCCTGATCAATGCGCCGGGGGCGCCGCCAGCGGCGGCGACGGCGCTCGACGGATACCCCATGGCCAAGCGCGGGGAGGCGGGCCGAGCCCTTGGGCTGGCTGTGGTGTCGAGCGTGTCGGGCGGTGTCATCAGCCTTGTCGTTTTTTTGTTTGCGGCACCGATGCTGGCAGAGCTGGCCTTGAAGTTTCGCCCGCCCGAGTATTTTGCTCTGACCGTCTTTGCCCTTTCCATGCTGGCGTCGATTAGTGGCGGGTCGTTGTTGCGCAATCTCATCGCCGGGGCCTTTGGTGTTTTGCTTGCGACAGCGGGCATCCACCTGACTACCGGCGTCGAGCGCTTTACGTTTGGCATCTATGAATTGACCGAGGGTATTGGTTTCGTGCCGGTACTAATTGGGTTGTTTGCCATGGCGGAATTGCTGGCGCAGTCGCAGGCTCTCAACGTCAGCTACGAACGGATCACATCTGTTGTCGTCAAACTGCCGAGCCGTGCCGATTTTCGCCGCGTGCGGTGGACCATTCTCCGGTCCAGCGGGATCGGTACGTTTATTGGCATCCTGCCGGCCGAGGGCGCCACGGTGGCCGCCATTGTCGGCTACAACGAAGCCAAGCGGTGGTCCAAGAACAGCCATGAATTCGGCCGTGGCGCCCCGGAAGGCATTGCCGGGCCGGAGGCCGCCAATAACGCGGCGACCGGCGGCGCCATGGTTCCGACCCTGGCGCTCGGCATTCCGGGCAGCGCCACCACGGCGATCATACTGGCTGCCTTGATTATGCATGGGTTTCGCCCCGGCCCGCATTTGATGCAGGAAACTCCGCACGTCTTCTACGCCATATTCGGCGCCATGCTGCTGGCCAACGTCATGTTCCTTGGCGTTGGGCTTGGCGGTGCCAAGCTGTTTTCGCGCATTACCTTGATCCCGCGGCAATTGCTGTGGCCGGCGGTCTTCGTGTTCTGCATGGTCGGCGCGTATGCCTTTGCCAGCTCGATTTTCGACGTCTGGGTAATGGTGATCGCGGGCATCGTCGGTTTCCTGATGAAGCGTCACGGCTTCCCGCCGGCGCCGCTGGTCATGGGTTTGATTCTGGGCAGGTTGGTCGAGGAATCTCTGTCTCAATCGATGATCATGTTCGACAACAATTGGTTTCGATTTTTCGAGAGTCCGATCGTTGACGGTTTTTTCCTGATGACCGTCATCGGGCTGTTGTGGCCACTGATCAAACGGCGAAGATGAAACCGCCGGGCAGACCCTATCAATTTTGATAGGTTCGGCCACGCCCGTGAGGCCGTAGACTTTTTTGCAGCCGAGAGGGCGTGTGCCATGACCGATCTTGTCGGGCGCTATTGGGATCTTCGCCGCTTCGCCGAGCCACGAACGGCGGGGCCGACCCTGTTGTTTCTTTTCAATCTGGCCTGTTATGCCGGCTTCGTCTTTCTCGCCATATGGTCGACATCGACGGCCGCCAAGCTCGGCTGGGGCGTTTTGGCCGGGCTGGCGACGACGACGTTGTTCATCATCGGCCACGACGCCTGTCATCTCTGCTACACCCGAAGCCGGCGGTTGAACCGGATTATTGGCACTATCGTTTTCCTGCCGGCGCTCCATCCCTACAGTCTGTGGGAATATGGCCATAACCGGCTGCATCATCGTTTCGCCGCACAGATCGGCTTGGACTATGGTTACGCGCCGATGACGGTCGGTGCGTACGCCCGAGCCGGTCTGGCACGGCGTGCCTATTACCGCTTCATGCGCAGCCTCGTCGGCCAGCCGTTCTACTACCTGGTGGATATTTGGCTGCCGAAGATGTTCATACCGCTGTCACGCCATGTCGGGCCGTTCCGGCGGATCTATGCGTTGGATTTGCTCATTGTCTATACGTGGCTCATCCTGCTTCTCGGCGGTCTGGCGGCACTGCAGCGCACTGTCGCGCCACTGCCGTGGAGCGAAGCGGTGTGGAATGCGGCTTTGTTCGGGTTCGCCTTGCCGTTTCTCACTTGGAACCTGTTCATGTCTTTTGTCACCATCGTGCAGCATACCGGCCCAAGCCTGCGCTGGTCGCTGCCGACGGGCGGGGCATCGAGCCATGAACAGCAAATTCACGGCACGGCGCAGATCCTGTTTCCGGAGCCGCTCGATTGGATCTTCCACCGTGTGATGCATCACCACGCCCATCACCTGCAACCCGGTGTGCCGCTCTATCGATTGAAGGCGGCCCAAGCCGAGGTCGTTCGGCGATCCGGCGACGCGGCGGCGGCAATACGCTGGACCCCGGCCTACCACTGGGATCTGACGAAGCGCTGCAAATTGTTTGACCCGGAAACCGCTGCTTGGCGCGATTTCGACTTCAAGCCGACCACGACGTCATTGCCGTCGGCCACTGCTGTTGCCTGACTAGAGCATCCTGCGCCCAATTGGACGCAGACAAGATGCTCTAACTATTGGTTATAGAGCAAATTATCGACCATAAATCGATTCCGATTTATGGTCGTTTGCTCTAGTCTGGCACCACCGCGGTCGCTTCCAGTTCGATCACCGCGCGGTCTTCCAATAATGCCGAGACGAAGACCATGGTCATGACCGGATAGTGCCGCCCGATTTGGCGTTTCCAGATGCCGCCGAGGGCGCGGCGGGCGGCGACATAGGCCGGCTTGTCGGTACAGAACGCGGTGATGCGGCAAATGTGCTGGGGCTCGCCGCCGGCGGCCTCGAGAACGGCAATGGTATTGGCGAGGGCTTGTTCGAATTGCGCCGCCAGGTCGTCGGAATGAAATGTCTGGTCGGCGTCCCAGCCGATCTGCCCGGCGATAAAGACGAGCCGCCCGCCCTCGGTTTCGATGCCGTTGGCGTAACCGACCGCCGGCGCCCAGCCTTCGGGTGTCAGTGTTTTCATGTCTCTTCCCGTATGCGAAAAATCAGCGAAGCTTGAACCGCTGGATCTTGCCGGTTGCTGTTTTCGGCAATTCGTCGCGAAACTCGATCCAGCGCGGATACTTATAGGGCGCCAATCGGTCTTTGACGAATTCCTGCAGCTCACGGGCCAAGGCGTCGGTCTCCTCGGCCCCGGCACCGAGGACCACGATGGCCTTCGGCTTAATCAGATCGCGATCATCGGCCTGGCCGACCACCGCGGCTTCAACCACCGCGTCGTGGGCGACCAGGGCGGACTCGACTTCAAACGGTGACACCCAGATGCCGCCGACCTTGAGCATGTCGTCGGAGCGGCCGGCATAGACAAAATAGCCGTCCGCATCCTGAATGTATTTGTCGCCGGTGCGGGTCCATGGCCCCTGGAAGGTTTGCAGGCTCTTGGCGCGGTTGTTCCAATAATAGGCGCCGGCGGACGGGCCGTTGACCAAGAGTTCCCCCATTTCGCCTGGTGCCACCGGATTGTCGTCGTCGTCGACGATCCTAAGCGTGTAGCCGGGCACGGCCTTGCCGGTCGTGCCATAACGAATATCGGCAGGTTGGTTGGAGATAAAGATATGCAGCATCTCAGTCGAGCCAATGCCGTCCAATATATCGACGCCAAAGCGCTCGACCCACCGGTTGGCGATGTCTTCGGGCAAGGCCTCGCCCGCGGAAACGCAAATCCGGCAGGCGCTTGACCCGGCTGCTTTGTCCAAGGATGCGTCGGCCAAAATCGCACCATAAAGCGTCGGCACGCCGTAAAAAATCGTTGCCTGATGGTCATTCAACCTTTTCATCACCGATTCCGGCGTCGGCCGTTCGGCCATGAGCACGGCGGTAGCGCCGGCATACAGCGGAAACGACATGCCATTGCCGAGGCCGTAGGCGAAAAACAGCTTGGCGGCGGAAAAGACGATGTCCGCCTCGGTAATGCCAAGCACGCCCATGCCGTACAGCCCGGTGGTCTGCACCAAGTCGCTTTGCAAATGCACGACGCCTTTCGGCCGCCCGGTCGATCCGGAGGAATAGAGCCAAAACGCGGCGTCGTCGGCGCTGGTCGGTGCCGCCGCTAATGAGTCCGCGGCTTTTGCCAGCAAGGAGTCCAAATCCAGCGCGCCGGCGAGGCTGCCGTCGCCGGGTGCTGCGACCACGACGGTGGCAATGAACGGGTGATTGTCCAGGATCGGGCCGAACCGATCGGCCAGCGCCGCGGAGACGACCAACAGAACGGCCCGGCTGTCGCGCAGCATGTAGTCATAGTCTTCGGTGGTCAGCAGCGTGTTGAGCGGAATTGGTACGGCGCCGACCTTGATGGCGCCCCAAAAGACCGCCATGAAATCAACGCTATCGAGCATGCACATGGCGACGCGCTGCTCGCGGCCGACACCAAGATCGCGCAAGGCATTGCCGGCCCGGTTTACCCTTTCCGCTAATGCGTCGTAGGAATAGTGGCCCGCATCGTCGATGACGGCAGTCTTTGTGCCGTGCGGCCCGCCGGCATGGCGGCCGACGAAATCAACAGCAGCGTTGTAGTCACGGGGAATCTCGACGATGGGTTGCTCGCCCGATAGGTCGATGCTGGAAAAGCCGTCTCCTGACACAATTGTCTCCTGCTTCGCTCAACGCCGGATGCCTGGCGCAATCATATCCGATCTTCGCCGTTGCCGGAACATGCGGCAAAAGCACGTACTCGCGGCCGAAATACTGTACCGGTTTGATCCGTCTAAACGATTCCGCAAATTGTCGCAGACGTAGTCCGTCACAATAATGTCGGTCAGGAAACAATTTCCGTCGCTTTTTCCAGTTGGGGCTCCCCTTCACGCGCGTCAGAATGCTAGGGTAACGCAAACAACGACCGTTCGCCGATTACATACGGCGACGCGCCGACACCGGGGCTCGTTTTAGCCTCAGGTAATAGTGGAATGACAGGAGGACATGACGATCATGCCAGAAACCAAAATGGATCAGGAACTGACGGGATACGTGCACCCGAAGGTGACCGAACTCGTCGAACAAGTGAAACGCGGCGAAGTCGATCGCCGCGAGTTTATTCGCACCGTGACGTTCCTCGGCGTCTCGGCCGCCACCGCCTATTCGCTGGCCGGTTTGACCCCGGGCGAAGGCCTGGTGTCGGAGGCCAGGGCGGCGAAAAAAGGCGGAACGCTCCGCATGGCCATGGTCGTGCAGGACTTTTCCGACCCGGCGCAATTTGACTGGGTCGAGAAATCCAACATTTCGCGTCAAGTCGCCGAATATTTGACCATCACCGGTCCGGACAACGTAACCCGGCCGATGTTGGCTGAATCATGGAAGCCGTCCGACGATTTGAAAACTTGGACCTTCAACCTTCGCAAAGGTGTCAAGTTCGGCAACGGCGACGAATTGACGGCCGACGATGTGGTCTACAACGTGACCCGTTGGCTCGACCCAAAGACCGGTTCATCGATTCTCGGTCTGCTCGATGCCATGGTCGATACCAAAGACGGCAAGGATAAAGACGGCAAGGCCATCAAGGTCAAATCCATGACCCCGGGCGCCGTTTCGAAAGTCGACAAATATACGGTGCAGTTTAAACTCAAGTCGCCGGATCTCGCACTGCCGGAAAAAATGTATCACTACCCGGCCCAGATTCTGCATCGCAGTTTCGACGAAAAGGGTGCCAACTTCACCAAGCACCCGGAACTCGGCACCGGCCCGTACACGCTGGCCGACTATGTCGTGGGCGAGCGTGCCATTCTCAAGCGCCGTGATGGCGATTATTGGGGTGAGGCGCCGTTGCTCGACGAGATCCACTATTTCGATACCGGATCGGATGCGTCTGCCGCCCTCGCCGCCCTGGCGTCGGGGCAGGTCGATGCCATCTTCCGGCTCGAGCTGACGACGTTGGAAGCCGCTAAATCGATTCCGGGTATCGTGATCCATGAGGCGACGACCGCGCAAACCGGCGTCATTCGCATGCATGTCAAAACCGCGCCTTTTGATGACATTCGGGTGCGAAAAGCCATTCAGCTTGCGTCAGACAACGCGCAGAATTTGGCAACCGCGTATCGCGACTTGGGCGAGGTCGCCGAAAATCACCATGTCTGCGGTTGCCAGCCCGATTATGCTGAACTGCCGAAGATCAAGCGTGACGTGGAGCAGGCCAAGAAGCTGCTGGCCGAAGCCGGTCACGGCAGTGGTCTGAAGATCACCTGTAACGTCGGCAACACCAACGGCACCTGGCAGCAGGATTCGGTCGTTGTCTTGAAACAGAACCTGGCCGATGCCGGCATTGACCTCACCGTCAATGTCATGCCGGCGGCGCAATATTGGGAAGTCTGGGCCAAGGCGCCGTTCAGCCTGACGTCGTGGACCCACCGGCCGCTGGCGACCATGTTGTTGTCGCTCGCCTATCGTGCCGGCGTGCCGTGGAACGAAACCCAGTACGACAGCAAGGAATTCGACGATTTGCTGACGCAAGCGGAATCCACGGTCGACATCAACGCACGGCGTAAAATCATGGCCAAGGTCGAAAAGCGCATTCAAGACGATGCGATCATGGTACAGCCGTTCTTCCAGTCGGTGATGTTCGCGGCTTCCGACAAGGTCAAAGACATCAAGATGCATCCCACCAACTACCACCAATGGAATAAGGTGTGGATGGATACCTAACCGAAAACGACTGATCGGGCCGCCGAATGCGTATACGATTTTGGCGGCCCGGCTTTCCGCTGACAGGGAGCGGAATAATCGACCAGTATAACAATACAATGAAAACATACGGGGGGAGGGCAGTCCGTGCTGGTTTTAATCGGTAAGCGCATCGGCATCATGATCTTGACAATGGTGGTGGTGTCGATTCTTCTTTTCCTCGTTCTCGAACTTTCACCGGGCAATGTGGCGACGAAGGTCCTCGGGCAATTCGCTTCAGAGGAACAAAAGAATATTTGGCTCGAGGAGCACGGCTATTTCGAGCCGTTGTATTGGCGTTACCTGACTTGGGCCGGAAACTTCATGACCGGCGAGTTGGGCGAGTCCCATCGCTTCAAGGTGCCGGTCGGCGAAATCATGTGGCCGCGGCTTTGGAACACCGCCATCCTTGGGTTCTGGACTTTTGCATTCATGATCCCGGTATCGCTGGTGCTCGGCATGCTGGCCGGCATGCGCGAAGGGGCAGCACTTGATCGCTCGATCTCGGTCACTTCGATCCTGACCACGTCAGTTCCCGAATTTGCCAGTGCCGTGTTTTTGTCGGCGATCTTCGTGTTTGGTCTGAAATGGCTGCCGGGAACGTCGGGCATGATCGGCGGCTTCGATTTCACGCAGCTCATTTTGCCGGTGCTCGTGTTGTTTTTATACGATTTTGGCTACGTCGCCCGCATGACCCGGGCTTCGATGGCCGAGGTCATGACGACCCATTATATCCGCACGGCTGTGTTGAAGGGGCTGCCTTATCGCCAGGTCATCATCAAGCATGCGATGCGCAACGCGCTGATCGCCCCGTTCACGGTGATCATGCTGCAGATCAACTGGCTGTTGTCGGGGGTTATCGTCGTCGAGTTCTTTTTCGCCTACAAAGGGTTCGGCGCGCTTCTGTTGGAGGCTTCGCTCAATCAGGACATCTTCGTTATCGAGGCTTGCTCCATGGTCGCGGTGTTCGTTGCCGTCGGCACGCAAACGCTTGCCGATATCGGCTATACGTTCCTAAATCCGCGCATTCGGTTCTCGTAGGAGATGGCAGATGACTGATCTTACGAAAACCACCACACCGGCCGCATCTAAGGCATCAGCCCTGGTTCGCGCGCTAAGGTCCTTTGCGCTGCTGCGGGAAAGCTGGGTCGGCATGGTCGGCGCATTCCTTATCCTATTCTGGATATTCGTTGCGGTATTCGCACCGTTGATCGCGCCCCATGATCCACTCGCCATTCTGCAGCCGTTTGCCAAGCCCGGCACGCTTCACGTCAAGACCGGTACCACGTTATGGCTCGGTACCGACAATATCGGCCGCGACGTGTTGTCACGGATCATATGGGGATCGCAAACCGTCCTGATCTATGCACCCTTGGCGACAATTTGCGCCTACGTGGTCGGTATCATGATGGGCCTGGCGGCCGGCTATCACCGCGGCTGGTGGGATACCATTTTGTCTCGCGTCGGCGACATCATTTTGTCGTTCCCGGTGCTGGTGCTCTATATCATCGTGATTGCCACCTTCGGTGCGTCGGGCATCAACATTGTCATAGCCATTACCTTTGCTTCGGCGCCTGGTATCATGCGTATTGTCCGCGGCCTGGTGCTGGATCTGCGCAATCGCGACTATGTCGCGGCGTCCCAGACCCGCGGCGAATCCGGGCTCTATGTGATGTTGATCGAAATTCTGCCGAACGCGCGCGGGCCGCTGATTGTCGATGCCTGCGTCCGCTTGGGCTATGTCATCATCACCATTGGCGTGCTCGGCTTCCTCGGCCTCGGCTTGCCGCCGCCCGACCCAGATTGGGGCGGCATGGTCAACGAATCGCGGAAACTGGCGATGGCCTTTCCGCACATGACAGTGTTCCCCTGCATCGCCATTTCGTCGCTTGTCCTCGGCTTCAACTTGTTGGCCGATGGATTGCGTGAAGTTTCGCTGAGGGATTGAGGAGCCGGAAAATGGCCGACAATACCGATACCAATGTGGCGCCGGTCCTTGAAATCGACGGACTGTGTATTTCCTATTTCGTTCGATCCGGTGAGATTCCGGCCGTGGTCGATTTTTCTCTGACCTTGGATGCGGGCGAAAGCGTCGGCTTGGTGGGCGAATCCGGGTGCGGCAAATCGACGGTAGCCATGGCCATCATGCGCTACATGGGCAACAACGGCGGTATCGTCGGCGGCTCCATCAAGTTCAAGGGCCGCGACATGGGTGACATGAGCGATGAGGAGCTGCGTCAATTGCGCGGCAGCCAGATCGCCATGATCTACCAAGAGCCGATGGCGGCGCTCAATCCGTCATTGACGATCGGCGCGCAGCTCATGGAAGTGCCTTTGACCCATGAGAAAGTTTCGAACGCCGAGGCCCACGAGCTTGCCTTGCAAATGCTGCGTGACGTGCATTTGCCTGATCCCGAGCGGGTCATGGATGCCTACCCGCATCAAATTTCCGGCGGCCAACAACAGCGCGTCGTCATCGCCATGGCGCTGTTGGGCAAGCCGGCCCTGTTGCTGCTCGATGAGCCGACGACAGCGCTCGATGTCACGGTCGAGGCCGGCATTGTCGAGCTGATCGCGGAACTGAGCCGCAAATTCAATACGGCGTTGCTGTATATTTCGCATAATCTCGGTCTGATGTTGGAGGTCTGCGACCGTATTGGCGTCATGTATTCCGGCGAAGTGGTGGAAAGCGGCCATATCGATTCGATCTTTTCCTGGCCGAAGCATCCCTATACCCATGGCCTGTTCGGCTGTATCCCTTTGCCGCACGCCGACAAAAACGCGCGGCCCTTGGTTGCCATCAAGGGCCAGCTGCCATTGCCGCATGAGCGGCCGCCCGGCTGTAACTTCGGGCCGCGCTGCGCTTTTTTTGAAGCCGGCAAATGCGACGCCAAGGACATCCATATGGATGGTGTCCATACCGACGACGATCCGGCCCATGAAGTTCGGTGTCTGCGCTGGAACGACATCGATCCGGATGAGGTGGTTCCAAAGGGCACCATCCATCCGCCGACGGAACTTGGCGACTTCGTGCTCGAAATCGACGGCATGCAGAAGTATTACGAGGTTCGAGATACTTCATTGCGGGCGCTAATCAGCGGCGAGAAGGTAAAATACGTCAAGGCAAACGAGGAGCTGAATTTCAAGGCTAGGGAAGGCGAAACGGTTGCTATTGTCGGCGAATCCGGCTGCGGCAAATCGACCTTCGCCAAGGTTTTGATGGGCCTGGAAACCGCGACCGACGGCGAGGTGCGTTTCGACGGCACCAACATTGGCGACATGCCGGTTCGCGAGCGTTCACCGCAGCAATTGGGTTCGCTGCAAATGGTGTTCCAGAATCCCAACGACACACTTAATCCTTCGCTCACTATCGGCGCGCAAATAGCCCGCGTAATCCGAAAATTCGGTGTTGAAAGCGACCCGGTCAAGGTGCGGGAACGGGTGCTGCATCTGCTTGATACCGTCAAACTGCCGCGCGAATTCGAATGGCGTAAACCGCGGCAATTATCGGGTGGGCAGAAGCAACGCGTCGGCATCGCCCGGGCGTTTGCCGGCAACCCGTCGACGGTAATCGCCGACGAGCCGATTTCTGCGTTGGACGTGTCGGTCGCCGCGGCGGTGACCGAGCTGCTGATGGATATCCAGCGCGAGAACAAGACAACGCTGTTGTTCATCAGCCACGACCTCAGCGCGGTGCGCTATTTGGCCGACCGCGTGGTGGTCATGTATCTCGGACAGATCATGGAGCGGGGGACGACGGACGAAGTCTTCAGCCCGCCTTATCACCCCTATACCGAAGCGCTGTTGTCGGCCGTACCCATTGCCGACCCTGAAGTCGAGAAGCGGCGTATTGTCCTGGAAGGCAATCTGCCAAGCGTCTTGAACCCGCCAAAGGGCTGTCCGTTCTCGACGCGCTGTCCGCGCAAACTTGGCACGATCTGCGATGACGAACTGCCGCCGGTGATATTCGCCGCCGATCGCCATGCCATTGCCTGCCACATCCCGATCGAAGAGTTGCGCGAGGTTGAACCCGTCATCAAGGTGGTCAAACGCGAGGCGAGTTAGAGCAACCTGCGTTCATTCGAACGCAGATAAGTTGCTCTAATACTTTGATCTAGTCGACCGGCCGGACCGATCATTCGCCTTTGAAGATGGGTTTTTCTTTTTCGAGAAAGGCCTGGTAGCCGACGCGAAAATCTTCCGTGTCGAAACAGGCGAAGCCTTCGGCTTCTTCCTCGGGCGTACGCGGCCCGCCGCCGGCGATTTTGTTAGCGAATTTCTTATGCCAGCGATTGACCAGCGGTGCCCCGTCGACGATGCGCTGGGCCGCCGCCGCGACTTCCGCCGCCACCTGGTCGTCGTCGACGACCCGGTTGACCAAGCCCTTGTCCTTGGCTTCGGCGGCGTCGAACACGCGGGCCTCGTACAGGATCTCCAGCGCCGTCGATCGACCGACCAGCCCTATCAGCGCCTCGATTTCCGGATAAGCCATGACCAGGCCGAGCCGATTGACCGGAATGCCGAACCGTGATGACCGACCACAAATCCGAATGTCGCACATCAGCGCCAGCTCCAAGGCGCCGCCGACGCAGAGGCCATGAATTTGGGCAATGACCGGATGCGGGCAATCGCGGATCCCATGCATGGCGGCGTGCATTACGGCGCCGTAGCGCGTGGCTTGCTCAGCGCTGCTTCGGGTGTCCGAAAATTCACCAATATCGGCGCCCGGTCCCATCGCTTTTTCGCCGGCGCCGCGCAAGATGACGCAGCGGATGGCGGCATCTTCACCGATTTGGCGCATGACCGTCGCTAACGCCGCCCACATCGCTTGATTGAGCGCGTTTAGCTTGTCGGGACGGTCGAGGACGACCGTGGCGACGGCGCCTTCGCGGCGAACCGATATGCGCCCGTCGCGCTCGCCCGTTGCTGGAGCGGTCATAGAAATTTCCTATAGTTTATGGCTATTTGGCCGAACAATTGCGGAACCGATGGCGAACCTCTAGGTTAAAGCAGTTTTCGGGCCGGCGAA
>Ga0315336_1003710_pt1 | contig 19770 bp, 12 predicted proteins | sample ASW5metaG_FD_204512 | JGI IMG/M metagenome (GOLD analysis project Ga0315336, IMG submission 204512) | Ammonia-oxidizing marine archaeal communities from Monterey Bay, California, United States - ASW #5 | ecosystem: Environmental > Aquatic > Marine > Intertidal zone | place: USA: California... | reverse complement strand
TACTTTACGGTCGATCTTTCCATTGGGGTTGGTTGGAAACTTATCTAGAACCTCGATCCGGCGTGGAAGCATAGTGGACGGCAGGCGTTTGGCGAGCAATTTTTTGAGGTTGCCTAACTCAATTTCGGTAGGCTCAATAAAAGCAACCACGCCAGCGGCGCTTGCCGTCGCGGCCGGCCAACCCATAGCAACCGCTATAGCAACCTTGGCTTCCTCCCGCAGGGCCGCCTCGATCTCGCCCAACTCAACTCGGATACCGTGAATTTGGATCTGATTGTCCTGTCGTCCCAGGTAGGTTAACGGTCGTTCGGGCAGGGGGTGGCGTACACGGTCGCCGGTGCGATAGTATACGCAGTCCTTACCTGGTGGCACGACAAACGCAGCTTTGGTTTTATCCGCGTCTCGCCAATAGCCCAGGGTCAGCTGTGGTCCGGTCATGAGCAACTCACCGACAGTTCCCGGAGCAACTTCGACCAAGGTTTCGTTTGCCACCAGTACGGTCATGCCAGGGAAGGGCTCGCCGATAGGCACGACGCCGTTTTCCGCTTCCAGCGCTGTACGTTCGTCATCCCAGCGGTAGTACGTGCAGCATAAAGTCAGCTCAGTCGGGCCGTAGAGATTTTCGGTAATGGAGTTGGGAGCGCTGGCGGCCCAGGCCTGGGCGATTTCTACCGGCAAAGCTTCGCCACAAAAAAGGCTCAAGCGCAGCCCAGGATGCTGCTCCGGTTCAAGCTGTCCCAGACGCTTTATCATGATTGCAGTTGACGGTGTCGAGAACCAGACCGACAAGCGTTCTGAATCGATATAACGGCCTATATTCAACATTTGTTCCTTTGTAGGAATGCAGACGCACGCACCGCATTCCCAGGCAGCAAACAGGTCGAACACTGCCAGATCGAAGTTCAGGGCAAACGTCTGTGAGAATCGATCGTCAGATGTAACGTGGTAGCGCTCAACTACGGTATCGAGAAAAGCGCGGATGTTTCTGTGGGTGACACCAACCGCTTTTGGTGTGCCAGTGCTACCCGAAGTGAACATCATGTAAGCAAGGTCATCGCCCGCACATTCTTCCGGTGTCCAACCAGCTAGAGAGCACAGGTCGTGCTTCCCGACTACCGTATGTTTTGGCCATTGTTTTCTGAATTCGGTCACGTCGTCGACGAATGGAGCCACCACTACAAGTGGGTGAACGATGTCAGTGAGTACGTCTTTCAGGCTGGTCAGACCAGTCTCATCGACGACCAGTTCGTTGCAACCGCTCCGTTCCAGCATGATCTGAGATGAACGTGCGGGTAGCCAGGGGCTGAGAGGTACGAAACCATGGCCACGATATAGCGCGCCCAATACACCAGCGAAAACCGCAAGGGAACGGTCTCCAAAAATTGCCGTCAATGGCGGCTGGGTAGAGGGTAGGTAGTGTTGCAATGTAGCCGCAATCCGGACCGCATGATCATGGAGTTCTCCATACGTGACCGGCAATCCCTGGATCTCGGCTGCTGTGTTGTTTGAAAATGTTTCGCAAGATGCGATAAATCCAGATTGCAGTGAGCGTTTTTCGGCCTCCACCGTAACTGCACCCATCAACAGCTATTCTCCGTCATCGTATTCTATGTTTCGTTACTGCTCTGCCTGAGCGGACAACTGCGATTTCCGGTCCAGATGTGCGGCGAGTTTTTTCTGCTTCTGCTGGAAGTGCTCAGTGCCTTCTTCGTCAAAGAAGGCGCCGTAGCATTCTGCGTCAGCAACCAAGCGCCGGTCGCGGATTACGGTCTGGAAGGTGAGCAGCTCCGAGCTGTCGGGAAGACAAAAAGAAACGTTTACGAGATCCGCTGGAATGAGCTGGGGATCGGCATCTGGAGTAGTCCAAAAGGAGAGGCCCGCGGTCGAGATGTCGACGAGAAAGCCACTGATCTCGAAGGAAGTCTCTATCCCCTGAACGTTGACGACGATCGGAGAATCGGAGTCCGGTTCGGAGCGCGGAGCATAACGCAGGTTGAACAGTGCGGCAAGTGACGGCGGGAGACGCGATAGAAGCCCAAGCCAATCGACGAACTTGAGATCATACAGGCGGCCCCTTTCGGCCTCAGCGCAGCGGTAAACCAGGGAGGGAACGACAAGCATTTCGCTCAGGTAGGGAGACGTGATGTATAAGTAAAGTGTCTCTCCACGGCTGTAAAGGGGGTCAAACTTTTGATCGATTAAGACGTCCATCCCTCGAATGGAGAGATTGTCAACGTACACCGGAATCTGGAGAGCAGGAGGCGCACCAACCGCCACCGAAAGCTCCTCCGGCCGCACCGGAACAACCCGATAGGGTTGTCGTTCGCGAGAATTAGAAGCGGCACTCCGAGGACCGCGGGTTTCTTCCTGCGGATCGTAGGCTACCGGATATCTGTGGTGATACCGCTCCAGCGTTTCCCAAGCTTCCCCGTCCTCTTTGTCCAGGACGTCTAGCAGGATCAGATGCGTCTTATCGCCTTTTGCGCCCTCAACCCTGATCAGGACACCTCTCCCCATGTCACTGACGCGTCGAAAGGCCACGTACTCTATTTCTCGAGTGTCCCCGCGTTTTTCCTGGCCCCTCACGCTGTAGGCCTCTTCCGTGGCCAGGTCGAACCCCAAAGCCGTGACCACCTCGTTCGGTGTGGCTCTGCTGATGGGGGGCTCAACGGCCCGGTAGCCCGGCGGGCCCAGAGACGGGTCCTTCTTCCAAACACAAAGCCATTTTTTCATTCGGGAGCCCCTTCCACCTCCCTTATCGGTGCCTACCTTCCCGTGCTGTAGAAAATAGAATCCTTTCGTACATTGCGAGTCCTCTTACCGGGACAACGTTTACCGGGATAACGTCTCGCTTGGAACTTTCTGTCCCGTTCTTGGGCAGGAAGGAGTCCCAGCGAGGGTCCAACTCCAGTCCTGCAGGCGGGCATAGCACTTGCCTGACTTGTTCGTAGGCGAGCGCCCCTGGCCCTGGCGTCCCCCTACTTTTGAGCACCTCCCCTCAGCCCCTACGAGGAGCGACCCAGTCATGAACACCATCTTGTCAATTGTCATCCCAGTATGGAATGAAGAAGAAGCCATCGGACACGTTCTGAGCGACATTCAATTGGCCCGGGTGAGTATCCCGAATGAGCAGCCAGAAATTGGCTCTGTGGAAGTACTCGTCGTGGATGATGGGTCCACAGATCGAACCCGAGAAATCGTGTCGCGTTTTCCTGGGATTACACTGATTTGCCTGAAGCACGTCGGTTATGGAGCCGCGTTAAAACAAGGTTTCAAGCAAGCCATGGGCGACTTACTTGGCTTCATGGACGGAGACCGCACCTGCAATCCGCGTTGCTTCGCCTCGCTCTGCGACAAGATCCTGTCGAAGGAAGCGGAACTCGTCAACGGCAATCGCTTGCACCCCCGCAGCAAGATGCCGCCAGTAAGATATCTGGGCAACCGGATGATCGCAAAGACCATGGGGCTGCTCAGTGGCAAGAAAATCACCGACGGCTGCACCGGCATGCGCGTCTTTGATCGGTCGCTGCTCCCGCTGCTGGAGGACTTCCCCGATGATCTGAGCTTCTCCCCGGCCTTGACCGCCAGGCTTCTCTTTTCCTCCGACCTGCGAATGAGCGAGGTCCCTATTGACTACACGGAGAGGCTTGGGCGAAGCAAGCTCTCCCTGATAAGGGATACCGCCAGCTTCTTCAACCAGGCCTTCATCGCCTACAGAAATCGACGGGAGCTGCGGAAACCACAAAGGGTTCAAGAGACGGTCTGATCAGGCTAGTCCGTCATTCTGTATATGACGTAAGCCGCTTTGGGATTGTCGCCGCCGGACGCGAGCAGCTCGAGTCCTGGACGGTCGCGAGCCTCTTGGAGGAAATGCCGCTGCTCCTCAGGCCGGTTTTCGATGCGCGTGGCGCCAAGGGCCAGGTAGGTGGCCCCCCGCGACTTGCCGTAAGTGAGGACGTCCTCCAGCGGTGCAATCGGTAGAGGTAGCCAGCGGCGTTGTGCATGAAAAGAATATTGCGGGTAGGGGCAGAGAACAATGGCGTCGGCCGGCGTGTGCTTCTTCAACGCGGCCGTTAACTCCCAGATGTCTGTCTCATTGCTACGCTGCGTGACGAAGACACGGTAGCCCGTTTGGGCAAGGTACGCCCCGAGCAGGAGAAGAAAGCCGACCTGAAGGACTCTGCGCGCTCTGGAAGTGTTCAGGAACCGGGGCAGGGAGGTAGTGACAATCCAGGAGAGAAGATGCTCGACACCGACCGATAGCCAGAGGACAAGGGGCAGGAGAAGTGGGTACAAGTACCGTTCGTGGATGAAGAAAATCAGGAAGCTCGTCAGCGGTGTGAGCATGAGAAGCTGGAAGCCCTCGAAAGAGAGCCGCTCCCTGTTCCAGGTAGAGCCGAAGATGCCGAGGAGAGCAAGAAACAGCAGGGACTTGCCAAAGAAAGGATGTGCCAATAGCACGTCGTATGCGTTCTCGAGGTTTGCCTTGATGTCCGGAATGAGCCGGTGGCGGTAGCGACCGACGAGGAGCTGGGGCACCCCTCCCTCGAAATCATGAGCATAGAAATGAACCTCTCCCTCGTCGTTGAGGCCCCAGGTGTCGCGCAAGAAGGCTGCGCCGTCGTGGTGAACGAGGCCACGGGTGGTAAGATAAGTGGTCACGCCTTTCGTTGTCAGAAGCCACCTACCGACTTCCTGGTGGACATAGATGAGGTAGGGACAAGCCAGAAGGAGAAAGCTTCCGGCAAGGATCCCCAACCGACCCACACCTTGCCAGAAGGAGAAGGGACGGCGGATCAGCGTGTAAAGGGAGAGGGAAGCCAGGGCGAGGAAGAAATAGAGACAACCTTCGGGCCGAGTGAGGTAAGCCAGGGAGAAAGCCGCCCCCGCAAAGGCATAGGAGCGCCATGCTTGCCCACTGAATGCGCGGTAGAGGTGGTAAATACCGCTGAACAGACAAAGCAGATACAGCGGTTCGCTCAAACTTTCGGCAAAGAGTACTCCGGCAGTGAAAGCGGGTAGGAGAGCGGTTATGAAGGCCGCGATTCTGGCCAGCCGCCTGCTGTAGGCCTCGCTGGCAAGCAGATAGACGGGGAAAATGAGGGCAGTTCCGAAGACAACATAGGCCACTCTGCTGACAACTTCCCAGTTCTGCACGACCACGTTGAAGAGGCCAAGCGCGATGGGGAACAGCGGAGGGAAATGAACCTCAGGGACGTCGTTATAGTAGGTGTAGCCCTCGCCGCTGAAGAGGTTTTGCGCGAGCCACAGATAGAAAGACTCATCGCCAAAGCAGACGTGTGTGGGCAAGGCATAGAGGGTTCTCAGCAAGGCCCCCAGAAGTAGTGTTGCGGCAAGGAATGGGTCCGCCCGTCGATAGTAGGTCTGAACGGGACGGGATATGGTTGAGCCGGTAGTAGCCATCATGTCGTCACTATAGCTGGCTCTCGTAGATTACCCACGCGGAAGAAAGCACGACCGCGCGGCAACGGCGTGCACGTTCCGCGTAGTTGAGGTGACTGCCCATGCGCTCCTCGGGGTGAACGAACCGGTAAAAGAAGATAGGCCACCAGTAGGAAAAATCGGGCACCGAGTAGCCGCGGAAGATCGCCGGATTCTCCGTGACGCTGCTCGCCGCGGCGATCTTTGCGGCCGTCAGTTGCCGCTGCCTCGCAATCACCCCCTTCATCCAGTCGGGAATCTCCTCGCGGGGCGGCAGGACCTTGAAACCTCTGGCAAGGAGGTCTTCCCGCGCAAGGCGGCCGGGAAGGAGGTCTCCCCACTCACTGGCTTCGGCACGCGAAAGGGTGACTCCAGCCTCTCTTGCGCCCCTCTGGATGTTTCGCTGGGAAAAAGGATAGTACCGCCCCACGCACTCCAGTATGAGGAGGCCCTTTTCGCAGGAGTCCAGGAACGACTTGCGGACAGGGGCGATGCTCTGGACCGGAAGTCCCGTATAGAGCGCCAGGATGAGGTGGTTGTTCGGAGTGGCGTAGATCTTGGTTCCTGGCTCGATATCTCGTGCGCGCAATTCTTCAATCATCTCCAGGACGGGAACCTGTTGCGGAGGCGCGTTGCATTGTTGTGGTTGCGAAAGGTGAAAGGTTCCCATTCGAACCACGCAAAGTAATGCCACCGCCAGACAGGCCGCAAGAGCTGAAGAGTACCTGGGGATGAGGGTACGCGCCGTAGCCGCCAGGACCACCGCCATGAGGAAAATCCCCGGAGGAATCAGGCAAATAAAGATACGGTCGAGGAAGTAGCTGGCCGCGGGAAACAGGAAGGAGGCCGCCAGACAGCCGGTGATGAACCATGTCGCCAGGAAATAGTGTGCGCCGCTGAAGTTGAGAAAGGGCTGGGTCAACCGTTCCGGAAGACTCCCCTTGACGCTGCGCACGACGGGTAAGCATACAAGACCAAGGACAACCGCCAGAGCCAGGCGCCGGAAGCGGAACAGTGGGTAGAAAAAATCCCCCGGAAAGGTCAGGAAAGACCACGCCATGGGGACGTTCCCGGCTCTCTCGTGGAATCCCGAAAGAAACACCCACGGGAGGATGGAAAGCGTCAGGATCATGCCGACTGTGATCAGCTTCGGGATCGCCCGCAAATGTCGCATCATGAAAGGCAGCATGAAGACAAAGAGTGCGCAAGCCACGAGGAAAGTCACAATATGGGTGTGAAACAGGAGTGCAAGAGCCATCGCCCCAGAGATGAAATGACTCCATCGGCCCCTCCGGGCCATGAGCCAGATCGTGATGCCACAAGCGGTTCCCAGGAGCAAGGACGCGGAGAAGTAACGCGCCATCCTCGCCAACTCGACACTCGAGGTCATGAAAGTTCCCAGGAGGAGCGCGGCCCAGGCTACGTCCCTACCCCCGATCAGATTCCCACCGCTGTAGAGAAGGAGCAGGAAAAGGACGCCAAGGACTGCGGAAGGCAAACGCGCAATGAAGGTCAGTCGCCGTATGTCGGCAAGTGAGCGTTTCACCTTCAGTTCAGCGGTCTCCTCGTTCGGCTCGATGCCCCCAACGGCGAAGGCTGTCGCTATCGCGTAGAGAGGCGCCCATCCATGATAGATGGCCATAGCCCGACTCGAGTAGCTACTGTCCTTGAATTCGTACTCACCGCTGTCGGGCCACGGCTCCGTTAAAATATTTTCATAGAGTGGCAGTCCTAGATAGTGATCGCCAGGGTAACCGTGCTGGAGGATGGTGAGCGCGTTGATACAGGATTCAGCTTCGTCCACCAGGAATGGACGACATCCAAGGTGCGAAACTCGTAACTGGAGTCCATATAACAGGACCACCAGCAAGGGGACAAATATAAGGAGTCTGCGTTTCAAGATGCCGTTTCGCTCCTGTGCACTGGAGGCCCACGCGCCCTACAAGAATACGACGAAGAACCGACTCGTGACCCCCTGACGTATAGGAACGTCGTCCACAAAGCCCTCGTTTGTGAGGGCGGAATTACTGGCTGGCCGGTAATACAAGCCCCCACGAAAATGGGCCCGGGAAGAGAGGCTGCAGCGATGGCTGATAGTAAGCACCCAGCGGCCCGTCCCAGAAATCCCCGTCCACGGGAATATCGATGTTGCCCAGACTACGGCAGCGCTACTTCTTTCGTCCCTTGCCCCTGGCTTCGATCTTCACCTTCCCCGCTCCCCTCTTGACCGCAGCCGTTCCGCGAAGTTGTTTCTTTTGCGCTCGACCAAAGTGCTTCGGCCCGGGCCCCGGCTTCCCCAGCGAGTATTTCGCCTTCCCCTTGGCCCAGCGGGCCTTCACTCGCGAGTTCAGCGTCAGGAAGCTGTCACCCTTCCTCCACAGCTTGATGACCTCGTCCGGCGCATAGCCGTAGTGTTTCGAGCAGAACTTCACGTTGACAAGGTGCACGACATCGGAGTCAGTCAGCTGAATCGACGCCCACGCGCTGCGCTTTCTGTTCTTGAAGTGTCCCAGGGCCCTGCCGTAGGGAGGTCCGTAGTCGCCGGCCACTGGCACGTGGAAAATTGTGGCGTTGAGGCCGAAGTGCATAGCAACACCGATCCATGATTTGCCGCTCAGCCGTAGGCTGACGATGGCCTCCGGGGAGACCTTGGCCCGCTGGGCGAGAAAGAAAACGACGGGCAGGTGCCCATGGGGAATGTTCCGCTCGTGGATTACCACGACCGTTTCCCGCGGCACGCTGTAGTGCTGGCTGAGAGCCAGGTGGAATTCCTGGACACCATCGCCGCCTAGCACGACCCCGGCACCAACGTCGACATCCGCCAGCGCCCCGGGCAACCCGGTTAGCAAGAAAAGCGACGCCCCTAACACAGCTGCCTTTCCCATTCCATACCTCCATTCAGAAAACCGCATTTCAAGGCGCTCGGAGGCCTTCGGGCCCTGAAAAGTCTGTCATCCGAACTCGTACGCAGCAACTCTCCGAGACTCGATGTAGAACGGGTGCGTGGCAGCATGGGGTCTGTTCCGGAAACGCTCGACCCCGTCCCCGTCCCCGGCATGCCTGAACCCCTGTCGATCTCGGGCCTCAAGTTCACCCTGAACTTTTACAAGACACCGGTGAAGTGTCCGCATTCCAAGTAGACGGCCATCAATTGCCGAACATGTTCTTGAGGTTGTTGTCGTACAGGATGCCCAGATTCACATCGGTCAAGACGAGTTTCTCATCGGATTCGCTGGGACCCGCTTTGATGCTGATCTCGTTCCAGCCTGGACGCAGAACACTCGTACCTTTGACGCCCGTCTGCCAGACAGCCTTTGTGGAAGGTTGCAGACGGGAGTGTAGTCGCTTTTGGGACTTGCAGCAAGGAAGGCGCTCGCTGATGATCTTGTAGTGACTCAGGGGTAGGATGAGCGGCCCTGCGCAGGGCTTTGACCGTCGGGAGTGAGGTAAGTCATGACCAACAAAGTGTGTGCGGTGGCTTTGCCCCTCGTGCTTGCAGTCACAATCAGTTCAGCGGCCGAACGGGAAGCGGGCGAGATCGGCAAGACGAGTAATGTCGTGCGCAGCATCGGCTCCGTGCGTCAGTTGTTTATCGACAATTACTTGCTGGCCTCCATGAGGAACCTGAAGCGCAACTTTCACTCTGCCAGAAAGCACGGCTTGCCCGTCATGGTGCCCGAGCATCCCTGGGAAGGCGTGGGCACCGCCCCCTGGCCGAGTGTCTATCTTTTTGGCGACGTCATCTGGGACGAGGCGCAGAAGATTTACAAGATGTGGTACACCGCGGCCACCAAGGACATGACGGGGCAGCATTTTTCGCTGTATGCGACGTCAAGGGACGGCATTCGGTGGGAGAAGCCTCTCGACCTCCGAATCGTGAAGTACAAGGGCAGCGGAGCCAACAACATCCTGATTCCGAACAGCTCGTTTCAGAACGTTCTGAGGATCGACAGCGAGCCGGATCCCGAGAGGCGATATCAGTCCTTCGCCTACGATCGGAACGAGAATGCGTATGTCTGGCGCTTCTCCGCCGATGGTCTTCACTGGGGAGAGCCTGCGGTGGTGGCAGCGCTCCCCGACATGCTTGACATCGGCCACGTCGCCTACGATGAGTCCCGAAAGATGTATATGCTCGCCGTGAAGAAGGAGCATTCAAAGACCTACAGCCACCCTATTCTCGGCAAATACCCGGGCGTGGAATATCGACGCTGGTTCATGACCACAAGCAAAGACACGGTTCATTGGACGCCGCTCGTCGAAATGCTGAGTGATTTCGACGAGGTGGACAAGGCCCTCTACGTGGACGGCGAGGGAAGCGTGATGCTCAACACCTATGGCCTTTCCCTCTACGCGTATCATGGGGTCTATCTGGGCATTCAATGGCTGTTCCGCATCACGGATCCCGGCGGTTTTGTTGACGCCGAAGGCGGCACGATGGATGGCCGCCTGCTCTTCTCCCGCAACTGGGAGAAGCAATGGCAGATTCCGACTCGTAAATTCATCATCCCTCGGGGACGGAAGGGGGAATTCGATTGGGCACTGATCATGGGTATAGCGAACAGACCGGTCCTCAGCCCCAAGGGTGACGAGTGGTGGTACTACTACGGCGGTTGGGATGGGGGCCACGGAATCACTCGACGCAGGGCCTGCGTCGGACTCGCGAAGTTCCGGGTCGACGGATTCGCCTCCATCGATAGTGTCGGTACGGAGGGCGCTCTGTCAACGACCCCACTCGAGTTCACCGGCAGGAAGCTGAAGCTGAACGCCGACGCGAGTGGAAAAGACACTGCCGGGGCGAACAACTTCGTCAAGGTGGCACTACTCGATGAAGAAGGGCGTGTCCTTGACGGTTACTCGAAAGACGCCTGCGACCCCGTCCACGGGAACAGCGTGAATCATACGGTTACGTGGCAGGGAGACCCTGATGTTTCCAAGCTCGCCGGTCGCGTCATTCGAATGGAAATCTACATGAAAGGCGCTGAGCTGTACGCCCTGCAGTTCGTGGATGAATGAAAAGAGTCAGGGAAGTCCCCTGCCCTTCCCCTTCCCCGACTCCTCGAACGACGGGGCCGCTGGCGAGCTCTCGAGACGCCGATTCAGCCGACACACTGCGTGCCCAGGCTGCCCACAGGGGACGGGGACGGGCAAGGGGAGGGGGAAGGGAAGAACGCCGGACTGCGGCGTCGGGACAACCCTGCTAGGTGGTATCATCCAACAAAGAAATCCCTCGGCTTTTTTTGTATGGAAGATGTATGGATAGACCGAAATCCTGGCTTCTCTGGCTGGCTGTGATCGCTGGTCTCGTTCTGCTATCGGTGTTTGCCTCCGATGAGATCGGCAACAAGGTGCAACGATCCTTGCCAGACGGCCCTATCATCCGGTTCGACTTCCCCCAGTTCTGAACTCGCACCGCGCGCCAGGTGCTGCGCGGTGGACCTCGGGTATCGTTACCGTACGGGGAAATTGACCCCGACGGGATCCCCATTACTGCTCGGAGTAGTAGACCAGCGAGTAGTCCCAGTTGAGGGCCTTCTCCGCATTCTTCAGGGCTGCGGACGAGTAGTAGATGGCCGTGCCGCCCGAACCTCTGGCTCGGCTGATGTCCTCGTTGGTCACGGTTTCACCCACCATGAGCGCGCCCAGAACCTTGATCTCCGAGCTGCTACCGCTCACGCGGAAGTCTCCGCGAACGATGACCAGGCCCTGAAAGCTGAAGTGACCCGTGAGTGTCAGCGAGCCCTCCACCACAAGAACCCCTGCGCCAGAGGCACCCCCGGAGAGGTGCACGTCGCCTTCGGCGTAGGTGACCCGAAAATCACCCTCGGCCGTGTCCCCGAGGTCGGGGCTCGTGTACGTTCCGGGTGCGAGGGTCTGCGTGTGCAGGCTTTTTACGGTATCGAAAAGACTATCAAAATCCAGGGGCTCCTCTCCGACCGACGGCGGACCATCCTCGCCTCTGATCTGAGGCCACTGCGAAAAAGGAATCTGGGCCAGTAAGTCCGCCGAGTTCAAGCCCACGGGGTCACCAGCGCACGTGGCGACTCCCCATACACCGGGGTCAGAGTTGACCGAGCCATCGAGGTCGTGGTCGTGACCGTCAATCCGATACGCGCCAGACCTGAAATCGAGGACGACTCCCGGGTCCACGTAAAGGGCCCCGACATCGGGAAGGTCTACGTTTTCCTGTTTGGCGAATGCCTGCACCGTGGCCGTAACGTCACCGGTAGTGGCTGTCGCGGTGACCCGCTTCACGTTGGGGAAGGCCGTGTCCATGACGTGCACGATCAGGCCGGCTCCGAAATCCGTGGGGCCAATGGGCGCGGGCCGCACGCCAGGCTCGCCCACGGTCGGGAAGCCATCTGCCTCTCCCTCATCGTACGTCCCGGCGATCCCGTCACGGCCGACATCGCTCGCCGAGACCCAGTTCACGGTTCCTATGTTGCCGCCGTTTCCGGATACATTCTGCTCAATATCGTGCAGGGCCAGCTCCACGCCGGACTCGGCATAGCTGCGCAAGTCCGCATGGTCGAGGAAGAAGGTCGATGCACGCACGTTCTTCACGGCCACGACAAACTGCGCTGCCGAAAGCGCCGCGAGGAGGGAGACGATCAACATCGCCATCAACATTACGGATCCCGCTTCCCGCGCCTGATTTCCTACCGATGGGAACCTGTGACCTTCTCTCATCTGCGTTCTCCTCTCTGTTCTCGCCGCCTTCCACTTCTATAGCGGACTGCAAAAGGCAAGCGGCGTGCCGGGACCGCCTCCTTGAACGCAACCTGGCGCAGGCTTATGGGTTGGGGAGGTGACACAAGAGAAAGCCACGGCCGCCGGTTGCGCACGACCCTGATCTTGCATTCGAGGCTTGCCAAAATGCCCAGCCTCTGGACACCGGATGTCATCGTGGAATCAATTTGTTCGTCGGGCTTCGCGCTAGTAGCAAGAAGACGGGCCTCACCGGCCCACCACTGTGTCCCTGTGGACATCCGGAGCGGTGTCGCGTATCGTGCTCCCCATGGATCAGCCTCGTCTGGGCTCGGAATGAATTCGGATCGCTTGAAGCCATACAAACCCAAGGGGCGTTATTCGTATCGGATTGCGTTTTTTACCAAACGAAAGAAGCGCACCCTCTATTCCGTATACGTCATTCGTGCATTGCAACGGTTGGGGTGCACGGTGAAACACGTCAACGTCTACAACTACAACCGTTGGTTCGGGACCCGGCTGGCCGACTGGATCATTCGGCGAAGGGTCGAGCGATTCGGGCCCGATGCGGTCTTCGTGTTCTCATCCGACATCATCAACCAGACGCTCGAGCACCTTGCGACTCGATACAGGACGGCACATCTGTTGGACGAAGTCTTCACCGTCGATAGCCCGGTGGCTGAAAAAATGAAGCTGGTAGATGTCTCCTTTCAAACTCAACGGGGACATCTGGAGGAAAGCCGGAAGGCCGGTGTAAAAAATCCTATGTACGTGCCGAGCGGCGTGGATCAGGATTTCCACCGATCCGTACCCTCTGACAATGCGTTTGAGAGTGATGTTGCCTTCATCGGGAAGGGGTATTTCAAAACGCGCGTGGATCTGATAGAGGCGGTGGACCAGAAATTCTCCTTGAAGGTTTACGGCCAGCGTTGGGAGAAAACGGCCATCGCGCCCGCCCGAAACGAGATTGGCGTTGCCGACTTCAGACGCGTTTGCAGCAGCGCCAGGATCATCCTCGGGATCGACAAAGCGACCGAGCTGGAACTCTATTTTTCAAACCGGACGTGGTTCGTGCTGGGGTGCGGCGGCTTTTTATTGACGCGCTACGTAAATGGACTGGAGCAGTTGTTCGCCAACCATGAGCAACTTGTCTGGTTCAAGGATATCGAAGAATGTTGCGAATTGATCCGCTTCTATCTGACACATGAAGATCTCCGCAAGAAAATTGCGAAAACGGGACAAACCTTTGCGCACGAGGTTTATCCGAATGAGCGCATGGCGGAATTCATGCTGAGAAGCCTGTTCGAAGGGGAAACGCTGGAGCCGCTGACGGATCCAGGACCCGGATTCGAATCAGGCGAAGCGGCCTACGGAAGCTTTATGAACTCGGTTGCCTGAAAGCACACTGGATACAACATGCACAGATCGTTCTACAAAATACGGGAGCCCATGTGGGTTGTTCTTGCCGTCCTGGCCCTTGCGCGGTGGACGGGGCCGCACACCAGGGCAGAGGAAACGCCGTGGCAGCCGATACAGGACCCTGCCGGTCCCGAGTACGCCGACAGCACACGCGTGTTCCAGGGCATCCCGGGCATCGAGCGCGCTGCGAACGGGAGGCTCTGGGCCACGTGGTACGGCGGCGGCGTGGGTGAGACCCACAACAACTACGTCATGCTCGCGACACGCGGCAGCGATGACAGCGCCAGCTGGTCGGGCGTGAAGCTCATCATCAATCCGGACGGTGAAGGCCCGGAACGCGCCTTCGATCCGTGCCTGTGGCACGACCCGCTGGGCCGGCTCTGGTTGTTCTGGGCGCAGGAGGGCGGATCCCGCTCGGGCCTGTGGTCCATCACGACGAAGGATTCCGGCCTCGAGCGCCCATCCTGGTCCCCGCCGCGGAGGATCTCTGCCGGCGTCATGATGAACAAGCCTCTCGTCTTGTCGACGGGCGAGTGGCTGTTGCCGGTCGCCGCGTGGGAGGGTAAGCACAGCGCGGGAGTGTTCCGCTCCACGGATCAGGGCGCCACGTGGGAGCGACTGGGCGCGGCTCGGGTTCCCGAGAAGGTGTACCGCAGCGCCGACGAGCATATGATCGTCGAGAGGAAGGACGGCATCCTCTGGATGCTCGTGCGCACGGTCTACGGCCTCGGGGAAAGCGTCTCGACCGACCGCGGCCGCACCTGGAGCGACGTGACGCCTTCCCCTATCCGTCACGAGACCGCTCGCTTCTTCCTTCGCCGCCTGGCCTCGGGAAAGCTCCTGCTGGTCAAGCACGGCCCGATCAAAACGCGCACGAAGCGCTCCCATCTCACCGCGTTCCTGTCGGACGACGATGGCAGGACCTGGAGCTCGGGGCTCCTCCTCGACGAGCGTAACGGCGTCTCCTACCCGGACGGAATCCAGGCGCCCGACGGCACGATCCGCATCATCTACGACTACTCTCGCAGGAAGGCCAAAGAGATCCTCCTGGCCACGTTCCGGGAAGAGGACGTCGCCGCAGGCGAGCCGGTGTCGGGGCAGGTCCGACTGCGGGCTCTCGTCAACAAAGCGACCGGAGAAAAGGCTCCGATAGGCCAGCTGAAGACCGCGTTGTTCGTCGACTGGTGGCACGTGTACAGGGGCACCCTGCAACCGACCTTCAACCCGAACATGCTCACCGAGGCCGCCAAGGCGGATATAGAGCGGACTCGAAAAAAGTGGGGGACGATTGCGGATCTGTCCGGGCATGGCATGAAACGCGTCAACGTGCCCTTTGGCGTGCGCATCGCCATGGAGAAGGCGCAGAAGACTGAGCCCTGGCTTCGGGCCGACCGGCCCTGGGAAAAGAGTCTCGGCGGGTCCGCGACCGTCATTGACGAGGACGGGAAGTACCGCTGCTGGTACCAGGCCCCGCTCGTCGACGCGGCCAAGAGCATATTCCCCGAGGGCATAAAGATCAGCATGCACGAAGCCGAAACCGCCATGGCGTACGCGGAAAGCGTAGACGGCTTCCACTGGACGAAACCCGACCTCGATGTGTACCGCTTCGAGGGCAAGCCCACGAACTTGGTGTCGCCGTTCTCGCTCACGACCGCCGTCTTCCGCGATGACTCCCCGGGGACGTCCCCGTCCGAACGCTACAAGTGTTTCGACTGGGACCGGCTGCCCAACTCCGATGGAAAGAAGCTCGCGGATCAGTATGGTCTCTACGGTTGCGTCTCACCGGACGGCTTTCACTGGACTCGCCGGCCGGAACCTGTCCTACGGTTCTTCCACGACACACAGAACATCGCCACGTGGGATCCGCACCTCCAGATGTACGTGGGTTACTTCCGCGGGCACCTCGGAGGCCGCGCCATTGCGCGTAGCGAGACGGATGATTTCCGCAACTGGCCACCCGCGCGAACCGTTCTCTGCCGCGGTCCGGAAGACCCGCCTTTCGACGATTTCTACAGCACCGGCTTCACGGTGCACCCTGGCGACTCGTCACTGCGGTTCCTCTTCCCGGCTATCTATCATCACGACTCGGACCAGGTGGATGTCCGCATGGCGGTCAGCCGCGATAACATCTCGTGGAACTGGCTGTCGCACGAGCCGATCATCGATCTCGGAGAGCCGCAAGAGTGGAATTGTGGCTCCATCTACGCCGGACCCAACCTGGTGCACCTGCCCGATGGCCGCCTGGCGTTGCCGATCGGCGGCACGCAGAGGACGCACAACGAGGATTACCCCTACTCGGTCTACCCGACGAACTACCATCTGGCCTGGGCAACGTGGAAGCAAGGGCGACTGGCCGGCATCGAAGCGCGTCAGCAAGGCGAATTCTGGATGCGCCCCCTCGGCGCCTTCGCGGGAGGAGAGATCTCGATCAACGCACGCGCGACACGGGCGGGACGGGTCGACTTCGCGCTGCACGAGAAGCGGCACGGGGGCACCAGTCCCGTGCCCGGCTACACCTTCGACGACTGCGTCCCCTTCCGGCGTGATGCAATCTGGACGCCGTTGCGGTGGAAAAAGGGGTGGAAGCCTGCCGAGCTGAAAGGCAAGGAGCTCGTCCTTCACTTCCGCTTGAAGAGCGCGAAGGTGTTCGGGTGTCGGTACGCCATCGAAGGAGAGCCCGACATAGGAGCCGGTCTTCGGAGGAGGCCGCCTTAACCCGGATTTCTCACCGTAGTTCCTGCTACGACGCCGAAAATGACGCCCTGGACTTGAAAAGATATAAATTCCGAACGCACACGGGTCCCACAGCACTTAAAATTGGCCTCCACTGGTTGATCGGGGTTTTCACGTTTCGGTTGGTCCTGGCGGGAGATCCAAGTCATGAACAAGCTGTTCGTCTTCATTTTGGTACTGATTCTCGGCGTGGGAGCGGGGCCGATGGGCGTTGCAGGCCCGCCAAATTGCGCTGACGAGAACGGCGACACCAATGGCGATAAGGTAAGAGACCTCTCCGATGCAGTCTACGCCTTGGCCTTTCAATTCGGGGGCGGCCCCGCACCAGTGCTGTTCTGCAACCCGGCAGGCGCGGGGGAGGATTGCGCCTCGGAGAACGGCGACACCAACGGCGATAAGGCAAGAGACCTCTCCGATGCAGTCTACGCCTTGGCCTTTCAATTCGGGGGCGGCCCTGCGCCGGTGGCGATCTGCGACGCCGGCGGTGACTGCACCGACGTCGACGGCGACGGCGTGGGCAACGGGGACCTCGGCAACACCGGCTGCCTGACGACCACGACAGACAGCAATGACGGCGACGCAAACCAGTGCACCGATGACGACGGCGACGGCTGCGACGACTGCTCGTCGGGTAGCTATGATCCCGCGGGCGACGGCACCGACACGGACTCGGACGGGATCTGCGACGTCACCGATGACTGCACCGATGGCGACAGCGACGGCGTGGGCAACGGGAATCTGGGCAACACCGGCTGTGTCACGACCACCACGGACTCCGATGACGGCAACCCGAACCAGTGCGCTGATGACAACAGCGACAGCTGCGACGACTGCAGGTCAGGTAGCTACAGTACAGTCACGTGCGGCGGCACCTACGCGGACGTACAGCCGATCTTCCAGGCCAAATGCACTCCGTGCCATCAGGGCATGGCTCCCGGCATCTGCGTTGCCGGCGGTGGGGTTTGCTTCGCCTCGTTTTACGAAGATACGCAGGGGAACTCCAACTCCTGCGCAGGGAAGAAGGTGTACGAGTGCATGCTCATCAGAATCCTCAACGGCAGTATGCCCCGCGGGACCAGTTGTACGGGAGATCCCGCGCAGGACGCGGGCAACGACGCGTGTCTTACGGCAGAGCAGATCGTCGATGTCCAAGCCTGGGTGGCCGGCGGCGGACAAGAGTGAGGGCTTGTCTTTGAGCAGTCCGTTCGTTGTACCCGGGGGTAGGGGTTCATGCAGAACGGTTCGGTCGGGCTCGTCTACACCCAGCGCTCGGCTGCTTGCGGGATGGCTTCGACCCGTGCTCAGGGCCGCAACGCGGTATGAAGAGCTATATGGACCCTGGAATTCATGGCGGGGCGTCGTTAGGATCCACGCATGAACCGTCGGAAATTCCTCAAGCGAGGCTCCCTGCTGCCGGTGACCGCCGCCGCGACACTCGCCCTTCCGAAGAGCGTCGAGGCCAGGTCGAGTGCGCTGCCGGTTCCTCCGCCTCTGACGTTCCGGGAAGAGCGGAGCGGGCTCAAGATCACCGAGGTCCGAGGGGTTTACACTCGCCCGAAGCGTCCTCCCATTGAATACGAGGCAACGCCGGGATCCTGGACGACCATGGACTCGGAGGTGGCGTGTCCGATGTCCGTCTACCCGGAGTACAAGGCGCGGCGCAGCCTGTTCATGTTAGGCGGCATGGGGCCGTGGACTGTCGAGATCGTGACGGACAAGGGGATCCGGGGCATCGGCATCGGAGGCGGGGGCGCAGGCTTCGTGGCCGACGGTCACTTGCGGCACTTGCTCATCGGTGAGGACCCCTTCAACGTGGAGCGGATCTCGGACCTACTGTGGCGCGCAACCATGCACTACGGCAGGAAGGGTATTGTGACCCATGCCATCAGCGCGGTCGACCTGGCGCTGTGGGACATCATCGGCAAGGCCCTCGAGCAACCGGTATACAAGCTGCTCGGTGGGGAAACCAAGGAGCGGATTCCCGCCTACTGCACGGGGAACAACATCGAGCACCACATCCAGTTCGGCTTCAAGAAGCTGAAGCTGGCCATCCCTTACGGACCCGCGGACGGTCGCGAAGGCATGAAGAAGAACGTCGAGCTCGTCGAGAGGGCACGGCGAGCGCTGGGGCCCGACGGGGAGATCATGCTCGACTGCTGGATGGCGTTCACGGAGAGCTATACGATCGAGTTCGCGAAGATGCTAGAGCCCTATCGGGTTTACTGGCTCGAAGAATGTCTTCCACCGGATGATTACGCCGGCTTCCGTCGGCTGAACCAGAAGGTCCGGTCGACACGGATCGTCACCGGCGAGCACGAGTATACCCGGAACGGATTCAAGGTCCTTGTCGAGTACGACGCTGCCAGGATCTGGCAGCCGGACGTGAAGTGGTGTGGAGGAATGACCGAATTGCGTCACATAGACGCACTCGCGGCCGCTAACGATATCCCTGTGATTCCCCACGCCGGGTGGCAGTTCGCCTGCCACTACAGCCTGACGTCCAGGAACAGCCCCTGGTGCGAGATGTTCCTACCGGTGCCCGGCGGACCTCCGGAGGTTTACAAGCGATTCGAGGAGGAATTCAACATCACGCGTGGACCGGAGGGCATCTACATGAGGCCCCCAGATCGCCCGGGCCTGGGTCTGGAGGTCGAGGTACTGTGACCTAGCAGGCGGCACTTGGCTAGCGTCACGTTATAGAAAAGGAGCGGCCTGATGGCTTTCTGGAGAGAGAAGAAAAAGAAGAGTAGAATCCGGGCAACGCCGCTGGTGAATTTCCCCGGCAGTCATAACGACTGTGAATTGTTTCAGATATTCAAAAACCACAAGGGTAGAACCATCCATAAATGGGTGCATTATTTCGAGATTTACGACACCCATTTCCGGAGATTCAGAGACAAGGAAGTTCACATCCTCGAGATCGGGATCTTCAAGGGTGGTTCCCTGCAAATGTGGAAGAAATACTTCGGCGACCGGGTAAAAATCTACGGCGTGGATGTCAAACCCGACTGCAAACGCTTTGAAGAAGAGAACATTGAAATCTTCATCGGCGACCAGAACGACAGGGAGTTTCTAAGGGAACTGATCGGCAAGGTACCAACGTTAGATATCGTGATCGACGATGGCGGCCATACGTCCAAACAGCAGATCACAACGTTTGAGGAAGTCTATCCCCACATCTCACCGACCGGCGTCTACCTGGTAGAGGACACGCACACCAACTACTGGCCCAAGTATAATGAAGGCGTGAAGGAAAGTTTCATCCATTACGCCAGGGGGCTGATCGATCTGCTGCATGCTTGGCATGTCGATAAAGAGCATCACTACCGCTATGCGCTTCCTCATAACATGCGGGAGGGGGCACGCGATGTCCCAGATTTCACCCGGCAAACGCGCTCTATCAACTTTTACGATAGCGTCGTCGTCTTCCAGAAACATCCGGTAGTAGATGAGCCCTATCACTGCTTGGGA
>Ga0315336_1003709_pt1 | contig 19770 bp, 17 predicted proteins | sample ASW5metaG_FD_204512 | JGI IMG/M metagenome (GOLD analysis project Ga0315336, IMG submission 204512) | Ammonia-oxidizing marine archaeal communities from Monterey Bay, California, United States - ASW #5 | ecosystem: Environmental > Aquatic > Marine > Intertidal zone | place: USA: California... | reverse complement strand
GAAAAAAAAAGAAAAATAATTGAGGAAATAAATTTTTCTAAAGAACTTAAATTTAATAATCTTTCATTTAAGTATGAGAAAGCAGATACTGTTTCAGTTGACAATATAAACTTATCTATTAAAGCCGGTTCTAAAATAGGAATAATAGGTAATTCTGGTGCGGGCAAAAGCACACTAGTAGATCTTTTGTTAGGCCTACTAAAGCCAACTGTTGGCAGTATCGAAACAGATGGGGTCGATATATATAAAAATATTCATGCTTGGCAAAATTTGACTGGATATGTACCGCAGGATATTTATTTGTTAGATGATACGATAAAAAAAAATATTGCTTTTGGAATAGCTGATGATTTTTTTGATTCAAAAAAATTTGAAAGAGCAATTCAAATTTCTCAATTACAGGATTTTGTTAAAAATTTAAGTCTCGGAGTAGATACAGTTGTAGGCAATAGAGGAGTTAGAATATCTGGAGGACAGAGACAAAGAATTGGTATTGCAAGAGCTTTGTATAATAATCAAAAAATACTGATTTTAGATGAGGCAACTAACTCGTTAGACCTTGAAAATGAAAAAAATATTATTGATAATATTTTTTCTTTTGATAAATCAAAAACATTGATTTTAGTTGCTCACAGACATGAGACAGTTAAAAAATGTGATGAAGTATTACTTATGAATAAGGGTAAACTAATCGACAAAGGAAAATACGACTACTTAAATGATAAGTATAATTTAACACTGTTTATAGAAAAAAAAACCAAGAAATTCAATAATTAAATTTCTGCAAATTGTTTTTCAAAACTTTTGGGTTCGAGTTTACGTGTACTATTAATATCAAACACATATTGTTTATTAAAAGCAATACCTTTAATTTTTTCTAATTCTTTTTGACTAGGCAATCTGTTACTGTTATTTAGCATTTTTTTTACTAATTCGGATAGGGTGATTTCTCCTTCTCCAAGCATACATAAATTGATATTTTCATCTTTTAATACATCTTCATAGGCACCAGTAGGGTATGGTCCACCCATAAAAATTGGAGTTTCTATTCCACTATCTCTAATAAATTTTACTGCCCTATGCACAAAATTTTTGTAAAAAGTCATAACACTTATGCCAATTATGTTGGGATTGAATTCTCTAATTTTTTTGGTCATTTCTTCATAATTATCAAAATCCAATCTTGATTTAAGAATTTTTCCATTTACTTTACTTTTAAATTCTCTATTTAAATAACTTAGAAGAGTTATTAAGCCAAGAGGAGGTTCCATTAACACTCTTTCTTGAGAGTCAGTGTCTTCAGAAAAATAGCCAGACATATTAATTAATAAAATTCTTAGGGCATTTTTATCTTTTCTAACTTTTGAAAAATGTTTTTCAAACTTAGTATTTATTTCTGGCACTCTGATAACTTTTTCATCTACACATTTAAATTCACCTAATTCCGATTTTTTGATTCTTGCAATTTTTAAAAGGTCATCAATATTTTGAACTTTTCTAGGAAAATAACTATTATATTTTTGATTTAGTTCATCCTCACAGAAATTTTTAATCTGATGTGGCAAAACTGACAACAATCTTTCTTTATTTAAAACGTAATCTTTTAGGAACATAGTTTTTACTGCTTTTGTAAAGTCTAATGAAAAAGCTAAAGATGGAGCAGTATCTTCATAAGATAAATCTTGAGATTTTTTTATTAATTCATCTGAAACACCTTGTTCTTTTGCAAACTTTTCTATTTCCGTATTTGGAAAAGCTCTAACAGTCAATAGATAAGGAAAGTGTATCCATTTTAATTCTTTAATAAAGTTTAGAGTCATCATGGCTTCTTCTTCAGTTTCAGTCGGAAATCCGTGCATAGCATTTAGACCCAAAACTACATGAGGATATTTCTCAACCATATAAGCAGCATTTTTATAAAATTTATCTAAGTCTAAATTTTTTCTCATTACTTTTTGCATTCTATCTGATCCACTTTCCAGAGAAATATTTACTCCTAGGCCACCAGCCTCTACCATTAAATCAATACCTTCTTTATCCAAAAGATCACCTTTTAATGCACTTGGAAAAAAGAAATTTAATTTCAGTTTGTGTTTTAGTACCAATCTGAAAAATGCCTTAAAATCTTTAGCCTTAACGTTAAATATGTCATCTATAAATTCAATTCTCTTTACTCCCATACTAGATAGCATTTTTACTTCTTCGAAGATGTTGTCAACTGAACGTCTAAAATGGTGTAGAGTAGTTTTGTAAACATCACAATAGAAACATCTGTATGGGCAACCTCTAGTGGCTTGAATGGCCACAGAATGTTTAACGCCTGCATGTCCAATATATTTATGGTATTTTTCGTAATTTACTAAAGATCTATCATAAAATGGCAAACTATCTAAGTTTGATATTTGCTTTTGATTTTCTGTTTTAATAATATTTGTAGCTAAACTTTTTGACATTTAAATCTTATTTTTGTTAATTCTACTTTAATCTTTTTTTCTATTCTAGTTTAGAATTCAATTTAAATCTATTTTTTAAGGTAAATGCAAATAGTGCTAAATAACTATAAAAAAATGTAGATAAAACCGTATTTTTAAAGAATGGTATCGCCATGTAATAGCAAGTTATTAGCCCATTAAGATTCTTCTCATATAAGTTTCCCAAAACCCATACACCAAAGTTAGATATCAAATAAAACATTAGTGATCCAAAAAAACCAAAAACAAATAAATTTTTATAATTTATTTTTTTGTTAATTTTAAAAAAAATATAAGTAATCAAAAATAATGAAAAATAAGTAAAGATCATATTTTTATAGAAACCAATAAACATATCACTAGCTAGCATCGAAACTAACAATACAGATAAAGAAAACTTTAAATTTTTAAAAAAATAGCCACTCATTATTGCTACAGTAATTATAGGTGTAAAGTTCGGTGGATGAGGAATTAATTTAGAAAAAGCTAGCAATAGTACTAAACCAATTGAGAATAAATCGTGATTCGAAAAACTAAATATTTTTTTACTATTCATTTGTTATCAATTTTTAACCTATAAATTTATTTATTTTAAGTTTTTATCATACTTTTTTCAATTAGTCTTAAAGATTTAAACATTAGTATGACCTCTTAATTCCAAAGTTGAAACTTCGATCCATTTGAGAGTAATCTCTTGCAGTTTCATATTTTTCATCAAGAACATTAGTTATATTAAAAAAAATATTATATTTATTCCATAATTTATATTTAATGAATAAATCATTAACCAAATAATCATCTGTTCTTTCATCTTCCCAAGTTCTATTACCATTCCCGTAATCCCTTGCCATATCCGACCACTTAGTATTTAAAGTTAAATCTAAATTTTTATAACCTGGAATTTTATAATTTGTTGTTAAATTAATTATGTTTCTAGGAATTCTAACCATTTGAGCATTATAATAATTGGTATTTCTGTCTGGATTGTCTTGCTCTGCGCCATCATAAGTTGAAGTATAAGTATAATTAAAACCAAAATTTAACAAATCATTTGTTTTCCACTTAGAAATTAATTCTAAACCCTGTGATTTAACTGTTCCTGGCATATTCTGAGTAGTATAAGCAGCTCCTGAGCTATTGCCAGTTTTCCAATCACCTTCGAGAACATCATGATATTTTATATTAAAATAAGTTGCCTCTACATTTAAACCTAAGTTTAAAAAAGATTTTTCGATTCCAAAATCAAAACTTTCACTATTTTCTGCTTTTACATATCCTAATGATTTCGCATTTGCCTCAGATACATAATACATTTCATATAATGAAGGAAATCTAAATCCTGTACCATATGAACTTTTTAATTTTGTCAATTTATTATCAAAAAGGTAAGCTAGTGTAACTCTATGTGAATCTTCATTGCCGGCAATAGAATGTTCATCGAATCTTGAACCAAAAGTTGCGTAAATATTATTTGTAATTCTGCTTTGAAAATCAAAATAGTTTGATGTTACGTAAACATCCCTATATGTCATGCCAGTCATATTTTTGTTATAACCGATTTGATCATCTTCTCTTTCTATTCCAAATACTAAGCTGTTATCTAAGTTAAAATTGTAATTACCGGTGTACATATATGTATATCTTTCACCATAATAATTATCCTTAACAGTGTTGCCACTGTTAGGTGCATCACCGTAAACTCTTTTTATATATGTATTCGCGATAGTAAATTTACTTTTAAACTTTTCATTTGGTTTATAAATTAATCCAATACTTGATGATGACTGTAATCCATCTTCTTCTTCACTATGATCAGCTGTTGCAGTATCAACTTCTTTATCATATTGAAGATAAGTTTCGGCAATTCTGATATTGCTTTGAAACTTTAATTTATCTGAAAAATCGTGACTATAATTTGTTGCTAGAGAATTATTTCTGTATCTATCTTTTTCATCATTATGAGTCATTTGAGAAATTCCATCAGTTTGAAACCTTTCTAAACCTATATAAAAATTATCATTTTCGTCAGCTCCTGAAAGTGAAAATGACAAATTATTTGTTCCATGGGAACCAGTATTATAATTTATATTTTTTTGAAAACCTGGTTCACCTTTTTTAGTTATAATATTTATTGTTCCACCAATAGCACCGCTTCCATAAACTGAACTTTGATTACCTTTTAGAATTTCAACTCTAGATATTTGACTAATTAAAATATTATTAAAATCAAAATCATTAGATACGCTTGATGGGTCAGACATTTTGACACCATCAATATAAACTGTTGAATATCTTTTAGGCAAACCTCTTAGTTGAATGGCCGATGAGGTTCCATGACCACCACTTTGAAAAAAATTAGCACTAGTTGTATTGCTAGATAAAGCATCCCCTAAAAAAAATTCATTTGAATTTTTAAAAAATGTTTCATCAAGCACTGTTACGGATGTCCCTACTGTAGAAAAGGACTGTGCTTTTTTACTTGCTGTGATTACAATTATAGGAATATTTTTTGCAAACAAATATTCATTTATTGAAGGTAAAATAATTAATAGAACAAATAATACTAATTTTAGTTTAGTGTACATATAAATTTATCTTTTAAAAACTAAAGCTAACACTTTAACTTTTATTAGTTTTTTTATGCCACTGCTAATTTTTCATTGTAGACTTTTGACTCCATCGGTCATACGTCAACAGAGGACTATGTAGAGTGGTCCTAGGACTAAGAGTTTCTGTATACTCATTACCTTTGCGAGAACAGTTAGTGATTTTCACACTATTTCCCACTTTATAACTACATAATTTTAGAGTTATAGTATTGCAAGTTATTGGTCAAGATCAATTTAAAATTCAATAAACAGTTGTTCAAAAATTGAACATTATAAGGTATCTTAACTATGTTTTAGTTATAGCAATTGTTAAAAAATGAACATGATAGGGCATTGAATAAAAAATGAAAAAAAAGATAAATTTTTATTTTAGGGTCAATTCAGATAGTAAAATAGGGATAGGTCATTTAATGAGAACCTATCGACTTGCTAAAAAATTAAAAGAAAAAGGTCACAAATGTACATTTTGTTTAGATAAAATAACAAAATTTGAAAAGATAATTAAAAGTTTTAAAATTATTTATTTATATAAAAAAAAAAATTCATTTAACAACGAAATATTAGACTCCAAATTGTTTTTAAAAATTATAGATACTCCAAATCAAATTGTTGTAGTAGATGATTATAGACTTGGACATAAATGGGAAAAAGAAATTTCAAAAAATAATCATAAAGTAATATCTTTTGATGATCTAGAGGATCGTAAGCATTATTGTGATATTTATATTAATTACAGGCCTAATTTTGTAGAAAATAAAAATTTTAATCAAAATTTAATATTAAATAAAAATTGTAAGATGCTTATTGGTCCAAAGTATAGTGTTATAGACAGTAAAATACAAAAACATAAAAAACTGAAAGATAAAAAGATTTTTAAAATTTGTTTCTACATGGGTGGCAGTGGAGATATGTTTCAAATATACAAAATAATAGAAGAATTAATTTTTACAAAGTTTTATAATTTAAAAAATATAAAGTTATTTGTTGTAGTAGGACCATTTTCTAAAAATTTTCATTTAATAAAAAAATTATCTTATAAACATAAAAATATTAAAATAATTATTAATAAAAATAATTTAGATAAAATAATTTCCGAGTCAAATTTGATTGTTGGATCAGCAGGGAATATAGTTTATGAAGCTTCTTTCTATAATATTCCATGTTTATTATTTGAGGTATCTAAAAATCAAGGAAATGATATTTTTTCGATGGAAAAAATAGGACATTATTTTGTACTTCCAAAAAATTATTTAAATTATTTTAAAAAAATATCTCAATTAATACATCTGATGTTTGTTGAGTACAAAAGAATTAAAAAATTACCTAAAGCAAAAAAATTGAGAATAGATAACAGAGGTTTGGACAGGATAATTAATAAGATTTTTTCTTTAAATATTATAAATAAAAATTTAATAGTAAATAAATCTTCAAAAATATTAAAAGAAAACAGTATATCTAATCAATACAAAATTTTAAAAGTAGATGATACAGAAATTAATTATTATTTATTTGTAAGGAATTTAATTATTAACAGAAAAGTTAGTACGAGTAAAAAAATAATTTCTAATTTAAATCATTACATTTGGTGGCTTACAACAAAAAGGAATTCATTTTGTTTAACTAAAAATAATATAAAAATTTTATTTTTATATGATGAGACAATTAGATTTGATCTAAAAAACTTCTCTTTACAAGGTTGGTTTTTAATTTCTAAACAATGTAGCCTTCAAGATATACTTTATGCACTTAATTGGCAAAAAAAATATATTTATAAAAAGAAAAATATTGATTTAAGCATAGGCATGATAAAAAAAAAAAATAAAATAAATTTTAGTAAGTATTTGGGTTGGAGATCAGTGAACCAACTAAGCAAAACTTCAAAAATTCTTAAAAAAATTTATAAAGTTAAGAACAATTATTTATTTTATGAAAGGTAATAATTTTATTTAAAAATATGAGTTTTAATTTTGGTAAATTAAAAATAGGTAAAAAATTTCCTAGTTTGATCGTCGCTGAAATGTCAGGTAATCATTGTGGGTCTTTAAAAAGAGCTATACAATTAATTAAAGCAGCCAAAAAATCAGGAGCCGATGCTATTAAACTTCAAACTTACACTGCTGATACAATTACATTAAAATCAAACAGAAGGGATTTTTTAATATCAAAAAAATCACCATGGCATAATAAAAAAAGTTTATGGAATCTTTATAAATATGCACATACCCCTTGGCATTGGCATCAAAAGTTATTTAAAGAAGCACGTAAAATTGGTTTAGAAATATTTTCAAGTCCATTTGATGAAACAGCAGTTGATTTTTTAGAAACTTTAAAATGCTGTGCTTATAAAATTGCATCTTCAGAAATTAATCATATTCCACTTTTAAAAAGGGTTTCATTAACTAAAAAACCAGTAATAATTTCAACGGGTCTTGCAAGTAGAAAGGATATTGATCTTGCAATTAATACATTAAAAAAAAATGGTGCAAATAAAATAATTATACTGGTGTGTGTTTCGAATTATCCTGCAAATATAAGAGATTATGATTTAAAAAAATTAAATGAATTTAAAAAAAAATATAAGGTTGAAGTGGGTTTATCTGACCATACAATAGGGAACACTTTAGCCGCATCATCAACAGTGTTAGGCGCAAAATTATTTGAAAAACATTTTAATCTAAATGATAACAAAAAAACTGTAGATTCATTTTTTTCCCTTAAAGAGGAAAATTTTAAATATTATGTTAACGATATAAGAAGTATTGAAGAATCTTTAAAAGATAAAAAAAAAGAAAAATTATATAATTTTCACAAAGGCAGTAAATCTATGAGGTCAATTTATGTATCAAAAAAAATTCTTAAAGGTGAAAAAATTACTAAATTAAATATAAAAATTTTAAGACCAGGGTTTAGCTTACATCCAAAATATTTTGATCAAATTATTGGATTAAGAGTAAAAAAAAATTTAAACATAGGAGATAGATTGCTTCCTAAGTTCATCAAAGGATTTGACATTTGAAAATTATTTCAAATTTACAATGAATTATTTTAACGAAATTGATAAATACAAAAATAGTATAGCGTTAGTTACAGCTAAAGAAAACTTTAGTTATAAATCTTTAATTGACTTTTCAAATAAAATATCAACTAAAATCAAAGAAAGATCTTTAGTAATGATCAAATGTCAAAATCTTTTTGAGGTGTTTGTTGCTTACGTCGCTTTTGTTAGATTGAACAGTGTAATAATTTTAGTTGATAACAACATAAATGAAACTAACTATAAAAAAATTATCGAAGTATATAAACCCGACTACATTTTTCAAAGTAAGAACAATATAAAACTTAATATTAGTTATAATCATTTTAATAGTTTGGGTGTATTTGAGTTGTTAGAAAATAAAAACAAAACAAATACTAAATTAAATGATGAACTTTCATTGCTGGTACCAACTTCGGGCAGTATGGGTTCCGTAAAATTTGTTAGACAATCATATAAAAATACTCAATGTAACATTGATCAAGTTACCGATTCACTCAACATTAATTATCAAGATAGAGCAATAACAACAATGCCTTTAAATTACACCTATGGACTATCAATTGTGAATTCACACTTATATAATGGCTCTTCGATAATATTAAATAACAATAGCTTGGTTGATAAAAATTTTTGGGAGCTATTAGAAAAAAAACAAGCCACTAATTTTGGTGGAGTACCTTTTATCTATGAAATATTAAATAAAATAAACTTTAATAAAAAAATTGCAAAAAGTTTAAAGTATATGACTCAAGCAGGCGGAAAACTTTCAATTAATTTGTCAAAAAAATTTGTTAACCTTTGTAAGGAAAAAAATTTAAAATTCATAATTATGTATGGACAAACCGAAGCATCTTCTAGAATGTCATATTTGCCTTGGAAATTTGCAGAATCAAAAATTGGTAGCATAGGTATACCAGTAAAAAATGGAAAATTTTCATTGATTGATAAAGATGGAAAAACCATAAACAGCGATAATAAAACTGGCGAACTAGTTTATGAAGGACCAAATGTATCGTTAGGTTACGCAATCAACTACTTAGATTTAAACAAAAGTGATGAAAACAATGGAAAATTATTTACTGGAGATTTAGCAGAGAGAGATAAAGATGATTTTTATTATATTACTGGAAGATTAAAAAGAATTTCAAAAATATTTGGAACAAGAATAAATTTGGATGAAGTTGAGATGTTAATTAAAAATTGGGGTTTTGATTGCGTATGTGTAGGAGATGACAAATTAATAAAAATTTTTTTTATTAATGATTTTAATAGTGATGAAATGAGTGATAGAATTTCAAAAAATATAGGTATACGTAAATCCGATATAAGTTTAAATAAAATTAAAGTTATTCCAAGAAATCATTCTGGAAAAATTTTATATTCTGAATTAAATAAATATGTTTGAAAATAATTTTTTTAAATTAAATCCTTTTTCATTTGACAACAAATATCATTTTGTCAGTTTTAAGAAATCGATATATGAATTGACAATTCATCATTATAATAACTGTAATTTGTATAAAAAAATTTTAAAAAGAATGAAATTCAAAAAAAAAAATAACACTAAATTAGAAGAATTGCCAATGTTACCAACAAGATTATTTAAAAATTTCGATTTATTAAGTGTATCTAAAGATAAAATTATAAAAACACTTGTTTCTTCTGGTACCAGTAGTTTTAACGTATCAAAAATATATTTAGATGAATTAAATTCTTTAAACCAAGTAAAAGCCTTAAAAAATTTGATTGAATCTATTATTGGTAAAGAAAGACTTCCAATGATTATAGTGGATAAAGATCCAAAATTGTCCGACAGAAAAATTTTTAATGCAAAAACCACTGCAATTTATGGTTTTTCGTACTTTGGAAAAAATCATTTTTATCTTTTAGATAAAAATGGAAATATAAATTATCAAGGGTTAAATATTTTTTTAGAAAAATTTTCTAATAAAAAATTTTTTATCTTTGGGTTTACTAGCCTTATATACCAAATTTTGTTAAAAAAAATTTCTACTAAAAGATTAAATTCAAATTTTTATAATGGAATATTGCTTCATGGTGGCGGATGGAAAAAACTTGAAAAATGGAAAATTAAAAATAAAAAATTTAAAAACTTATTAACAAAAAAATTTAAATTAAAAAAAATATATAATTATTATGGAATGGTAGAACAAGCAGGTTCTATTTTTTTAGAATGTGAAAAATGTGGTGGCTTTAAAACCTCAAGATATTCAGATGTTATAATTAGAGATAAAAATTTTGATATATTGGGCAATAATAAAATAGGAATGATTCAACTATTGTCAAATATTCCTACAAGTTATCCTGGACATAACATTTTAACAGAAGATAGAGGCGAAATAATAAAAAAAGGCGATTGTATATCAGGTCACAAAGGTAAATGTTTTTTAGTTCATGGAAGACTTGAAAAGGCAGAACTTAAAGGGTGTAGCGATGTTAGATAGACCTAGTAGAAATACTATATTAAAAAAAATTATTAAAAAAAGAAAATTTAAGCTATCTGTCAGCGCGCCTCTAAATAATTTAGTAATTGAATTTTTGGATGAGTTTTCCAAAGAATTAAAAAAATTAAAAGAAACAAATCAATATCCAGATCTTGTTTACTTAATTTATTGGTGCAGAAAAAAGAAAATAGAAAAACTAAAAAATTTTAATTTTTCTGATCAAATTAGATTAGGTAGGGGATTGATATTTCATATTTGTCCATCAAATATACCTACTAACTTTATTTATTCATTTTTTTTTGGTTTATTAAGTGGAAATTCAAATATCGTAAAAATACCATCAAAAAATTCAAAACAGAAAAAAATAATACTTAATGTTATAGATATTTTGTTTAAAAAGAAAAAATTTTTTAGTATTAAAAAAAGTAATTATTTTATGGAATATGATTATGCAGATAAAAATATGATTACAGAAAAAATATCATCAATATCAGATGGTAGAGTTTTGTGGGGTTCCGATAATACAATAAATGAAATTAAAAAAATTTGGGCACCCGAAAGATCAATTGATGTTATATTTTCGGATAGATATTCAATTTCAATTATTAATTCGATTAAATTTGAAAAATTAAAAAATAAAGAAATTGTAATGATTGCTAATAAATTTTTTTATGATTCATATTCTATGAACCAGCAAGGTTGTAATTCTCCTCATTTTGTATTTTGGATTGGAAAGAGAAATAAAAAAATCCAAAATTTTTTTTGGGATTCTCTTGATGCAATAATTCAAAAAAAATATGATTTTAAAGAAATACAAATAATTGACAAATATACAAAACTTATTGAAAATATTTTGTTGAGAAATGATATTGACAAAATAAGCACAAAAAAAAATAATATTTATATTTTAGATTATAAAAGCAAAAATAAAATAATTGAAAATATCAGAGGGGTTAGTGGTATTTTTTATCAGTTAAATTTAAATAATTTAAAAGAACTTAAAAAATATATAACAAAAAAATGTCAAACAGTGTCTTATTATGGGTTTACCAAACATGAATTAGAGCAATTTATGTTAAATAGTAATTTAACTGGTATTGATAGAATAGTACCCATTGGCAATGCTTTAGATATTGATTTTAAATGGGATGGATACGATTTAATTAAAACTCTTTCAAGAATAGTTTCTGTGATATGAAAATAGAATTAAGTAAAAGTGAAATTTTGGAATTTCAACAAAACAAACCACCTTATTTGATGATAGATTTTGTATCTGAAGTAGTTCCAGGTAAATTTGCCAATGGATATAAAGAATTAAATCAAGATGAGTGGTTTTTCAAGCCACATTGGAAAAATGATCCAAATATGCCTGGTATGCTCCAGATAGAAGCGCTCAGCCAAATGGCTGCATTATCAATACTAACTTTGCCAGGAAATAAAGGTAAAATAATGTATCTAACATCAGCAGATAATTTAAAATTTTTCAAAAAAGTACAACCAAATAAAATATTTCATATTTATACAAAAGTTTTAAGCTACAAAAGAGGGTTAGCAATGTGTGAAGGGCAAGGAAAAATTGATAATGAAATAGCTTGTAAAGCCAAATTTACCTTAATATTGCCAGATGAAATTTTAAAGTATACTCTGAAAAACAAAAAATAATTTTATATTTATGCCCCTAGCCTCATCTTTACTAAATAAACCTAGATTGGTTGAAAAGCTAAAAAAATTCTATAACTACGTTCAAAAAAATGATGGAAAAGTAGGAACAAAAACTAGAGGAATAGATTTAAATTTTAATAATGCATGTAATTTAAGATGTAAATACTGCTTTACTAATTCCCCTTTGGGAGATCATGTTAAAGATTATTTAGATCTGGATGCAATTCGTAAATTATCAGATGAAGCTGATGAGCTGGGTTACTTTGAATTTGATTTACAAGGAGGAGAATTACTTTTGCAGCCAAAGAAATTATTTTCCGTCCTAGAAGCTATAAGACCAGAGAGGTTTTATATGTATTTAACAACTAATGGATTTTATCTTGATGAAAAAATGGCTAAAAAATTAGCTGAATATAAAGTAAGCAGAGTTTCAGTCAGCATAGACAGTATGGATGAAAAAATTCATGACGAAATTAGAGGAAGAAAAAATTCATGGCGCAAAGCGATGGAAGGGCTAAAACATGTCAAAAAATATGGGATGGATCCTTATTTAAATATTACTGTTGGACATTACAACGCACATACAGATCATCTCAAGCAATTGTTAGATTATTCAAAAAAAGAAAACTATAAAACATTATTGAATGTAGCAGTTCCTGCTGGCATGTGGCAAAAAATGGATGACATCATATGTGATGATAAAGATAGAGAATACTTAAGAAAAATAAGAAAAGAATATAAAAATTTAGTTAGAAATATATGGAATCCTTTTGATAGGAATCATGAAAAAATTTTAGGTTGTACAACAGTTAATAGGCTGTATGTAACTCCACTTGGTGATGTATTAGTTTGTCCTTATGTACACATAAAAATTGGGAATATATTTAAACAATCATTAAAAGAAATTGTGGATTATGGTTTTAGTATTAAATATTTTAAAAATCACAGCGATCTTTGTCTAGCAGGTGAGGATAAAAGTTTTATAAATAAATTTATGACTAAAAAAGGCCAAACTATATTTAATCCGGCACTAGCAAAAGATATATTCTCAAAAGAAGATTTTGTTTAACTAATGCTATTATCAAATAAAACTTCCATTGTTACTGGATGTAACAAGGGTATAGGAAAATCTATTTTGGAAGAATTTTCAAAAAATGGAGCGAATATATTTGCCTGCACAAGAGTATTAAATAAAGAATTTCACTCATTAACTTCAGAAATAGAAAAAAAGTATAATAATAAGATAATTCCAATTGAAATTGATCTTTCTGATGAAGAAAGTGTAAAAGAAGGTGCTAAGAAAATTCTTTCTTATGATACAAAAATAGATATTTTGATTAATAATGCTGCCTCAATTTTTTCTTCGGTATTTCAAATGACTTCTATTAAAAAGTATAAAGAATTATTTAATATTAACTTCCATTCTCAAGTATTGCTTACTCAATTTATAATAAAATCAATGATAAAGAATAAAAATGGTAATATTGTTTTTATTTCATCAAGCGCAGCAATAGACGGTAATGAAGGGAGAAGTGCTTATGTTTCAACCAAAGCAGCAATTATTGGCCAAGCTAAAGTTTTGTCTAGAGAGTTAGGCAAATATAATATTAAAGTAAATACAATTGCACCTGGACTAACTAATACTGAAATGATGAAAAAAAATACTCCCCCCAAAACAGTTGACGATATGATTGCAAATATTTCACTTAATAGAATTGGAGATCCAAAAGAAATAGCAAATGTTGCACTTTTTTTATCTTCAAACTTATCAGATTACATTACGGGTCAAGTGATAAGAGTAGATGGAGGAATGTAATTTCATGCAAGAAGAAAAAAAACTAGAATATTTAGATAAAATTAAAAAATTTTCAGTAAATGTTAGAAAAAATATTTTAAAAATGGCTTTGTCAGCAGGATCAAGTAGTGCTCATATAGGAGGTGCGCTATCAATAACAGATATAGTTTCAACTTTATTTGCATATAAAATGAATTTTGAAAAGAACAATCCTTTAGATGAAAATAGAGATAGATTCATTTTAAGTAAGGGACATGCTTGTTTAGCATATTATGCAGCTTTATGTGGAATTGGCTACATTTCAGAAGAAGAACTAAACACTTTTGAAAAAAACGAAAGTAACTTATTGGGCCATCCAGTAATTAATAAGGAACTTGGTATAGAGTTCTCAAACGGATCTCTTGGTATGGGTTTATCTTTAGGAATAGGTGTAGCATTATCTTCACTTAAAAAAAAAAAAAATTTTAATGTTTTTGTAGTTGTTGGCGATGGAGAGTGTAATGAAGGCTCAGTTTGGGAAGCAGCTATGGCGGCTCCAAATTTTAAGTTAAACAATCTACATGTAATTATTGATCGAAATAATTTTCAACAAACAGGATCAAATAAAGAAATAATGGATCTTGGAAATTTAAAAGATAAATGGAAAAGTTTCGGATGGGATACAACAGAGCTAGATGGTCATAATTTGACCGATCTAATTAATTATTTTTCTGAAAGTGATACAATAAATAAACCTAAAGCAATAGTTGCCAACACAATTAAAGGCAAAGGGTTTTCTTTTTTTGAAAATAATAATAATTGGCACCATGCTGTTTTAACAAAATCATTATATGAGAAAGCAATCAATGAATTGCAAGAATAATTAATCAAGATGGAAATTAATGAAAGAAATATTAAGGTCTGGTCAACAATAGGTACAAGAGCAACATTTGGTATGGCTGCCTTAGAACTTGCAAAAAAATATGATGATTTAATTGTTTTGACCTGTGATGTTTCTACATCTGCTGGTCTAGATAGATTTAGAAAAACTTTTCCAGAAAAATATATTGATGTAGGTATTGCCGAGCAAAACATGATTGGAATTGCAGCAGGGTTAGCTAGTGAAAATTACAAAGTTATAACAACTACTTTTACACCTTTTCAAACAGCAAGATGTTGTGAACAAATTAAAGTCAATTTAGGATATATGAAGAATAAAGTTTGTATGGTTGGGATTGCAAGTGGACTTGCTTTAGGAACTCTTGGTTATACTCATTGTTCAATAGAAGACATTGGTATTATAAGATCAATACCAGGCATAAGCATTATTTCACCCGCAGATGGATTAGAAACGGTTAAAGCCCTAGAAGCGGCGATTAATTATGAAACAAGCTGTTATCTGAGACTTACAGGAATATCTAATAATCCAATTATTTACAGTAAAGATTATAAATTTGAAATAGGTAAATCGATAAAGCTAAAAGAAGGAAAAGATATTACTATTATTTGTTGTGGAGCCGTAGTTCATGAATGTTTGAGAGCATCAGAAATTTTAGAAACCAATAATGTTAGCTGTAAAGTAATTAATATGCACACCATTAAACCAATAGATAGAAATGTAATTAAAGAGGCAGTGAAAACAAAATTAATAGTAACAGTAGAAGAACATAATATTATTGGTGGGTTAGGAAGCGCTGTTGCTGAGTGTAAATCAGAACTTAAAGATACTCCAGCTCAATTATCATTGGGAATTAAAGATACTTACGACAAAGGTGGAGAATACAATTTTTTAAAAGAAAAACATGGACTGTCTTCAGAAAAAATAGTAAACGATATTTTACAAAAAATAAAATTTCAAAATGAGCAATAATAAAAAGTTACAAGAAATTTTTTTAGAGTCTTTAGATATTAAAGAAGATAAGTTTAATGAGGGCTTAAAATATAATGAAATACCAGAGTGGGACTCTATAGGACACATGTCTTTAATTTCGGCAATTGAAGAAAAATTTAGCATTACAATGGAAACAGATGATATTATAGATTTTAACTCATTTCAAAAAGGGCAAGAAATACTTGAAAGTAAATACCAAGTAAAATTTGAATAGGTGCTAATACAATTTTTATGAACTTTTTAAAGATCCTTTTAAAGTTCTAGAAATAAATGAGAAACTTTTTTAAAAAATATTTTGACAGAAAAAATTTTATGATTGGTTGTTCCCATATTTTAAAAATGAGGCAATCATATGATAAAATAAGTACATTAAGTGATGTTGATTATAAAGTTTTCTCCCAAAATGGAGAAGACGGCATTATCGATTACTTTCTTTATTCTTTAAAAATAGAAAAACCTAATTTTGTAGAAATTGGTACAGAAGATTATTTAGAATCTAATACAAGGTTTTTATTCGAAAGAACTGCATGCAGAGGTTTAATTATTGATTGTTTAGACAATCTAGAGGCCAAAGTTAGTAAAAATATAAAATTGTGGAAAGGTGATCTAACAATTATTGAGTCGTTTATTAATAGTAAAAATATCTTAGACATTCTAAATAATAACAATTTTAATCAAGATGTTGATTTTTTCAGCATAGATATTGATGGAGTTGATTATTGGATTTTAGAAAAATTGCCTAACAGTTTTTCTAAAATTGTAGTTTTGGAGTATAACGCAGTTTTTGGGTCAGAGCTTGAGGTGACAGTACCTAATATAGAAAAATTTAATAGAACAGATTATCATTATTCCAATCTATGCTTTGGGGCTTCTTTAAAAGCATTAATTAATTTAATGATGAAAAAAAATTTTGTTTTTGTTGGAACAAATTTAACTTTATGTAATGCATTTTTTGTTTCAAAAGAATACATAAATCAAATCAATATAAACATACCCGACATTAATGATCTTTCTAATTATACAAATTCTTTTATTAGAGAAAGTAGATCCATAAAGGGATTTAAAAATTATTTATCTGACAAAAACAGAATTAAAGAAATTGAAAATTGTGAAGTTATAAACATAAAAAAAAACAATGAATTAATTAGGCTAAAAGAACTACTTTGAAAATTGCATATGATTATAAAATATTTTGGTCTCAAAAATATGGTGGGATTTCAAGATATTTTGTAAGTTTATTTACAAATCTTTCTTTAAAAAAGTTAGATTATAAAGTAATTGCTCCTTTTTATAAGAATGAATATTTAAATAAAATAGATCCTAAAAATATAGATGGAAAGTATATGGAAAGATTATTACCTTATACTTCTTTACTTTTTGAAAAGTATAATGAGATTATTTCACCTATAAAAATAAAAAAATGGGATCCTACTTTAATTCATTATACTTACTATTATCAAAAATTAGATAAGATTAATAAACCTATAATTATAACTGTATATGATTTAATTCACGAAAAAATTTCTATTGAAAATGGTAACCCAATTTTTCCTAAAAAGAGAATGATTGAAGTTGCAGATCACATTATAGCCATATCTAAAAAAACCAAAGAAGATTTAATAAAAATTTACAACATCGAAGAAAAAAAAATTTCTGTAATATATTTAGGTGGTGATCATTCTCAAATTAATAATATAGAAATATCTTCAGATCTAAAGGTCTTTTCTAAACCTTATATTTTATTTGTGGGATCAAGAGCAAAATATAAAAATTTTTCCTTTTTTTTAAATTCTTATGCAAAGTCAAAAAAATTATTAAATCAATTTGACCTAATGTTATTTGGAGGTGGCAAGTTAACAAGTCAAGAGCTTAAACTTATGAACCTACTAGGAATTGAAACAAATTCTGTAAAACAAATTAATGGAAATGATAGTTTGTTAATAGATTTATATAGAAAGGCAGAGGTTTTTGTATTTCCTTCATTATACGAGGGTTTTGGAATTCCCATAATAGAGTCATTTATAAATAAATGTCCTGTAATATGTTCTGATATTGAAATATTTAAAGAAATAGCAGAAAATTCAGTTAAATATTTTAACCCAAAAGAATCTCTGAGTCTAACAGATGCCATGGAGAATGTTATATTTTCTCCAAGTGAAAAAAATTCATTAAAAGAAAGAGGCTATTTACAGTCAAAGAAATACAGTTGGGACAAATGCGCCAGTGAAACAATATCTATCTATAAAAAATTTTTATAAACTTATAGCCACATATAGTCAGGACAGTAGACAAATAACGTTTGGATTTAGTAAGTTATATTAGATTACCTTGTTTATATATAAATACCACTGGCTAGGTTTTAATATGTTGCATTTTTTATTTTATTATTTTATTTACTGAGTTAAAATAATATAGAATTATGAATTATTTAAAGATATCAATTGGGATATTTGCTGTTTTAGCGGCCAGTAGATTTATACCTCACCCTCCAAACTTTACTAGCTTAATTGCTTTAAGTTTTTATGTTCCAGCATTTTTAGGTTTAAGGTATATCCCAGCTTTAATTGTAAGTTTTGTAATCACAGATTATTTTATTGGATTTCATCAATTTTTTTATTTTACGTGGGGCGGTGTTATATGTATTGGCCTTATCTCTGAGTTTCTTAAAGATAATTATATAAAAAGGATATCAGGAAGCATGTTAGGCGCTGTAATATTTTTTTTAATTTCTAATTTTGGGATATGGGCTTCGGGAAGGTATGGTTTAAATGTTGCCGGATTAATTAAATGTTATTATTTAGCAATACCGTTTTTTGGCTACACTTTGCTTTCAACGATTATTTTTTCTACAATAATAGAAGCTGTTTTTTATATAAAAAATTTTCTTTTTGTTAAAAGAACTTATAACTAAATTTTATAAATAAAGCTTAATTTTTATTAATGAGAAACAAACCTAGATAATTTAATTAATTAGTTTTTATTAATGAAGAAAATATTAGTAACAGGTGGAACGGGTTTAGTTGGTACATACCTAAAAAAGATTCTTCCAGAAGCAACTTATGTGTCTTCAAAAGATTATAATTTATTAGATAAAAAAGATGTACAAAGAATGTTTTCAGATATAAAACCGAGAAAAATAATTCATTTGGCAGCAAGAGTGGGTGGTGTTCATCATAATATCCAGGAACCCGTGAAATATTTTGAAGAAAATTTACTTATGAACACTTTTGTATTGCAGGAAAGTTTTTTGAATAAAGTTGAAAGTTTTTTAGGCATATTAAGTTCTTGTATTTATCCAAATGATGTAAAAAATTACCCAATTAAAGAAGAAAATCTTTTAGAGGGGGCTCCTCATCAAGACCTTTTTTCATATTCATATGCTAAAAGGTGTCTAGCCATTCAAATTGATGCATACAATAAAAAATACAATACGAAATACAATTATTTAATTCCATGCAATTTATATGGAGAGTACGATAAATTTGATCCAATAGAAGGACATTTTGTTGGTGCCTTGATTGAAAAAATTATAAATGCAAAAAAAAGTAGATCAAAATCAATAGAAATTTTTGGAGATGGAACACCTTATCGGCAGTTTATGCATGCAAGAGATTTAGCACAAATTATCAAAATGACTATTTTAAAAAATATATTTTTAAATTTTAATGTGGCTACAGATGAAAACTATACAATAAAAAAAATTGTCGAGATAGCTCTTGAAGCTTGCAATATCAAAAATTTAAATATTTATTTTGATAAAAGTAAGCCAAATGGACAATTACGCAAAGATATAGATATTACTAACTTAAAAAAATTGTTTCCTGATTTTACACCAATTAATTTAATTGATGGAATAAAAGA
>Ga0315336_1003708_pt1 | contig 19771 bp, 18 predicted proteins | sample ASW5metaG_FD_204512 | JGI IMG/M metagenome (GOLD analysis project Ga0315336, IMG submission 204512) | Ammonia-oxidizing marine archaeal communities from Monterey Bay, California, United States - ASW #5 | ecosystem: Environmental > Aquatic > Marine > Intertidal zone | place: USA: California... | reverse complement strand
CTGCACCATCGGATTTGGCGCGGATTGACAGCTTCTTGATGACTTCATGGCTGGGATTGATTTCCAGAACCCGCGGCATTCCTTCCTGCAATTTTCCGTGACGCTTCAACAGGCGCTCCAAATTTACGTCCATATCACCCTCATCGGCGACCAGACATACTGGACTTTCGGTCAGTCGTGTAGAAGGCCGTATGTCCTTGACGATTTCACCCAGCGCCAACTTGATAGCGGTAATCAGATCATCAAGGGCTGGATCATCGACAGCTTGTTTTTCATTCTCAGTCGTAGCCTTGCCCACGATAGTGTCCAAGTCCGGTGTTCCCCGGGTGACAGATTTAAACGCTTTATCTTTGAACTTAGGAACATGCTGCATCCAAAATTCATCAACGGGATCCGATAGAAGCAACACTTCCACGTCCTTGGCCCGAAAGCCTTCAAGGTGCGGCGAATTGGAAATCTGTGCTGAGTCTTCTCCAGTGATGTAGTATATGGCTTCCTGGCCCTCCTTCATGCGTGAGAGATAGGATTCAAGGCTGGTGAGTCCCTCACTTGAGGTTGAAGTAAAACGGCAAACTTCCAAAATTTTATCCCGCTCAGCGCTTCCACCTATCAGCCCTTCCTTAAGCACGGCACCAAAATTCTGCCAAAATATTATGTATTCCTCGGGCTTTTTTTCTGCTTTTTTCTTTAGCTCACCCAAAACACGACGGGCCAACCCGGTGCGAATTTTAGCCATCTTAGGATCGGTCTGCAGCATCTCACGCGAAATGTTGAGAGATAGGTCTCCGGAATCGACAACCCCTTGCAGGAAGCGCAGATAAGGCGGTAACAATCCCTCGGGATCTTCGGCAATGAAGACCCGATTTACGTAAAGTTTGACATGGCTTTTACACTCGGGTTCGAATAGGTCAAAAGGCTGCATGGAGGGCACGTAGAGCAAGTTGGTATAGCTAATCACACCTTCCACCCGGTTATGGATAGTCAGCCATGGTTCATCTAAGGCATGGGCGGTGTGGTGATAAAATTCGGTGTGCTGTTCGGAACTCACGTCCTTGGGGGGGTGAGTCCAGATGGCGGATACCGCATTTAGGGTCTCCCCGTCATATTTAACCGGGAAGCCAACATGGTCGGAATACGTCTTGACGATATGGAGTAAGCGGGTGTCTTCCAAATATTCCTTGGAATCCTTCTTCAGGTGGAGCGTTACCGTGGTTCCCTGTGAGGCCCGCTTGGCGGGCTCGATGGTAAACGCCCCCTTGCCGTCAGATGACCACAGCCATGCTTCCACCTCACCAGCTTTACGTGTCAGGACATCAACCTGATCAGAGACCATGAAAGCGGAATAAAATCCAACACCGAATTGTCCGATGAAGCTCAGGTCCTTTTGATCGTCACTGTCCAATTTCTCAAGAAACGCACCGGTGCCCGACTTGGCTATGGTGCCCAAGGTTTCCATGAGATCATGGTGGTTCATTCCGATTCCATTGTCGGAAACGGCAATCGTCTTCTTCTTAGCATCTGTCGCTAGTTCTATTTTGAATTCCTGATCTCCCTCCACCAGAGCGGGGGTGGTCAGCACCTCATAGCGAAGCTTGTCGCAGGCATCGGATGCGTTGGAGATCAGCTCTCTTAAAAAAATTTCCCGGTTTGAATACAAGGAGGTGGCAACGATATCGAGCAATCGGCCAACCTCGGTCTGAAATGAAAATGTTTCCTTGGCAGTGGTGGCATTCATGGCAACAAAACCCCTCCTTGCATTACAAAGCCATATGCGAATTCCGCAGCAATTGATATGGGGTAATGCGCCAACATTCGCAAGCCCATCAAAATAAAGTGGTATGTCAGCGAACCCAACGACCATTCATATCGCAAGAATTTGAAACGCCAGCAGACGCGCATGCAACAAATGTCTGTCCGAACTATCGACGCTTGGCTTGCCCATTGACGACAAGCTATGCCAGATTGAATCGCATAGCCGTCGCGCACCGCGACCGATATCAGGAAGGAAGAATAAAAATGCCCCATGATGTGACCGAGAGCGACTGGAAAGAAATCACCTCGACATCGAAGAAAGCCGGGCTCGGGACCTTCGCAACGCCGCGGATGCCATACGACCGATTCATGGAGGAGCAAGAGATTCCCATCTACCGCAATATCGGCGTTAGCAAGGTTCAAGATCTTCCGATGAAGCCATGGAAGCGCATGGGTGGTAAGGGCACCTTCATACAGTTATTCGGCACCGAGGGACTTTGGGGTTCCTACGTCATCGAAGTGCCGGGCTCAGGCGCACTGAACGAGGAAAAGCATATTTACGAGGAAATGTATCTGGTGGTCGAAGGCCGCGGTTCAACCGAAATTTGGCAAGATGGCGGTAAGAAACAGATCTTCGAATGGCAACGTGGCTCGCTATTCTCCATTCCCATGAATGCCAATCACCGGATCGTCAACGCAGCGTCCTCGCCAGCACTACTGCTCGCCGGCACGTCGGCACCCAATGCGATGAACCTCTACGACAATACCGACTTCATCTATAATTCTGAATTTGTGTTTAATGACCGTTATAACGGCGAAGATGACTATTTCCAGCCCAATGATGATCTAGCGCCTGATCCTATACGTGGCCTCGCCATGCGCCGGACCAACATCATCCCTGACATTATTGATTGCGAACTTCCCTTAGATAACAGGCGTTCGCCTGGCTACCGGCGGATCGAGCCGCATATGGCCGGCAACCGCTTCTACCTCTGGCTTGGACAGCATGAAACAGGGCGCTATTCCAAGGCCCATTATCATGGTTCTGCAGCAGTCCTCGTCTGCATAAAGGGCAAAGGTTACACCTACACTTGGCCGACTAGTATCGGTCCGACACCCTGGAAGGACGGCAAAGCTGAAATGGTCAAGCGTGTCGATTACGAGCCTGTTGGCATGGTTAGCGCCGCGCCCATGAGTGGTGATTGGTTCCACCAGCATTTCGGCGTTTCTAAGGAACCACTGCGCCTTTCCGCCTGGATGGGGCCGAACAATGCCCGAGGACGCAAGCCGGGACTGCCGGGTGCCAAACAGCTCGACGCCGGCGCTATCGACATACGGGCTGGGGGCGCCGCCATCCCCTATGACCAGGAGGACCACTTCATCCGCGGTGAATACGAGGCCGCGCTTGCTGCCAACGGGGCAGCCTCACGGATGGAGCCCGAGCTTTACGATCCCGAGAACGAAAAGACTAAGGCTTGGGGTGACAAAAAGTTTTAAGAAGAGGGCGATTTACAGCCCGCCGTCCTATCGCAGGTCGGGCAATGCTGTGGTAGGCTAAATTGTAAAACAAGCCTAGATCAGAGGCATCAGGGAGATAAATCATGAATACTGCCGTCGCCGCAGATTTCGAAGACAAATTCGTCGAGGTCGATGGCCTTAACATCCGTTACATTGAGGACGGCTCCGGCCCCGCCGTGTTGTTGTACCACGGCGCCTCTCTGGGTTCCTCAGCCGATGTCTACCGGCGTAATATCCGCCCTATGGCCGCTGCCGGATTCCATGTCATCGCCTTCGATTTCCCTGGATTTGGGCTTAGCAATTATTGCGAGGATGGCTCGGTGGGCCTGAAAAAAAAGACCACACTGGGGCTTATGGACGCACTGGGTCTGGACAAGGCCGCCCTGGTGGGCCATTCCCAGGCCGGCAACGTCGCCGTCGCCCTGGGCCTCGAGCATCCCGAACGAATCAGCCACATCATCATCCTCGGCACCGGCAGCCTGCTGCCGCCGTTGGACAGCGGCGCCGGCAAGCGCGAGGATGCTGTGGTGAAGAGGATGGATCAGCGTATGGCCCAAACGGAGCCCGGTATCGAGGATACCCGCAAGCTCCTGGAAGCGACCCTGTTCCACCACGAGCTGATAACAGACGAAGAGCTGGAGCTGCGCCATTCGCGCTCAATCGGCCGTAATTTCGAGGCATTCGTCGCCCGCAACGAGGCTCGGGACAAACAGCCCGCCAAGAGCGGCAGCGGTACACCGCTTTGGCAAAGACTGACTGAGTTGACCATGCCGCTCTTACTGATCTATGGCCGCGAGGACCGGGCACGGGCGGCTGACCGTTGTGGCCTTCTCATGGAAAAGGAACCCGCCCTCGACTTGCACATGGCCGAGGGCTGCAAACACTTAGTGCCCTGGGATGCGGAAGAGATGATTCAAGAACTGGGGGTCCCGTTCCTCAAGAACTGAATTTTATATGTCTGGGCCCGGACATGGACTTCCTGGATCCGCCGCTGATTGTCACCCAGTTCTAACCGCGAACTCGGTTGGCTTGGACTTCATGAGCACCGTGGATTATCATGCGTGCACAATCCATTTTTGCACTGCGGGCCCATGCTAACGTTAGAACAAGGAGAATACCCATGGCGCTTAAACACACCAAAATCGAAGTCAACAACGCAGTCTTTTCTCTGCCCTACCACGTTGCCCAGCAGGAGGGCTATTACGCGGAAGAAGGCCTCAATGTTGAACTGGTGCCAGCAGGCTCTGGGCGCGACCGCGACAAGGAAGTACCCGACACACCCATTGAGGACCACACCGCCGTCAAGTCGTTCGGCTGGCACGAAGGCATCGAAAGCGGTGAATTCTCAATGTATCGGGCCTGCGAATGGGGCCAAATCAGGCGTACTCAGGATACCTGCGCTGGCGCCCAGGTGATTTCTAAACGCGCCGCGGTCGCGACCCAGGCTATCGTCGTCACCAGCAATTCGCCCTACAACATCCCACCCGACCTTTCCGGCGTCCTGGTCGGCGTCAACATGCACGCTGGGTCCCATTACATCTCCCTGGCACTGTTGGGCGGCTACATGCTGTCCAAGGACGAGGTCCGGGTCGGCCATGTGGGCGGCGCCAAGCAGCGACTCGATTTCCTGGAGAAAGGTAAAATCGGCGCCGCTGCCCTGATGGAACCGTGGATCACGGTAGCGCTCAAACGCGGCCACAAAATCATCTGCGAGGCCTTCTATGACGGCGCCGAAGTGACGGTGCCATCCATGGACCCCGATACTTATGCTGCCATCGACCGCGCGGTGCGCAAGGCAGTGGACAAGATTGGTGAAGACATCCGGCCATACCTCAAATACATGATCAATGAGGTGCCGGAAGACATCGCCAAGCTGACCGAGGCTGATTTTTATCTTGGCCGCTTCCGCTATATCCATCCTCGGCCTTACACTCAGGATGAGTTCCAACATATCCACGATTGGATGGTGGACTGGGGCTTACTGGAAGTGGAAAGCACCTACGACAAACTTGTTGACGAGCAGACGCGGGCCGGCGTCAGCGCCTGAGGGTGAGGTCGCAGGCTGTGGGCCCTCCTAACTGGTAGCTACCTTGACTAATGTGCTGTGTGGCCGACTAAAATCGCACAAACAAAAACATCGTCGTCCAGCCATGGTGCATATCGAGTAGCATCTTTATATGGCGCACGTTAAAAATAGCGCCGAACAAAAATTTGGTGACGCCAATCGGTGGCAAGAGCTAGAAGCTCTTAACCCGTCGGGCCGCTCGTCCACGGTAGAGGAAATCGCTGATGCAGTTGCCTTTCTGGCATCGGACCGCGCCTCCCACATTACCGGGACGACACTACGGGTCGACGGCGGTGTACACACACAGTCATCTCTGGCGTTAGGGCTTAGCACCCGGCCGGCCGATTTTGTTCACAGAACATGTCAGCCCTCTTCACCCTGACAACAGTAGCTATCACTCGGGACAACGACCCTATTCCAACTTCCAGCTTCTAGTGGTTGCTCTTTAACATCTTCCTTATAGGGAATTAACGAAGAGTGTATTATCTATCTGTTTTGTGAAATGAAAATGGTGCCCAGGGACAGAATCGAACTGCCGACACGCGGATTTTCAGTCCGCTGCTCTACCAACTGAGCTACCTGGGCACCGGGGGCCGTGCGGGCCTGCGGGGGCGGTTATAGGGGCAATCAACCCGGCTGTAAAGCACCCCACCGGCGGTACATGTGGCATAAGGCCGGGCTCAAGCTGGCCTCAGACGAGACACACCCGGCCTGGCCTCAGGCCGGGTGCTCGAACGGGTTCTCGTCGCTCTCCGGGCCGTATTCCTCACCACCGTCCGGGGTCTCTTCGGCGGGCAGTCGATAGTCTTCGCGGAGCCAGCAACCGAGGTCCAAATCGCTGCAGCGCTTGGAGCAGAATGGGCGCGTGGCGACGGCAACGGGGCCACAGCAGATGGGGCATTTCTTGCCCCGTCCAGCAGCACTGAATTCTTTTACCTCCGCAGATTTTTTGGGGACGCTTTTCCCGGGGGCACCGTAATTGCTATCGCCAGCCATGGGCCGATCCTAATGCAGAATGGTAACGAATTGAACCACCTGGTGAGGTAATGCGCGCGCCATCATGCCCCATTCTTATTCACCAACACCCTCCAGCCGCGCCCTGAGCGAACCGTCGCCGCGCCGCCGGGCAAGTTCCACCAGGCCGAGCTCAGATATGCCGGTGGCGCGGATAAAGGCGGGGTCCGCCATTAAGCCCACCATCAGAGCATCTAGCACCCGGTCGCGGTCGGCGGCGTCTTCCATATGTATGAAATCAATCACGGTGATGCCGCCTAGACCGCGCAGACGGAGCTGGCGGGGAATCTCGGCGGCCGCTTCCATGTTCGTCGCGCACACAGTATTGGCGCGGCTAGTGCGCCCGACATTGCGCCCGGTATTGATGTCGATGGCTGTCAATGCCCTTGTTTGCTCGATGATCAGACTGCCACCGCAAGCCAAGTTAAAATGGGGCTCCAGGGCATCGGCGAGTTCATCCTCCATCCCCAAGGCCTCGAACATGGGCGTCGATTCGTTCCACAGTTCGATACGGGCGCCCAAGTCCGGGAGATGGGCGTCACAGAACGCCTGGGCTTCGGCCTCGGCGCGGCGGTCATCGACCAGAATGCGCCGTAGCCCTTCATGAGCGGCATCACACAACACCTGGGCAAGACCGCGGGTGACACCATGGAGGATCTGTGGCGGAGTTACCGCATCCCTTTTCTCCTCGATTGATGCCCAGAGGCCGCGTAGTTGGGCGGCGTCTTCGGCTAGGGCTGATGCATCAGCGTCACGGGCGGCGGTGCGCAGGATAAAGCCCTCTCCGGGTTCGGCGATATCGGTCATGATACTTTCCAGGGCGGCACGGTCGCCGGGCGCCTCGATCCTACGGGAAATGGCGATCCGCGCTTGCAAGGGTGTCATCACCAGGTAACGGCCTGCCAGGCTGATGTTGCGGGTCAACCCAGCGCCCTTACCGGCCTGGGCTGTCTTGGTCACCTGGACCAGGATGACCGCCCCTTCATGGATCGGGGGGAAGCGGTCGGGCTCTATGTCACCGCTTTCGCTAACACTGCGCGGTGGCACCAGTGACAGAAACCCCGCGCGCTCTGCACCTATACCCACAAATGCCGCCTCCATGCCGGGAATTACCGCATTGACGCGTCCCGCGATGATGCTACCGACGGTGTCGGGAGCGCCGTTTCCGGAGATTATAAGGTCGACCAATCGACCTTCCTCGCGCAGGGCGATTCGAACCCGTCCGCCACGCGTGGTCGAGATAATTTCATCGATCATGGTCCCCCTCCTCCTGCCTTTCTTCCCAGGCCTTGAAAAAGTCGCTCGGTCTCGAACAGCGGCAAGCCAACGACGTTGGAGTACGAACCTCGGAGGAAGCGAACGAATACAGCCGCCCGGCCCTGGATGGCATAGCCTCCAGCTTTGCCCAGCCACTCCCCAGTGCCGATATAATGATCAATTTCCGCCACCTCCAGGGGCTTGAACGCCACCTGAGTGATGCAAGAACGGCTCACAGTGACCCCGCCAGGTGCGAAGATGGCGATGCCACCGATCACCCGATGACGGCGGCCGGAAAGCATGCCAAGGCAGCGCCGCGCAGTTTTTTCATCCTCGGCTTTGGGCAGGATACGGCGCCCGCAGGCAACCACTGTGTCGGCACCGAGCACAATTGCACCTTTAAATTGTGGCTGCTGGGCGACGCACTCGGCCTTTTCCCGCGCCAGACGTAGGGCGTGGGCTTCTGGCAATTCATGCCGGGCGGGCGTTTCATCGATATCAGGATTTAAAATGATGTCGGGGACACGGCCAATCTGGGCCAGAAGATCGCGGCGGCGCGGTGATGCCGAAGCAAGGACAAATTTGGGGGCCCCGGGCATAGCGCCACCTTCTTGGCGTTATTTATAGCGAAATATGATCCGGCCCTTGGTGAGATCGTAGGGGGTCATTTCCACATTTACTTGGTCACCCACAAGAACACGAATGCGATGCTTCCGCATCTTACCCGAGGTATAGGCCAATATTTCATGATCATTTTCGAGCTTGATACGGAACATAGCGTTAGGCAGAAGCTCTGTCACCTCGCCAGCGAATTCTATTGCTTCTTCTTTAGGCATCATTTCTCCATGCTTTGCTTGAAAGTGCAGGGACAATGGGGGGAGTAGGACCAAGCGTCAAGCCATTAACGCCCCCCATCCCTAGTCAGAGACCGGCAAATTGAGGCGCATAGTGATGGATAGAGCATGGGCATCAAGACCTTCGGTTTGCGCCAAAGTCACCGCAGCAGGACCGATGGCACCCAAGGAATTGGCGTCACAAGCAATGATGGAGGTGCGTTTGACGAAATCCAGAACTGATAGACCCGAAGAAAACCGCGCGGTCCCACTGGTGGGTAGGACATGGTTGGCGCCGGCGACGTAATCACCCACTGCCTCCGGCGTAAAGCGGCCCAAGAATATGGCCCCAACGTTGTTTACCGCCTCAGCCAGGGTTTCCGGGTCGGCCACGGCAAGTTCCAAATGCTCCGGCGCCAACGCATCGACTAAGACCGGCACCTGGGCCAAATCGTCGACCACGATCACGGCGCCGTTAGCATCCCAACTAGCGCCGGCAATAGCAGCCCTGGGCAAGGTTTTGAGACGCGCCGCCACGGCCGTCTCGACCCGGCCGGCGAAAGCCTCATCATTAGTAATCAGAATGGACTGTGCCGCAGAATCGTGCTCGGCCTGGGCCAGAAGATCGATCGCGATCCAGTCGGGATCGTTGGCGCCATCAGCCACCACCAATATCTCCGAAGGTCCGGCCACCATGTCGATGCCGACGGTGCCGAAGACCTGTCGCTTGGCTTCGGTGACCCAGGCGTTTCCCGGCCCGACAATCTTATCGACGGCGGCGATGGTGGCGGTCCCGTATGCAAGCGCGCCTATCGCCTGGGCGCCGCCGACAAGGTAGGCTTCGGTCACCCCGGCCCGACGCGCCGCCGCCAGCACCAGGGGGTTAATATCTCCGCCCGGCGCCGGAACCACCATGACGATACGCGCCACCCCCGCGATACGCGCCGGGATCACGTTCATCAGCACCGTGGAAGGATAAGCCGCCTGGCCGCCTGGCACGTAGACACCGGCTGCTGCTAACGGGCGCCAGCGCCAGCCTAACCGGATGCCCTCATTATCAAAAAAATCCTCGTCCTTGGGTGTTTGCCGCAAGTGATAGGCCTCAATGCGCGCAGCGGCCACCTCAAGCGCCTCCAGGGCGGCAGGCGGGCATGCGGAATCCGCCGCCACCATATCGTCGTCACTAATGTTCATTGTCGCAGGCGTCAGTTTCAGGCCATCGAAACGCCGTGTGAACTCAATTACGGCATCGTCACCGCCGTCGCGAACAGCGCGCAAGATGTCGGCCACGTCCTGGTCCACATCGACGTCGGTCTCCCGCTTGGCGGCCAAGAGGCCAGCAAAACTGTCAGCAAATCCAGGATCACTGTAGGTCAGTCTAACCGCCATCACCGGTGCCTTCGTTAACGACGCCTGCAAAACGGTCGAGCCATAATCCCACCTCCTGGGGTCGGGTCTTGATCGCCGCGCGGTTCACCACCAGCCGGGAGCTGACCTCGCATATTTTCTCCACCTCAACCAAACCGTTTGCCTTCATCGTCGCACCGGTGGAAACCAGATCGACAATACGCTGGCAAAGGCCTAGGGACGGCGCAAGTTCCATAGAGCCACTCAGCTTGATGCACCTTGCCTGGACTCCACGCGCTGCAAAGTAGCGGCGCGTGATCTCGGGATATTTGGTGGCAACCCGAACATGAGACCAACGCTGGGGTTCGTCGCCCGCCATCATCTCGGCGGGTTCGGCCACTGCCATCCTGCAACGCCCGATGCCGAGATCCAACGGCGCATAGATTTCCGGATAGCCGAATTCCATCAACACATCGCTGCCGGCAACGCCGAGATGCGCTCCGCCGAAGGCTACCACGGTTGCGACGTCAAAGGCGCGTACCAAGACAAGCTCCAAACCACCATCCCGGGTCTGGAACTTGAGCTTGCGCGACTTTGGATCGTCAAACTCCGATTCGGGCTCAATCCCAGCTGCCGCCAGTAATGGCCGGGCCTCGCCGAGAATTCGGCCCTTGGGCAGCGCCATCACAAGTGGTTCGTTGTTGGTCAAATTTAAACTCCCAGTCCATTAAGCATCGTGGAGCAGGGGGTTTTAGCGCGTTCCGCCGTCGGGATCCAGCTCGTCTTCAACCGGATGATAGGGACGCCACATGGTGGGCCATGGTTCACCCATATCCTGAACGAAGGCCTCGACCTCACCAACATGGAGCCTGACCGCAGCACCGCCGGAAAAGACCACGGTCAGAATGCCGTCTTCAGCCAGGAACGTCAGCACCTCCAACAAGCGCCCCCGATCGGCCGACGTCCCTGGTGAGAAGCCCCGGGCAGCAACGCTCTTCACATGTTCGAAGGTGATACCGCAGTGCACCCGCTCATAGGAGTTGGTTCTAGCAGATCCCCCAGAGTCTTCCCGCGCCTCAGGCGCCAGTTTTTCCCAACAGAATCGGTTCGCCAACATGACAAAACGGTTTTCCGCGCCGAGAAACTGCATGTCCTGAACCGGGACCAGGGCATCCTGAAGACAAGCGCCCAGGACCTCGAGGTCGTCGGCATCGACAGCGCGCAGCTTTAATGGCGTGCTCATGCGCTCCCCCGTAATACGCTATTCGGCCTGATAGAAGATATAAGCCAGGTGTAATCTAGTTCCTCAAGCGTTCTATATCAGCACCGCAAGCCAAAAGTTTTTCCTCCAACCTCTCGTAGCCGCGGTCGAGATGATAGACCCTGTTGACAGTGGTTTCACCCTCGGCCACTAAACCCGCCAGAACCAAACTGACCGATGCCCTAAGATCGGTCGCCATGACCTCGGCCCCGGCCAGGGTCTTGATCCCGCGCACCATGGCCGAGGCACCATGGACGGTAACATCGGCTCCCATACGCGACAACTCCGAGACATGCATGAAGCGATTCTCAAAGATAGTTTCTGTGATCATGGCAGCACCCGATGCCATTGCCATCATGGCCATCATCTGCGCCTGCAAGTCCGTGGGAAATCCGGGATAGGGCTCGGTCATTACATCAATGCCACGGACGCGCCCACGCCCACGAGCCACTCGCACGCCACGTTCCGTGGGAGTGATTCGGATTCCCGCTTCCTTCAGCTTTTCGAACAACGCATCATTCAGGGTTGGGATAGCCCCCACCAGTTCAACATCTCCACCGGTCATGGCTGCCGCCAAGGCGTAGGTCCCAGCTTCGATACGATCGGACACGACCTCGTACTTAGCGCCGTGGAGACTCGAAACCCCTTGTATGGTGATCGTATCGCTACCCATGCCCTCGATTTTAGCGCCCATCGCGATCAGGCATTTGGCCAGGTCTATGACTTCCGGCTCTCGGGCGGCATTGGCCAGCATCGTCTCACCACGGGCTAGGGATGCAGCAATCATTAAGTTTTCCGTGGCCCCCACGGAAACGAAGGGAAATATAATGTGGGCCCCTTTGAGCCCCTTGGGAGCACGGGCCTCGATATAGCCCCCATGGACATCGATCTTGGCGCCGAGCTGCTCAAGTCCCTTTAGATGCAGATCCACCGGTCGGTTACCAATGGCGCAGCCGCCGGGCAGCGAAACCCTTGCCTCCCCAGCGCGCGCCACCAAACCGCCCAGTACCAGGACTGAGGCCCGCATCAGACGCACCAGGTCATAGGGTGCTGTGGTGGAATCGATACGCCGGGCGTAAAGCGTCAGAACCCGTCCCACATGACCACCATGGGGCGCCCCGCCATCCATGGCGATTTCCACCCCAAGTGCCGCAAGCAAGCTAGCCATGGTCGAAATATCGGCAAGATGGGGGAGATTGCCCAGGGTTAGCGGCTCGTCACTCAGCAGGCTCGCCGCCATTAACGGCAGGGCCGCGTTCTTTGCGCCGCTGATGGGAATTTCGCCGACCAGCCTGTTGCCACCCCGGATTCGAATTCTGTCCATATACCGCCTTCTAAAGCTTGCGCAGGGTCACGCCGTTTTGACCCAAAACTTGTCCTTATCCAAACAGCTCAGCTAAGAATTCACTGAGCGCCTTTTCACTAAGTGAGCTGACGGACATGGGGATCACGAGACATCCTCCGTCTGGGATTGAATATGCCGGGAGACGTCCCGGCTCCTTTTGTTACTCCATGCATGGGCGGGGCTCAAGGACGATGGGCTGGTTTCAGGATAGGGCAGTTAAATTTAGTCCGTATCGGACGATTCAGGTGGAAGCACGTTCTTCTGGCCCGAATCAGAAAGATCGCCACGTTGAAAGGCCTGGGCCTTCCGGCGCCGTAAATTGGCGCGCAAAGCGCGCGCGGCGCGCGCGCGGCGCTCGGCACCGGCGGATTGCTGCTTCTTGACACCACCAACAGCATTGCTGGAGCCCAGTCTTTCGTCGTTACCCATGATGGCTAGCCTACGCCGCTTGCGCCCACACGGCAACGCTGCGAACGTCCGCCTCCCCATTCACCAAGCCTTTACGCTCCTCCTATATACTAGAGATACCTATAGGTTGAGGCTTGCTCCTGGCCCGAGTTAAACGTATCCGTGTTGCGCGCTTGTGACCGTTATGGCATCTTTCGCGCGCCCTCCGTGCCGCCGTAGCTCAGGGGTAGAGCGCGCCCTTGGTAAGGGCGAGGCCGAAAGTTCGATTCTTTCCGGCGGCACCATTTTTATCCATTTTACGCCTCGACCAGGTCTTCCTATTTTGACAACATTAGCCTTTATTTGATCTCATTAAAGTCAGTCACATGGGAGCGCTTATGGAAGACAGAGGAAAAGGCAAAAATACCCAAACCAGGAATATAGTTCTCGGTGTGCTCGCTGGCGCTATCGGTATAATTGTCATCAAGCTTATGATCAAGTGGATCAATGGCGAAATCTAATTCTGCTGACATAAAGTCCAGGATCTAAAGAATTACCAAGCCCCTGCGCCAACACGCAGGGGCTTGGTACGAACAGATAAACTCTATCTCTTTTTCTTCCGCTTCTTTTTCTTTTTACATTTTTTAGAAACCTTGGGATTACAGCGCCCCTTCTCAGCGCGCAAAGCCTTTCCAGCTGCCTTAACCACATCGGCTGAAGTTGCATAGATCTTCCTCATGATGGCAGCAACCTCAGTCCCATTCCGTGGCTTGATTTGCATACGACGTTTTTTAGCTTCGGCCAAAAATTTAGGATCTTTAATAGTTGCCGCAAAGGCAGACTTCCATTCCTTAACCCTGGCCGGATTAGCTCCAGGCGGAAGGGCAAATGCATTGGAAATTGCAAGCGGCAAAATCATAAAATCAATGATCTTTCGTCCAGTGTTATTAAGTACGAGGTCTCGCGCACGTGGTACGTTTGGAATGGCTGGATGTTTTTCGAAACCCATTTGCACGATGAAATGAACGTACTTTTCCTTGATCCAATGTGGATTTACTACAGATAAGGAGTCATAACTGGAGCAACGCCCAGCTACCTCTCCGCGTTCAATTGCGAGATGGGCACCCCCGGAACCACGATATCCGAGAATTGGCACGAATCGAGTGCCAATTGCGGCGTTAAGAATCATGGTTCGTTGAGTACTTGATGAGCGCGCTCCAGTCCCAGCCATTTTTGCCTTCTTGTCACGCGCGTCCTGTACGCTTTTAAACCCTGAATCATGACGCATATAGCAGGTGTTAGTAGTGCTGTTTAGACTGCCTATCCAAATGAATTTCAACATGTCATAGTTAAATTTCTTCTTCGGCCGCATAACGGGATCAGTGATTGCCCCCTGGGCCCAGGTTCCAAAATGGGTACCATCCCGCTTACCACGTTTGTTAAGGGTAGTAACGGCCCCAACACCACCCGCACCCGGCAAGTTACGAGCGACATAATCGGGCTTTCCCGGCAAGTGGCGAGTAACATTACGCGCAAAAACTCTGCCATAGGCGTTGACTCCGCCGGACACCCCACCACCAATCCAAAGGGTTAAGGTCTTATCCTTGAAAAATTCTGAAGCTTGCACTATTGGCGATGCGAGCAGGGCAACTGCGCCCGCAACACAAAAGCTTGTCATCTGTAATTTGGCTTTCATTTGTTTCTCCCGGTTAATATTTATTTTACATTGAAGGTACTAAATCTCTGAGAATCGGAATTAGATCACCCACCACCGTCGCTGGCCATGGAAGAAGTAAGAGTTTTTCAAACAAAAAATAACAGAATGCAGTCATGCCGACGGAAAGGGCCGCCACCAGCCGCCACGGCTCCTGTGCCTCTATGCGCATGTATAGGACCACGAAAACGAAGACCGTGGGAATCACGCCGATCAGCGCCATGGACCCGATGAAGCCCAGCAGCCAGCCGAAGAAAGCGGCAGCACGGCGCAACATGGTTGCGCGTGGTAGATCGCCATCATCAGCAGCGGTATCAAAATGCATCCCGCTCCCGGGCCCCGGGGGAGACATACCCGGCATACTTAGCCCAGCGTGGTTTTCGTTGCGAAAGGTGTGGTTGAAAAAACTGACGGCAGCAATAACCAGTGCCGTATAGGCAACTATTAGTGGCGCAATAGTTGAAAGAGGCTCCCATTTGCTGGTGAAATAGATCGCCGCCAATAGGGCCGAGACGTAAACCACATAGGCCACGCTGTGAATGTCAAAACGCGGTCCGGTGATTGTGGCGAACACCGCCATGATCCCACGCGATGCCCTAACCTCGCGCACGAACGGCCCGAGTATACCGATGATCGATATGCCAAACAGGAAGATCACGCCGGGCCTCCACAGCCAGGCGGAACCAAACAAATTAATGGATACGAACATGTAACGTTCGACGATATCGCCCAATACGACACCCAGAATCAGCGGCGGGCGCGGCCATTTCAAGCGTTTCATAATCCAGCCGATTAACCCAAAGGCGAAGACCGCATATATGTCTCCCCATTTTCGTGAACCCTGGAACGCAGCAATAAAAACGATTGAGATGATCAAGGGCATCAGCACGGAAAAACGGATAAGAGCAATTTTTGCGAACTGGTCAGAAAACGCAAAACAAATGCCGGCACCAAGAATATTTGCCACCGCAATCGACCACACCATGGAATATGTAATATCCAGATGTTTGGTCAGCATCTCGGGTCCGGGCTGCAACCCATGGATTAGGAATGCACCCAATAGGATTGCCATTCCCGCTGAACCGGGCACACCAAAGGCTACGGTTGGAACTAAAGCACCCCCATCTTTCGCGTTATTGGCCCCTTCTGAAGAAATTACCCCCCGGATATCGCCAGTGCCGAAGGTTTCCTGTCCACCCTTCTCCGAACGGGCCCCATAGCCGTAGGCGATCCAGTCGACCACAGGCCCTCCAAGCCCAGGAACAGCGCCCAGGGCAGCGCCTACCCATGATACTCGTAACACCAACCACCAATGGCGGAAGGTATCGCGGACCCCTTCCATCTGCCCTTTCCGAGTTTCCAAATGGGAACCGGAGGCGATTGAACGCCTTTGGATCGCCATATCAGCCAGTTCAGGCAGGGCGAAAAGGCCGAGGGATATGGGCACCAGGGGGAACCCCTCGAACAGATAAATGGTATCGAAGGACCAACGCTGGGTGCCAGTCTGCGGATCAGTGCCAACAAAAGAGATGAGTAACCCCAACGCTGCAGCGCAAAGACCGCGCAAAGGCGATGACCCTGATAGGACTGCCACCATGGAAAGGCCGAAGACGGCCAGACCCAGCATCTCTGGCGAGCCAAAGGACAGCATCATGGGGCGTAAAATGGGAATACTCACACCCAACAACAGCGCCCCGAATAATCCTCCTAGAAGCGATGCCGTATAGGCCGCGCCGAACGCCCGTCCCGCCTCACCGCGCCGTGCCATTGGATGACCATCAAGGATAGTCGCTGCAGAACCCGAGGTCCCAGGAACACCGAACAGAACAGCGGGAATGGTATCAGACGTGGTGGTAACCGCTCCCATACCAAGCAACATTGCGAAGGCGGAATAGGGATCCATGCCAAAAGTGAAGGGCAGCAAAATGGCGAGGCCGACAATACCGCCCAGGCCGGGAATGACACCGAGCACGAGGCCTATGATGACGCCGAGGAACAAGAATCCCAGTCGCATGGGATCCACCATAATCACCAAGGCCTGCGACGCAGCCTCAAGCATTTCAGCGCCCATATCGCCACCACTTAATTCATGGGCACAGAAACTGCCCAATTCATCCCAAGCTTTGCAGACCGTCTCATAATCAAGGGGTTAAGGCAACGTAGAGATAGTATATAACTAATATCAGCGCAGACACGCCCAGAGGGCAATGAAGAATTTTTGGCCGCAGCCCATCTGGATGGGATGGGCGATCGAATCGGGCGCGAAGCCACGGGCCTTGAGCCGCGCCAACAGGCGCCCATATACCGCGCACATGACCCGGGCCGGGCGCGCCGGACCCCGGGGGCAGCCCCTGAGCAGGACCCGCGCCGCGTCGAAATGGACCTCGGCCATGGTCGAAACCTCGGCACAGACACGCTCCAGAGCAGGATCGGACAACACAGCTGTTGGTCTGCGCTCGACGATACCGTTGCGCTCGAGAAGTTCCCGCGGCAGGTAAAGTCGCCCCGAAGCGGCGTCCTCGGCAAGATCGCGTAAGATATTGGTGAGCTGCAGTGCATGACCTAAGGAAAGCGCCAGAGCTTCCCCCACATCCCTGTGCAATCCGAATATCGGTGCTGATAATCTTCCTACGGCACAGGCGGCTCGGGCACAGTAGAGTTCTAACTCAACAAGGCTGGGCGCCACCATCCGGCCGGCCACGTCCATTTCCATGCCGTCGATGACTGCGAGAAAATCATCCATACACAGGCCAAAAGCGGAGACCGCCTCCGCGACCGCTGCGGTTGTGGGATGTTGCGGTGCACCCTGAAATAACGCGCCTACCTCAACCCGCCATGCCGCCAAGGCGGCCATCTTATCTGGAACCGGAGCGGCCCCATCGGCTATATCATCGACGGCACGACAGAACGCATACACGGCAAACATCGCTTCTCGGCGATCTTTGGGCAGCAGCCGCATCGCCCAGAAAAATGAAGAGTTTGATGCCATTGACCCCGCATGCAAATGACGGGTGGCATCGGGCATGGTCCAGGCTTGGTCCTAACCGAGCACGGGCATGGAGAGCGCCAATACAGCAGCCCCATCCCGAGCGGTGGCACCAAAATTACCTTTGTCGATATTCGTAATATCAAGCACTTGAGCTGGACGGCTGCATGCCGGCCTCATCCAAGGCACCAAGAGCAACCGCGACCAGATGTGCTGCATCGAGCTCGGCCTCCTGGTACTGCACGGCCGGGCTATTGTGATCGATAAATCGGTCCGGCAGTACCATGGGACGTACTTTCAAACCCTTATCGAACAAGTCGTGTTCGGCAATGAATTGCAAGACATGTGACGCAAATCCACCGACTGTACCCTCTTCGATGGTGATGAGCACCGGGTGCTCGCGAACAAGACGGGCAACCAACTCCGTATCCAGCGGCTTGGCGAACCGGGCATCAGCCACGGTCGCCGAAAATCCCTTGATACCCAATGCGTCGGCGGCCTTCAGGCACTCCCCCAGCCGCCCGCCAAAATTGAGGATGGCGACAGCGTTGCCCTCCCTCAGTATCCGGCCCTTACCAATTTCTAGCGCCGTGCCATGGTCAGGTACCTCCACGCCGATTCCCTCGCCCCTGGGATAGCGCACCGCCGAGGGACCGTCGTCGATAGCTACCGCAGTGGCAACCATGTGGACCAGTTCGGCCTCATCACCCGCTGCCATCAGCACGAAGCCGGGCAAGCAGCCTAAATAGGCTACATCGAAGATGCCGCCATGGGTTGGTCCATCAGCGCCCACCATGCCTGCGCGGTCTATGGCGAAGCGCACAGGCAGGCCCTGGATGGCGACATCATGGACCACCTGATCGTAGCCCCGCTGCAGGAAGGTAGAATAGATGGCGCAAAAAGGCTTGAGGCCCTGGGTGGCTAGGCCGGCGGCGAAAGTCACCGCGTATTGTTCGGCAATACCAACGTCAAATGTGCGTCTAGGATAGGCTTCGGCAAAAATATCGAGCCCCGTGCCCGAGGGCATGGCAGCGGTGATGGCGACGATATTCTCGTCATGGGCGGCCTCTTCCACCAGGGCTTTTGCAAAGACCTTGGTGTAAGACGGGGCGTTGGATTGGGCACTGACCTGTTCGCCAGTGACCACGTCGAATTTTCCAACCCCATGATGCTTGTCCGCCGCCTCCTCAGCGGGAGCGTAACCGTGGCCTTTCTGGGTCACCACGTGTACCAGAACCGGGCCTGGCGTCTTGAAATCCCTAACATTCTTCAGGACCGGCAGCAGGTGGTCGAGGTTATGACCATCGATGGGGCCGACATAGAAGAAGCCCAATTCCTCGAACAGGGTGCCACCTGTGACCATACCACGGGCGTATTCCTCAGCACGCTGGGCCGCGTTTTTCAGGGAGCGGGGAAATTTCTCTGTCATCAGCCGGGCGAAGTGCCTGATCGAACGGTACGATTTCGAGGATATCAGCCGCGAAAGATAGGCGCTCATAGCGCCCACCGGCGGGGCGATAGACATATCATTATCGTTGAGAATAACGATCAACCGGGCACACATGGAACCTGCGTTGTTCATGGCTTCATAGGCCATGCCGGCGCTCATGGCTCCGTCACCAATGACGCAGATCACCTCATTGTCCGCCCCCGCTAAGTCACGCGCCACGGCCATCCCCAAACCCGCTGAGATTGAGGTCGAACTATGGGCAGTCCCGAAGGGGTCATATTCGCTTTCCGCGCGCTTGGTGAAGCCCGACAAACCACCGCCCTGGCGTAAGGTGCGGATGCGATCACGCCGGCCGGTTAGTATTTTATGGGGGTAGCTCTGATGTCCTACGTCCCAGATCAAGTGGTCGGTGGGCGTATCGAAGACATAGTGTAGCGCTACAGTTAACTCCACCACGCCGAGCCCGGCGCCAAGGTGACCGCCGGTGAACGATACTGCGTCAATGGTTTCCACCCGCAACTCGTCAGCAAGTTGGCGAAGAGATTTCTCGTCGAGCCCGCGGAGCTCCGTGGGCGTGCCCACGGTATCGAGAAGCGGTGTTTTACTAGTCTCTGTCATCGCTACGGCCATTAGGTTCTGGGGAGAGAGATTTTCAAGGGAAACGCCTATATTTCCAAGTACTTTTCCGCTTTTCCCTCAAATACGAGATCCGGGTATTTCATGCTTCAAGAGTTGTGAGTCCTTACCAGTGTCAGTGGCGGCACCACAAACGGATGTGCACGCCCTGGACGAGACCGATAATCGCCCGCCAGGCAATCTGGCCCTTCGTGTGTCGTACTGGG
>Ga0315336_1003707_pt1 | contig 19772 bp, 17 predicted proteins | sample ASW5metaG_FD_204512 | JGI IMG/M metagenome (GOLD analysis project Ga0315336, IMG submission 204512) | Ammonia-oxidizing marine archaeal communities from Monterey Bay, California, United States - ASW #5 | ecosystem: Environmental > Aquatic > Marine > Intertidal zone | place: USA: California... | reverse complement strand
TGGTATCGTTTCTTCACAGCGACTCTCCTTTTTTGTTAAAACGAATCAGTCAACCCGAGCCTATCGACTCGGGCCGGAGAGTCGCTACTTTCTACGGCCTATCGGACATCCTCCTCCATGGTTCAGGTAGAGCCTAGTATACGGCGAGATAGGGATAGCGGGTGCCCGCCCGACGGGCCCACACTGTCTATCAGGTACATTGGTTGAGCGGCGCGGCCGCGAGAGAGGAGACCACGATGAAGGTCGGTTTTGCGGGTTTAGGCATTATGGGGGCGCCGATGGCGGCGAACCTGATCAAGGCGGAATTCACGCTCGGCGTTTACAACCGGACGGCGAGTCGCTGCGAGCCTCTCACTGAGCTAGGAGCCACGGCCTATCCGACGCCGGCCGCGCTCGCCGCCGAATCGGACGTCATCATCACCATCGTGTCTGATACTTCCGACGTCGAGTCCGTGCTCTTTGGCGAGAACGGCCTCGCCGGTGGTCTCAAGCCGGGGTCGGCGGTGATCGATATGAGTACGATCTCTCCGACGAAGACGGTCGAGTTCTCCGCGCGTCTCGCGGGCCAACAGGTCAGCATGCTCGACGCCCCGGTCAGCGGTGGTGACAAGGGCGCCATCGCCGGCACGTTGTCCATCATGGTGGGCGGCGATCAGGCAGCGTTCGAGCGCTGCCGGCCGCTATTCGAGGCGATGGGGAAGAACATCGTCTATACGGGCCCCAGCGGCAACGGCCAGAAGACCAAACTTGTCAATCAGGTCGTCGGGTCGCTGAACTTGTTGGCTATGGTTGAAGGCCTGCGCATGGCCGAGCACGCCGGCCTCGACCCACAGAAGACGCTCGACGCCGTCGGGGCGGGCGCAGCCGGGTCGTGGATGTGGAGCAACCTCGGCCCCCGCGTGGCACAACGCGACTTCGCGCCGGGCTTCATGATTCGCCTCCACCAGAAAGACCTGCGCTTGGCAGCCGAGTTCGCGGGCGACCTGGGAATTGACTTGCCCGGTACAACGCTCACCCACGAGACCTTCACCAAAGCCCTGGATCAGGGCCTCGGTGAGGAGGGCAACCAAGGAATTTACAAGCTCTGGGAAAAGTAGGCCTAGGGCCCAAACGGCCAATTCGCCGTGGTAGTGTACCCGCCGTCTGACGCAATGACCTGGCCTGTGATGTAGTTCGCAGCCGGGCTCGATAGAAAGACTGACAACCCAGCGATGTCCTGAGGCGTACCTAATCGCTGGTTCGGCTGCGCTCCCTTGAGCCATTCGGCCATCTCGGGTGGTTCCCACATGTGTCGATTGAGATCCGTCAGAATGAACCCCGGTGCGATGCAGTTCACCTGAATGTCGAATTTCGCCCACTCCGCCGCTAACACCCGCGTCAGCCCAGCCAAACCGCTCTTGGTCATCGCGTAGACGGACAGATAGGGCAGTCCCAGCAACGACATTAAGCTGCCGATGTGCACAACCTTGCCGCCCTGGCCGCGCTCGATCATCACGCCGCCCACCTTCTGCGTCAGGCGAACGATGCCATGTAGGTTCGTCTGCATGATTTGGTCATATTCGGACTGCGTGTACTGCTCGAACGGTTTACGGATGTTTGTCCCCGCCACGTTGACAAGGATGTCGGCATCACCGTGCGCCGTTGCGAGCGCATCGATCGACTCGTTTGCCGTGACGTCGAGTTGGGCTACGTCGGCTTGGTATCCAGCGTCCCGCAACGCCGCGGCCTCCTTCTCGAGCACATCGAGTGATCGCGCCGCGAGAATCGTATGCGCCCCTGCGCCGGCGGTTGCCTGCGCGATTGCCAACCCGATCCCGCGGCTTGCGCCGGCAATCAGCGCTTTCTTCCCCTTCAACGAAAACATCGATTCCAAAGTCATACGCCTCTTCTAGCCAAACACGGTCGCTCCAAACGAGGGCTCATGCTAGCAGGCAAGAACTGATCAGCGCAGCAAATCAGCCGGAGCTACCGATGGCGAACCGGGTCGCAAGCATATACCATAGGCACCATGACACGACGCTCGGCGATCCTCACCCTTGCCCTGACTCCCACCCTGGCCTATGCCCGCAAGAAAGCAACGGCTTTCGCATTGATCGGAGACCGCTATCACAATTCCGACTACATCCGAACCGCCCTGAATCGCGACATCGCCCGCGACCTCGGCGTCTCGATCGATCTTTGCGACGACACCACGATGCTGACGTCCGAAACGCTTGATGGATACAAGATGCTGATCGTTCATCGTGACGGCATGATTTGGCCCGGCGGGTACCCCGCCCGCAAGACGCCCGGCGTACCGGAAATCGTCAGCGAGCCCGCGGTGGCGGCCGGCTCGGCGAAGTCTGAATGGTGGATCAAGTCGGAGCAGGGCAAGGCCGTCCGCGAGTTCGTCGACAACGGCGGCTCCGCGTTGTTTCTACACAATGTCACGCATGTCGGGCTGACCGACCCTGATTTCCGCCATGTTCTCGGCGCGGCTTATCAGGGGCACCCGCCGATCCGCCCCTTCAAGGTCAAGGTGAAGAATTCCAAGCACCCTATTACGAATGGTGTCAACGATTTCATCGTCACCGACGAGCAGCACTACATGGAGTACGACAAGGACCCGAAAGACATCCTGCTCGAGTCGGTGAACGAAGAAGGACTCGACTACAAGGACCTCGGGCCGACCGCAGCCGCCGGCTGGGCCTACGACTACGGCAAAGGCCGCGTCTGCTACTTCTCACCGGGGCACCTGCTCACCGCGCACTGGAACCCGGAATACATCAAGCTCAAGCACAACGCCGTCCGTTGGCTGCTGAGGCAATCATAGGCACCTCCGATTGGCGGCCTCTCGGCGGATGTAGGATACTCAAACTTATGATGACTCGCTCTCGCATCCTCGTGACCCTGGCGGCTGGAACTGTCCTGGCGGCCGCCGCACTTTCACAATCGGCTGACAACAAGCCCGTCAACTGGCAAGGGCTGCCCGAGCCGTACCATACGCCCTCGGCCAGCAACCGCCCGCAGGTCGTTGCCAAGCCCGAGGGAGCGGGTCTCGAAGTTCCCGCCGGCTTCAAGGTCGAAGAATACATGACAGGGTTCGACAATCGCCCTCGCTTCATGAAGCTGGGTCCGTCGAACGAGATTCTGATGACCGATAGTGGTGAGCGCAACGAACCAACCGGCGTTCTCTATGTGCTACACGACGGCTCGAAGAAGACGATCCTTGAGAACCTCGACCGCCCCTTCGGCTTGGCGTTTCACGAAGACTGGCTGTACGTCGCCGAGACGACTTCGGTTAAACGCTACAAGTACGACAAGCAGGCGATGACGGTCGCGACGCCGGGCGAAGAGATCGTTCCGTTGCATGACTACGGCAAGGGCCATTGGACGCGCTCGATCCTGTTTGACCGCGACCACAAGAAACTCTATGTCACGGTCGGGTCCGCGTCGAATGTCGACCTTAACGAGCCGCCGGCCCGCGCGGCCTTGCACCGCTATAACCCTGACGGCAGCGGCCACGAGACCATCGCGACCGGACTGCGGAACACGATCGGCCTGCGCTGGCGTCCGGGAAGCGAGGACCTGTGGGCGGCCGTTCAGGAGCGCGACGGCCTTGGCGACGACTTGGTATCCGACTACCTCGTGCAAATCAAGGAGGGCGGCTTCTACGGTTGGCCCTATGCGTACTCCGGACCGCACGAAGAGCCTCGGCACAAAGGTGCGGCTCCCGACATGGTGAAGAAGACGCGCTATCCCGACGTCTTGCTCGGCGCGCATGTGGCCGTGCTCGACATTCTCTTCTACACGGGCGAGCAGTTTCCGGCGAAGTACAGAGGCGGACTCTTCCTGGCTTTCCACGGCTCGTGGAATCGATCGAAGCGCGTCGGATATACGATCGCCTATATCCCATTCGAAGACGGCAAGCCGACCTCGGGCCCACAGGATTTTCTGACTGGTTGGAGTGTCAGTCCCGACGACCGCCGTGTTTGGGGACGCCCGGTCGGTCTCCTCCAGATGCCGGATGGGTCGCTGCTTGTATCCGATGACGGCGGCCAGAAGTTGTGGCGCATTTCCTTCGGGGGATAGAACGGGCTTGCTGTTGGAATACCTTCTTCCAGGCCCGCGGTTTGCCCTCGTCGGGCTGCTGTGCATGAGCGCGCTCGATCTATCGGCGCAGGAATTGAAGTTCTCGCACCGCTTGCACTTCGAGGAGGCGAGCACGACGTGCGTCGATTGCCATGCCTCGGCAATAGAGGGCAAGGCCGCGACTGATCGCCTGATCCCCTCGGCCGAGAAATGCGCCGTTTGCCATGAGGGCGGTGCGGCGACACCAATTGATACGTCCGGCCTCGAAGAATTCAAGACAGCGCCGCGGTCCTATCGCTTCAATCACGAGTTCCACCTGCAACTCGGGAACGTCGCGCCTTTGATTGCCGCCGCGATCGACAACGGATCATACCTCGGCAAGCCGGGCGACGTTCGTGCGCATCTCGATACGAACGATTCGTGCCAGGCCTGTCATAGGGGTGTTGAGGAGACAGACATCGCTACGGCCGCGCACCTGCCACGGATGTCGGACTGCCTGGTTTGCCACTCCGAGGTGGACAATCCGTTCAGTTGCGAAAAGTGCCACCTCGAAGGCATTGAGCTGCGTCCAGCGGACCATACGCGCAAGTTCATCGATCTGCACCCGACCGGCAAGCTGAACTTCGACAAGCAAACTTGCCTCCCCTGCCACGGCCGGAACTTCGGCTGTATGGGGTGCCACTAGATTTACATGCATGCATATGCATGTAAAATAGAGGTGTGCGGACAACCATTGAGATGAAGCCTGATCACCGGGCAAAGCTCCTTGAACTTGCCGCGAGCAGGGGCGAGAAGGGATTCTCATCTGTAGTGGAGGAAGCCATCGAGCTTCTCCTCACCAGCGAAGAAGGCAGAAAGCACGATCTTCAGGAGGCTCTTGCCGTTAGCGGCTCCCTGAGCCGAAAAGAGGGTGAGGGACTTCGCGAACACGTCTCCCAGCTACGGGAGTCGTGGCGGTGACAATCGCTGACAGCGATGTTCTGATTGACTACCTTAGCGGGCGCAACCCCGGAGCCGGAGCCGTAGGTCGTCACCTCGAGACGGGAAGTTTATGTACAACGGCAATCAATCGCTTCGAGATCCTAAGCGGAGTGCGCAACCGCAAGGAGGCGACTTCCGTCGGAAAGCTCCTCAAGGCGTTGAAGACCTTGCCCCTCAATGAGGCAGCGGCTGATCAAGCCGCGGACGTAAGGCGCACGCTCGCAAGAAATGGCATCGGCATTGGTATGGCGGACAGCTTGATTGCCGGCATTCCCGTGTTGCACAAGGGCAAACTGCTAACACGCAATCGTCGTCACTTCGAGCGTGTCCCGGGCTTGTCGCTGGCCGACGTCTCTTGAGTCTTAGCGCTGAGCCGGCTCCCGCCGGCTTGTGATCTCCATGTTGTTTGAAAGAAACCCGAGAAGCGCATTGGTGTGGGCACTGTGCCTCATGCTCGCATTGGTGTTCGCCTCAACCGTAACCGCCCAAGACTGGAAGCCCAGCCGCGGCCTTCTCAGCCGTGATCTCCCCGAGTGGCTCACACTGGGTTCCGAGCTGCGTCTCCGCTGGGAGGACCGGCGCGGTCTTCGGTTTGATCCGGAAAACAACGACGGCTATCTCGTTCAGCGTTTTCGCATCAACCTCGGGATCGAGCCCAGCCGCCATTTCGGTGTTTTTGTTCAGGGTCAAGACTCGCGTGGTTGGAAGCTCGACACGGGACGCCGCAACAATCAGCGCAACGTCTTCGATATCCGCCAGGGCTATGTCCGCATCGGCGATGAAGAGGGCATATGGGATGTGAAAGCCGGCCGCATGCGGATGAGCCTCGGCAACGAGCGCATCCTAGGTCGCGGCAACTGGAGCAACACCACGCCCACCCACGACATGGTCAAGCTCGCCGTTCACAAAGGAGAGAACCGCGTCGACATCTTCTCGTCAAGCAACGTGACCGTCGATGACGAGGCGTTCGACAAGCGTGTCGATGGCAACAACTACCACGGTGTTTACGGATCACTCGGGTCGCTCATCCCGAACACCAAGATCGAGCCCTACTTCACGCAACGCACCGTGAAACAAGTAACCGGAGAGAACGGTTTCGCCAGTGACGCTGACATCTTCACGGCCGGCACGCGGGCACAGGGAACAACGCTGTCGGGATGGGATTGCGAACTCGACTACGCACGTCAGTTCGGCACGTTTGCGCAGGATGACGTCCGAGCGTGGGTTGCGACACTGGTAGCGGGTCATATCTTCCAGGACGCGACTTGGAAGCCGCGTGTTCACGCTGAGTTCAACTACGCAAGCGGCGACCAAGAGCGCGGCGACGGCGTCCGGGGCATGTACGACACCTACTTCCACAGTTTTCATAAGCACTACGGTATCGCCAACCTGCTTGGGCGCAAAAATACGTGCAACTTCAAGTCAGGCTTTCATTTCAAACCGAACAGTAAGACCGTCGTACGCTTGGATCACCTGCTGATCTGGCTGGCGAGTCGAACCGACTCCTACTACCGTCACTCAGGCAGCGTGCTCGTTCCGGGCGTGGCAAGCGGTGCGGCGAGCACATACGTGGGCAACGAGTTTGACGCGCAGTTCGTATACACGTTATCGCCCGAATACAAGGTTGGGGGCGGCTACGCGCGTCTCTTCCCCGGGGCGTTCCTTGACGAGACCACACCCGCCGCCGACAGCTCTTTCACGTATCTCTACGTCGAGCTCACGCTGTAGAACCGACGGCTCGGGCCGCGGGGTCTGTGCCGCTAGCCCGTCATCGCCAACAGAAACTCGGCGTTCGCCCGTGTCTTTCGCATGCGGTCCAGCAGTAGTTCCATCGCTTCGACGGTCGACATCTGGCTGAGCACCTTGCGCAGTACCCAGACCTTGCTGAGCTCTTCCTTCGACAGCAGCAACTCTTCCTTGCGGGTTCCGCTGCGTGCGATATCGATTGCCGGGAAGGTGCGTTTGTCGACCAGCTTGCGGTCGAGGTGGATCTCCATGTTGCCGGTGCCCTTGAACTCCTCGAAGATCACCTCATCCATGCGGCTACCGGTATCGACCAGGGCCGTGGCCACGATCGTCAGCGATCCGCCCTCTTCGATATTCCGCGCCGCGCCGAAGAAGCGCTTCGGGCGTTGCAGGGCATTTGAATCGACGCCACCGGAAAGAATCTTGCCTGACGGAGGCACGATCGTGTTGTAGGCGCGGGCCAGGCGTGTGATCGAATCGAGTAGGATTACCACATCGCGCTTATGCTCGACAAGCCGCTTGGCCTTCTCGATCACCATCTCGGAAACTTGAACATGCCGCGTGGCCGGCTCGTCGAACGTCGAGCTGACGACTTCGCCCTTCACCGAGCGCCGCATGTCCGTCACTTCCTCGGGCCGCTCGTCAATCAGCAGCACAATCAGCACGACCTCCGGCTGATTGGTCGTGATCGAGTTGGCGAGCGCCTGCAACAACATCGTCTTGCCCGTCCGCGGCGCGGCCACGATCAGTCCGCGTTGGCCTTTGCCGATCGGGGTGACAAGGTCCAACACGCGTCCACTGAGGTTCTCCTTCGATGTCTCCAGCTTGAGACGGCCATCGGGATAAAGCGGCGTCAGGTTGTCAAAAAGAATCTTGCTCTTCGTCGCCTCGGGCGGCTCGAAGTTGATGGCCTCGACTTTGATGAGCGCGAAATACCGCTCGCCTTCTTTGGGAGGCCGTACTTGTCCGGAGATCGTGTCGCCGGTCCGTAAATCGAACCGGCGGATCTGCGACGGCGACACATAGATGTCATCCGGGCCCGGCAGATAGTTGTACTCCGGAGCCCGCAGGAACCCAAAGCATTCCGGTAGCGTTTCCAGAACACCTTCCGAGAAGATCAGTCCGCTTTTCTCCGCCTGCCCTTGGAGGACGCTGAAGATGAGCTCCTGCTTGCGCAGGTTGGCGATACCTTCGATACCCAGCTCTTTGGCTTGCGCACTGAGCTGCGTGATATTCATCTCTTTGAGGGAGGCCAGGTCAAGCGCGCCGGCCCGCTCCTGCTGTTCGGTAGGCATGGGGTACCTCGGGGGGGTGTGGTTAGGGTTTGAGAGAATTAAAGATGCCGTCCCAGAGTGCAGGGACGCCATCCGCCGTTTTGGCGGACAAGGAAAGGGTGGGGCCGAAGGCTTCTTGAACTGCGCGAGTCGCTCGCGCTCGTACGGCCACCTTCAATTTATCAGATTTTGAGGCCACCACGAGAAAAGGCTGATCATAGGCAACAAGCCAGTCCTTCATTGCGTGATCGAGCTCGGTCGGTCCGTGACGTAAATCCACAATCAAGACCACTAACCGCAACGGCTTGCGGTCCCGCAAATAGGCCTCAGCCAGCTTGCCCCATTGCGTGGCCAACTTGCGCGGAACTTTCGCGTATCCGTATCCGGGTAGATCGACGAAATAGAAGCGTCCATCCAGCAGGAAAAAGTTGATGCTCTGCGTACGGCCCGGGGTGCGGCTCACACGCGCCAACGCCTTGCGCGGTACACCGCCCTTCGTGCCGCGGCGTCGCAGCAGCGTGTTGAGCAGACTCGACTTGCCCACATTGCTGCGGCCAATGAACGCGATTTCAGGCCGTTCGTCGCTCGGGAACTGCTCGGGCGACGAGGCACTTAGGATGAATTCCGCTGACACTCAGTGCGGTAGTTTTTCTTCCGTGCCCGCCGTCGTGCCTTCTACGGCCGGCGGCGGCGCGGAGGGAGTCACGATCCCGTCCAACGGGCGCTCCAGTGCAATCATCAGCACCTCGTCCATATGCTCGACGAAGTGAAGCTTCATGTCTTTCTTGATCAGCTCGGGGAGATCGGGCAGGTCCTTCTCGTTGTCCTTCGGCATGATCGCTTCGTGAATGCCATGCCGGTGGGCCGCCAGAAGTTTCTCCTTCAGCCCGCCGATCGGAAGCACCTTGCCGCGCAGCGTTACCTCGCCCGTCATCGCGACATCACCGCGAACAGGTACACGTGTCAATGCGCTGACCAGTGTCGTCGTGAGCGTGATGCCCGCGGACGGACCGTCCTTTGGGATTGCGCCCTCGGGAATGTGTACATGGACATCAAGGTGGCGATAGAAATCCTTCGGCAAACCCAGCGCCTGCGAGCGGGAGCGGACATAGCTCATCGCGGCTTGGGCCGATTCCTGCATCACATCGCCAAGTTGGCCGGTCGTCGTGAATTTGCCCTTGCCGTCAAGAAGCGTCGCCTCGATCGTCAGAAGTTGGCCGCCGACTTCCGTCCAGGCCAGTCCGACCGCTCCACCGATTTGATTCTTCTTTTCCGTGCCAAGATCGCGATACTTCGGTACGCCCAGCAGATCCGATAACGTGTCCGGCTTGACGACGATCTTCTTTTTCTTGTCTTTCTTCGTCCTCGTGACGACCTTGCGGGCCGTCTTGCGGCACAGGTTGCCGATCTCGCGTTCGAGGTTCCGTACGCCGGCTTCCCGCGTGTACTGCTCGACAAGGGCAAGGACGCCCGGATCGGTGAATTCCAGATCCGTCTTCTTCAAGCCATGCGTTGAGAGCTGCTTGGCGATCAAGTGCCGCTTGGCGATCTCGAGCTTCTCGTGCTCGGTGTAGCCGCCGAGGCGAATGATCTCCAGCCGGTCCTTCAGCGGTGCCGGCATCGTGTGCAGCACGTTTGCCGTGGCGATGAAGAAGACCTTGCTCAGGTCGTACTCGACGTCGAGGTAATGGTCCACGAACATGTAGTTCTGCTCGGGATCGAGAACCTCCATCAACGCCGAGGATGGGTCCCCGCGAAAGTCAGTCGACATCTTGTCGATCTCATCGAGCATGAAGACCGGGTTCGTCGTTCCCGCCTTCTTCATCATCTGGATGATCTGACCCGGCAAAGCACCGATGTAGGTCCGGCGATGTCCGCGGATCTCCGCTTCGTCACGTACGCCGCCCAGCGACATACGAATGAACTTGCGCCCGGTCGCTCGCGCGATCGACTTGCCCAGGGAGGTCTTGCCAACCCCGGGAGGTCCGACGAAGCACAGAATCGAACCACGCGGATCCTTCACCAGCCGCCGCACGGCCAAGTACTCAAGGATGCGCTCTTTCACTTTCTCGAGACTGTAGTGATCTTCGTCCAGCACCTTCTCGGCGAACGTGAGGTCGCGAATCTCGCGTGACTTCTTCTTCCACGGCACGGCCAACAGCCAATCGATGTAGTTCCGGGATACCGTGGATTCCGCCGACATCGGCGGCATGTTCTCGAGCCGCTTCAGTTCAGTGAGCGACTTCTCCTTGGCATCCTTCGTCATCCCAGCGTCTTCGATCTTCTTGCGAAGCTCGTCGTGCTCACTCTTTTCGCCCTTGCCGAGTTCCTTCTGGATGGCCTTGATCTTTTCGTTGAGGTAGTACTCTTTTTGCGCCTTTTCCATCTGCCGCTTGACGCGGTTCTGGATCGTGCGGTCGACATTGAGTTTTTCGAGTTCGATGTCGAGCACCTCGGCGACTCGCGTGAGCCTCTCGATGGGGTCAAAAAGCTCCAGCAGATCCTGCTTCTCCGGAATGGTGAGTTGCAGGTTGGCCCCAACCGTGTCGGCCAGCTTGCCCGGGTCATCCACGCGGACCGCGGCGATCATCGTTTCGTAGTTGAGGTTCTGGCTCTGCTTGACGTACTGCTCAAACGACGAGGTGACGCGGCTGTTCAGTGCCTCGGTCTTCTCTGTCGAAACGTCCCGCACAGGGTAAACCGAGACGGTGGCGCGATAGAAACCGTCCTCCTGAGATACGGACTCCAGACGGGCGCGTTCGACACCCTCGACGAGAACCTTGATATTGCCGTCGGGCAGTTTGAGGCTCTGGATAATCGATACGATCGTCCCGACCTGGTAGATCTGATCCGGATTCGGGTCGTCGATCGAGGCGTCGTGCTGCGTCGCGAGAAAAATCATCTTCTCGCCGGAGAGCGCCTCTTCCAGCGCCCAAACACTCGATTCCCGCCCCACGACGAACGGCGTCATCATGTGAGGAAAGATGACGACATCCCGGATGGGCATCATCGGAAGTTGCCGTATTTCGGCTTTTTCTTTTGATTGCATAGCGACCGACCCTGTGTGCCTCCATTGTAAGGGGTGGCCCACTCGGCAGGGACCGAGAGACGCCCCCCTCCAGTCGCTCGGCAGCTCTCTGCGGCGCTGGCGGACACCTACCTTGACCAGGTCAGCGCCACACTCACAGGCGGTTGATTTTACCGGGATTTAACGTCTTCGCACACAACTAGTGCGGGACAACTGAGTTCTATTACTTGAAGGGTAGCGGCCGATCGGCTAGCGCCAATTCGTGAGCACTCAAAAGGAGGCCAACTGTGGCACGGAATGATTCGAACGAGGTTCTTGACCAAGTACTGCGGCACGTCGACAGCAATCGCCGAGGATTCTTGAAACGTCTGCTCGCGGGCTCGACAGCTTTGGCGGCTCTGCCCCTGATGACGTCGGAGGCCATGGCACAGGAGGGAGAGGACGCCCCAGGTAAGGGTGGAAAAGGTGGAAAGGGCGGTAAGGGTGGAAAGGGCGGTAAGGGTGGAAAAGGCGGCAAGGGTGGAAAAGGCGGCAAGGGCGGCAAAGGTGGAAAAGGTGGCAGGGGCGGAAGAGGCGGCAAGGGCCGTGGGCGTGGTAAAGGAGGCGGCAAGGGCCGTGGGCGTGGTAAAGGAGGCGGCAAGGGCCGTGGGCGTGGTAAAGGAGGCGGACGGGGAGCTTCGGATGGAGCCGGCCTCTAACCTCCACCACCGGGACGCGCCTGTCCCGCAGCAATTCGTACGGCCGGGGGCAGTTAAGTCCCCGGCCTGCGTCACAACAGACCCAGCTGAAGATGACTCTACTATGCAGCGCCCGACAGTGAATTCCGCAGTCCTACTGGCTCCCGTCGAGGATGGATACGTCGCGTACGACCCCGTCTTAGACCGCCTGCATCATCTCAATCCAATGGCCGCCTTGATTGCCGAACTCTGCGACGGCCATCGGACCCTTGACCAGATCAATCGGACGATTGAGACTCTGACCCCTCCCGGGAAGACGTCGGTAGCCGAGCAATGGGTTCAGCAAGCACTCGATGCGGGACTCTTGAGCCTCAGCAACATTCCGGCGAGCCGCTGCCGCGAGTTCTCCGCTAAGGAGTTATGTGACTTCGCGGAGCGTCTTTGGGAACACGGTAAAGTGCAGACCGCGTTTCTTTGCCAGCAGCGAGCATCGCAGCTAGCAGACGACGATGCGGACATCTGGTGTTCAGTCGGAGAATTAGCACACATCGTCGGGCGGCGGAAAGAGGCCCGCGTGGCCTATGAGAGGTATCTGGAACTGAAGCCCGGAGACGCCGAGGTCCAGCACTTACTGATCGCTCTTCGCGATGACGTGCCTCCGGCGAGAGTTAAGGACCAATGCATCCGGCAACTCTATCAGAGATTCTCGTCGTTCTATGAATCGAATGTTCGGGATGATCTGGACTACCAAGGCCCCCAACGCATCCGGGACCTACTCAAGGCTGTGACCGGCAACCGTCACGCGGTAGCGACACTTGATCTGGGATGCGGATCAGGGCTGGCGGGTATCGAGTTACGACCCTTTAGCGCTCGGATGGTAGGGATCGATCTCTCCCCAGAGATGATCGAACTGGCGCGGGAGGGTGGCATCTATGATTCTTTGGAGGTCGCTGAAATCACCTCTTGGCTTGCACAGGGGTCTGAGCATTTTGATGTCATTGTCGCTTGTGACACGCTGATCTATTTCGGCGACTTGCGGCAGGCTCTCGAGCCGGCCGCCCGGCTGCTTGACCAGGGAGGGATCATCGCCTTCTCTTTGGAGCGTGGTGAGCGCTATCCTTTTCATCTCACGGATTCGGGCCGGTACAGCCATCATCCGGATCACGTGCGAGAGGTCGCCGCGGATGCCGGGCTTAGCGTTGCGGGCATGGAGGAAGGCTTCCTCCGGATGGAGTACGGCACGGAGGTCACGGGCCTCTTCGTGGCGCTCGAGAAAAAAGGATAGAACTCGCGCGAGCGGCCTAACCGGCCTTTTCGAGCACGGTGAGACTCAGGTTGTGGTTCTCGACCATCGGCTTGGTGAGAACGAATTCCTTGACCTGCTTCTTGGACGGCAAGTAGTACATCAGGTCAAGCATCATCTCTTCGAGAATCATCCGGAGACCGCGCGCGCCCACCTGACGCTCCAGGGCCAAGCCCGCGATCGCCTCCAGGGCATCCGGCTCAAAGCTGAGATCGATGTTCTCGAACTCGAACAACTTCTGGTACTGCTTGACGAGCGAGTTCTTCGGGCGGGTCAGGATCTCGACGAGCGCTTCCTTGTTGAGATCAGTCAAGACCGTATTGACCGGCAAGCGGCCGACAAACTCAGGAATGAAGCCGTGCCGCATGAGGTCCTGCGGTTGCACCTGCGCCAGCAACTCCGCGTCCCGCACACCCTGCTCAAGTTTCGCCGGGGCGGTCGTTGGAATTTCTTGCGGAGCGGAGGCAGACCGGAAACCGACCACGCGATGGTTCAGGCGGCGCCCGATGACCTTCTCAAGACCGATAAAAGCGCCGCCGCAGATGAACAGAATGTTCGTCGTGTCGACCGGCGTGAATTCCTGGTGTGGATGTTTGCGTCCGCCTTGCGGTGGCACGTTCGCGACGGTACCTTCCAGGATCTTCAGGAGCGCCTGCTGCACGCCCTCGCCTGAGACGTCGCGCGTAATCGACGGATTCTCATCCTTGCGGCTCAACTTGTCGATCTCGTCGATATATATGATGCCCTGCTGCGCACGCTGCACATCACCATCGGCGGCTTGCAGCAGCTTGAGGATGATGTTTTCGACATCTTCACCGACGTAGCCCGCTTCGGTGAGAGTGGTCGCGTCGGCGATCGCGAACGGCACTTCGAGAATCCTCGCCAACGTCTGGGCAAGCAACGTCTTGCCCGTGCCGGTCGGACCGATCAACAGGATGTTCGACTTCTGCAGTTCAACATCGCTGTTGCCGTGCTGCTTCGTCATGAAGACGCGCTTGTAGTGGTTGTAGACGGCGACAGCGAGTTTCTTCTTCGCCTTATCCTGCCCGACGACGTATTGATCAAGCCGCTCCTTGATATCCTGCGGCTTAAGAAGCGTGAACAGATTCTGACCGGGCTGCTCGCGGTGGTCGTCTTCGAGAATTGAATTGCACACCGCGACGCACTCGTCGCAGATGTAGGCTTTCGGGTAATCGCCCGGCGTCGAGATCAACTTTCCGACGACTTCCTGCGTCTTGTGACAGAAGGAGCAATGCAGTGTTTCTTCCGGCCCGTTTCGCTTCACCCGTGACTCCTCCTTCGGCGACCGCGTCGCCCCGCACACCAACCCACTTCAATTATCGTACGACGCTTTGAGTATGGCAATTTCAAGTCTCCACCGCAAACCTTAAGTAGAAGCCCGCTTTGACCTTAGAAAATTTCGTGGTCCGCCACACGTACCGAATTGCTCACAATCGGCGGGTTGCGTGAGAATAGAGACAATGACTCTGAGTCGGCGTTGGGCCATGCTGCTGGTCGCGAGTTCGCTGTCGATGGCGCTTGCCTTCGCAGCGGAGGAACCGCAAGACCCCAAGGTGAGGGGTTGGGAGATCTTCCAGCAAGCGCGTGCCGCCGTGGGCGCCGGACCTGACGGCGTGCCCCTACGCGACTACGTTTTCGAGTTGCACACGAAAGCGACTACCGAGAAGGGGAAAAGCGAGCGACGCAGCAAAGGCTACTACCTGCATCCCGGATTCGTGCGTCAAGAGATCGATGATCCCCGCGCAAAGGTCGTGATCATCTTCGACGGCAAGAAGGCCTGGCAGATCGTCCCCGGTGACATTCACTACATGCCCCAAGCCTTGGTCGAGCAATACAAGACCGAACTCGACCGCTCCCACGTTCTACTGTTACCGCCGCCGCCGCCGGAAGGTTCCATCTGGTTCCTGAAGCAGGAAGAAGTGGCGGGGCACCCCACCGACGTGATCGAGTTGCGTGAAGTCGGCGGACCGCCGTTGCGCCTATTCGTGGACGTCGAGACGAAGGACGTTCTCAAGAAGATGTTCGTTGGTGACACACCCACCGGCGGCATGGCACAGGTCGAGGAGTATTTTTCGAACTTCCAAGGATCTAGCGGCTACCGCTGGCCCTTCTACAAGCGCGTTGTTCGCAACGGCAAGATCGCCACGGAAACCACGACCATCAGCCTGGAAGTGAACACCGGCCTCACCGAAAGCGAACTCGTCCGCTAGCCACCCAGCACAAGGCACTCAGCGAGGAAACCGGTTTCGCCATCATTCACATTGCCAGCCCTGTGATAGATTAGAGTTGCAAGATCCACTCATGCGGTCGTCGCCGCATCGCACACCCTCACAGCGGAGAGGTGGCTGAGTGGTCGAAAGCAGCGGTTTGCTAAACCGTCGTAGGGGCATAAACCTCTACCGAGGGTTCGAATCCCTCCCTCTCCGCCACTACGCCCTGAATCTAAAGTACTTAGCAAAGAGACAGGCATCTGATCCACAAACCAATCACCGAATGAGACAGGGTCTCGGGGCTCATTCTTCCGGTCAGAGCACCACGATCGTCAGTGGTTCGCTATCGATTTAGTGGGTATGCACGGCCTTGCGCATCAAGCACCTTGCGGGCGGTGACAGCGTACGCGCACGTCCTGGAAACGAATGAAGGCCGGGACCTGTATCGGCAGGTTCGCGGATGACATCAAGTTTTCGCCGTGTTGCTCGGCTTGCTCTGTCTCGGTGTTTTTCTTCCAACTCTTGTGGCCGGGACGTTGAGCGCCAGCATCGCGGCGAACGGGGGAGGGTCGGAATCCCCCGTGTGGCTCTGGCCCTCCCCATCGAGCTAGCGGTACGGTATGCAGCACGGTTTCAGCCCGCGCAGAAACGAAACAGGAGAGTATGATCGGCGGTGGAAGAGCACGAATGGCACAGAAAGGCGGGGGAGAAATGAAGGATCGAAGCTTGAAAGTCTCGTTCTTGATTGTCCCGCTGTTGACGATGGTCAACTTGGCAGGTCAGCAGAGCAACCCCTACGTTAAGCCAGGCAAGATAGGAGCACCTTGCTCTTCAGAAAGGGCGAGAGCAGGCTGAAGATCCGCTCGACCTCGATCTCGTCCAGATACTTAAAGCCGGCGACCCGTCCCAGACAGTTTGGGGAGCCGCAGAGACAGTTGAAGGGCTGGGCCATCTCGTACTCGCTGGTGCAGTAGTTGAACGTCAGCTCATCGCCCGCCGAGACGTCTCGGAGAGTGCGATAGGTCAGATCCTCGAAGCAGATGTACCCATTGGGGCTACAGTGATGGTTTATGCAGGGCGGCTCCTCGGATGATCGGTAGTAGAGGCCCTCACCGAGCTGAAGTGTGTCGACCGCACCGCGCTTGGCTCTCTGTAGGCCGACCTTGAGGTCGATGATGACCTCGTCCTCCGCGATGTCGGCGGTTGCGTAGCGGGCGAGCTGTCCACTTGCGCTCTTCCACGCCTTCTTCTCCGAGTTACTGCTGACACCATATTCCGCGGTCGTTCGCAGTCCCAAGATCCATCTATTCTTCTTGTCTGGAAGCGGCGCGGGGGCGTACCCAAACCTTTGACTCAGATAGCGAACTCCCTCGTCGGTTCCCATCTCGGTGACAATGGCGTCGTAGCCCGCTCGCGCGAGCTCCTCATTCACACGCTCCCCCATGGCACCGGAGATCCTGATTCTCTTCGGAGCTGGAAGCGTAGTGTCGGTGAAGAACCATCCCACGTCACAGGTGGTTTCGTTCTCGGGCCTGTTCGTTCGCAAGCAGAACATGGCGCCGAGCACCCTCCCACTGCTGTCCACGGCCACGGCGTGCTTGAGCCCGCCGCCGTCCGGCTTGTGCATCTCTGCCCAGGTGTGCTGGGCAGGGCGTTCGGGCGAGAAACCGGCCGAGAGATTCGAGTCTTTGAAAGCGCTCGTCAGCAGCTCGGAGATCTCGTCCCAATGGCTCCGGACGAATTCGTTGTCGACCAGCCGGATCTCGTGGGGGAGAGCCAATGTCATGTCCGCACCCCTCTCAGGTGATTTCTTCCGATCGTTCCGTCGTCGTTGCGCAACGGGCCGGCCCGACTCCGATCAGGTGAAGGTACAGGATAACAGCGGCCTGACCTTGTGCTAAGCGGACAGCTGCCATCGTCGCGCGCGCGAGTGCCGATAGCCGTTGTGTGTCCCAAGCCCAGCAAGAGCGTATGCCTTTCCTGCGACGCTGCTGTTGCCACGTTGTGCTTTGCGTACTCGGATCGAGCGGCGACTCCCTCTGCACGCCAGGCCCAGCATTACAGCATCACTTCCGTCACTTTTTGACGGTAGTCGTCGGGACGACTCTTGTTTGAGCACTCTCTGGGCGAGAGCTGCGGGCGTGTTTCAGTCGTCTAACATCATCTAGACCCAGATACGACCGAAACTTACCGCTAGGATCTAGCTCCAGGTGGTCCACGAATTCGAGTTCAAACCGTGCGGGCCGGCACGCCTTCTCTCCTGCCGAGATGACGCGGTCAAGCTCATCGGGTGTGGCGGGACGGCGCAATTTGACCCGCAGCACAACACGGTCCAGAGCGGTTTGCACAAGCTGACGTTGATCGATCCAACTGTCACCCCACTCGGCGAAACCCGTAACGACCGCAAACGGATGCACCAGCAGTCCGTCAGGCAGTCTCAGATAATCCGCCGTCCGGCCTTGGATCGCGCCCAGCGTCGAGAACGGCTGCCCGCAGCCGCAGACTTCGGCGCCCTTGATTGCCAAGTCGCCGGTGCGGTAGCGGATAAAAGGCATCGTCCTTGAGAACAGCCCCGTCACCACCACTTCACCCTGCTCGCCTTCCTCGACCGGTTCGCCGTCGCTCAAGATTTCCACAATCACGTTGTCGTCACAAATGTGAAAGTGCTTGCTTTCCGGGCACTGCCAGGCCAGCAGATTGAACTCGCTGGTTCCGTACATGTCGTAGACAGGCGCTTTGAACTCATGCTTGATCCGGCTCCGCATCAGAGCGTCCATCGGCTCGCCGCCGGCAATCACGATACGAGGTCGAATGAGGAATTCCCGACAACTCGCCGCCTCCCGGGCGATGTTCAAAAGAACGCCCGGATAGCCGGTGAGTACGTCCGGCTTGCTGCGCGCCACCTCACGTAGCAGGTCGCTCGTGTCCCGGGTGATGTCGAGAGACTCAACTTGTGCGAGGCGCAGCGTCTTCGCGGCATGGCGTAGCAGGCCCTTGGGCCCACCGCTCTCCGCGCCCGTGAGAGCGACTCGCCGATCGCGGAACCGCACACCGTATTGCCGGGCTGCGCGCACCCGAAACAGTTGCAAGAGGTCTTCTTCCGCGTGCCTGCGGTAGATCGTGAACGGCTCGCCCGTAGAGCCGGATGTGTTGTGGAAAACCAGCTTCGCGGGGTCACTGCCTCGGGCCAGGCACGATTCCAGTGGCGCGTTCTTCAGGTCACTCTTCGACAGCAGAGGCAACGCGACGAGGTCCTCGGCCCGGCGGATGTCTCCCGGGAGGACGCCGGCAGCGTCAAACCAATTGCGGTAGAAGGGAACTTGCCCGTAGGCTGAGGCCACCAGGCACCGTAGTTCCTGATCGCGGAAGTCAATCAGAGCGGCTCGCTCGCGCTGGGGATTCCGATACACGTTCCAGGTGGTAAGGATCATGGAACCTCGGACACTGTAGGAACTCTACCAACTGCGAGATGTTCGCACAGAAACGACGCCATAGCATCCATAATATTGGCCTCTTCGTCGTTGAGTATTTTCGCGGCGAGGAACTTCAGAGCGACGGGGCGGTCCAGGTCGGTCCAATTCTACCGCTCTGAGGATTGGTGTTGCGAGCAACCGATGTGTTGAGTGACCAGTTTTTTCTGGCTCGGATTGTGAACCGACGACGGTTTGCGATTCGGTTGACGGCTTTCAGGCTCCCTTCAGCTAGCGGAAACGAGTGGGATCCAGATTTGATCGTATGAGGCCGCTGCAGCGGGATAGGGCTGGGTAGCCGTGCCTCGCCCTGCCGACAAGGCGTGCATATAACGTCACTACTGTCCGGCTAAAAGTCAAATAGAATCAGCTGGTTAGCGTCATCTGGTAAGTTCTCGTGGGAGTCGGAGGCCTGCCCGGCCTGTAAAATGGGCGTTTTCTCGAAAATGGTAACGCTGAGAATCTGTAGGATTTGGTAGAGACTCGCCTCCAGACCCAATCTCTTGCGCACGATCGCCACCAGCACGTAAACCGAGACGGCAATCCAGATCTGGGTCTTCACGGCGTTCTCGGAAACGCCGTAGAACTTCTTGATCCGTAGGTGCTGCTTGATCCATTTGAAGAACAGTTCCACCTGCCAGCGTGAACGGTAGATCTCGGCAATGGTCAGCGCTGGGAGGGCGAAGTTGTTGGTCAGGAACTTCAGCCGCTTGTTCGTGCGGGCGTCAAAGTAGCTGACTCGCCGCAACGGGTCCGGATAGACCTTGGCCGATTCGATGGCTCGCAGGATGACAGTCTGATCCGAGCGCACGCCCGTGGACTTGTCGACGGGATGCGAGTAGCGCCTCTGCAGCAAGACGTTTTTCACTAGTGTCCGGCTATAAGTCGAACAGAATCAGTTGGTTAGAGATTGCATGATATGGATCTTTGGAGTCGACGTGTTGGAAGGCCCGTAAAATGGGGGTTTTCTCGAACAGGGTCACGCTGAGAA
>Ga0315336_1003706_pt1 | contig 19774 bp, 17 predicted proteins | sample ASW5metaG_FD_204512 | JGI IMG/M metagenome (GOLD analysis project Ga0315336, IMG submission 204512) | Ammonia-oxidizing marine archaeal communities from Monterey Bay, California, United States - ASW #5 | ecosystem: Environmental > Aquatic > Marine > Intertidal zone | place: USA: California... | reverse complement strand
CATTGTCGGAATGCGAGATGACGAATTCCTCGTCCTGCGCGGCGGCGACGACATCCTCGCCGAGCTCGCCGGCGCGCAGCGCCCGGTCGCAGAGCGCCATCGCCATCGCCTTGCGCTCGCTCTGGCCGAAGACCAGGCCGTAGCCGCGGATGAACTGCGGCGGCGCCTTGGCCGAGCCCTTGAACTGGTTGACCATCTGACATTCGGTGACGCGGATCGAACCGAGCGGCACGGCAAAGGGGAGTTCCGGCACCTCCAGCTCCAGCTCGACCTCGCCGATACGGACCTCGCCGACAAAGGGGTGGTTGCGGGCATAGCCGCGCTGTGTCGAATAGCCGAGCGCCAGCAGGAACCCTTCGTCGCCGCGTGACAGCGCCTGCAGGCGGATGTCGCGCGCCATCGGGAATTGCAGCGGCTCGCGGGTGATGTCGCCGGGTACATGGTCCAACGGCATGTCGCCATCGGCCTCGATCAGGCCTTCATGGGCGAGGATCGCGGAGACGCGCGGCATGGCTTCGGCCTCGACCGGACGCCGCGCGGGCGCTTCGACCTCGGCACCGGCGGCGAGCTCGGGATCAAGAAGGCGGTGGGTATAGTCGAAGGTCGGGCCAAGCACCTGGCCGCCCGGCAGGTCCTTGTAGGTGGCCGACACGCGCCGCTCGAGCTGCATGGCGCCGGTATCGACCGGATTGGTGTAGCCGAAGCGCGGCAGCGTGGTGCGGTAGGCGCGCACCAGGAAGATCGCCTCGATCATGTCGCCACGCGCCTGGACGACGGCGAGTGCCGCCAGTTCGCGGTCATAGAGCGAGCCTTCGCTCATCACGCGGTCGACGCCGAGCGCAAGCTGCTCGACGATCTGGTCGAGGCGCAGCGCGGGCACAGAGCGGTCGCCGCGGCGGCGATCGGCAAGCAGGCGGTGCGCATTGGCAATGGCGGCTTCGCCGCCTTTCACCGCGACATACATGTCATGCCTCCATCGACTTGATGCGGGTGGTCCGGGGCAGGCAGGCGAGGCTGCCGGGCGCCGCCAGGATGATGTCGACGCCGCGCGGGAACCGCTGGTTGTTTTGTTTCCACTGCTCGACGAAATGGCGGGGCATGCCGGTCGGCGCGATCATCGCCGTCTTCTCGATGCCGGGGCCCTCGAGCAGCAGGGTGGGGCCGGAGCCGAGATCGCCGGTGAGCAGGATGAGCGTCGTCGAACGGTCGGGATATTCCTGGGTGCCCTGCGAGAAACCGTCGAGCGCCGTCATTTCCTTCGGATTGGCGATGAAGGCGAAATGCGCGTCGGCCGGCGTGTTGGCCAGGGGCGCGCCGGTGTGGAAGCCGAGCCAGGCCTTGACCTGAGCCTTCGCCTGCAGCGGATGATCGAGCCAGACCGGCGTGTCGTTGTCACAGAGCGCCAACGCCACCGCACCTGCCGTCGCCAACAACGGTGCCGGCGGGCGGGCGAGCTGCGGCAGGTCCTGAACGGTGCCTGGGCGCGCCATCGCATCCATGATGGCGCGGAAGACGGTCTGGGCGTTGAAGACCGGCTCGGTGAAGCCGCCGTCGATCGATTGCGTGGCGATATTCATCAGTCCTCTCCGCGTACCATGGTGAAGAAGTCCACTTTCGTTGCCGCCGTCTCGACGCGCTTTGTCTCGCGCGCCGCATCGAGTGCCGCGCGCAGGGGCGTGACCAGCTTCGTCTCGACCGCCTCGCGATGTGCCGGATCCTGCCAGAGCGCGTCGGCGATCGCCGCAAGCCTGGCCTTGCCCTTGTCGCGGCCGAGCGCATAGGAATGGCCGACCTGTCCGGACGGCAGCCGCACCGTGGCGCGGGTGACCGTCGCTTCGCCGACATTGAACGGGGCGCCGCCGCCGCCGATCCGCCCGCGCACCGTCACCAATCCGGTCTCCGGGCCACGCAAAAGCTCGGCTTCGGAAGGCAGGCCGGACTCATTCCACAGGCGGGCGATCTCATCGGCCGCGGCATGCGCCAGCGTCGCCATCAGGGCTTTTCGACCGGCCTGCCCGCGCGCTTCCTGTCCTCGCATGGTAGCACTCCTCGCATGGATGGATTTGTCTATTGATATAGACAATTATACAAATTATACTCACCTCGTAACGGGAGTCCATGACGTGTGCATGACAACCCGGGAAAAATGCTTGGGGGGCGACAGGTGACAGGACTGGCGGCAAGTATCGAAAGGCGCAACGGCGTGTCGCTGTGGCGGCAGATCGCCGACCGGATATTGCAGGGGATCGCAAGCGGTGATTTCGCCGAGAATGCGGCGCTGCCGCCCGAAGTCGCGCTGGCCGAGCGCTACGGCGTCAACCGCCATACCGTGCGCAGCGCCATTGCGTCACTCGTGCAGGAAGGTGTGCTGCGCGCAGAGCAGGGACGCGGCACCTTCGTCCTGTCTCGCAAGCGGCTGTCCTATCCGATCGGTGCGCGCACGCGCTTCTCGACCGGTCTGCAGGGGCAGACGAGCGAGCGGCATATCGCGCTCCTGTCTTCATCCACGGAGCCTGCCAGTCGGCGCATCGCCGAGGCGCTGGGCATCGCCAAGGGTGCTTCCGTCATTCGCTTGGAGACGCGTGGCGAGGCCGATGGTCATCCGGTGTCGCGTGCAACAACATGGTTCGACGCCAGGCGCTTCGCCGGCATCGAGGCCGCGATGGCCGAGACGGGGTCGATCACCGCCTCGCTCAAGCGTTTCGGCATCAACGATTATCTCAGGCAATCGACCGTGCTGTCGGCACGTCATGCCGATGCCGACGACCTTGCCGCGCTCGATCTGCAACCCGGCGCCATCGTGCTGGTCACCGTCGCCGTCAACGTCACGCTCGACGGCCAGCCGATCCAGTTCGCGGAGTCGCGCTTCCCGGCGGAGCGGGTGGAACTCAGGCTCTCGGCGAACGATTGACGGCGCTCACGCCACCTCGATGACGGCCTTGATCAGGCCGGACTTCTCATGCGTCCACCTGGCAAGATCGCGCGGCGTTCCGGCAAGCGTGGTGCGGTGGGTGACGAGCTTGTCCAACGGCACGGCACCGTTGCGGATCGAGGCCGCGACATGCTCGAAATCGGCCTTCAACGCATTGCGGCTGCCGATCAGCGTCATCTCGCGTTTGTGGAATTCGGGGTCGGAGAAGATGATGTCGTCCTTGACGACGCTGACCAGCACCAGCGTGCCGCCATGCGCGACATGGACGAAGGCCGACTGCACCGATTGCGTGTTGCCGGTCGCGTCGAATACGAGGTCGAACCCTTCGCCGCCGGTCGCCTGCCGCACCAGTTGGGAAGCCGCTGCCTTCGAGCTGTCCAGGGGGGCAAAGCCGAGTTCCTTTTCGGCGAAGCCGAGACGCTCGGCGCTCATGTCGAGCAGGCTGACATCCAGCCCGGCGATGCGCGCGAAGATCGCCGTGCCGAGGCCGATCGGCCCGGCGCCGATGACCAGCGTTCGCGCACCGGGCGGCCCGAGCGATCGGCGCACCGCATGCGCGCCGATGGCCAGAAACTCAACCGCGGCGGCGTCCGCCAGCGAGAGGCCGTCCGTCGGGTAAAGGTTCTGCGCCGGCACGAGGATCTCGTCGCACATGGCGCCGTCGCGATGCACGCCCAGCACCTCGATCTTCACGCAGCAATTCGGCTTGCCGTTCCGGCAGGCGATACACTTGCCGCATGAAAGATAGGGGTTGATGATGACCGCCTCGCCGACGGCGAGATCGACACCTTCGCCTTTCTCGACGACGGTGCCGGAAACCTCATGGCCCATGATACGCGGATAGGCGAGGAAGGGATGTTTGCCTTCGAAGATGTGGTAGTCGGTGCCGCAGATGCCGACATGGCTGACCGCGACGCGCGCCCAGCCGCGCGGTGGCGCCCCCGGATCGGCACGGTCTTCGAGGACAAGGTCGCCGGGCGAGCGGCAGACGACGGCTTTCATTGTACAGATCCAGCGAAAAGAGCGTCGGCCTCGGTCTGGCCGGGCCGGCGTGTTGGTTTCAGGGAGGAGTCATTTGCCCCGGCGGCGCAAGCCGTCGAAGTAGACGATGACGATGATCAGTGCTCCGGTGATGACGCGCTGCCAGAAGGTGTTGACGTTAAGCAGGTTGGCGCCGTTGTTGATCGTCGAAAGGATGAAGGAGCCGATCAGCGGTCCGTGCACGGAGCCGATGGCGCCGAACAGCGAGGTGCCGCCGATCACCGACGAGGCGATGGCCTGAAGCTCATAGGTGTCTCCCTGCGTCGGGTTGCCGATGCCGATGCGTGAGGCCAGCAACACGCCGACGAAGGCCGCCAGCAGGCCGGACAGGATATAAGCCATGAAGATGGTGCGCGGCACGTTGACGCCGGATAGGCGCGCGGCCTCGGCATTGGAGCCGACCGAGAACAGGTAACGGCCCCAGCGCGTGTGGTGCAGGAATACGTAGGACGGGATGGCGACCAGGACCACCATCCAGAACAGATAGGGGATGCCGAACAGCGAGCCGCGCGAAAAAGCCTGGAACGGATCGCTGTTGATGGAGATCGAGTTGCCGTTGGTCATCAGAAGGCCGATGCCTCGCAGCGAGGTCATGGTGGCCAAAGTGATGATGAAGGGCGGCAAGCCCATCTTGACGATGCCGAAGCCGTGGAAGAGGCCGATGGCGACGCCCACCAGCAAGGTCGCCAGCACCGCCGCCCAGATCGGCCAGCCGGCATTGATCAAAAGCGCGACGATGACCGTGGTGAAGCCGACCACCGCACCGACGGACAGGTCGATGCCGCCGGTGATGATGACGAAGGTCTGGCCAACGGCGAGAATGGCGATCAGCGAGCCCTGGCGCAGAAGATTGGTGATGTTGAGCGCCGTGGCAAAGGAAGGCGTGGCGACGGCCAGCACGACCCACATCAGAAGCAGAAGGCCAAGCAGGGTCAGGCCGAAGAGCGCGTTGAAATTGCGCTTGGTTTTTTCGGCGGGGGTCGCCTCGATGCTCATTTCTGTCCTCCCGACTTTTCTTGTTTCTCGGCCAGCGCCTGTCCCAGAATGTCCTCGTGGCTCGCCGTGCGGAAGCCATGCGTGGCGACCAGCTTGCCGCGCCGGAACACATGCAGCGTGTCGGCAAGCTCGTAGACTTCCGGCAGATAGGACGAGATCAGGATGATGCCGGCGCCCTTTGACAGCAGCGTCGAGAACAGGCGGTAGATCTCGGCCTTGGTGCCGACATCGACGCCCACCGTTGGCTCGTCGAAGATGAACAGCTTGGCGCCATGCGCCAGCCACTTGCCGATGACGATCTTCTGCTGGTTGCCGCCCGACAGGCTGGAAGCGAGCGCGCTGCGCGTCGGCGTCTTGATCCTGAGATTGGCGATCTGGCGGTCGGCCTCAGCTTTCTCCTTGGCACCCGAGATCAGGGCGTTGTTGGAAATGCGCTTGTAGATCGGCAGGTTGAGGTTCATGCCGACGGAAAGGTTAAGACAGAGGCCTTGATCGCGGCGACTTTCGGGGGCCAGCGCCATGCCGAGCTTGATCGCGTCATGCTCGGAATTGACCTGGACCTCCTTGCCCTCCCACAGGATCTGGCCGCCCGATTTCGGGTGGCGGCCATAAAGCGTGGTGACGAACTCGCTGCGGCCGGCGCCGATCAGGCCGTAGAGGCCGACGATCTCGCCGGCCCGGACGGTCACGGAAACATTCTCGAAGCCTTTGCCGGACAGGTTCTTCGTCTCGACGATCGTGGCGCCGGGGGCGAAATGTTCCTTGTGATAGATCTGCTCAATCGAGCGGTTGATCATCAGCTTCACCAGTTCGGCCTCGTCGGTTTCGGCGATGTCGCGGGTGCCGACCAAGGTGCCGTCGCGCAGTACGGAAACGCGGTCGGCGAGCTCGAACACCTCCTCCATGCGGTGGCTGATGTAGATGATGGTAACGCCTTCGCCCTTCAGCCTTCGGATCAGCTTGAAGAGCTGGTCGGCTTCCTTGCGGGTAAGGTAGGCGGTCGGCTCGTCGAAGATCAGGAATTTCGTGCCGCGTACGGTGGCCCGTGCCGCGGCGATCAGCTGTTGCTGGCCGATCGTGAGATCGCCGAGCATAACATGCGCCGGCAGGTCGAAGCCCAGCCCGTCGATGATCTTCTGCGCATCCTTGACCATGGCGCGCTGCTGCAGGAGGCCGAAGCGGGATTCCTCCTCGCCGAGGAACATGTTGGCGGCGACGGTGAGATGGCGGCACAGCACCACTTCCTGGTGGACGGCGTTGATGCCCAGCGCCATCGCCTCATGCGGGGTGGCCAGAGCTACTGGCTTGCCTTCCCAGATCACCTCGCCCGAGGTGCGCGGCATGACGCCGGTGAGCAGTTTGATAAGCGTCGACTTGCCGGCGCCGTTCTCGCCGACGATGGCGTGGATCTCGCCCGCCTTGAAGGCAAGGTGCACCGGCTTCAGCGCATGCGTGCCGGGATAGCGCTTTTCGAGGCCGTTGAGCTCGAGGATCGTCCTGCCCGGTTCCAGCGTAGGGGCCGGATGCAATTCCTGCGCCGTCGACGTCATGACAATCCTCCCAGATTGGTCTCAACCGTTGGGTACGCAGGGACGCGCATCTCGGATGCTAAATCAGGCGGGCGAAATTCCAAATCGCCTGACGGAAGTTTCCGGGGCGCGAGGCCCCGGAAACGACTGAGGCGACGGCCTGCTCAGTTGAGCTTCGGGTTGAGCAGCGCGTCGATCTTCGGATCTTTCATGTTCGCCTTGGTGACGAGGTTGGCGCCGGTGTCGACATTGGCCTCCACCTTCTCGCCCTTCGAGGCGGCCAGGGCGGTCTTGATGCCGTCATAGCCCATCCGGTACGGATCCTGGACCACGAGACCGGAGATCACGCCGTCGTTCAGGAACTTGATCAGCTTCTCGTCGCTGTCGAAGCCGATCAACGCCACCTTGCCGCCCAGATTGTTCTCGGCGATCGCCTGGCCGACGCCCTGCGCCATGATCAGGTTGGAGGCGAAGATGCCCTTCAGGTCCGGGTTGGCGGTGATCAGATCGGTGGCGATGTTCAAGCCGGTGGTGGCCTGGCCGTCGGCATATTTGTCGGCGACGAGCTGGAGGCCCGGATACTTGGCCTTGATCTGTTCGATGAAGCCCTGCTTGCGCTGCTCGAGCGAACCGGCGCCGGGCAGCGCGGTGATCAGCGCAACCTTGCCTTCCACCTTGCCGCCATTGGCGGCGCCGATGGCAGCGGCGAGGCCGTCCGCGGCGACGCGGCCGCCCTGGACGTTGTCGGTGGTCAGGAAGGAGGTGAAGGCCTTGGAGTCGGCGCCTGAGTCGATGCCGATGACCTTTACCTTGGACGCCGCCTCGTCGATCGGCTTGCCGAGCGCCTTGAACTCGGTCGGCGAGATGACGATGGCCGCCGGGTTGCCGGCGACGGCGTTTTCGAGGATCGAAATCTGGCCGTTGACGTCGGTTTCGGCCTGGGCGCCGAGCTCCGGCACTTTGATGCCGAGATCCTTGCCGGCCTTGCGGGCGCCGGCCAGAACGATCTGCCAGTAGAAAGAGGTGGTGTCCTTGACGATGATCGGAATGGTCACGTCGGCAGCCGAGGCTGGCGCGGAGTGCATCGCGCCGGCAAGCATCGACGCGGCGGCCAACGCCACGAAAGCACGGCGGGTGAGAAGGCTGGTCACGAATTTCATTAGGTTCCTCCCTAAAGTCGCCTGGTGAAGGTTGCGGAAGCTCCATCTGGATAGGCGTGGCCCAAACAGAACTTTATCAATAAAAAACAGATACCGTTTTTGATAATGCATCGCCGTGGTCGATGCAAGCGGTGTCCGGTGCCGTTTGTGTGATGCCGGATGAGCTACGCCCGGCTCCGCCGGCTTCCTCCCTGGCAACACATTGGCGCTTCCGTGCCTCCTTCCCGATATGGAACGATGATTTCACGCCGCTGTCAATATGGAATATACATTCCATTGCAAAGTGCGTGATGGTGAAGGCCGGCTGCCTTGCTGTCGGTGCGCTTCCGCCGCTGCGGCGGCCTGCGGGTGAGCGGTCCGCCGCTTCACCTAACGGCGAGCCGTCCTATCTTTTTTGGCGCAATTCCCGACAGGAATCTCCGGACAGGAATCGCTCACACTTTTCCTGGAACTGCTCAGAGCGTCGCGCCGAGGTGCCAAGGCACGAATTCGTTGTCGCCGTAGCCGAAGGCCTCGCTCTTGGTCTTGCGCCCCGACGCCGTCTCGACGATCAGCTCGAAGATCTCGCGGCCCATGCCGGCGATGGTCTTCTCGCCCGAGGCGATGACGCCGCAATTGACGTCCATGTCCTCTTCCATCTGGTGATACATGGTCGAATTGGTGGCGACCTTGATCGACGGCGTCGGACGGCACCCGAAGCAGGAACCGCGGCCGGTGGTAAAGACGATGACATTGGCGCCGCCCGCGACCTGGCCCGTGGCCGAGACAGGGTCGTAGCCGGGCGTATCCATGAACACCAGGCCGCTGCCCGACACTTTCTCGGCATAGCCGAAGACGCCGTTGAGCGGCGTCTGGCCGCCCTTGGCTACGGCCCCCAGAGATTTCTCGAGGATCGTGGTCAGGCCGCCGCGCTTGTTGCCCGGCGAAGGGTTGTTGTCGATCGAGGCGCCGTGCTTGGCGGTATGGTCCTCCCACCATTTCACATAGCTGTCGAGCTTGGCCGCGATCTCCGGGCTGGCGGCACGGTAGGCGAGCAGGTGCTCGGCGCCGTAGATTTCGGTCGTCTCCGAAAGGATGCCGATGGCGCCGACGCCGGCCAGGATATCGACCGCCGCGCCCAACGCCGGGTTGGCGGTGATGCCGGACATGCCGTCCGAGCCGCCGCATTGCAAGCCGACGACGAGTTCACTGACCGGAATCGGCTCACGCTCGAGGTGGCCGACTTCCTCGGCGATTTCGGTCAGCACGCCCATCGCCTTCTCGACGGATTTGCGCGAGCCGCCGGCCTCCTGGATGTTGAAATGGCGCTTTCCCGCCGCGACGCCCTTCTGGCCATACAGGGTGAGCTGGTTGACCTCGCAGCCGAGCCCCACCATCATCACGCCGCCGAAGTTCGGATGGCGAGCATAGCCGGCCAAAGTGCGGTGCAGGACCATCATGCCGTCGCCAGTGCCGCTCATGCCGCAGCCTTGGCCGTGGACGATCGGCACGAAGCCGTCGATGCCGGGATATTTCGGCAGGAGCGTGCGGTTGGCCTCGTCGGCAATGGCGTGGCAGACGGTGGCCGAACAATTGACGCTGGCAATGATGCCGATGAAGTTGCGCGTGCCGGCGCGCCCGTCGGCGCGGCGATAGCCCATGAAGGTGCGCGCGCGGTCGGCCTCGGTGGCGTGCTCGGCATCGCTCGGCGGCACCACCGGCAGGCGTCCGGCTTCGAAAACCAGATTGTGCGAGTGGACATGTTCGCCGGGCGCAATGTCCTGAGTGGCGCGGCCGATCGCCTGCGCGTATTTCACCACCGCTTCGCCCGCGGCGATCGGCTTGATCGCCACCTTGTGTCCCGGCTCGATCACTGCCAGCGCGGTGGCGCCGCCCGGCAATGCGGTGCCGATCTCGATACGGCCATTGGCGACCGCGACATTGTCGGCGGCGGAAAGAAGAATGGTGCTTGCAACGTTCACGAGCGGCTGTCCTGGGTAATCCTGGCAGTGCGGGCGGATTGACTCGCGCCCATTCAAAGGTAATGTCTTTTATCGTGAAAAAACATTTTTGCGTCAATCGTTTTTTCATCACGGGCAATGCGTGACGAACGGCGCGCGATTGCCTCTTGGCAAGCCGGCGAAAAGCGTTCCGCTTTTTGCGGCGTTGCGCTAGGAGCACTCATCATATCGCGCTTTCGGCGGACCGCCGCAAGCGTTGGGGATACGGGGCATGTCGAAGAGCAACAATGTCTATAAGGACGCCTTCAACCGCTGCCTCAGGCTGCTCGAGGAATCCAAGAGCCTGCCATCGGAGCCTGAGCTGGGCACGCAGCTCGGTGTCAGCCGCACTACGGTGCGCAGCATCCTTTCACGCATGGAAGAAACGGGGCTGATCACTTGGAACAAGCGCGAAAAGACGGTGCTGCGGGCACCGCGGCCGGAGGATTTCTTCCCTGAGGAGGAAACCGATTCGCTGGCCGAGATCATCGAGCGCTCCTTCATGCGCCGGCTGCTCGCCGAAGGCGCCGAAGCCGGCATGCAGATCAACGAGCTGGAGCTGGCGCGCGAGATTGGCGTCGGCACCACCAGCGTGCGCGAATTCCTGATCCGCTTCTCGCGTTTCGGGCTGATCGAGAAACGTCGCAACAGCCACTGGGTGCTGAAAGGCTTCACCCGCGCCTTCGCGCTGGAGTTGACCGAGATCCGCGAAATGTTCGAGCTGCGCTCGGCGGCGGCCTTCGTCGCGTTGCCGGTGGACAGTGCCGTGTGGGCCGATCTCGACCGGCTGGAGGCAGAGCATCGACACCTCGCCGGCGAGATCGCCACGCGCTTCAACGAATTCTCCGAGCTCGACGAGCGTTTCCATCGGCTTATCCACCGCGCTTCGCACAACCGCTTCATCGTCGACTTCTATGACGTGATCGCGATGATCTTCCACTACCACTATCAGTGGAACAAGGCTGAGGAGCGCCAGCGCAACGAGGTCGCGATCCAGGAGCATCTCGCCTATATCGCGGCTCTGAAGTCGCGCGATCCGGCAAAGGTGGACGCAGCCTGCCGCAAACACCTGAAGTCGGCGCGCCAGACACTGCTGACCTCCATACCCGAAGGGCGGCAGGCGCAGCCCGCCTGACGGCACATTGCCGGGGCATTATGCGGATATCGCGCCGCGTTGCCGCAGCGCGGTTTTGCCGATTTTCCGGCCGCGTAGTCCGTGTTACGGTCGTCGTGTTTTCCGGGAGAGGCTTTCCGTTGGGTATCCGGCTGAGACGATGGAGCATGCCGGCCGCGTTCGTCGCGGCGCTGCTCCTGTTGCTTCAGTCCTCCCTCGGCGCGTTCGCCTTCGGGGCACCTTCTCAGCTCGATGCGTTCGGCAACGTCATCTGCACGCATGAAGGGGCTGTAAAGCTCCCCGGCGACGATCCTCACCAGCAGCATATGCCGGCCTGCTGCTCGCTCGGCTGCAACATGGTTTCGCCGGCGCATCTGCCGCCGCCGGAATCAAGCACGCTCGCCGGAAACCGGGGTATCGAGGCCGTCGCCTTCCCGTCTCCGGCCTTCCGGCACGAAGATTTCGCCCGCGACCGTTCTCCGGTCAATCCGCGCGCGCCACCGGGGATGGTCTGATCCGCGGGGCTTTTCGCCTTTTCGTCCGTCTTACAATCAGACTGCTCGCGACCGCATTCCGGCGCGATCCCTTATTCATGGAGCAACCATGTCCAATCTTCTTCCCAATGCGCAAGCCTTCGCTCATCGCGGAGCGCAGCCGTCCCACCTTCAGCATCGCATCGGCGTTGCGGTGCTCACCATCCTTCTTCTCCTCGCCTGCATTCCCGCCGCCCTCGCGCATGAGTTCAAGGTCGGCGATGTCGAGATCGGGCACCCCTGGTCGCGGGCGACGCCGCCCGGCGCCAGGGTGGCCGGGGGCTATTTGACCGTGACCAACAAGGGCAGCGCGCCGGACCGACTGCTGTCGATTACCTCCGATATCTGCGACAAGGCCGAGCTGCATGAGATGGCCGTCAAGGATGGCGTCATGACCATGCGGCCGGTGGAGGGCGGGCTGGAGATCCCGGCCGGCGGCAAGGTCGCGCTGAAGCCGGGCGCCTACCATCTGATGTTCACCGGCCTGAAGCGGCAGCCAAAACCGGGTGAGAAATTCGCCGCGACGCTGACCTTCGAGAAGGCCGGCAGCGTCGCCGTCCAGTTCCTCGTAGAAGGCATGGGCGAGACTGGCAGCGGCGATATGGACATGGATCACGCCGAGTAAGCCGCCAGTTCGAATCTGAGGGACATTCCATGAAGAAGTATCCTTTGGCCATGAAGACGTGTCTTTTGGCGGCGGGCGTGCTTTGCGCGCTCGGAACCAATGCCGCGCTGGCCCACATCACGCTCGAGACGCAGGAAGCGGCCGTCGGCTCCACCTACAAGGCGACCTTGCGCGTGCCGCATGGATGCGAAGGCAAGGCGACGACCGCCGTGCGCGTGCAGATCCCCGAAGGTGTCATCGCGGTGAAGCCGATGCCCAAGCCCGGTTGGACGCTGCAGACCAAGAAAGGCAAATACGAGAAATCCTACCAACTCTATGGCGAGACGCTGACCACCGGCGTGAAGGAAGTGGACTGGAGCGGCGGCAATTTGCTTGACGAATTCTATGACGAGTTTGTTTTCCGCGCCTCGCTGGCAGCCGATCTGCCGGCGGGCCAGATGCTCTATTTCCCGGTGGTGCAGGAATGCGGCGACGCCACCGATCGCTGGATCGAGATCCCCGCGGCCGGGCAGGCTGAGGACGCCTTGGAAACTCCGGCGCCCGGCGTCAAATTGCTGCCGAAGAAATGACTCTGTTGGCGCGCCCTATCGGGGCGCGCCATCATTTCCTGTTATAAAGGCATGAACGCAGCACAGCCTTCCTCGACGATCCGCTTGCATACCGGCCCGCTTGCCTGGCTGGTGGCAATGCTCGTGGCGATCGCGGTATTGGCAATGCCCGGTCACGCCTTCGCGCATGCGGCGCTGGTCGCGACCGATCCGGCGGACGGCGTGGTGCTGACGCAGAGTCCCGCCAGATTCTCGCTCACCTTCAGCGAGCCGGTCTCGCCGCTGGTCCTGACGCTCGTGCGGCCGGACGGTTCGCAGCTTACACTCGCATCCTTCCGTCTCAACGATCAGACCATCGAGATCGACAATCCCGAAACACTCAAATCCGGCACGCATGTGCTGAGTTGGCGGGTGGTGTCGGTTGACGGCCATCCGGTCGGTGGCTCGGCGCTGTTTTCGATAGGCGCGCCAAGTGCCGCGCCAGTGGCGGCCGAAGCCGTCGACTGGACGCTACGTGCCGCGATCTGGGCGGCCAGGCTCTTCTTCTATGCCGGCCTCTTCCTTGGCGTCGGCGGCGCGTTTGCGCTGGCGTGGCTGGCCGAGGACCGGCGCCGCGGCCAGCGCTTCGTCGCCGCGGCACTGCTTTTCGGCCTGGCCGGCGCGCCATTGTCGCTCGGCCTGCAGGGATTGGATGGCCTTGGCGCGCCGCTCGCCCGGTTTGCCGCGCCGGCCGTCTGGAAGACCGCGCTGGAAACAAGCTTCGTCTGGACGGTGCTGATCGGCCTGATCGCGCTTGGTCTCGCGCTGCTGTCGCTTGCCGGGCCGTCGGGTCTTCGCAAGCTGTCGGCAAGTGCTGCACTGCTCGGCGTCGGCGCCGCGCTTGCTGCGAGCGGCCATGCCATCGCTGCCGAGCCGAAATGGCTGACGCGACCGCTGGTGTTCCTGCATGGCACGGCAATCGCCTTCTGGGCCGGGTCGCTGACGCCGCTCGGCCTGGCGCTTCGACAGCAGCCTGCGGAAGCAAAAGTCTTTCTGCGCCGCTTTTCCCGCGCGATCCTGCCGGTCATCGTCCTGCTTGCCGCAAGCGGCATCGTGCTGGCGATCATCCAGGTGCAAGAGCCGGCGGCACTGATCAACACGTCCTATGGCCGGCTGCTGCTCCTGAAGCTGGCTCTGCTGCTTTTCCTGTTCACGCTTGCCGCGGTCAATCGCTGGACATTGACCGCGCCCGCCGAGGCGGGCGACACGGAGGTGCAGCGGCGGCTGGCGCGCTCCATCCGCATCGAAGTGGTCATCGTGCTTGCCGTCTTCGGCGTGGCCGCCGGCTGGCGTTTCACGCCGCCGCCGCGCGCGCTGGCGATCGCGGCAGCGCAACCGGTCACGATCCACATCCACACGCTGAAAGCGATGGCCGATATCAGCATTACTCCCGGCCATGCCGGCGAGGTCGCCGCCTCGATGATGATCATGACCGGCGATTTCGGACCGCTGGACGCCAAGGCGGTGACGCTGGTGCTGTCGAAGCCGGAGTCCGGCATCGAGCCGATCAAGCGCCCGGCAACCAAGCCTGGCGATGGGACATGGCGTGTGGACAATCTCATTATCCCGATCCCTGGACGCTGGAACGCCAGGCTCGATATTCTCGTCTCGGATTTTGATTTGGTGAAGATAGAGGCGCCGATCGAGATCCGGTCCGATTGAGATCCAGTCAATGTGGAATATGGCGAGGCTGTTGACGCCGCCGCCAAGGCCCGTCATTCATCTCGGGAAGCAAATGGGCTTCGTCCGAAACGCGGCCACAACAAACATCCGAACGCAGGGAAGAAACGATGGAAAAAGCCGAAATCGGTCTGATCGGCCTCGGTACGATGGGCTCCAACCTGGCGCTCAACATCGCCGAGCACGGGCACCGCATCGCCGTCTTCAACCGCACGCCGTCGCGCGCCGACGCTTTCGTCGAGAGCGCCGGTTCGCTGAAGGATATGGTCGTTCCCTGCTACAGCCTGGAGGAACTCGCGGCCTCGATCCGCCCGCCTCGGCCGATCATCATCATGGTGCTGGCAGGCAAGCCGGTCGATGAGCAGATCGCAGCACTCCGCGGCGTGCTCTCCGGCAACGACATCGTCATCGACGCCGGCAACGCCAATTTCCGCGACACGATGCGCCGTTTCTCGGAGCTGTCCGGTTCCGGGCTAACCTTTATCGGCATGGGTGTGTCCGGCGGCGAGGAGGGCGCGCGCCACGGTCCGTCGATCATGGTCGGCGGCACCGAAGAGTCCTGGAAGCGCGTCGAAAAGGTGCTGACGGCGATCTCGGCCAAGTTCAAGGACGAGCCCTGCGCCGCCTGGCTCGGTCATGACGGCGCTGGCCATTTCGTCAAGACCATACACAACGGCATCGAATATGCCGACATGCAGATGATCGCCGAGATCTACGGCATATTGCGCGACGGTCTTGGCATGGCACCCAAGGAGATCGGCAAGGTGTTCGAGGGATGGAACCTGGGCCGGCTCAACTCCTACCTGATCGAGATCACAGCCAAGGTGCTGGCCGCCGACGATCTGAAGACCGGCAAGCCGGTGGTCGATGTCATCCTCGACCGTGCCGGGCAGAAGGGCACCGGCAAATGGTCAGTGATCGAGGCGCAACAGCTCGGCATTCCGGCGACGGCGATCGAGGCGGCGGTGGCGGCGCGCGTGCTATCCTCGATCAAGGACGAGCGGCAGGCGGCAGAAAAGGCCTATGGCGATATCGGCGTCGACAGGATCTCCGGAGACAAGGGCGCGCTGCTCAAGGATCTGGAGCTGGCGCTGTTCGCCGGCAAGATCGCGGCTTACGCGCAGGGCTTCGCGGTGATGAGCGGCGCCTCGAAGGAGTTCAACTGGAACCTGCCGATGCCGACCATCGCCAAGATCTGGCGCGCCGGCTGCATCATCCGCTCGCAGATGCTGGATACGATGGCCGAGGCGTTCGGCTCTGGCAGCGCTGCCACCAACCTTTTGATGGCGCCGGCCTTCATCGCCATGATGAAGGAGTCGCATCCATCGCTGAGGCGCATCGTGGCGCGCGCCTCCGAGGCCGGCTCGCCGGTGCCGGCGCTGTCCTCGGCGCTTGCCTATTTCGACAGCTATCGCCAAGGACGGGGCACCTCGAACCTTATCCAGGCGCAGCGCGACTTCTTCGGCGCGCATGGTTTCGAGCGTATCGGCGAGCAGGGTGCCTTCCATGGCCCGTGGGGCAGCAGCGGCGCCTAGAGCCAGGTGAAGCCAGTTCGCAAATGGTGGCTTCCTGCGCCTCCGGCCTCACGTACTTTAGGTACGATCCGGTTCCCGGAAGCCACCATTTTCGACTCGGCCTGACCTGCCTCACAAGTCGCGCCGATCAGCCGCGATACGGCAGTACCTCGCTCGGCGTGCTGAGCGACTGCAGCGAGCCTGGATCTGCGCCTCCGATCCAGCCAAGCACCGCCTTGGCGAGCTCGGAGCCGGCGAGCCGGAAGTTCTCGTTGACGACAAGCAGTTCGCGCCGGAACAAATGCAGCAGCTCCGACGACTGTTTCGACACCACGTCGACGTCGCGGCCGAGTTTCAAGCCGGAGTCCTCGATGCCGGCGACGACGGCGAGCGTGGCGGCAGCGGCGCTGCTGACGAAGCCGTCCGGCCGGTCCTTGCGCCGCATCAGTTGCGCCGTCCGCATCCTGATCTGCTCGATCGACTGATCGATGGAGACGGTGTTGAACGGCACCTCCGAGGCGCCCACTTCGCTCAGCGCATCGGCAAAGCCGTTCACCGTGTGGCGGTAATAGGTCAGCCCGACCGGGGGCGCCACAAGAGCAAGCCGAGTGCGACCCTTCCCGCCGAGGCAGCGCACCGCTTCGCCGGCGAAGGCGTAATTATCGAAGTCGTGATAGGGATGCACCAGGCCCATGTCGGTGCGGCCATGCGTGGCGAAGGGGATGCCGCGCTCCAGCATGTAACGCGCCCGCGGATCGTTGGGCTGCGTGCGAGAGATGATAACGCCGTCGGCCGAGCCGGTCTCGACCAGATAGCGCACCGGGTCGAGCGGATCCTGCGAGCGCGAATAGGGCGTGACGATCAGATGGTAGGGCGTGTCGGCGATCACCTCGGTTACGCCGTAGATGATGTCGGAAACGAAGCTCATCAGCTCGTGCTCGGTGTTCAGCACCAACGAGATGACGTTGGTCTTGCCTGTCCTCAGGCGCACGCCGGCGCGGTTCGGGCGATAGCCGATCTGCCTGGCGACGAGCTGGACGCGGCGCCTGGTCTCGGCGCCGATCTCGGGCGCGTCCTTCAAGGCGCGCGAGACGGTCGTGACGCCAAGCCCGGTCATGAAGGCGAGCGTCTTCAACGTCGGTCGCTCCTTGCCCGACGCGTCGTCGTCTTTCTTCGTTATCCGTCTATCCATTCGTCCCGCCCGTCAGGCGCATAGCAGCCGCAGCGCCGGCCGGCAATCGTGCGGTGTTGACATTCGCGCGACCTTCATGCTGCAACCTGGTTCAATATACTGAAACGTTACAGGTTGCCAATCTTCGTGATTGGCCGGCACCGGACCGATCTTCGAAGTCCGATTGGGGAGATGAATCGAAAGTCGCTGGAATCACAAAGATATATCGATACCGGAGCGACTGCAGCGTTGATGGGCCATGTCGACGCCTACACTGGCCACCTCGAGAGAGAGTTTTGTTCGTGTACCGAAAAAAGCTCAACGGGGCTCAAGGCGAGGGGTTGCCTATCCGGATCATTTGCCTTATCGAAAATCTGTAACGTTTCAGATTCTGGGAGGAAGCCGAAATGCGATACAAATTCCTGACCGCCGCGTTTGCCGCGACGGCCGCGCTCCACTTCGCCGGTCCGGCGGGCGCGACCGACCTGGAAGTCACCCATTGGTGGACCTCCGGCGGCGAGGCGGCAGCGGTAGCCGAACTTGCCAAGGCATTCGACGCGACGGGCAATCACTGGGTTGACGGAGCCATCGCAGGCTCCGGCGGCACGGCGAGGCCGATCATGATCAGCCGCATCACCGGCGGCGATCCGATGGGCGCCACCCAGTTCAACCACGGCCGCCAGGCAGAGGAACTGGTGCAGGCCGGGCTGATGCGCGACCTCACCGATATCGCCACCAAGGACAAGTGGACGGAGGTGGTGCGGCCGAAGAGCCTCCTCGACTCCTGCACTATTGGCGGCAAGATCTATTGCGTGCCGGTAAACATCCATTCCTGGCAATGGCTGTGGCTCTCCAACGAGGCCTTCCAGAAGGCCGGCGTGCCGTTGCCGAAGGACTGGAATGAATTCGTGGCGGCCGCGCCGGCGCTGGAGAAGGCCGGCATCATCCCGCTTGCCGTCGGCGGTCAGCCCTGGCAGGCCTCCGGCGCCTTCGATGTGCTGATGGCTGCTGTCGGTGGCACCGACACGTTCCTCAAGGTCTACAAGGACAAGGACGCCAAATTCGCCGCCGGTCCCGAGATCGCCAAGGTGTTCAAGGCGGCCGACGATGCCCGCAAGATGGCCAAGAACACCAATGTGCAGGACTGGAATCAGGCGACCAACATGGTCATCACCGGCAAGGCGGCCGGCCAGATCATGGGCGATTGGGCGCAGGGCGAATTCCAGGTCGCCGGCAAGACCGCCGGCAAGGATTACACTTGCCTGCCCGGCCTCGGGCTCAACGAAGTCATCGCCACCGGCGGCGATGCATTCTATTTCCCGCTGCTCAAGGACGAGGCCAAGGCCAAGGCGCAGGTGGTGCTTGCCGAGACGCTGCTCGATCCGAAGACCCAGGTCGCCTTTAACCTCAAGAAAGGGTCGCTGCCGGTGCGGGGCGACGTCGACCTCAACACGGCGAACGACTGCATGAAGAAGGGTCTCGCCATTCTCGCCAAGGGCGCGGTCATGCCGTGGACGGATCAGCTGCTCTCGCAGGACACCCAGAAGCAGAAGGAAGACCTGTTTTCCGAGTTCTTCGCCAAGCCCGACATGACGCTCGAAGAGGCGCAGAAGCGTTTCGCCGACATCATCGCCTCGGCGGACTGACAACTGGCGCCCCCGGCGCCTCCCGGCCCCCGCCGATCGGGGGCCGGGAGCTAGATGCCCTGTCACCCGGCCGGCCGAGATGAGCAACAGCGAACGCCCGTCCCAACTCTTCCGCAACCTCAACGCCAAGATCGCGTCGATCCCGATGGTGCTCACCGCGCTTGTGGTGTTCGTGGGCGGCACGGCCTGGACGGTGCTCTATTCCTTCACCAATTCGAAGCTGCTGCCGCGGCTCAATTTCGTCGGGCTCGACCAGTATCACCGGCTGTGGTCGACATCGCGCTGGCTGGTGTCGATCGAGAACCTTCTGATCTATGGCGTGATCTCGCTGGTATTCTTGCTGGTCATCGGCTTCCTGCTTGCAGCCCTTCTCGACCAGAAGATCCGCTTCGAGGACACGTTCCGCACCATCTTCCTCTACCCCTTCGCGCTGTCCTTCATCGTCACCGGGCTGGTCTGGCAATGGCTGCTCAATCCGGATTTCGGCGTTCAGCGCGTCGTGCGCGACCTCGGCTGGACCAGCTTCAGCTTCGACCCGCTCTACAATTCCAGCATCGTCATCTACGGCATTTCGATCGCGGCGCTTTGGCAGGGCACGGGGCTGATCATGTGCCTGATGCTCGCCGGACTGCGTGGTATCGACGAAGACATCTGGAAAGCGGCGAGGGTGGACGGCATTCCCACCTGGAGAACCTATCTTTTCATCGTCATCCCGATGATGCGGCCGGTCTTCATCACCACGCTGGTGATCATCGCCGCCGGCATCGTCAAGGTCTACGACCTGGTCGTGGCGCAGACCAGCGGCGGTCCGGGGATCGCGTCGGAAGTGCCTGCGAAATATGTCTACGACTACATGTTCTTCGCCCAGAATCTCGGCCAGGGGTTCGCCGCCTCGACCATGATGCTGCTGTCGGTGGTGATCGTCATCGTGCCCTGGGCCTATCTCGAATTCGGAGGCAAGAAGCGTGGTTGACCTCGCCTCCATGTCGGAGAGCGCGCAAGCGCTGCGGCGCGATGCCGCCGGCCCCAGCGGGCCGAAGCCGAGACATGTGCTGTCTCGCCGCAATATCTTCCTCTACGGCACGCTGATCGTCGTGGCGCTCTATTACCTTCTGCCGCTCTACGTGATGATCGTCACGTCGCTCAAGGGCATGCCGGAAATCCGCCTCGGCAACATCTTCTCGCCGCCGATGGAGATCACATTCGAGCCTTGGGTAAAGGCCTGGGCGAGCGCCTGTACCGGGCTGAACTGCGACGGGCTCTCGCG
>Ga0315336_1003705_pt1 | contig 19775 bp, 23 predicted proteins | sample ASW5metaG_FD_204512 | JGI IMG/M metagenome (GOLD analysis project Ga0315336, IMG submission 204512) | Ammonia-oxidizing marine archaeal communities from Monterey Bay, California, United States - ASW #5 | ecosystem: Environmental > Aquatic > Marine > Intertidal zone | place: USA: California... | reverse complement strand
TGGAGAAGACCGCACGTGCGATCACGGACTCGTACATGAGCGGGTACCTCTGGCGCTACGTGGGATTCATTCTTTCGGTCGGGATTGTCGCTGTCGCAACGATCGTTGTGGCGATCGGCTTCGATGCGCCGAGTAGCTGGCAGGCGCGCCCCGTACGCGCCTACGAGATGCTCATCATCGGCGTTTCGCTTTTGGCCGCTGTCGGCGCCGTTCGCGCGCGTACGCGTTTAGCGGCGATCCTCGCGCTGGGTGCGAACGGGTATAGCGTGGCCTTGTTGTTCAGTCTGCTCGGTGCGCCGGATCTGGCGCTGACGCAGGTCATGGTGGAGACGGCATCGGTGGCGTTATTCCTCGCCGTTTTCGTATACCTCCCGCCGTACCAGCCGATGCGCAACAAGCGATTGCGGCCCGGCCACATGACGCTCGCGGCGGTATTCGGTTTTGGTGTCGCCGGTCTCGTCTATGTGACGCGCGGGATGCGCGTAGCGCCGACGATTGCCGAATACTTTATCGAGAACAGCGTCGCCAAGGCGGGCGGTCATAATATTGTCAACGTGATCCTCGTCGACTTCCGCGGCCTCGATACGCTCGGCGAGATTACCGTCTTGGCCATTGCCGCTCTGGCTGCCTACTCGATCGTCGCCGGCCTACGCACACGCCGCGACAACGGGGGCTCTTCGTGAAGCGCACGGGGATGATCTTCGAAACCGTGGTTCCTTGGGTGGTCCCTATACTACTCGCGGCCGCGGTCGTGCTGTTTCTCAAGGGACACAACGCGCCCGGCGGTGGATTCATCGCAGGCTTGTTGACGGCCGTCGCGCTCGTGTTGCGCTTCATCGCCTATGGAAGTGATATCGCGCGCGGTAAAGACCGACTCTACATAGGGCTCATCATCGCTGGGTTGGCTGTTGCCGTTACAACGGCGACCGTTCCGACGCTCCTCGGCTATCCGTTCTTCACGCACACCTTCGGTCACGTCCACGTACCGGTACTCGGCGATATCGAACTGGCGAGCGCGGCGTTGTTCGACCTTGGAGTGTACCTGGTTGTGGTCGGAAACGTAGTAACGGTGATCGCGGCCCTGACCGTCGACGACGCAGATCGCTCGGCCCCCGGAGATGCAGATGGGTATTGAGATCCCCATCCTCCTACTAGTCGCCGTGCTGCTCTCGGCCGGTGTGTATATGGTGCTGGATCGTACGCTGCTGCGCGTGGTGATCGGCCTGGGGCTACTGTCGAACGGAACGCACTTGTTGCTCCTTTCGACCGGCGGTTTGGAAGCCGGCGCGGCTCCACTTCTCGGCGATGCGACGACGTCGGTCGTCGATCCGCTACCGCAGGCGCTCATTCTCACGGCGATCGTCATTTCCTTCGGCGTCACCGCGCTATTGCTGACGATCTCTTACGGCACCCACGACCGCTATCGCAGCGACGATTTGCGCGAGCTGCACGGGAGGCTCGATGATGAGTAACCTCCCGATCGTGCCCGTCCTATTGCCGTTGGTTGCGGGAATCGTCGCGGTGGCGGTGCGCGATCGGCCGGCGGTTTCACGTGCGGTAGCGTTGGCCGCGAACGTCGCGGGGCTGTTCGTTGCCTGGGCGCTAATGTCGAAAGTACAGACCGAGGGCATACAGACGCTGGGTTTCGGGGCGTGGCCGGCACCGTACGGGATCTTCTTCGCCGTCGACATGCTCAGCGCGCTCATGGTCCTTGTTACGATGGTCGTCTCGACGGCGACTCTGTTGTTCGCGTGCTTCTCGCTCGATGAGTTCCGCGAGCGCAGCTTATTCTACGCGTTCTTTCAGTTCCTGCTCGTGGGTGTGAACGGTTCGTTTCTCACCGGAGACCTCTTCAACCTATTCGTTTGGTTCGAAGTGCTCCTGATCAGTTCCTACGCGCTGATGGCACTTGGATCGCAGGGGTACCAGCTGCAGGAGACCTTTAAGTACCTGGTCATAAACGCCGTCTCTTCGATGCTGTTCCTCGTTGGTATTGCAGTGATTTACAGCCTGACGGGGACGCTGAATATGGCCGATCTGTCGGTGAAGCTTGCGCTGGTCGATGACCAGGGCGCCGTGGCGGTCGTGGCCGTACTGTTCATGATGGTCTTCGGCCTCAAGGGCGGCTTGTTCCCGCTCTATATGTGGTTGCCACGGGCCTATTTCGCACCACCGACGGTGATCAGTGCATTGTTCGGCGGATTGCTCACCAAGGTCGGGGTCTATGCCCTGTTCCGAACGACGTCGCTCATGTTTGCCGATAACGTAGCGTTCACGTTGCCCGTTCTCATCGTGGTGTCCGCCGGAACGATGTTCTTCGGAGTGCTCGGGGCGCTGTCGCAGTGGGACTTCAAGCGTATACTTAGCTACCACATCGTCAGCCAGATCGGTTACATGATCATGGGTCTGGCGATCTATACTCCGCTCGCGTTGACGGGTGCAATTTTTTACATCGTCCACCACATTCTCGTGAAGACGGCGCTGTTCTTGATTGCGGGGTCGGTGGAGAAATTACGGGGAACCACACACCTGATGCGCCTCGGCGGCATCGTGGAGAGCAGGCCGGCGTTGGCCGTCTTGTTCATGGTTGCGGGCCTGTCGCTTGCGGGAGTCCCACCGCTCAGCGGTTTCGTTGCGAAGCTGATGCTCATTCGCGGTGGCCTCGAACAAGGATCTTACTTCGTCGTGATCGTCAGCCTGGTCGTCAGTTTCCTCACGCTGTTCTCGATGATGAAGATCTTCAGATACGGATTCTGGCGCTCTAGCGAGAGCGTCGACCTCGACGAAAGTGGCGCGGGTATGCGCATCGTTGCGACCAGTATTTTGGTCGGGACGGGCATTGCTCTCGGACTCGGAGCGTTTTGGGCGCTCCCGTATGCCGAACTAGCGGCCGAGCAGCTGCTTGATACGAGTGCCTATATCGAGGCGGTGCTCGGACCGGGAGCTCTCCAGTAGTGTTGGGCATGCGCAAGATAACAGCCGCGCTGGGGCTTCTGATTAGCTTCGCCGTCGAGCTCGTGGCAGCAAACTGGGCCGTGCTACGCATCGTATTGCGGCCTCGACTGGCCCTTAGGCCCGGTATCCTCGCCTATCGTACGGAGCTCCGCACAGACCTGGCTAAGACCTGGCTGGCAAACATGATCACGTTGACGCCGGGAACGCTGACTCTGTTCGTTTCCGACGACCGCAGGACCCTCTACATCCACACGCTCGATATCGATGATACGAGCAAGATCGCCGATTCAATCCGCCGTGCGTTCGAGTCGAAGTTGTTGGAGCTCGAGAAATGATCGTCGCGGTAGCTAATGTCTGCTCATTCATCCTGGGAGTCTCGGCGCTCGCGGCGCTATATCGAATCGTCTTCGGTCCGAGTGTCGCCGACCGTGTGGCTGCGACGGACTTGCTCACGACCTGTGTGATGGCCATCGCCGTTACCGCCGGTATTACCCACGCCGACCGAAACCATATCGACCTGGTTGTCGCACTGGGCGTTCTCGGGTTCTTCGGTACGGTAGCGTTGGCGAAATATCTACGAGCGGGGCGAGCCATTGATTGACTATTTGATCGTCGGGCTACTTGTCCTCGGAACGTTCTTTGTGGCTCTCGGGGCCGTCGGCCTGTTGCGTCTGCCGGATGTGTACTCGCGCATGCACGCGGTGACCAAGGCTACGACGCTCGGTATGGGTGGTCTGCTCGGTGCTTCGGGGCTCTTCTTCTTCTTTTTTCTGGGGCATTCAGTGCTTGGTGAGCTGGCGACACTCTGGCTCGTTTTCCTGACGAATCCGGTCGGTGGCCATATGATCGCCAAAAGTGCCTATCTGATCGGCGTCCCGATGGCCGACATCTCGGTTCTAGACGAATTCGGCCGTTCGGGCGCTCTGGCCGACAGCGAACACGATACGGACTAGATGCGGGGCCCGGAGTAGAACTCCATAGCCGGGCGATGGTATTCTACGACGGCGGAGCGAACTGCGCCGTGGGTGCAATGGTGGTGCGGGAGTGGATTACCGCGCTCGGCGACTTTTTCATGTTGCTGCAGCGTGCGTGCGTCGCGGCGGTCGTAGATCGTCCGCGTCCGCGCGTACTACTCGACCAGCTTTACGAGATCGGCGTTCGCTCTCTGTCGATCGTAAATCTCACTGCGGTCTTCACCGGCATGGTGATGGCGCTCCAGCTCGGTCACTTCCTGTCTAAATTCGGCGCGAAGATCTTCGTGAGCCGCGTGGTCGGACTGGCCATCATCTCGGAGCTGGGTCCTGTGCTGACGGCTTTGATGATCGGCGGGCGCGTGGGGGCAGGCATGGCGGCTGAACTCGGAACGATGAAGGTTACCGAGCAGATCGATGCGATGCGTGCGTTGGGGACCGATCCGATCAGCTATCTGGTCCTACCACGGCTTGCCGCGATTGCGATCATGCTGCCGCTTCTCACCGGGATGGCCGACGTGGTTGCTCTTATCGGTGGTAGCTTCGTGGCGTACGGCGAACTCGGAGTGTCGCCTAACTTCTACTTCACCAGCCTCCTACAGTTCCTCACGTTGGGCGACATCGCTCGTTCTCTCACGAAAGGTGCGGTGTTCGCGTTGATCATCGGAGGTATCGCCTGCCAAAACGGCATGGCGGCCAGCGGCGGGGCCGACGGCGTGGGCCGCGCTACGACGCGCACGGTTGTGAGTGCTTCGATTTCAATTTTAATCGCGGACTTCTTTCTAACGAAGCTGATGTTGGTGTTGTGAGCACGAAGTCGATTATCGAGATTCGCGGGCTCAAGAAGAGCTTTGGAACGCAACCGGTGCTCGAGGACATCGACCTCGACGTTCACGCAGGCGAAACCCTGGTCGTATTGGGTCACTCAGGCACCGGTAAGAGCGTCCTTATCAAACATATGAACGTTCTGCTGCGGCCCGATGAGGGCGAGGTGATCTTCGACGGACAGCCGATCCACGATTTGCGCGAAAAGGACCTTGTCCCCGTGCGCCGCCGCATCGGGATGCTTTTTCAAAACGGCGCCCTCTTCGACTCGCTGACGATCGCCGACAACGTGGCTTTCCCTCTTGACGAACACGAAATCTGCAGCGGCAAAGAGAGAACGCAGCGGGTTGCACAATTGCTCGATATGGTGGCTCTCGACGGTGCGCAGCTCAAGATGCCTTCGGAGCTCAGCGGCGGAATGCGCAAGCGCGCGGCACTGGCTCGCACGCTAGCGCTGGAGCCCGAAGTGGTCCTCTACGACGAGCCAACGACCGGACTGGACCCCGTCACCGCACAGCAGATCAACGAGCTCATCACCGGTCTTCAGGAGCGATTGGGGCTCACTTCCGTCGTCGTCACGCACGATATTGCGAGCGCCAACCATGTCGCGGACCGAATGGCGTTCTTGTATGATGGCAAGGTTCTGCGGGTGGATACTGCGGCCGCGATGCGGGCCAGCGAGGATCCGCTGATCTCGGCGTTCTTGGCGGGAGGAAACTCCACGGCCTGAACGCCACGGGTTCGTGGTGGGAGTGGCGGTTCGACTCTGATTCGGACCGAGATGTGGTGAGCAGTCAACGATCCAAAGCATTGAGCGTCGGACTTGTCGCCCTGGTGGCCTTGTTTTTGATCGGCATGAGCGTCTTCCTCGTCGGGAGTGAACAACGTTTCTGGGAAGGACGAGCCGACTATCGATTGCACTTCACGCGCACTAACGGTCTGCAGGAAGGCGCACCGGTTGCGCTCGACGGCGTCCACATCGGGCGTGTCTCCCGTATGCGTTTTCCCAAAGACCCGCGAGCGCAGTACGTAGAGGTCGCTATCAGCGTCTCGAGCAACGTGGTCTCACGAATTCGTCGCGACACTACCGCCAAGATCGGGACCCTCGGTATGCTCGGTGACAAGTACATCGAGCTTTCGAGCGGAACGCTGGATTCTGAGCCCGTAGAAGACGGCGGCCTGATTAGATCTATTGATCCCGTCGACTATGAAGACCTTCTCGGCCAGAGCGGCGATATTGTGACCAATGCGATCGAAGTGACGGCGCTTCTCAAACAGACCCTGACCGATATCAATAGTGGCGAAGGACTCGTCGGCCGTATCATTGGTGACCGCGACTTCGGCAGGCAGTTCGCTGACGATCTAAGTCTGACGATCGCCAACATAGAATCTGCTACGAGCCGGCTCGATGCGACTTTCGCCCGCATCGAACGCGGAGAGGGTGCGCTCGGCGTGCTCTTGCAAAAAGGAGATGAGGTCGACGAGATAATTACCGACATGCAGCAGGCCGCGGGAGGCATCGCGGATCTCACTGGGCAGCTCAACGAAGGCAAAGGCACTCTCGGCAGGTTGATCAACGACGAGGATTTGGCCGACCAGGCGCTCGGAAGTCTCGTCGACGCCACTTCGAGTATCAATGAGATTGCCGCACAGATCCGATCTGGCCAAGGAACGGTGGGGAGACTTATCTACGACGATCAATTGTATGATGACGCGAGCAGCCTCCTCGGTGGTGGCTCAGGTGGGTTCTGGAAGTTGGTCGGCCGTGGATTGTTGTGGTTCTGGCCATTCGACGGCGCAGCCGACACAGCTCTTGCGGAGGAATAGTCCTTGCCGCGTCGCGTTGACGTGGTGCGTAATGCAAAAGTGATTGGCAGGCCGTAGTCCAGTCGCCTACACTTGAACCCTGGGCGCGTTCACCATGACGGCAGGGTCGAAAAATTTAGTTCAGGAGCCGGCTCATGCCGCGTTCCGGGAGTTTGTGCGAGCGGCGCTCGATGCGCGCTCTCTGCAGACTTCCGAATGGACAGAGTTCTATCTTGTAGGTCTGCTGGCCGGCCTAGCAGAAGCCTCTCCCGCTCTCCTGTCACGCTCTCTGGGCCCCGATCTGCTCAGCGCCCAGCAACTGCCGCCCGAGCAACGCTTCTCGCAGCTCAAGGGTCTTGCGGACACGAGCCTTGTTCTTACGGGGCTGTTCATTGACTACGTCGAGGAAGCCTTGCCGGCCACCGACTATTTTTTCTCAATCGGCAGTTCCGCTTATCTGCACCTCGGCGAGTTCGACGACCCACGCTTTAGTGGAGCCGGCGGCTTCACCGAGACCTTCCAGGAACTCGGCGAGAGGTTTGAGGATTTTGCTGCTGCGCTCGCTTGGATCGCCGATCGCGAACTCTTTCGGTCGAGCGAGCACACGATGAGTGTGTATCGCCGCTGGCTGCGCAGTCGCAGCAGACGCGACGAATCACGCCTGATAACTATAGGGATCATTCCCGCAGACACCGACCCTGATAACGTTCACTAGATGGCTGAGACTTCAGCCTGTACAGGGAGCGCTCGAGATTCCTTGCGCGCTTCCACGACGGTGAAGAGCGACCATGGGGATGTTTTGTAGCGATTCTCAAGGCTGAGCGGGGTGCCGTTGATGCACTCGTCCAGGCTCAGTCGCGTACTCCAGCCCAGCTTGCGCGTCAGCGGGTCCACCAGGTTCACGACCTTGCGAATGGCAGGTCGTGGACTGCTGAAGTGGTTGATGATGACGACCTGAGCGTCCCGTTTGCAGACGCGCGTGATCTCTTCGATCAGCTTCGCCGGCTGCGGTACGACCGTTACGACGTGGAAGGCCGTCACGAAGTCGAAATAATTGGATGGGAAATCCATATCGAGAGCGTCCATCTGGCGCAGCTTGATATGTTTGTGTCGATTCTGATCACGCTTGGAGTTCGCGCGATCGAGCATTTCTTGGGAAAGGTCGATGCCGGTGACCTGGGCGTGTGCTGGATACGCATCCAGCGACAGCCCGGTCCCGATACCGACTTCTAGTACGCGGGCACCTGGCGGTATCTTCAGCCCGTGAACGACTCGCTCTATGCGACGGCTGAAGACGTGCGTGAACACGTGATCGTAAATTCCTGAAAGATCCGAGTAAATGCGGCTCCGATGCGGGAGCTCGTTCTTTTGTACTTGAGGGTCTCTCATGTGGATGCGTTCGGTTCTGTACGGCTGTGCTTGGGCTCGGTAAACATGCGGCGCACAACAGCGTATCGAGCGGCCACGATTATTACGACTAACCCCAGTAAGTCAACGAACCCGTCCGAGCGCTCAGTTAGCCGCTTGCCTCTCGCCCCACATTTCTACAACAGGGCTCGCTATGAATATTGAGGAATACGTTCCGGCAGAGAGCCCGACTATCAACGTGAATGCGAAGCTATGGATCACTCCGCCACCGAACGCGAACAATACGAACAACACCAGAAGCGATGTTCCAGTGGTAAGCAGCGTGCGTGAGAGCGTTTCGTTAATGCTCGAGTTGATGAGCGCTGCCAACTTCGCCCCCTGGTTGCGCAGCATGTTCTCGCGAATGCGGTCGGACACGACAACCGTATCATTGACGGAGTAGCCCACCACGGTGAGCAGTGCCGCGACCACCGACAGGTTCACCTCGACGTTAAACAGCGATAGTGCGCCGATGGTTATGAGGACGTCGTGTAGTAGTGCCAAGCCGGCACCGATGCCGAAGCGCAGTTCAAAACGCACGGCGATATAGAGCCCCATAGCAAGCGTCGCGAAGAGCACGGACAGGATGCCGCGGCGTCGCAATTCTTTGCCGACGCGAGGACCGACAATTTCGGTGCGCAACTCGTCGAATCCCCGATCCGCGAATCGCTCACGCAATCGGTCTTTGATTAGCGCGGGGGTGCCGCCCCCGACGTTTACGTCGACGGTCGGAACGCGTAGCAAAAACTCTCCGTCCTGCGCCTCGAATTGTTGTACCGCAATGTCGCCCACGTCGAGGTCGGCGATCGCTTCGCGAATGTCACTGGTCTGGACGTCGGAGTCGACGCCGATATGGAGCATGAGCCCGCCGGTAAAGTCGATGCCGTAGTTCGGGCCGCCGCGGATGAGCAGTGAAGCGATCCCACCGAGGATGAGCGCCGCCGAGAACACGAATGCGATCTTGCGGAGTCGGATGAAGTCAATATTGATGCCGGGTTTTACGATCTGAAACACGTCGATACCCTCAAATACTCAAAGTCTGGCTGCGTGATCGGCTGAGCAGCAGATCGTGCATCACCCTACTCGCGAACACGGCGCTAAAAATTGTGCTTCCGATACCGATGCAGAGGGTCAGCGCGAAGCCTTTGATTGGTCCCGATCCGAATTGAAACAGCACCAAGCCTGCCAAAAACGTAGTTAGGTTGGAGTCCAATATGGCAGGTAGTGCGCGGTTATAGCCGCTTTCGATCGCCGGACGTGCTGTTTGTCCACCGCGTAGTTCCTCTCTGATTCGCTCGTTGATCAGCACGTTGGCATCCACCGCCATGCCGAGAGTCAGCACGATCCCGGCGATACCGGGCAGCGTAAGAGTCGCCTGGAAGGCCGACAGGATGCCCATCAGCACGAGTACGTTAATTATCAGGCCCAGGTCGGCGACTACACCGGCAACACGGTAGTAGAACATCATGAAGATGATCACGAGGACACCGCCATAGGAGAACGAGCGCAAGCCGGCGTCGATCGAATCCTGACCGAGGGACGGCCCCACGGTGCGTTCTTCTGCGATCGTGACCGGCGCCGGAAGCGCACCGGCGCGCAGTACGATCGCCAGGTCGCGCGCTTCATCAAGAGTGAAGCCCCCTTCGATTACAACGCGACCACCGCCGATGCGCTCGCGGATCACGGGTGCACTCTGCACGCGCCCGTCGAGCACGATGGCCAGCTGGCGTCCGACCGCTTCGGCGGTTACGCGTTCGAAGATACGCGCCCCTCGGCTGTCGAGCACGAACTCGACGTACGGCGAATCGCCGAACTGCCCTGGGCGGTGACGAGCATCGGTAATGACTTCACCGGTTAGCAGAACGGTTGATTCGACCGAGTAGCTGATTTCAGCGCTAAGCCCGGTGGTTGGATCGGTGTTTTCGCCGGGAAGAGTTACGGCGCCGGGCGATGAGTCACTGGGCGCAATGAGGCGCAGCTCGAGCTGTGCGGTCTTGCCTATGAGCCTCTTGGCGCGCTCCGGGTCCTGAATACCCGGCAGTTGAACGAGAATCCCGTTGTTTCCGGTACGCTGGATGGTCGGTTCGGCAACGCCGAATTCGTCGACGCGATTTCGAATTGTTTCGAGTGCCTGGTCGATCGCGAATTGGCGGATGTTCTCGCGATGCAGCTCGACAACCGTGTAGCGATAGTCGCGCCCATCTTTTGAAACTTGCTCGAGCTCCGGTAGATAGTCGGTAATGTATTTCTCGAGCTCATCGGCGCGCGACTGACTGACCAGCTCGAAAGATATGTCGCCCCGCCCTTCTCGGGTCCACGCGCGGGTGGCAATCTCTTCTTCGCGAAGGTCGCGCCTGAGCTGTTCGGCCAGCACATCAGTGGAATTCTCTACGGCCTTGTTGGTGTCGACCTCGAGCACCATGTGGATGCCGCCCTGCAGGTCCAGACCTAGATTGATCGGCTCGGTCGGCAATATGCTGCCCCACCATTCGGGCAACTCGTCGTCGAAATTCGGTACCAGGAACAAGCCGCACATGATGACGACGGTTAGGACCGTTCCGAGGCGCCATGCCAGGTTGCTGTTCAACTTCCGCTCTCCTTCTTCTCGCCCTGGATGTGGCTGACCTGGTCGCGTTCGAATTTGACCACGACGTTCTGAGCGATCTCCAGCGTGATGTCGGTGTCCGCGATCTCCATGATACGCCCGAACATCCCCGATGCTGTCACGACTTTGTCGTTCTTCTTCAGGTTTGCGACTAACTCTCTATGCTCTTTCGCGCGCTTTTGCTGCGGACGGATCAGGAGGAAGTAGAACACCGCGAGTATGAGAACCAGCGGTAAAAATTGTTGTAGGCCGCCGGGAGGGCCCGCTTGCGCCAAGACGAGAGTGCTCATTGTCATTGTGACTATTCCTCGGTCTGAGAGTGGAATTCCGAGAGGAATTCGCTGCTCATTTGTTCGAAGCGATTCTCGGCCAGTGCGGCGCGGATCTCGCTCATGAGGTTTTGGTAGAAAGTTACGTTGTGGATGGTTCCCAGTGTGGCGGCGAGCATCTCGCCGCGCTTCGTCAGATGGTGCAGGTAGCCGCGTGAATGCGTCTCACAGGTGAAGCATGTGCAGCGTTCATCGATAGGATGGGCGTCTTCGGCGTGCCGTGCGTTGCGGATCGAGATGCGCCCGGTTCGCGTGAACAGCGCGCCGTTGCGTGCGTTTCGGGTGGGGATGACGCAGTCGAACATGTCATAGCCCCAACCGGCCAACCGGATCAGGTCCTCGGGGGTGCCCATGCCCATCATGTAGCGGGGCCTGTCTGTGGGCAGTAGTCGTACGCAAGACTCGGCGGTCTCCATGGTTCTCTCCGGATCTTCTCCAACAGAGAGTCCGCCAACGGCATAGCCCGGATAATCGAGTTCGATGAGTGCCTCGGCGTTCTCGGTGCGCAGATCCTCGAAGAGTCCACCCTGCATGATCGCAAACATAGAGGTCTTATCCGAGACGGGTACATGTTGGGCGGTTCGTTTGGCCCATCGTACGGTGCGTGCAGCCGCTTGTGCCGCTTCTTCTCGATCACCGGGCTTGCCCGTGAGCGCGTCGAACACCATCCCGATATCCACTCCAAGAAGCCTCTGAATCTCCGCCGCGCGTTCCGGGGTCAGCTCGAAAGGTGAGCCGTCGTAGTGAGAACGGAAAACCGCTCCGTTCTCGTCTATACGCACTTGGTCCGACAAACTGAAGAGTTGGTAGCCGCCGCTGTCGGTCAAAATAGGCCGCTGCCACCCCATGAATCGATGTAGTCCCCCGAGTTTACTAATGGTTTCGGCGCCCGGCCGCAACGCCAGGTGGTAGGCGTTTGCCAGTACGATCTCGGCGTGGCAGCCCTCGATCTGGTCGGACGTAAGCCCCCGCACGGTGCCGTAGGTTCCAACGGGCATGAATGCGGGGGTGCGGATCTCTCCATGGGGGGTCCGTAGTAGGCCCGTGCGGCCGCCGTGCTCCGTTCGAGCGGTTATTTCGAGGCTAATCAAGCGCCTTAGACAATCAGCATCGCGTCGCCGTAGCTATAGAAGCGGTACTTTTCCGCGATCGCTCGCGCGTAGGCTCGCCGTATGAGTTCCTCTCCGGCCAACGCCATGACCAGGCAGAGCAACGTCGAGCCGGGCAGATGGAAGTTCGTGATCAGCGCATCTACGGCGTTGAACCGATGGCCCGGCCGGATGAAGAGATCGGTCGGGCCCGCGTACGGCGCGAGGCGACCAGCGGCGGCCGCCGACTCTAGAGTGCGTACGCTGGTGGTCCCGACCGCCACTACCCGCCCACCTCGGGCACGTCGGTCCTCTATGCGAGAGACGGTTTCTTCGTCCACGATGCAGTATTCGGGATCCATACGATGGGCGTCGAGCGCCCCGCGAACCGGTGAGAAGGTTCCCGGGCCCACATGCAGCGTCACGCGCTCGAAAGCGACTCCCGCATCGGCGAGATTCGCCAGAAGATCGGGCGTGAAGTGCAGCCCGGCCGTCGGCGCGGCTACCGAGCCCGGGGATCGGCAGTATACGGTTTGGTAGCGTGCCAGATCGTCCGGCGTTGGGCCGTCGGGCCGCTCGATGTAAGGCGGCAGCGGGATCTCTCCCTGCGCCTGCAGTACTTCGAGCGCCGATACGCTGCCGAAATCGAGTTTTACGCGACCGCCGGTGACCAGCTCCGCGATGCGAACGTGCCCGCCGCTGGCCAGCTCCAGTTGTTGATCGATGACGAGCCGTTTTGAGGATCGAGCCAGCGCGGTTACGGGGCCTGATGTGGCGGCGTCGAGAACCAGAAACTCGACGCTACCGCCGGTGGACTTCTTCGCGAACAACCTCGCGGGAATGACCCGCGAATCGTTGGCAACGAGGACGTCGCTCGTGGCGATGAGCGCCCCGATGTCGCTGAACCTGTGGTGCTCGATCGTGGCCGCCTTGCGGTCGAGCACCATCAGGCGTGAGTGGTCGCGCACCGCCACCGGATGCTGCGCGATCAACTCACGTGGCAGTTCGTAGTCGATCTCGCCCTTCCATACCGAATTCGGATCGGCGCCCGGGCGAGGCTGCGTCATCCGTCCGCGGACTCGCCCTCATCTACCTTCGCACGCGTAAGGTCTAGGAACGGCGTAATGAGATCGAGCGGGATCGGAAGGACTACGGTGGAGCTGCGGTCGCTCGCAATTTCAGCAAGTGTTTGTAGGAAGCGTAGTTGAATGGAGATGGGGTGCTGCGACATTTTTTCGGCAGCTTCGGTCAAGCGCTGAGAAGCCTGGAATTCGCCCTCTGCGGCGATAATTTTTGCACGGCGCTCGCGCTCCGCTTCCGCCTGCTTCGCCATCGCACGCTGCATCTCGTGGGGCAGGTCGATGTGTTTTACCTCTACGGAAACCACCTTGATACCCCAAGGATCGGTCTGTTCATCGAGAATTTCCTGCACCTTGTGGTTTATGTGCTCGCGTTTTGAGAGGAGGTCATCGAGTTCATGCTGACCGCAGACACTGCGTAGCGTCGTCTGCGCCAGCTGTGACGTGGCGTATAGGTAATTCTCGACTTCAATGAGCGCCTTGTTCGGGATGACGACACGGAAGTAAAGCACCGCGTTGACCTTGACGGAGACGTTGTCGAGCGTGATGACGTCCTGTGACGGTACGTCCATCGTGATCGTACGCATGTCGATGCGGGTCATCCTTTCGAGGCCTGGTATGACGTAGATAATACCCGGGCCGCGGTGCGTAACGATGCGGCCGAGCCTCAGGATGACCCCACGTTCGTATTCGCGCATGATCTTGATCCCGCTAAATAGCGCTGCGGCAACACCCGCTAGAATATAGATTCCAAACATCTGACTACTCCTCTTCTTGAGTGACCGTTATCGTGAGCCCGTCTACCGATTCGACACGCACCCGAGCGTCGTCGGCAATCTGTTGGTCTGAACGGGCGTTCCAGTATTCGCCATGTACACGCACCCGGCCTCGCCCGTCGATTACACCGACAGCGATACCGACCTCACCGACGAGCCCCTCCGCACCTGTAGCAGCGGCCCGACGGCGGTCTCGCACGACGAACATCAGTAGCAGCAGCAGTACGCAGCCGAACAAGATGACAGAACCCGCAATGAGCGAGCGGTCGACGATAAGTTGCGACTCGGGCGTGTAAAGAAACAAAGACCCCAGTGTCAGTGCGAGCAAACCACCGAAGCCGAGCACCCCGAAACTCGGGAGGAAGAGCTCGGCGATCAAGAATGCCATGCCTAGGATGAGCAACATGAGCCCCGTCAGGTTGATCGGCAATACTTGGCTGGCCTGAAGCGCTAGGAGCAGGCAGATCGCGCCGGCGACGCCGGGAAAGATCGTTCCGGGATTGGAAAACTCCATGTAGAGACCGAGCATGCCGGCCATCATCAGGAGGTAGGCGATGTTCGGGTCGGTGATAACGCTGAGCACCTTCTGCCGAAGCGTCATCTCTTGATCGACGACAATCACGCCGCCGGCGGCCGTGCGTGCCGAGGAGAGATCCAGCACGGTGTCTTCCCCGGCCACACTCACCGTTCGGCCGTCGATCAGTTCGATGAGTTCGTCGAGATCGGCCGCAACCATGTCGACAACCTTTTGCTCGACAGCCTCAGTTTCGGTGATCGAAACGCTCTCGCGTACCGCGGCTTCGGCCCACTCAACGTTGCGCCCGCGTTGCTCGGCAATCGACTCGATGAACGACACGGCGAAGTTCTCGACCTTCTTGCCCATGTCGCCCTCTATATCCGCTCCGCCGCCGGCTACCGGGTGGGCAGCGCCGATCGTGGTGCCGGGAGCCATTGCTGCGACATGGCCAGCCAGAGTAATGAACACTCCGGCCGAAGTTGCGCTGGCTCCGCCGGGTGCGACGTACACGATGACAGGAAGCGGGGCGCTCAGGATGTCCTGGACGATGGTCTGCGTGGACTGCAGCAGCCCGCCGGGCGTATCGAGTTGGACGACAAGCGCCGCCGCGTTGGACTCCATAGCCGTTTCGATCGCCGACGAAATGAAGTCGTCGGTCGCTGGGCTAATTGGACCGTCGATGACAATTCTGTGTACGCTGCGCCCGGCTGTCGCTGTCGCGTTGGACACGAGAAGCGCGCAGGCGATGGTCAGCGCCAAGAAAGTCAGTGGCCGGCGAGTCGTTCTTGCTATCATCCCTTCGATGCCGGTTTCTGGAGGCCGAGGCGCTCCATGACCAGCTGAATATCCGACCATACGATCCCCTTGGCCGAGGGGTTATGCAAGAGGTAGGCCGGGTGGAAGGTCGGCATGACGGGAACGCCCTGGTAGTCCAGCCAGGAGCCGCGCAGCTTGGAGATAGGAGTCCGCTCGCGCAGCAGGGCCTGCGTGGCGAACTTGCCCAGCGTGACGATGACCCGCGGTCGAATAATGCCGATCTGCCGATGTAGGAAAGGCTCGCAGGCTACGATCTCATCGGGCTCGGGATCGCGGTTACCCGGAGGGCGGCACTTGATGATATTGGCGATATAGACGTCGTCGCGGGCGAGCCCCATACCATTGGTGATGATATTGGTGAGCAGGTTGCCGGCCTGGCCGATAAACGGAATGCCTTGTTCGTCCTCGTTGGCGCCGGGCGCCTCGCCGACGAACATGAGTTCGGCCTGGGGGTTGCCCGTGCCGAAAACAATGTTGGTGCGACCGTCGCAGAGTTTGCAACGACGGCAATCGCCGAGAACCTCTCTGAGTTCCGGCAGGCTTGTGGCTGCTTTGATCGCTGGTTCTACCAGCTGGTCAGGAAGCTCGCGTATCTGGGGTCGTTCGCCCGGCGGAGCGGACTCGGCCGGTACCCGGTCGGCGCCGAGGTCGACGATCGGGGCATCATTTATGACCGGTACCGCCGGCGCCGTGCCTACGGGAGCAGCATCCAACCCCGTCTCGATCTCTCGCTGCAGGTAAGCCTTAGCTTTTTCAACGACTTCTGGATCACGAGCTGAACCGCTTTCTGATTGTGCCTTTTTATCGCTCATTGTACTCTCGGTTCAGTTGCTGACGTTGCGACCCCGCAGCCGCAGCGTGCAAAGGATTCTATACGCAATGTTTGGCCTGTTCGTGTTCATGGCAATGCTGGGGTTCGCGCTCCTCGCGCCCACCGATGCGATGGCGTGGGGTCCCATATCTCATATTGTCCATGGCAGTACGATCCTCGGTGATCTCTCGGCCCTACCCGCGGCCGTTCGCAACGTACTCGCCGCCTACCCCGACCACTACCTCTACGGCTGCGTCGGGGCCGATATCATACAGGCCAAGGCCTACACACGCAGTGTCGCAACGCACTGTCATCGGTGGCCTATCGCATGGACGTTGGTAGATGGTGCTAGGACCCCCAAACAACGCGCTTTTGCCTGGGGTTACATGACCCATCTGGGCGCCGATATCATCTCTCACAACCATTTCGTTCCCGCGCAACTCGTGCGCAGCTTCGACTCCCGCTCGGCGGGACACGCCTACTGGGAGGCGCGCGCCGATGCGCTGCAGAGAGTTCGATTTTCTCGCAGTTTACGCGAGGTGTTGGAGGGGCGCTATGAGGAATGTGATGAGCTGGTCGATCGGGTCATTCGAGACACGTTGTTCTCGTTCAAGACGAACAAGAAAATCTTCGATTCGCTCATGGCGGTTAGCAAACTGGAGCGCTGGCAGGCATTCATGACCACGGTCAATCGCCGGTCACGCTACACGCTGACCCGACCGACGGTCGACCGCTTTAACGCCGACGCGATCGCGGCGGCGCACGACCTGCTGAGGCGCGGTCGACGCTCATCGACGCAAGAGCGCGATCCGACCGGGAGCGATGTGCTCGAGCGGGCTACTGCGCTTCGGCGCAAGCTTCGCGTTCTCAAGAAGAACCGTCGCTTACCGAGGGGTTTGGAGCATGAGATGGCGGCCGAGCTGCTGCCGGCCGAATGGAGTTAGCGCTAGGCGCGCCGGATGGCAGCCGGTTGCGCGGCTCTCAGCACGACGACGCGGTCGAGAATTCGGTCGGCCAGTTCAGACTTCGTTACGAGCCCCGTCTCTATTTGTCCGCCGTCACGCTCGATGAGCGTCGCGGAGTTCGTCGAAACGTCGAAGCCCGCTCCTTCGGCCGAGACATCGTTCGCGACGATCAGATCCAGGCGCTTGCGGGTGAGCTTGGCTTTCGCGTTCTCGATTACATTGTCCGTCTCGGCTGCGAAACCGACCAGTACGCGATTGCCTCGCGCTGAGCGTAGACCGGCAAGAATGTCCTCGGTCTTTTCGAGTTCGAGCACCAGGTGATCGTCGTTCTTCTTGATCTTCGAAGCCGACGGTGCGATCGGCCGATAGTCGGCGACCGCGGCAACCATTAGGACAACGTCGGAGACAGCCAGGTTCTCGCGGATCGCCGTGTTCATTTCGGCCGCCGTCTCTACAGCGACGAACCGGCAACCGCGTGGTCGTGCGAGTGCGGTTGGACCGGATACCAGAATAACGGTTGCGCCTCGGCGAAGCGCCGCCTCGGCGACCGCGTATCCCATCCGCCCACTGGAACGGTTTGTGAGTACGCGTACCGGGTCCACCGGTTCGCGGGTAGGGCCGGCAGAGACGAGAATCGTTTGACCGACAAGATCTTGTTCCGTCATCGCCGCGGACAATTCGGCGATCAGAACATCGGCATCGGGCATTCGCCCTTCGCCTTCATGACCGCAGGCTAACTCGCCATGGTCGGGTGCGATAATGCGGTGACCGTATGCTGCGAGCGTTTCGATGTTGGCCGATACCGCGGGGTGCGCGAGCATGTTGGAGTTCATCGCGGGTGAGACTACGACCGGCGCACGGGTTGCCAGGAGCACCGCGGTGACGATGTCGTCTGCACGTCCTTGCGCCATGCGTGCGATCAGGTCTGCAGTCGCCGGGGCGACGAGAACGATGTCTGCCCGGTCGGCCAAGTCGATGTGGCCGATGGTCGCGTCCTGGCCCGGATCGAGCAGGTCGGTAGCAACAGTCCTGCGTGACACCGCCTGCAACGTGAGTGGAGTGATGAAGGCCTGGGCGGACTTCGTCATTGCTACTTGTACGTTAGCTCCGACGTCCATCAGGCGGCGTACCAGTTCAGGCGCTTTGTAGGCGGCGATGCCGCCGCCTACGCAAAGGAGAACCGTCTTTTCTTTTAGTGGGTGCATGACGCCAGATGAGGCTGTCGGCCGACGGGGCGCGACGCAGCTTACGTCGCCGGGTCGTCTTTACCGAGGCGGCCCAGCTCTCCCAAGCTTAACCCTTCACGCAGTAGGTAGACAAGTCCTAGTATAACCTGGGTGGCAAACTGCGCAGCATGTGTCACAAGTGCAAAACCGACCGCACGTGCGCCGGGGACGCTGAAAATCTGCTCTAGAGCGAGTTTACAGCCATATTCAAACTGGCCAACGAAGCCGGGAGCTCCGGGAACCGACACGACGAGGGCGACAATGGTGGCGGTGGTCACGCCGCCTCGCACAAACTCGACGTCGAGACCGACGGCGGGAATCCCCAGGGCGAACCCGAATGAGATCAACAGCCAAATGTAGAGCGACCACGCTGCCGCCTTTACGAATACGACGGGATTGGAAAGTACGGCCATGCCGTCGAGGAACTCATGTTCCAACCGCGTAAGAGGTTCGCCGATGCGGGTGGGAAGCTTGGCCCACAGGCCGTCGAGTATCGGCAGCACGCGCTCTCGCTGCCACTGAACAACCCAGATCCCGACGAGCGCTACCGCCATCAGCACTGCCGCGATCATCGTGAGATTGCGGACGACGTCAGGGACATCCGAAGTCATTAGCACCCACAAGCCCATCGCAACCAGCGCGAAGAGATCCAACACGCGCTCGACCACTGCCGTCGCCAGCGCGGTCGACATGGCAACGCCGGTGGCGCGGCTCGCGAGATAGGGACGCACGACCTCTCCTATGCGCAGCGGCAACACCATGTTGGCCATGAATCCGATCGCGCATGCACTGAAGATGGCGTGCAAGGACTGAGACTCGTTGGTCGCGGTGTCGAGTAGAAGCTTCCAGCGCTGAGCGCGTACGAACAGCGCATACACGCCGGCTACGGCCATCAGCACTAGATACTCGTAGCGTGCCCCTCGGAGTCCGTCTGCGATCTCGCTCCAGTTCTCGCCGCGCAGGGCAAGCCAGAGGAACACCGCCGACAAGGCCAGGCTGATCGCTAGCTGGAGCGAACGATTAGAAGTTCGGTTTGCCACCTATTGTTGCCGGGGCGCGCAGGCGCGCTCAGGTTCGGAAACGCGACGGTGGAGGATCGGGGATTTCGGTATCTGGATGGAGTTTTTTGGCGCGTTCGAGTAGCAAGCTTTCCTCCTCTGGAATATCCGGATCAGGAATACAGCAGTCCACCGGGCACACCGCAGCGCACTGCTCTTGGTCGAAGAAACCTACGCACTCCGTGCACTTCTCGGGCACGATGTAGTAGATATCTTCCGACAGCGCCTCCTTCATATCGCCGGCAGCCTCCCACTCTATCCCGCCTTCATAGATGGCGGTGTTAGGACACTCCGGCTCGCAGGCGCCGCAGTTGATACACTCTTCGGTGATCAATGTAGCCATGAAACTTGCTCCTTGAACGCGCAAGCCTGCCACACGCAAGAGTCCTAGTAAAGCCTGGCGGCCTTGACTTGTCGTCTAGTTTCCAAGCACCCTCACGTTGATTCGCGCGGCGCGAGACCAGCTGATTGTAGGCTGTTCCCGCAACGCGACCGAGGGATCTACGAGCACGTGAGCACGACGCTGGCAGCGAAAATCGGG
>Ga0315336_1003703_pt1 | contig 19777 bp, 18 predicted proteins | sample ASW5metaG_FD_204512 | JGI IMG/M metagenome (GOLD analysis project Ga0315336, IMG submission 204512) | Ammonia-oxidizing marine archaeal communities from Monterey Bay, California, United States - ASW #5 | ecosystem: Environmental > Aquatic > Marine > Intertidal zone | place: USA: California... | reverse complement strand
GGACCAAAGCAAGGCTATAGATACCTGCTGTTTTCATAACATACTCCTAGGCGTTTAAGGGATTTTCGTCGAATCTGACCATTCATCCAAATTAAGCATTGCATCGTATCACAAAAAAACCTTGTTCACAATTCGATTAGGCACGTATCAAAAAGGCATGATGGATGTCGGAAATCTGTAAAGGAAGCAATGAATGAAATCGTTATTCGTGGGAATCGAAATCGGCGGCACGAAACTTCAAGCGGGAATAGGGACTTCGGAGGGTAAAATTCTCCACATGATCACGGGCTCCGTTCCGCCTGAACCCACCGCAGAGACGATTCTGAGCTGGTTCGAGCCGGCGATGCATGAACTGAACGAATGGGCCGGCTCCAACGAAGCGGTCATCGACGGGATCGGAATAGGATTTGGTGGCCCCGTTAACTCGAAAACAGGTCGTACATTAAAATCTCATCAAGTGGATGGATGGGACGAATTCCCAATCCTCGATTGGTTCGAAACTCGATACTCCATGCCCGTCGTGGTGGAGAACGATGCGAACGCAGCAGGTTGGGGAGAATTCAAGTGTGGGGCAGGGAAGGGCACCAACACATTCTGCTATATGAATATCGGCAGCGGAATCGGTGGTGCCCTCATCATTAACGACACACTTCATAACGGCCAGGGGTCGGGGGCGTTCGAAGTGGGCCATACTCGAGTACCGGATCCACAAAGCCCAGGCACGTACAGCAAGTTGGAGGATCTGTGTTCCGGCTGGGCCATCGAAGAACATCTTCAACGAACTGTCTTAGCCCATAAAAAAGGGTACTTGTGGGATAAATGTGAAGGAAATGTGGACAACATCCGCTGTGAATGGCTCACGGATGCAATCCTCCAAAGTGACCCGACCGCATCAAAAGCCCTGGATTCATTAACAAAATTACTGGGATTCGCCGTCTCCAACGCCATCACGCTTATTCATCCTGAAATCGTAGCGATCGGTGGAGGGGTGAGCCTTCTGGGCGATGTTCTGTTGGAACCTTTACGGACCAAAATAGACGAAATGGTCTTTGAACCGTACAAAAACAGGTATAAAATCCAATTAGCCGAATTATCAGAAACAGTCGTTATCGTCGGATCCATACTTCTCGCGGCAGAAAATTCTACAAAACTTGACATTAATTGATAAAATCAATAATATATGGTATAAATTTACTGGATATTAACGATAAGGCGTATTTGAGTGATGTCAAGCATACTTATAATTGAAGACGACCCATCTGTACTGGATTTTTTCAAACTTACTCTGGAAGATGCAGGATACGATGTGCGATGTGCCACTGATGGCGATGATGGATTGCGGGTCTACCGCGAGAGTCCTTCCGATCTGGTAATTACCGATATGGTGATGCCAAATAAAGAGGGCGTCGAAACCATTTTCGAATTGAAGCACGAGTTTCCGGACGTAAAAATAATTGCCATATCCGGGGGCGGCTTATTGGAACCGAGTCGGTACCTTGCACTTGCAAAGGCTCAAGGCGTCGAGAAGATTCTACAAAAGCCAATCAAAATGAGTCTTCTGATCACATCAGTGGAAGAGGTTCTTCATTTAGTCAGTCATTAAGCATTTCTGTGAGTTCCTCAGACCCAACGTAAAATCGGCGAACCGATCTTCTGTTCCAATTCCCATCGCCCAATTAGGTATACTGTTTTTCACGAACAACGAATAATTCCTCGATTCAATAGTATTGAGTAGGGAGAACTATTGCGGAATTTCCAATCATGAAAAACAAAGAACAGATCCGAGATAACAATTTACGCATTCAATCTGTTTCTCTGGCTATCATAGCCATAATCGCAGTAGCCGTTTCTCTTCACTTGATGCGCGCCGTCGTAGTCCCTTTCGTATTGGCATCGTTTTTTACCATGTTGTTAATACCCCTGGTTGATTTCCTCGTATTGAAACTAAGGATATATCGACCGGCCGCCTTGTTTTTGACCCTTCTCGTTGGATTTCTGATTCTATTTGTTCTCGGTGTGCTCATCTCCGTATCCGTAAATCAATTAGCTAGAAACGCGTCCGAATACGAATCTCAATTGCAGGATTTGGTTACCCGTGCTTCCGAATCAGAATGGTTAAAAGAAATAAATATTAACGTCGCAGAAGATACGGATATCTACTCGCTGATGCCTGAAGGAGCGACACAAGGTTTTGTCGTGCGCCTCACGGGGAGCATTTTCGCGCTATTGTCCCAGGGAATGCTCGTTATGCTATTTGTTACCTTTCTCTTATTGGGACGTCAATCTCGCAGGAAAGAGAGCGAAGGCGTTCTTCTTGAAATAGAAACACGGGTAAAAAAATATATTGGCACCAAGGTCGTTTTGTCGGGATTGACCGGCGCTTTGATCTTCTTGGCGTTGTCTTTATTGGGGATTCAATACGCGATGGCCTTCGGCGCGATTGCCTTTATCCTGAATTTTATTCCAACGTTCGGCTCTATTGTCGCCACCTTTCTCCCGTTGCCCGTCATCCTGCTTCAACCGGAATTGTCTGCTACGAGCATGACCTTGGCAATTCTGTTACCCGGTATTATTCAATTTTTGGTGGGTACGGTCGTCGAACCTAAGATTATGGGCGACGCCTTTAATATTCACCCCGTCGTTGTCCTGATGTCATTGATATTTTGGGGCGTTCTGTGGGGCTTCAACGGTATGTTCCTCGCAATACCAATGACGGCCATCATGCAAATCATCTTCAACCGAATCGAGCTCACGCAGCCCATCGCCATGGTGATGGCTGGACGAATAAGTGAGCTGAATATAAAATAGAGGCGCCCCCGATTAGTCACGCGGCAAATAGTGGCTCGTGAGATCGGAATAGTGTTGAAGTTGAACCCCTTGCCAATCTTCACCCTCTCCCAATTCTTCGGCCATTAGCCGGCCTACCTCGGGTGCTATAACCAGAGATGCACGAGCGTTGATTAATAGGCAGCGCGTTCGCCGCGAAAGAACGTCTTCAATGGTCCTCGCCATCTCATGACGAATAGCCCACAAAATCTGAGCCGGGCAAATCGGCAGTTCCGAGTGCATAGGCGTTCCTAAAACGGGATCTTCGTCGATCATTTTCTTGAGACCGTCCGCGTCCGATCCATACAGGCGAAATTTGTCCTCGTGCGAACCTTTTCGATGGCCATGAATCTTGAGCGAAATCGTCTCGCATTTCCCGCCAACCAATTCACCAACTTTCATAGCCCGGTCCACCGTATCTTCAGCCATCTTGCGATACGTCGTCCACTTGCCACCCGCAATCGTAATCAATCCGGAAGGAGATACTTCAATCGTATGGTCCCTCGAAATTGCCGAAGTTTTCGTACCACGTCTGGTTTTTACCAAGGGACGGAGACCCGTGAATGTACTTAAAATATCGGAACGTTGTGGAGCCTTATTCAAATAAATTCCCAAGTGCTCCAGAATAAATTCGATTTCGTCAGATGTAGCATCAGGCTCCGGAATCGGGGAGTCAACCGGTGTGTCCGTCGTCCCTGCGATCAAAACATTGTGCCACGGAATAGCGAACAACACGCGCCCGTCTTTGGTCTTTGGAATAATGAATGCCGTATCACTCGTGTAAAACGATCGGTCAAGCACGACGTGGACGCCCTGGCTCGGCTGAATAATGCTCTCTGAATTTGAGTCAGCCATTTTACGGACCGAATCAGAAAAAGGCCCCGTCGCGTTGATCAACGTTCGCGTCTTTAAATTGAAACTTCGATTCGTTTCGGTATCGATCACGCCCACACCAGAAACGATGCCATTTTCAGAATGTACTTCTTTTACGTGGACGTAATTCAATAAGGTTGCGCCTTGTTCAACCGCCGTTTGAGCCAAATTGACTGAGAGGCGCGCATCGTCAAACTGCGCATCGTAGTACGTAATCCCACCTTTTAGATTGTCTGGAGATACATCGGGCGTGGCCTTTAAGGCCGCATCGCGACTCAAGATCGACGACGGGTGAATGTTATTTTTTCCTGCCAAAAAATCGTAGACCTTCAGGCCAACACCAAAGTAAAACTTTTCCCACAACGAATAAGTCGGCACTAAAAACGGTTGGGGAGATACTAAATGCGGAGCATTTTCGAGGAGAGCGCCGCGCTCCTTCAAAGCGTCTCGAACCAACGTAATGTTCCCTTGCTCAAGATAGCGGACTCCTCCATGGATCAGCTTCGTACTGCGTGTAGAAGTCCCTTTCCCGAAATCGTATCGTTCAAGAAGAAGTGTCTTTAATCCTCGGTTGGCCGCATCTACGGCGACTCCCAGACCAGATGCACCTCCCCCGATGATAATCACATCCCAAATAGTTGATTCCGACTGGAGAATTTCTAAGATATTTCCGCGATCCATAATGTTTCCCTGACTAAGACCCGTCGATCATGAACATTGGACAAGGGAAATGCAAACTAACGAAACAAGTTAAATGGGTAGGGCGGAAGTGATGTGACGTCGGTCGAGGATGCGCCTTTCTTGAATGCGCCGATCCGCCATACGTCGTTCTGAATCACCTTGCGGGACTGGATTCTTGCGACGGTCATTGTCACGGCGTTCGGAAGTTCTGCGTGTGCCTTTACGATTGTTATTAGTTCGTCGGAGAAAATATTCCAGGCCAATCGCATAAATGGATGCAAAAACGACTAACAAGCAAAACAAAAAAATAAAAAAAGTGACGGTCATCTAACAACAAATCCTCTCCGCTTAGTATACGGAAGGAACGTCGTCTGTTACACAAAATTCTTCCGTCGTTTGAGACCAATCGCGACCTTCGGCTTTTCTCTTTCTTCAAGTTTGGTATTCTTTACATCTTCGCACAACGTGAAATGATAAGGGTCTTCCGTGAACCGTCGGTCGTAGTGAAACAGCTCCAATTTCAAATTCAACATTCGACCGTCGGATGATTTATATTGTTGTTTCTTGAGCGGACCCGCAAATCGAATCGGATTTCCATCCCTGAGCTTCACCGCAATAACATCGTTTGATTTTTTATGTTGCCAATATTGATAAATAGTCGCCATTTACGGTCTCCAACTGTATTGAGGAATTTCTACACATTTCGAGCGATTTTTGCTATAATCTCTGACTTTGAAGCTGGGTGGCTGGCAGGACGTATAAGGGAGAGACATAATGGCGAAAACCATCTTGAGATATACCTTGAGCAAAACGGAAAATTCTTTGTGGGAACGTGACGACATGAAGGGGTGGTGTAAGGCCACTGAGGGGTGTGTCGAAGATGAGGCCCGTGAAAACGGTTGTAAGAAGTACGTCATATATGATTTAGCCGGCGAAGTCCTCGTCAAAGGTTCAGTAACCCCGTTACCCGACAATCGTCCAATGGAAGCCCGTCGAGAAACTGCTTTGTATTGATTCGCTGAACTATACACGCGTAATACCCTTCCAAAAATACATTCAGTGCAAAAATCACGCCAAGGGGTTGGCTATTCCTAACCCCCTGGCGTTTTTACGTTTAGACCTGTTTTGTACGCGACGACGATGATAGATGCTTGTTCAATAGTGTAAATAGAGGGGAAAATTGTACGAAAATGTTCGCCATGGTGCTTTCTTCGAAGAGTTCATTCGCATTCGTAAAAAATGGCATTATTACGGTATAATTTGCTCCGGGGAATTACTTTGTCTGACCAGCATCAAAATCTATTTTCGACCACACCGATCGTTACGAAATCGCAACCACCGGTGATTGTTGTCGGATTGCCTCGTAGCGGCTCATCCTTTCTTTCTCACGTTCTCAGCGCCCTTGACGGGTGGTACGTCTGGGACGATCTGTATTTTCTCCAAAAGGTTAAGGCCTTCGCGAACGACGAATTCCTCACTGCGGAACGCGTGAAAGGGCTCCTGAAGTACCTGGGGTGGACGATTCGGGCCAAATTGAATCACGATGACGACTTTACCCGACCCAATTTGACCATGGATGAAATTGAGCAGTTCGTCGATGCTATGGGAAAGACGTTCGAAAACGGTGGAATTAAATGGCCCCAATTGCTGGAAGAGTGGATGACACGTCTGGCTCAGCACCATGGATGCACTCACTGGGGATACAAAACGCCCCAGGATTTCCACCACATGGACGAAATAACCCAAGCCTATCCTGGAACCAAGTTCGTTTACATCGTCCGTGATCCGCGACGCATGATGGCTTCCTTCAAGTTCGTTAACCTGAAAGACGGTGACCCGGGTCAATACCATCCACTCGTATACGCAAAATATTGGAAGATGGCCTACTCGAAAGTAAATAAGTTTGCCAGTTCCAACCCGCATAACGTACTCACCGTGCGTTTCGAAGATTTGACCAAAGATCCAGACTGCGCGGCCGTCCTCATGGCCGATTTTCTCCATTCCGAACTGACTGGAAAAGTGCCGGAACAAGGGAAAAACACATCCTTCAAGAAGGGTGAAAGAAAATCAATTTCGGAGTTGGAAAAATGGTATTGTCAGTCTGTGAACAAGCCGATTCTCGATGAGCTGGGGTACGAAATTGAACCTGTCAGTTTAAAAATTGGCGACTTTTGGGATTTGACGAAAACGACCACACGATTTATTTCATATCAATTCACAAGGCTTGTTAAGAAAAAAGACGCTCGAGAGTCAGTCGGAAATTTTGTGCGTTCTTTAGTGGGCGGGAAATAATACACACATGAATTCCGAATCGAATCCCGACAATGAACCCCTCGATCTCTCAATCGTCGTCATTGGATTCAACGAAGCGAAACATCTGAAAGCCTGTCTGGAATCCTGCCAACGAATGAACACAGGCGACATGACTTCCGAAATCATTTATGTCGATGGCGGTTCCGTCGACGATAGCTTGTCTATCGCGGAATCATTCGACATCCGCGTAATCCCAGGAGGAGACGAACCCAGAAGAGCAGCGCAAAATCGAAATCTGGGGATGCAGAACGCCCGTGGCCGCTACGTGCAGTTCGTAGATGGCGATATGGTGATGGAATCCGATTGGCTAGTGTCTGCCAGGAAAATCCTTGATGAAAATCCCGGAGTGGCAACCGTATTCGGAAGGTTGGAAGAAGTAAACAAGAACGCCTTTTACCAGGCATTACAGATTGATTGGTACCACCCTGTAGGCGAAGCCCAGTATTGTGGTGGGGCCTCACTGTTTCGCCGCGAACCACTGGCTGCCATCGGCGGCTTTCCGGAAGACGTCGCGTACGGAGAAGAACCCTATCTTTGTTGGCGACTACGCAACGAAGCGGACCAAACCATCTATCATATACACGACGTCATGGCGCTCCACGATTTAGCCTACACCGGGTTCTTCGATTATTGGCGCAGAAATATCAGAGTGGGGGGAACCTACGCAGAAATAGCCCAGCGATGTGCCAACACGAAAGACCCGTTTTGGACAAAAGAAACGCGCCAACAATCAGTCTGGGGATTGACCCTCGTCGCCCTCCTGGTCGTTTTCCTGTTATCACCGATACCATTTAAATTAGGAATAGTCGGCTTCATCGGCCTTGTCATCGGTCGGAAAATTGCGCAACGGGTCGTCGCCGGGAATTCATTTTCAGTGGCAATCGTCTATGGCATCCATACCTACTTGGCCAAAATAGGGATCGCTTGGGGCGTGTTTAGGTGGCGGCTCTCACACAAGAAATAGACTAGTCATCCAATTCGTTGTCCCGTGGTGTCCGTTGCCAACCTTCTTCCTGCTTACCAAAGGCTACCCGTACCAACAATGGTATCTTCCACAACATGAACATCGGGATAGCGGCGATATAGCCATACACTTTGAGCGGGGCCCGCAATTGAATCAAGCTCGTAAGTATTGCGATACCAATCACCGCGACGCAGGCAAACATGACAGCGCCCCAGGTCAACGAAACCGCTAAACTTCCCGCCAAACACAATCCTGCGACGGCGATTAAAGCCGTCAATGGCGGCACCAGTAAATCCATTGTAGCGTCCATGTATTTTACCGGCGTACTCGAAAAAGATTTCTTCAAGAACAGCGGAAAATATTTCTTGAAAAGCGATTGTTTTCCGCCTTCCCAGCGAGATTGCTGCGTCTCGATTTGTACCTTGTGTTCAGGAATTGGACTGGTCACTTGGGCATGGGGAGTGTAGTGCACCCGGTGTCCGTCTGCCAACAACTGCTTTCCAAATTCACTGTCTTCCGCGATTGTGTGTGCCGGCCAGCCATATTTCAATATGAGGTGCGAACGGAATGCCATGCCGCTACCCTTGAGTTCTGCCGTACCGCCCAGCCAGCAGCGTCCTGAAGGCCTTAAATGATTGATAACGGCGAAACTCATGAAACCAAGAGCGCAGCGCCAATTCGTAGTCGGATTAGAAACGATATTCAACGTCTGGACGATATCAACATTCGGGGCCCCGAAACACGTAGCAAGTTCCGTAGCGAAGTTGGACGTAATCTCCATGTCGGCATCTACGAATGCGATAGCGTCAAAGATACGTAATTCATCTTGGTGGTTCCCCAAGCACCAGTCCAAAGCCTGGCCCTTTCCGCGATTCTCCAAATCGTGACGCTGAAATACCGTGGCGCCCGCCGTCCGCGCCATGTCTGCCGTGTCGTCATCGCAATTGTCCGCAATCACAAATGTTTCAACCGCATCTGAATCACCTTCCAGATCTCGAATACTCTGGACGATAGTCTCGATTTGTGATCCTTCATTGTGAGCCGGGACCAAAATTGCCAACGAAAATGTATCGGAAATATTCCCTCGTGGCGACTTGTAAATGAGTGCCCCGAAAGTAATCACAAGAAAATAGCCGGCCACCAAAAACACGTAGATCGACGGGAGGATGAGCAGCAGACCGATGATTATTTTGAGTTCGTCCGGAATCGGATTATCCTTTTTGGATTGACTCGCGAATGAGTACGTCCAATTTTTTGACTTCAGTACTGGTCGAATGCCGTTCGCGCACCCTCGTCTGACAGCGTTCACCCATTGCATTCAGGTTCTTGATCGATTCACTTAACGCAGATTTCATCGCCTCGGCCAAATCGTCGCTATCGCCAGCGATGACAAGCCACCCATGGTCAGCGTGATGGACCAATTCCGGGATTCCATTAATCGTTGTTGAAATGATTGGTCTCTTTAGAGCCATCGCTTCCATAATAACTACGGGTAATCCTTCGGCGAAACTACTCAAAACCAACGAACGTGCCCCTTTGAGGTGTCCTCTGACTTCGTCTTCGTTTTGCCAGCCCGCAATCGTAACGTTATCCTGCAGGTTGTTCTTGGCGATGTGTTCTTCGATAACGCCGCGCATTTCTCCGTCTCCCACCAATACGAGATGACCGTCCGCACCATCTGCGATAGCCTTCGAAAATGCTTCGATGAGGACCAACTGCCCTTTTTGTTCCGAAAGACGGCCCACGCAAACCAGTGTATTGGAGGTCGTCGGAATAGGTTCGGCCTCCTCGAACCATGCATCACCTACGCTACAATGTACGATACGAATCTTCTCCCATTCAGAATAGGGAACCCAGCGCCGTAGTTGAGACGAACAAAAATGGGTGATCGCTACAGTGAAATTCGAATAATGAATCTTGTCTGCCAGACTGTAGCCGATAGGACCATCTAATTCGTCCGGGCCGTGGACCGTAAAACTGAACGGTGGTCCGCCTAAAATACGGATCAGTATCGCAACAGTCGTCGGATTTGTGCCGAAATGAACGTGTAAGTGTTCGACACGCTTTTTCTTGAGAAAAGGCAATATCGCCCCTGCTTCCAGCCAATACGCAAGATGCTTCAGGAACCCACGGTCGCTCCTGCGCGACATGACGTACGTTTCCCGAAGCGATGCCAATGCTTTCGCGGGACGGGTCAAAAATGTAAGGAGGGCAATGAAAACGAGCTTCAACGGAGACTCATTCAACAGATGCCAAGTTAGCTTTTCTTCTTCGATGTCGGCAGGATCAACAACATCCCCGCTTGGTCGTATCGAAATACGATGAACCTCGTACCCGATTTCCTCCAGACCTCTGATTTCACGGCGAATAAAGGTGTGGCTTACACTGGGATACGAAGTCGTAAGATAAGCGATTTGAATGGGGGTAGTAGAAGAATCCGTCACGGTCAATTAACTTTCATGAAATTGATAGACCACGGCTGAAAAAGGTTTCGCCCAAATCGGCGTGCCCGGATCATATTCAATGTTTGAGTCTTTAATTTTAATCTTTTCCGAAGTCTCATTGTTATCTGAAGGCTGTACGCCCGTTAGTATATGGGTGATTACTTCGCGGTCGACGGAAAATGGTAGTTTCAAGTCGACCGGTATCTCCTCTGTCAATGAACGATTGATGACCAAAACGTTCAGCTGTCTTTTTTTCGTGGTTGGCGAAATCGAGCGAAATCCATACACGTGTATTGCCGGAACCTTTTTCATCGCCGGAACGCTTCCGTTTTCAACATGCTCCCATGTGAGGTTGTTATCAATATCTATTTTGACCATATCGCCCTGGATCAGATGATTGTTCGCGAGTTTGAGCCCTTCCCAAATCGGTCGCGCTCGGAAGTCACCATCGGCTTCTCGAATCAGATTCCCCCAGAGGCCCAGTCGAATGCCATCCTTATTTTTTTCCCCGCGCTTCAATAGAGTGAAGTACGCGACGGGGGAGGCATTCATTTCCTGAGTCAATGCCATAGCCATATCCAGAACGGCGATACCGGCCCCGACACTGGTACAAATCTCAGACGCAACGGAAGCTGGTGCTTTTCCTTTCGTTAAATGAGTATTCAGTTCGTACACTGCGATGGAGGTCCCTTTTTTCGTTTTCTTCAACTGGTTGAGTAATCCTTGACCAGAACGTACAGCGTATCCTTCCACATCGCTGAAAAGCGAACCGTATTTGTCTTCCTGAGTCTCAAACTGATCGAGTCGATTCGCCAGATAGGGAGCAATGGAAATGAAATCATGGTTCTTTACCGTCTTATCCAATTTTGCGTTCCATTCGCGAGCGTTGGCCGCCCAGCCGCCCACCACGATTTTGATTCGGTCTTCATCGAAATGAGGATGGCTTCTGATCTTCTCAATGATTGTGTTACAGAACTCCCCGTAATTGTCCCCGTTCCAAATGTGGAAAGGGCGGAAAATCGTATTCCACCATTCGTTTCCGATTTCGAGATAAATGGTGTCGAACGATTCCATCCAAGGGGCCGTATAGCCATGGGAAGCACGTTTTCGAGAATAATCATCGTACTCCGCCGGTGCCGAGAGATAGGAGATCAATTGATACCAATCATTGGGATCGTTCGCACCGCCAACCACCACCCACGGCGCGGCGCCGATTTGTTTGGTCAAAGAAAAGCAATTGTCCAAAACCGCATGGGTTGGATGCATACCATAACGCTTTCCGTTTGATATGTACTTCCAGGAACTACTCATGGATGAACGGGCCGTTATACTGTCTACCGTGGCGCCACTGGAAGCCAATTGATAAAAACGAATCACGCCTGGTCTTGCTTCTTCTAGGATAGGAAGTAATTTTGCGTTAAAGCCCGTTTCGGAGTGACGACCTCCATCTTCCAATTCGACCCAATCAATCTGAGCGGTACGGTTCACGACTTCGTCGTCACCCATTCCAACAGTAAACTTAAAGGCGGAAAAACGTTCTGTAATATCTTTGTTCGCCATCGACTTTCCGCGAAAAGTATACACCTTCCAGTCCGAAGTAAGTTCGTTGCTTGCGTCCGGTCTAAGTTGAATAGAATCTCCAACTTGACCATGGGGTATCCCGAGATTCGTGATACTTACCCCCAGTCGAGCATGTTCGGAATCAGACCGAGCCCGCACGCGCGCCACGTATTCCGTACTCGGAGTCGCATAAAAATAATGTTTGAGGCCGCCCGACCGATTTGACCCGGTTCGTCCGAATCTGATTTCCATTATCTGATCGTCGGGTCTCGCCGGGTTTTCCAGCCATTTTAGTTCGGCGGTGGATGTAGACAACGATCGAAATCCGCCGATGCCCACCTCGTTTTCTTTCAAAGGGGATACCGGGAGCGCCATGGCCGCTTGGAGACCTTTGAGCCAAATGAGATCGTCCATTTCTATGGGCACTCCCGTATGCTCAAGAGTAAATTCCGCACTGCCGGATTTGTGTCTGATAATTTTTCCCGTTTCACCTGCTCGGGGTCCGGAACCGATGTAATACGTGCCGCCTTCGAACGAAACATAGGGCGCTCTAAGCGGTTTGTCCGGTCTTGCGTAACGATCAGAAATGATGTTCGGATGGGGTGTTTGATTCCGAATTAACGTGACTTGCTGACCCTTCGGAAAATCTCCGTGGGGAAGCAACACGCTCGAGATTTGTTTGTCACCGAAATAGGTGCTGGCACCGATGTTGACACCCAACCGGCTCGGCGATTTCTTCACCACGGTGTCATTGATAGTTACCGAAACGGGTTCGTCAGGGTCATAAGAACTACATCGAGCCAGACCAATGAACAGAAAAAGGCATACCAAAAATTTTAACGATTTTTGATGTTCGAACATCTGCCCCAAAGCCCCCATGATTTTCCGAGTCGTACGAATCTAGCTCGTAGTCAACACCTTACAACTATACCTTAATTGAGAAAATAATGCCAAAAGCAATGAATTTATTGTATGATCACGTAAAGTTTTACCACGGAATCAATATCAGATGAATTCATTCAACGCCATTCTAAAAACGATCGAAATGGCCCACCTCTCCGTAACCCCGATGGAATCGAACATTGCAGTCGCAGTGGCTGACGCTCCTTCTAAATGCATCCTGAAAAATACCGACGGTTCTCCCTATGGTGTTCTGTTTATCTCATCGTCCGCAAATCCCGAAATGTTGAAACGTTCGGCAGATTCCTCCGAAACGATTCGAAGCAGAGTGGGGGAATCCCTCGGCTCGCCCATACTCAAACCGTTGTACACAGGAGATTTTGAAGGACTCTCTTATGTGGTATGGCCGTGGCAGAATCCGATTACCGAAAATCGACTCATGAGAAAATTCAAGAAGACGACCATCGTTCCATCGATTGTGTCCTGGCTGATGGAAGTCACCGAGAAAACCAAAGGTGCTGTCCGACCACAAGATCACAATGATCTATATGCGCAACCGTTGGGGTTTATGGCCGGGCTTTTGCCAGAACTGAACGTGCATGACAATCTGCCGTACCTGTGTACCGAATTTTCTCAGAATACCGATTGGGAACCGTCCACCGTTTCGATGCACGGCGACTTTTGGTTGGATAACATCTTGTTATCATCTGGCGGCGCCCATGACAGCAGCTACGGGTTTACCGTAATCGATTGGGCCGGCTCGATGCTCGAGGGACATCCCGTTTACGATCTACTTCGCTTCTCGGAATCGGTAGGCTCCAAGCCGATTCGCGTCCGACAGTGGTGCGAAGGATACAAAAAGATTATCGGATGTTCTGGGAGGGAACTGTACGCGTATTTGTTCGCTTCGCTCGGATATTTGGGAACTCACTTAGAGGATTTTCCGGAAGAACGTTACCATCAATTGGTTTACAGGATGATAGACGAAATAAATAAAGCGGGATTTGAAACCTAATCGTAAAAATCACTTCGGCTCATCAGCGTTCGGATTGGAACAAAGGATTCTTTCCAACCTCGCTCCGCAGATTTGAGAAGGATTTCATTGTCCGGTTTCTCGCCACGAAGTTTTTGGAGTCGAGTAGACCTGAAAAATGCCCAGCGATCAGACCAATACGTAAGGCGAGAAGCCAACCCCCCGTAGTGTTTTCTGAAACAATAATATTTACTTCGAAACAAATGCCGCGTAGCGAATAGATTCAGATTACCGGTTTCCACACTTGCACCACCATGATGGATTACTTCCGCATCGGGACAAAATGCGATGCTTCTCCCCGTACGAATTGCCGGAATCGAAATGTCCGCTTCTTCTTCGTATAAAAACAGATTCTCGTCGAAATACTGCACCGACTCCATATAAGACCGACGAGCCAGAAAACAGGCCCCTGAAACCATTTGGACAGGCGCGTTGAAGTGATGTTCTTCCTCCGACAACCAATTCTGTAATGATTGCAACCGATTTGGAAATCGGCGCGCCCAACCCGAATACATCCAGTAGTTACGCAACGAGGTGGGGAGGCGTCTGCATGAAGGTTGAAAACTGCCATCCGGATTCAACAATTTAGGCCCGACGATAGCACAATCTCGTTCTTCTTCCATGAATTCTACCAACGTCTTTAGGCTACCCTCGGTCAAAAGCGCGTCAGAATTCAAGAATAAAATATACGGTGACGTGCCCTTTTCGATCCCGCGATTGTTCGCTGCTCCAAACCCCACGTTTTCTTCCATAACGGTGCAATCCGACCAAACGTAATCATGAAAGACGCGCTTGACCGAATCATCCGTTGAAGCATTATCCACGACAAACGTGTGTGTTGTGATGGAATCGCATTGCGTGGCCTGGATCGAATCCAATGCTTCACAAAGGAGGTCGGCCGTGTTGAAATTTACGAGAACAATATCTACTTGCATGGTGTAGTTTAACTGGTCCGTCGGCGCGAACGGTAACTTTCGATCAAGATACTTCCGCCAGGCAAGAAACGCGCAATGCGTTCTTTATCCGCTTGGCTCAATCCGGGTACAAAAAAAGCCGCCAAGCCACAGAAGCCTGAATATACTATTCCCGTAACAAGCATGTAAGAGAACGCAACCCACCGCGATTCGGGGAGAGGGAGGTGAGCCCAATCCAGAATTGACCGGAGTCCATATGCCGAAAGCGCAATGGCAATCAATAAGGGCAACGTTTGGAAAAATGGCGTGAAGAATTTCACCTTGAAGAACCGATTGGCCATCATCAGAAAAACAAGAGACGCGCCACCGCGAGCGATGGGCCAAGTGACCGCAATATAGCGATTATCATCCGTCTTGATTGCAAAATAAAACAAGCTCAAAAAAATGACGATGACCAGTAATTGATAAGCCATTTCCCTGAACGGCATTCCCGCACCGCGGAGCATGGAAGAACCGGGTCCGGTTAATGCGTGAACATAAAATGCCGCGCACAATGCAGCGAAAATGAACACCACAAATGGGGTGCTCTCCTCTTCAAACTGAAATTGAATCGCCCAGTCAGCGTTCACAATTAAAAAAGCGAAAATCCACATACATCCCACGGCCGTCAAACGCATTGCGGTCAAGTAAATCCCACTCAACTCTTTCCATTCACCGCGGGCAATGAGATCCGCGCTCGCCGGCGCAAGAGCCCCGAAACCTTGCTGAGCCGCACCCTGGGCCCGTTTTGCAAGTCGTTTGGCGGGTCCGTAGACTCCCAGAAATGCCAAACCTCCGTAGCGTGCAAAGACCATCGTATCGAACGTCGTTACCACTAAAGCCACGACGCCCAGCAATTGCATCTTGCCGCCGAAACTGACGATTTCACGCAGGCGAGACCGCCGAGCGTGGAACGGATTAATCTTGATGTTAGGAAGGTTCTTAAACACGAAATGACGGGCCAACAACGTGGTCAGAATAACGCCGATCACGTACAGCACAATCACCATCCGCACGCCGTAGCCAATATTCAATAACAGCGTCATCGTGAGAATCTCAACCGTCAATACGCTGACTCGTATCCAGTTCTTGATGTCAATTCGATGTACGCCGGTGAGCGTACCGTTGTATACGCTAAATCCAATATTTAATGCCGTAGTAAACCCTATTCCCCAAAGTACAAATCGGGCATCCGGTGATTCGGACAAACTGAAAAATGAAACTATAAAATCGGAAAAAAAGAAAAGAACTGCAAGGACAAGTATACCGAGCGATAAACTGAACACCATGCCGGTACTAAGAAGTTCTGATAAACGTGAATATTCCTTTTTGGCGTTGCATTCTGCAGTATATTTGATGAAGGCGTTCGCGATACCAAAATTCGACACGACAAAGTAGCCCATAAAGTCGAACGCCAAGAACCATAGGCCCATCTCCACGTCATTAAAAAATTCAATGAGCATGATCGAGCGGGTCACATTCATGACCAAACCCCACCCCCATGCAAGCGTGGATACTCGGGTGTTCCTCATCAGGCTTTTAGTGGCGTTGTTGCTCACGAAGAAATTTCCCCTGAATTCTTCAAATCCGAAAGGATCCGGCATTCAATTCGTTCCGCTGCATTGTCCCACGTCCATTCATTTTGAACAAATTCGTGAGCCGCTTTACCCATAGCCTCGAGCTTACTTGGATCCGATAATAATTCCAGCATGACGCTCGAAAGTGTTTCAGGCGTCTCGTCCGTAATATGTCGTCCTGTGATTCCGTCTTGCACCGTTTCAGTGAAAGCGAATTTGGCCGGAACGATGCAAGGAACATAGCTATGCTGCGCTTCAATGATGACGATTCCAAAAGGTTCCAGTTCGCTCATAATGCAGAAAACGGACGCCTGACTATAGTACTCCATGATGCGGTTTAATCCATCGTCTTTATCCTTGTAGATGCGGCCGACGACATTCACACCCGGCTCCTGAATGTCCGGATTCGGGCCAATGATCGTCAACGTGGCATCCGGCATGGATTGACGCACAATCTTGAACGCATCCAAAATCAAATAGCCACCTTTACGCTCAAAGTCGGCCCCAATGAACAATATGTTCTTATTGTCATAAGAGCCGTGGGGGAGGGCAGCGGCATTGTGGTTAAAACCCGCGCCGGGAACCGTGATTTTTTCCAATTCAATTCCATAATCTTCATGAACGGAGCTAGCCGCGTACTGCGTCCTCGGAAAAATAGCAGTGCAATCGTCAAATACCCGTTGTTGATAGTCAACTACCGCCTGGTTCTGTGCTGGCGTACGTTGACCGAACGACCAACCGCCGGCCTTCGCGACCTGCGCCGCAGTCGCGTCGAAATAGCAATAGGTAGGTAGTCCCAATTTGGGATGGAAGGTCGTGCCGTACATCAAACACGCATTGTAATCAGGAGTGTCCTTGGCGATCGCCTCCGCACGGCGCGTGTTACGCCCCAATCCAAAAGACGAATAACGGTACGAACGTTCCAGACTGAATCGGTCCAATTTCCGTAGTACGCGCATCGGGAAGTTCCCCCGGCTGAATGGATCCGTCATCCCAAGGACATTCGCTTTTCGGGTCACACAACCACGTCGTTCCAACGCTTGAATCAGACTTCGGGCAGACCCAGAAAATGTACGCTCAGCTTCAGGGTTTCCTGCGCAAAGTACCAGGAGCTTTAAAGGGTGGGGGGCTGTCATTTCGGGCTAACTTGAGGTGTCAATCGCACGGTCCAAACGTTCGCGATTCGACTGAGCCGCCAGTTTGTTTAGAGTCGGATCCAATTCTTCACTGGATTGATGATTGATCAGCCACATGTATACCCCCACCGTTCCCCCAGCCAATAAGACTAACCAGTTGCTAAGTGCTTTGTCGATAGCACTAATCAAAATCCCAAGTGCAATCATCAAAGCGATTCCCTTGGCTCGTTTAGCGAGAACCGAATTCGGAACGATTTTGGGGATGCTGATAGCCGTGAAAAGGGCATACACCCACCACGCATAAAAGCACAACGATCCGAGGATTCCGCGTACCAACAGCGAGTTCAAAGCCTGAGCGTCAATCGCCACTCCATCCATACGACCACGACCAAATCCACCATAGCCGAGCAGCGATTGTTCCCATATAGCCGGAATGTGGAGCTCCCACGCGCGGAGTCGATATCCAAACGATGCCGCGCGGTCGGCGTTCATGGTTGAAATATCCGAGACCATGAAAAACAACGGCCTCATTTCCGCCAGAACCATCCCCACCCAAACCACGGCGAAAAGAGGTAGGGCGTAGAGAGCCCAAATATTTTTGTTCAACGCCAAATACCCCACGCACAACATGCCGAAGAGCATATATGGACTCATCGATTGTGACAAAATTAAACCGGCCAAAGGGAATGTAAATACGTATTTTCCTTTAATACCCAACAAGTCGACAAAATCCCTTCGGAAGGGAAAGAGAGCCAAAAACGAGGTAAAGGCAAAAAAACGTCCAAGGTTCAATGCGTGATCAAAAAAGAGAATCGGGCGCCAAAATCCATTCCGATAGTGTTGGATAAACACGTGTTGAAAATAACCGTACACATTGCGATGGATCTGAGGACTCATCCGGAATTCCCAAAGGGCCAGCGGGGCGTAGATTACTGCCGCGAAAATAAGCGTCATCATAAAAACGCGAATATCCCGTGGAGTCCCTATATGTAGACGGGCCAAGAACACCGGTAAAGCAAACTGAAGGCCAAATTGGAATGCTCTCGAAGCGGAAGTGAAGTATCCATCTTCGTTCACCAGCCCCGTCGCGAATACGAACTGCATACTGCCGACCAAAAAAAGATCCGGCCAGGCGATTTTTAAGTTGTCGAGGATGCGTGGATGAAAAATTATCGTCCCGATCGAAACTCCGATCGTGGCCACTTCAAATTTGGTGAGGACCGGCATCCCGGGAAGGTCAATCCCGGCAGCAGCCGGTAAAAATAACAGCGCACCAATGTACGAGAGGGAGAAACCACGAGCGTGATTACGATCGGCCATGAAGGCGATCGAAACGAAGATCCAGATCAACAATGCTGCTTGTACGGGAATCATCTAGTAGGTACCTCGGAAACAAAGGAGAAGAATCGTACTAACGGGTGAACCAAAGCAATGTCCTTCTCATACGCGTACGAATTTCCTGAAAAAACAAATGGAAAAAAATCAGGTCGTCGATAAGGTATCGTCGCCAGAGACGGCGCGGCTCCATTGATAATCTCCAGAACCATTCAAATCCCGAATTTTGTACCCACACCGGTGCCCGTTTGGTGCGACCGGAAACAAAATCGAAACTTCCGCCGATACCAATACTGGCCGGAATCCCCGTCGTCTCCATATAATGGCTCATAAACAGCTCCTGTTTGGGAGCGCCCAGAGCCACATAACAAATATCCGGTTTCGCTTTCTTCAAGTGATCGATTACCGACTGCAATTGCTTAGGATCCTTGTCGAATCCCATCGGGGGGCAGTTCACGCCCGCAACTTGTAAGCCGGGGTACGTCTTCTTCAATACTTCCGCCGATTGTGCCGCCGTGCCTTCGTGGCCGCCCAAAAGAAAAATTGAATGCCCGTTTTTTGCAGCGAATTCCGACATCGCCCACACCATATCCGAACCGCTCAATTTCTGTTTAAGCGGCATACCGAATATCTTGGACGACCACATGATAGGTTGACCGTCCGGAATGGCGAGACACGAGCGTTTGTACGCTTCCGCGAACCGTGGGTTTTTTGCAAACATACATACGTGGTCAACATTCGGAGTCACGAGAAACCCGGGAATTCGATGGCGGATTCGTTCGTCAAGGAATTCACACATCTCATCGAACGTGACGTTGGCCACATCCATGTCGTACATTCGGATAGAGTCGGGAACGATCATGATACGACGTCGCTCCCAACGGGGAAGACTAGATTGTGTAACGGCCCGGATCGTGCACCGGTATCAAAACCCGAGCGGATCGGATTTCGAAATAAGAATGTTGTTCGCATCCCACAATCCCCCCGGTTGTCGATTAGATACACATATCTTGAAGTCAATCACTTACAAAACACGATTAAGTGTACTACAATTCCTCATCCGGATGGCGTTCCTTGCTAGAAAGCACCGGCGTACGGCTGGGAGAGAGCGTCTTCGATTTTCCGTTCTTCTCTTTCACACTCACCGTATCGTGTTTGTAGTACATGTTCATATTTTCGCGT
>Ga0315336_1003702_pt1 | contig 19779 bp, 17 predicted proteins | sample ASW5metaG_FD_204512 | JGI IMG/M metagenome (GOLD analysis project Ga0315336, IMG submission 204512) | Ammonia-oxidizing marine archaeal communities from Monterey Bay, California, United States - ASW #5 | ecosystem: Environmental > Aquatic > Marine > Intertidal zone | place: USA: California... | reverse complement strand
AAGCACACGCACAAGATTCAGTTGAAGGAAGTACTGAAGTGGCTGGTGTAGATGTAAGTGGTGAAGTTCACGCTGGAGCAACAGCAGAAGCTAGTATAGAAGTTGAAGACCACGCACAAGCAACATTTGATGGTTCAGATGTAAAGGTAGGTGCTGGAGTATCCGCTGAAGCAAAAGCATCAGTTGGTGTTGAAGCAGGAGCAAGTACAGAAGTAGGTGGAGTTGAAGTAGGTGTCGAAGGTTCAGCAGATGCATATGTAGAAGCTCACGCTGGAGCATCAGTAGATGCACAAGTCGGAGAACACGGAGCAGCCGTTGAATATGATGCAGGAATTGGAACAAGTGTTGGTGTTGAAGCTGAAGGAAGTCAAACAGTAGGTGGAGTAACTCAAACTGCAGGTGTTGGAGTTGATGTTGGAAAACAAGTTGGAATTGGTGGTGAAGGACACGCAACTATGGAAGATGGTGTTATTGATGTAGGTGTTAGTGGTGATATAGCGGCATTAGTTGGAGTAGAAGTTGATTTGGATACACAAATAGATACAAACGAAGTTAGTGATGAAGCACAGGCCGCAGCAGAAGCCGCACATAAAGCAGCTGAGGTAGCCGAAGAAGAAGCGAAACGACAAGCACAGGCAGCACAAGATGAGGCAAACAGAATAAAGGCAGAAGCCGATGAAGCCGCTAAAGCAGCACAAGAACAGGCTGAAAGAGTTGCTCGAGACGCAAAAGAAGCAGCTGAATTACAGGCAAGAATGGCAGCAGAAACCGCGGCAAGAGTGAAAGCTGAAGCCGAAGAAGCCGCAAGAAAAGCCCAAGAAGCGAAAGACGCCGCAAAGAGGGCAGCAGAAAAAGCAGCCGCTGACGCGAAGGCAGCACGAGACGCCGCAGTAAGAAGAGCGGCCGATGCAAAACGAAAAGCCGATGAAGCGGCAGCCGCAGCAAAGAAAAGGGCAGATGACGCGGCAAAGAAAACTAAGAAGGCCGCCAAGAAAGCAAATCCTGCTAATTGGGGTAAGAAAAAGAAGAAGAAGAAACATTAGGGGAAAAGTATGTTAAACGCATGTGAAAATCCAAATTGTGAGTGTGAAAATTGCACTTGTGAAAATTGTGATTGTTAATTAATTAAATTTTAGGGAGAAAAAAAATGTTTAAGAAAATTTTATTGGTTGCATCCTTGCTCTTTGCATTCAGTTGTGAAGATAATGTAGTTGAAGAGGAATCGACAATGAAATTATGGCTGAATGGTGAGGAAATAGATGTCACTGCAAATTATGAGAAAATTACTACATTTGCAGAAGAAGTAGAGTATGTTGGATATGATAGTACTAAAACATTTATTAAAAAAATATTCGTTATTCACTTTCAAAAAGAAGGTGGTAGAGTCGAATTGAGTAAAGAACACTATGCTGTAGTATTTACAGACTGGGAAGGTGATTTAGAAAATGGTCAACCTATTGATGGTGGTTCATATCAATGGCCAAGTGTATGTCCAGTATGTCCAAGAGCTTGTATGCATGGAGCAGAAAGTAAATGGGTAAGAATGGAAATTCCAGGAGACCAAGATGTATCAGTTTCAGGAACAGCACATATAGAAGAAATACAAGGAAGTGATGGAAATTGGAGAATAAGTGGTGATGGTGAAGGAACATTTTTTAATCCATTTGCAGATGCAAATGTTAATGGTAAAATAGAATTTACTAATTTAAAAATAGAATCAGATTCAGAAGAATCACCATATCATAATTACGGCGGGAGATAAGAATGTATGGAATGATAAATAAGGCAATTAGAACCTTAGTTATACGAGAAGCAGGAGAAGAAGTTTGGGAACAAGTCCTTGAAACTTCTGGAATAGACGAAGATGTTTATGAAGATTTAGAGGGATATGATGATGGTATAACATTCTCATTAGTAGGAGCCGTTTCAGAAACATTAGAAGTTCCACCTGGAGATGTATTAGAAATGTTCGGTGTCTATTGGGCAACAGATGTTGCACCAAAAGGATACGGAGAATATTTCAACGCGTTTGGGAATGACTTTAAGAGTTTCGTAGCAGGTTTAGATGAAATGCACGTAAGGATTACAAGTATGTTACCAAGTTTAGTTCCACCCGCTTTTAGTATAGAAGAATTGGGAGAAGATCATTTTAAGATACACTATGTATCACAGAGAGATGGTTTGGCTCCATTAGCAGTTGGTATGTTAAAAGGAATAGCACAACACTTTGGTGGTGAGGCAGACATAACACAAATAGAATATAAAGGTACTGATGACCACGATGTGTTCGAGGTACGATTTAAAGAGAATGAATAATGGCAATGAATGGGACAAAATTAGGCGAATTATTATTACACGGTGACGTTTTAACTAAAAGACAATTAAATGAATCTCTTGCCATGCAAGAAGCGGGAGATAAAAGAAAATTAGGAGAAATTTTAATTGAACTGGGTTATATAACTGTAGCAGATATCACAGATGTTATGATGGAACAAGCCAGTAAGGCAAAGGCAGAAACTGAAAAATCAAAAAGAGATTTAGTTTTATCACAACAAATTCTTAAACAGAAAACAAAATCCAAACCAAAACCATCTGCACCGACACCAGTTGTATCAACACCACAACCTATAGATTTAAGTGAAGATGCGGTAATGAAAACAAAATTCGCATTGGATGTTAAAACTATGATTACTGCCGCAGTTGGTATAGCATCATTAGTTGGTATGTGGTATGCTCTACAAGGACAAATTGAAGAAGCAAAACAACTTCCAAGTTTGGAAAGTTTATATTCAGAGGAATATCCATCAAGACCAGAAGGGTATAACTGGCCAAGGTCTTACGAACAATATAAGGATCAAGTTGGAACATTGCAAGACGATATGGATGAAGTGTTTGAAAAGTTAGAAGAATATGAAGAAAAAATAGAAGAACTTGAAAAATTAGTTTCTGATTTACGAGTTGAAGTGGCCAAAAAGAGGGATAAATAGTTATGAGTTATAATAAATTTAGTAGTAGACAAGGATCAATAATGAGAATAACAGTTAAATTATTATGTATGTTAGGATTGACATTTGTACTTTGTGGGACTATGGTTAATGCACAAGATAAACCTAAATCACCTATAGAATCATTAAGTGATGATAACTTCAAAAAGAAAATAGCAAAAGGATTTGTTCTTGTTCATTTTACAGCAAAATATCAAATGAAAAAACTTGATAAGAAATTATTTGATGGAGTAAAAGGATTTGAAGGATGTGTTATTTATGAAGTTGACCATTCGAAAGTTAAGAAAGTGGTTAAGAAACTTAGGTTAAGAAATTATCCTTCAATAGCATTATTCCATAACGGAAAGAAGAAAGAAGTATGGAAAGCCGATATGGATGGTATTGTTGATATAACTAATAAACATATTAAAAAGTCGATATCGGATGCGATGTCAGGAGATGTATTCTAATGCCAAACAGAAAAGCAAAAGATAATAAACGTAGAAAAAGAATGTTAACTAAAAAGTTTGCTACTGAAGGTAGAACTGCTAAACAACATAAAAAATGGTTAACAAAACAAAAGGAAAAGGGAACTCAATTACCTATTTATGGAGTGAGAAGATAAAATGCCAAAGGGTGACTGTTATATGGCTAATGGTAGAATTGTAATGGGTAAAATGTCTGCTCCCGATGAAAAGAAATGGAAACTTTGTCATGGTGTAGGAATTTTACAATCAGATGGAGAACCATTTGGACATGCTTGGGTGGAACATGGTAGTACGTGTATTGACCAAAGTAATGATAAAGATATAAAGTTACCAAAAAAAGTATATTATGCTATAGGTAACTTTCCAGTTAAAGGATATAAGATTTATAAATATACACCAGAACAAACAGGGTTAGCAATGGTAAGAAATAAACATTGGGGCCCTTGGGATTTAAAACCACCGAGGTAATATATGGTCATAAACGAGGGTAGTAATATAAAGATTTCATTACCAATGTTAATTCAACTTATTGGATTCATTGCAGCATTTGCATGGTCGTGGGCACATTTTGATGAAAGAATTACATTATTAGAAGCAGAAACAAAACATCTTGAACAAGAAGTAAATAGATTGAGAGATATTAAACAATAGGAGTGAAACATGCCAGTAAATCTATCAGCATACGCCGAATACGGGGCGGTAGGAATAATAATAGTTTTATTTATAGGAATGATAAAATTTTTACAAACTTCTCTTACTGCGAAATTACTGGAAGTTGAGAACATATGTATAAAATTAATTGATCGTTGGAATAGGAGTGATGAAACACGTGATAGACGCCACGAACAATTACTTGAACAGATAAATAGAATTACAGATGATTTAAATTATCTAAAAGGAAGAAATACAGTAAAATGAAAAAATTTCATATAGATCAACCGAGAGAAATCGGAAAAAAGAGAATTAGAGTATCCAAAAATGATTTAATTGCTGCAAAAGATGAACTGTCTGAAATAGTTGTAAGAAGAAAAATTAAAGAAATGGTTAAAAAAGAATTGACCGAAGAAACAGCCGTTCTTTCGAAATCAGAAATAAAAAAGATGGAGAGAGTTTCTGAAAAATTAATTAAAGATTTAGAAACGTTTTTAAAAGTATGGAAGAAAAAACATAAGGTTTCTGTGAGTGATTCTGTATTGTATGATACGAGTAAAGAATGGGAACAGGCAATTCGTAATTTATCAATGAAATTTGGTGGATGGTTCGGATTCGTATATGATAGTGATTATATAAAATGATTAAATTAAAAGACTTAATAACAGAAGTAAATCCTGATGAAAACTTCATCCGTGCCGGTGATGCCTTTAAAGATGGTAATTCAATTGAGATAGCGGTAGAGAAGTTTATGGGTAAATGGAGAACTGTATCTTTTGATTTACAAAGAATGAAGAGTAATGCAGTTGGAACTAATAATATGTTATATAAACAGAAAGTACAGAAATTAACTTCGTCAATAAAATCAAAAATTAAAAAAATTACTAAGAATCCTGAAGAGGCCCATTTTATAAATCAAGATGATTCAAATATGGTTAAAAAATTATTGAGAGCAATAAAGTGATTAAATTGAAAGATTTACTTGTAGAAAGAGTGGATTACCATGAATTAGCAAGTGAAATGGTAAAATCTTATAAATTAAAATCTAAAATAAAATTTAATACAGGTAAAGACAAGGGTGATTACAACTGGAAAACAGATACGATAAATTTAAGACCAAGTTATAGTACAATTAAAGAATTTTTAATTACAGTTTTACACGAAATACATCACGCACTTCAAAGAAAGAAATTAGGTGCTAAAAAGTATGAAAAAGAGTATTATATAGCGGGTGAGTTAGCTCAACAAAAAGGTAATGATTTCCATGATGATAATGCATTTGAAGAAGAAGCTGAAAAATGGGCTAAAAGAGAAGTACGTAAATGGAAGTAAAAAAATAAGTTTATTTTGGAAATTTAATTGATAGTTATATAGGAACAGGTTATAGATGAAACCACGAAGTGCCAAAAATAAAGGTAAACGCTTACAAAATAAAGTACGTGATTTAATCCTTGAAAAATTCAATTCCAAGTTAGAACCAGACGATGTTCGTTCTATTACTATGGGCGATAGTGGAGAAGATATCTTATTATCACCAGCAGCACGTAGATTATTCCCATTTAGTGTGGAATGTAAAAATCAAGAAAAGTTGAATATATGGTCATCGTTAGAACAGGCGGAAGGAAATAGTGGAAATCATCCACCATTGGTTATATTTAAGAGAAATAGGTCTAAAACTTATGCCGTTTTAGAATTTGAGGAATTATTAAAGTTATTGAATGAATAATTTACTGTCTTTACTCTCAGTAGTCATAGGAAATCCAGGTAGAAATGTCCGTAAGGAAAATGAACACATATTTTTCTGCCCATTTTGTAGTCATTATAAACCAAAACTTCAAGTAAATCTCGTAAGTCAGTTTTGGCATTGTTGGGTGTGTGATTCTAAAGGTCGTACTCTTAAACAATTATTTTATAAATTAAATGCTACACCAAATCAATTTATAGAATTAACAGATATAGTAGGGGAAACATACTATTATAGTGAGAAATCTGATACTTCAGAAATTATAACTTTACCAAAAGAATATATTCCATTATGGAAAGATGGTGGAAATACAATTATCAGAAAACATGCTTTATTATATTTGAAAAAGAGAAATATAACTAATAAAGATATAATTAAATATGAAATTGGATTTTGTGAAGAAGGGTTATATCGAAATAGAATTATAATACCCTCATATGATAATAATAATAAATTAAATTATTTCATTGCAAGAAATTTCTATAAAGGTGGGATGAAGTATAAGAATCCACCAGTTTCTAAAAATGTTATAATGTTTGAAAATCATATAAATTGGAATTTACCGATAGTAATTTGTGAAGGAGCATTTGATGCTATAACAATTAAAAGAAATGTAATCCCAATATTGGGAAAAACATTACCAGAGGCATTATTAGAGAGAATGGTAAATGGTGGAACTAATAAAGTTATCATAATATTAGATACAGATGCTAGAAAAGATGCACTTAAAATGACGGAGAAGTTAGCTAGATATTCAATAGATAGTTGTTTAGTTAATTTGACGGATAAGGATCCATCAGAAGAAGGATTTGATAATATGATAAATTATATTAATGATGCAAAAAATATAGATTTATTTAGTACAATTAAAATGAAATTAGAGCAAATATAGTTTTGATAGAACAAAGAATAAAAGTTCCGTTTAGGAAACTTAAACATATTCACCACATATCGGATATTCAAATCCGAAACCTTAAACGACATAAAGAGTATAGTCAAGTTTTTGAAAATCTTTATAAAGAAGTAAAAAAGAACCCAGATAATGCAGTAGCATATATTGGTGGAGATATTGCACATTCTAAATTAGATATGTCTCCAGAGTTAATAGATATGTTATCTAAATTATTTAAAAACTTAGCAGATATCTGTCCTACAATTATTATTGCAGGTAATCACGATTGTAATCTAAACAATTTAAGTCGATTAGATTGTTTAACACCAATTGTAGAAAATCTAAATCATCCAAATTTACATTATTTACTAAAAACAGGAGTGTATAAATGTGCAGATACTTCATTTGTAGTATGGGATGTTTGGGATAGAGAAAAAGATTATATTAAAGCAAAAGATGTAGAAGGTGATACCAAAGTTGTATTATATCATGGTACAGTAGACCAGGCAAGAACTGATTTGGGATTCAAGTTACCCTCAAAAGTAAAAATTGATTTATTTAAAGGTTATGATTTAGGATTGTTGGGTGATATTCACAAAAGACAATTTATTAATAAAGACGAAACCATAGGATATTGTGGTTCATTAGTTCAGCAGAATCATGGTGAAGATATTGGTAAAGGTTATTTGTTGTGGGATGTACCAACAAGAACATCAAAATATATAGAAATTTATAATGAGTATGGTTATGTGACTTTAGATATTGATGAAGGAGTATTACCAGATATATCCAATTTACCAGAGAAATCAAGAATTAGAATGAGAGTTTCTAATACTTTGGCAGCAGAAGTAAAAAGATTATCTACTGTAATTAGACAGAAGTATCCTAAAACTCAAGAAATAACTATAACGAGAACCGATCCATTAGCTGGTACAGATAGAATTCGTGGAAATAAACTTGATATTGGAGATGTAACGGATTCAGATTATCAGTATGAATTAATTGAAGAATATTTAAATAATAATTTTATAGTAGATGAAGAATCATTATTAAAAATAAAAGATATAAATACAGATTTAAATGCTGAATTACCAGAAGAAGAAGTATATCGTAACATAGATTGGAAAATAAAGAAGTTTGAATTTAATAATATGTTTAGTTATGGTGAAGGTAATGTGATAGACTTTACAAATTTAAATGGTATTATTGGAATGTTTGCACCTAACGCATCAGGTAAATCTTCTTTATTAGATGCGTTGTCTTTTTGCTTATATGATACTTCATCACGTACATATAAAGCCGATAATATTTTAAATACTAAAAAGGATTGGTTTAGTTGTAAAGTTAATATAGATGTGAATGGAAAAGATTATTGGATTCAGAGACATGCCAAAAAACAAAAGAAAGGTAATGTTAAAGTTAATGTAGATTTTTACGCCATAGATGAATATGGAAAGGCCGTATCTATGAATGGAGACCAACGTAGAACCACTAATGCAAATATTAGAAAAGTTATTGGTACTTATGATGATTTTACTTTAACTACATTATCTTCACAAATAAATAATACTGTTTTTATAGATAAAACTCAAAAAGAGAAAAAAGAGTTACTTGCACAATTTATGGGTATTGGAATATTTGATAAATTGTATATGTTGGCATCCGAAAAAATAAAAGAAGTTACTGCAGTATTAAAATCTTTTAAGGCGACTGATTATGATGTAGAATTATTAGATATAAAGAATAATAAAAAAGAAGTTAATTCTACTTTAAAACGATTAGAAATAGAATTAGAAGGTAAGGTTGAAAAAGAGAACGAGATAAAAAATAATATTTTAAATTTAGCCAAAAAATTCAAAGGTGAGAAATTAAAAGATATTAATATAGACGATTTAAAGAATAGACGAGAGACTATAAAAAGTGTAGCTTCAGATTATGATGTAAAGTTAGCAGATATAGATAAAGATTTAAATAAATTGGAATGGGATATAGAATCTAATACTAATAAGATAGAAAATTATAAAAAGAAAAATATAGAAGCACAACATACTGAATTAGAACAAGTGGAAGAAGATAGGTCTAATACTAAAATTGAAATTGATAAGTTAAAGATTGAAGTTAGAAACAAATTAGATAAAATTGAAAAACTTGGAGATTTGAAGTATGATTCTAATTGTGATTTTTGTATGAGTAATCCATTTACATTAGATGCTATAAAAACAAAAAAGGATTTAGAAGAAGATAGAATTTTAGCTTCACAGTATGTGGATGAAATAGATAATTTAGATGATAAAATTAAAAGATTGTATCATGTAAGAAATCATAAATTAGATTATGATACTTCATTAGAACTATTAAGAAAGTTATCAGTTAAGAAAAATACTAATTCTACTAATAAGGGGCTGATTGAAGAAAAGAAAAATACGGCATTGGAACAATTAACTAATGTTCAGGAAAAGATTAGTAAGTATTATGAACGAGAAAAAGATATAATTCATAATAAAGAAATACAAACTGATATTGATAATTTAACTGATAAACAAAATATATTAAAAGACGAAATTAAAATTTTAAATAATAAAGTTAGAAATATCTATGGTTCTTTACAAGTATTAGAAAATAAAAGAACTAATATATTAGATACAATTAAAAAAGTTGAAGATTTAGAAAATGAAAATATTGCTTATAGATATTATTTAGATGCCATTAAACGAGATGGTGTCCCATATGAATTAATAACTAAAGCATTACCAACTATTGAGGGTGAGGTAAATAATATACTTGCCCAATTAGTAGATTTTCAGATTATATTTGAAATGGATGGGAAGAATATTAATAACTATATTGTTTATGATGACGATAATGTATGGCCACTTGAAATGTGTAGTGGAATGGAGAGATTTATTAGTTCTTTGGCTTTACGAGTAGGATTAATTAATGTAACTAATCTACCACGTAGTAACTTCCTTGCTATTGATGAGGGTTGGGGAACGATGGATAGTGAGAATATTAATTCTGTTTATATGTTATTTCAATATATTAAAACACAATTCCAATTTACATTGATTGTATCTCATATTGATTCAATGAGAGATGCAGTTGATACATTATTAGAAATTTCAAAAGAAAAGGGAGAATCACGTATAAATTTTGATCAACCTTCTAATTGAGAATTTAATAATTTCCTACCTTTAAAGTTTGGTGTACCACATCTTTCTTCTATAAGATTTTCAACTAACCTATACATCTTAATACCGTGTGTTTTTGAATAAGATTTCAGAATATCACGGTATTTTTTTCTTATTTTTATATCTACTAGTTTTTCCTTCATACATATAAGTATATTTTCATACAAAAATCATACTTTTTTCATATAAAAAAAATTGAAAAAGTCGTGCACTGATATTTATTATAAATTGGGATAAAACTTCATGGCACGACAAAAAAGATACAATAGAAAAAAGGATCTTTTAAGAGTACCAGTTCTTATAGAAGAAACTGGAATAACGTCAAAATATTTTCAAATATATGATGTACCAGAAGAACTGCCTCAGGGGAAAAGTAGTTTTTTAATTGGTGGTTCTCAACTTCTTGTTCCTCAAATAAAACTTCAAATAGAAATAATTGATTCTAAAGGTGGAGTAATTTACACTCAACCAGTATTTGGATATACTGAAGGAACTTCAAAACGAATTGCAATTGAAGTTTATGAAGATACACCTCCAGGTAGGTGTCAATTAGTTGTATTAGGAGAGATAGATCCATCAAAAGTAGATTTCAATATTCCCGCCGAGTTTAGGGGTAAGTATAATTTAAGATATACTCGTGACTTATCAGTAAACTTAACAATCCCAAATACTTTACCAATACGGTTTTATAGAACACCAAAGGCAACAATAGAAGCAAATTCTAAAGGTGTTATTGAATTAGATGTTAAACCAACTGAAACTGTAACTATAACTGGTAATGGTAGACCTAAATCCCACGTTACTCAAGAAGTACCTATAACCAATATAGATGGTAGTATAACTTATCCTGGAATAGATTCAAGAACAAAAAATATACGTGCAATAATTGAACAAAATAAAGCTTCTGCTAAAGAAGGTGGTGGTGGTAATTTTTTAACTATTCCACCTTCACAACAGGATCCTCCTGGAGATTATACTTTATCTTTATCAAGTACTCAAAAGGCAGACGTGTCAATGATTGGACAAGATGTATTAATTAATAGTCCATCTGTAGATTATAGTAATAGTGAGATATCAAGTGAAGAAAGTCATTTATACAATGTCCCATCTGCATTTAGTAGTTCTGTTTTAGATGTTACTGATGAGAATACTCTTACTTTATTAGATTCATTTTATGTTACTAAAAAAGGAGAAGAACCCCCGACTAAAATACCTGCTGCATTAGAACCAGTTTCTATTTCTGCTACAAGACAACCAGAGGCAACTGGGTCTGAGAGTGTATTTAATTTTTATGATGTAGCAGATATTCTATTAACGGATTTAAGAAATTTTAGTGGTGATGTAAATAAAGTTAGAATTTACACCAGAAGTGATGCGGCACAAAATCCATCTCAATGGAATTTTATAAAAGAAATATTCACAGAAGCAAAAGAAGAATTATATGATACTGGCTCATTATTACGTTCTGGTAATATGGGATATTTTATAAGTCAAGAAAAGATAGATGATCATTGGGCAGGATATAGTGGTGAATTTGGTACAACTGCATGGGCCCCACCACCTTGGGGTGGAATAAGTTTAACCAGAGATAATTCAAAGTTAATGAATGCTATGGATATATCTGGTTCTAATCGTACATACCAACATGATTTATTAGTACAATCTAAAAAACCAATGAGCTTACAGAAAAATGTACGGTATGAAGTGAGTATGAAAGTTTATGGAGATGCAAAATCAAAACTCAAAGGTACAACTACTGATACAACAAAAGGAAAATTTCAAATATTCATTTCAGGAAGTGGTATTCCTGCAAATACTGATTTACCTAAAAATTATGGTAGACTTTTAGGAAATTTAGAATTACCTTCTGATGAATCAAACGGTCAAGGTTCATATAATTTTGATTTTGTAGAGGCCTCATATATTTCAAGAGCAGAAACTAATGCATTTTTACAACTTAGAATGCCAAGTGGTAGATGGAAGGTAGCAGAAATATCGGTTAAACCAGCAACATCTACTAATTTTAGTCCAGAGGTATTTAAATGTTTTGCAGAATTGCCTGTAGCACAACAACGACCAGATTTTTATCAATTTTTAGTTGAATTTTATGATGTAAATAATAATAAAGCAGATACTACTGCTATAAGTGAAAGAATTAAATTTGATGGAGCAAATCTTACCATACAAGGGGAAGATAATTTACTTAGTGGTTCTATGTTTATTGGAAATACACTTTTATCTGGTATTGAGGCTGGTGGTGGAAATTCTGCATTTATACGGTCATTAGGATATTTTGGTTTTGATAAGGCAGAATCTTTGGCAAGTGGTGGATTTATGTTTTGGAGTGGTTCTGTAATAAAAGACCACGAAACCTATGATGGAGTAGGGATAGAATTACATAACGATGAAACTTCTGGTAGTGGTAATGATTCATATTTACAATTCAGAACAAAAGATAAAAATGGAAATTCTAAATTTAGAGTTAGAACTAATGAATTTTTCTTTGGAAATGAAGGACAACATATAAGTGGTAGTGGTGGTAATATACAAATTAGTAGTTCTAAGTTTTATTTAGGAAGTGATACACAATATGTTAGTGGTTCAGATGGTAATATAGAAATTAGTTCATCTAATTTTCATTTAACTTCTGAAGGTGATGTAACTATGAGTGGTACAATCACTGCAGATGCTGGTTATATTGCTGGATGGCAAATTGTAGGTAATAAGTTAAGTGGTAGTAATGTTACATTAGATGCAGCGGGAGCTGGATTATATAAATCTGATGCGGATCCTGATGCATATCCAACTACTGGATATTATATAGATTTTACACCAGGTACAAATTATTATATTAGAATGGGCCCACACTTTGCTGTATCATCAAGTGGAGTATTGATTGCAAGTGGTGCAAAAATTGAAGGTCAATTAACTGCATCATCAGGATTGATTGCAAATTGGAATATTGGTGATAATGCAATTTATAAATACACTACATCTAATACCTGGACGGGTATGTCTTCCACAGGCCCAACAAGATTTTTCGCTGGGGCAACCACTCTTGCAGCAAGTAGTAGTGCACCATTTAATGTAAAGGAAAGTGGTGAGGTAACTGCATCTTCTGGATTGATAGGTGGTTGGTCATTAAGTTCAAATAAATTAGTAAGTCCTAATTCTCGAATGACCATGAGTGCAAATCCTGGCAATGAGAGAATTACTGTAAGGAAATCCGCAACAAGTGGTTCGGCAGAAATGGTTAGAATTGGTGAGATAAGTGATGCTGCTGGAGATTTATATGGTATAAAGATTTATGATGGAACAGGAGTTTACAACGATGATACTAAACAAGGACAAGTAGTATTATTAGGTGAACAAGGAAATATGATTGGTGGTTGGGAGATTACCGATACCCAAATACGATCAATTCCAGATGCTGGATTTGGTGGAGATTATTATGAAGGTGAAAGTGGTTTAGTTATACATTCAAGTGGTAGGTTGGAAAGTGCAGATTTTGCATCAAACTTAAAGGGTTGGAGAATTGATTCATTAGGAAATGGTACAGCAGAATTTGAAAACGCAAGAATTAGAGGTACTTTATCAACCGCGGTATTTGAGAAAGAGAGTGTTAATGTAGTTGGTGGACAGTTGATGGTAGCAAATGCATCAGCATTAGGAGCACTCAAGAGTGGAAGTGTTATTATAGCAGGAGCTGAAACCGCATCAGCTTCTGATGTTACTATGAGTATGGATAATGTTAGTGGATTTGCAGAAGGTGAAGTTATTAAAGCCAAGGTGGTGGGTGAAACAGGATTTTCTGTTGAGTATTTGTATGTAACTGGTTCAATGAGATTTTCACATCCAAGTTCATCTGTTTCTGAATCTCTTGCAGAGTATGATTTGGGGGCAATTGACCCCGATGGAACTGCTGGAGAAATATATGTAGGTAGAGCATATGGTGGAACAGCAGCAATATCATCTTCGGTATCTACTATTACTGAACCAATGACTCAATCTGCCACAAGTGGTTCTACTGAAAAAATAACAGTTGCTAGTTCTGCATCATTTTCTGATCAACAAATTATTAAGATAGATGACGAGAGAATGAAAATTGTATCTGCTGATGGACTAAATACACCTTCAGGTAGTGGTACAGCAAATACAATGGTGGTTCTTAGAGATTATAATGATACTGATAATATGGCACATGCTGATAATTCTGCGGTTTGGGTTATAGATACCGATAAAGAATTTTTGGCAGGATTAGTTTCTACCGCACAACCATATAACTCTGGACAAGTTTTTGTATCGACAGGTAAATATGATTCTGATAAACGAGGTTCTGGTTATATATTGATGAATGCTAATCCAAATGATATGTCCACACCATATATTGATATTGTTGAGAGAACTGGAAGTGGAGTTTATGATTTATCATTAAAAACACGACTTGGAGATTTAAGTGGATTAAGTAGTGCTTATTTATATGGAGATGATGAACCTGGATTTGGTATCTATACTGAAAATGGATTTTTTAGTGGGGCAATAACTGCTCAAACTGGTTCGTTTGCAGGTGTTGTTCATGTTGCAACAGTACAAGGTGGATTAGAAACAGGTGAAAAGATTTCTATAGGTAGACAAGTTAGTGGAAACAATGATGGTATTTATATTAATAATAATAACTATTGGTACACCACAGGAGCTTGGAAAGTTGGGGGTGGAACAAATTATCTTAGTTTAGATAATGCTACAGATGGTAATATTGATATTAGAAGTGAGACATTTAACTTATCAACATCTAAACTTTTATTAAGGTCTGAACAAAATAACGGAATGCTTTCATTAGGTTCAACACCTAACTTAGATGTGAGTGGTTCTAACGCTGGTATCTATATGGATGGTACTGGTGATTTCTTACTTTATGGAGATGCTTCGAATTATTTCAAAAAAGATGGAACGGACATTGATATAAAGGCAGAAACATTTGATTTAGCTACTTCACGTATGGTACTTGATAGTACAGCAACGGGTAGTGGTAGAATAGCACTTGGAGTTTCACCACCAGCTAGTATAACTTCTGGAGAAGGATTTTATGCAGATGGGGTTGGAAATTTCTTATTAGGAGCAGCTAGTGGGGATCACCTCTCGTGGAATGCGGCAACGAGCGTTTTAACAATTAAGGGTGTTATTCGACAAACTTCGGCTGGTGCAACTCTTACAGATTATGTAGATCGAGGTACTTGGGCACATTCAACTGCTTATCTTGTAAATGATTTAGTACAATATAGTGATGGTACAAATACATCTACATATAAATGTACAGGTGCACATACTTCAACAAACGATACAAATTCTACAACTGGTAGACCAGATAGTGCTACAAATAGTTGGGCAGTTTATGCAGCTGGTTCAACTGGAGCAGCAGGATCATCAGGTGCAGATGCTAAAACAATTATTACAACCGCAGATTCATTAGTTTTTGTAAAGGCACAAGCTGGAACATTAACACCTTCTTCAATTACAGTAAGTGGTAGTGGTCAAAATTTAACTGCAACTGGTTCGTGGAGTACTACAGCTGGGACTTTAACAAGTGAATTCAAATCTGGAGATTTAAATAGTTGTACAGTAACATCAGGTAATTTTTCAGATGGTATGGTGGTTACATTTACTACTGCTGGTGGTGATGGTAGTATAAAAGATAGTGTAACATTAAAACAGTTAGATGAAGGAAGTGGAACAGTTCAAGCAATATTATCTAATACGGCTCACGTGTTACCAGCCGCCTCCAATGGAGCAGTTTCAAGTTACGCTGGAAGTGGTACAACGATAAGAGTTTATGAAGGTGCAACTGAATTAACATTTGTAACAGGAACACCAGCAGCAGGTCAATGGGCAGTATCAGTAGGAAATACAGCAAATATAACTGAAGGTAGTGTAACCGATAGTGGAACTTATTGTACTATTGGTAATCATAGTGGAGCAGCAGATGGTACAGATGAATATGTAATCACATATACGATTACTGGTAAAACCGCAAATGGAACTACTTTTACATCATTTACACAAGACCAATCATTATCTAAATCGAAATCAGGAGCAGATGGAGATGATGGTTCGGCTGGTACAGATGCCAGAGCAGTTGCTGTAACTATGGGGGCACAAAGTTTTGAATATAATACTGCTGGGACAACACCATCACCTTCAACCACAACTGTAACGGCAACCGCACTGAACACTACAGGAACACCATATTATGAATTCATAGTAGATGGTTCAAGTGCACAAAATTCCACTACGGCAACTTATACCTATACACCCGAGGCAGCGTATAGTGATATGCCAGAAGATATTTTAGTAAAATTAAGAGAAGGTGGTACTGGTACTACAGTATTGGCAAGGGATCAAATTACTGTTCTTGGTCTAAAGGCTGGTTCAGATGCTGCAACTATTATGTTAACAAATGAGGCTCACACTTTACCAGTTAATACGGCAGGAACGGTTACTTACACAGGAGCTGGAACGGATATAAAAGCTTGGTCGGGAACAACTGCATTAACATACGCGGCATCGGGGGCTAATACTTTTTCAGTTGTAGTAGCCTCAGATACAAATATAACGGTTGGAGCAGCTTCTACCGTTGGAACGGCGAGAAGATTTGCCGACCATTCATCTATGACGGCAGATACTGCAAATATTGTTTATACGGTAACGATAAGAGATAGTTCGGCTGTTGCAACTTCTTTTAGTAAAACTCAAACTTTTGCTAAATCACATCAAGGTGCAACTGGAGCAGAAGGAGATGATGGAGATGCTGGAGCAGGTGTTGTTTATAGAGGAGACTTTGACACAGGTGATACATATAGTGCTACAGCAACTCGTAAGGATGTTGTAAAGTATAGTAGTAATTATTATATATGTAACACAAATGGTGCTACTGGAGCTTGGGTATCTGGTGAATGGGATGCATTTGGTGCTGAATTTACTTCAGTTGCAACAGACGTATTATTAGCACAAGATGCCACAATTACTCGTGGATTAGTTATAGGAACTGATGGAGCTAATAGTGGATTTATAAGGTCTACAAATGCAGCTGTATCAAGTGGAACAGGATTTTATTTCCATGAAGCTGGAACTTCTTGGTTGGGAGCTAGAGGTGGGAGTTATATAGGTATATCAAGTTCTGGTGTTGTAACTGCAGCAGGATTTACAATAACTACCGATTACCTTACAAGTAATACAAGTAAATCAACTTATAATTCAGCCACTTCAGGAGTTTTTCTCGGAACAGCTGGTATTGGATTAGGAACGGGACAATTTACAGTTTCAGCAGCTGGTGCACTTCACGCAATATCAGGAGATATTGGTGGATGGAGTTTGGCCGATGGTTATTTATATGGATTAACAAGTGGTACACCAACTTCATCTCCAACGGATGGTATTGTATTTAAATCAGGAGGTAATTCTAATATTAGAGTATATGAAGATGGTGATTGGAGACTACAGATTGGATATTTAGCATCTGGTGTTTATGGAATTGCAGCGAGCTCAGACACTCAAACTGGTACGTATGCAGAACAAACCGCGGGGGATCACCTTATATTTGAACTGTCTGATAATGCTACGCAAATTGGTGGTTGGAATTTTACTTCTGTCTCTTTACAAAACCAACAAGGAACAAACTCATCTGTCGAAATTAATGCAAAATATAATTATTTCGCATTTCGGAGTGGTAGTTATGGTAGTGCTAATTCTGACGGTCTATATGACAACGCATCAATTAATACTGAGGTAAATCAAGACTCAGCTTTTACTAATGAAAATACTTCGTATACAACTGGTAGAGATTCATTTGTACATATTACAAGTTCAAATGCAAGTACAGGTTTTCCATTAACTATATCGACTATCAATACTGCACCCGCGACAGCAATAAATGAAACAAAATATGCTGGAATTCAGTCTGGAACAACTAGAAATGATGGAGCTGGGGTATATAGTAGTGCACCTTCAGACGCTAATATGTGGAAAACCACTCATACGACCACATCTGCAAGAGGTTGGAAAATACCAGCAGATACCGCAGTAAGAGTAAGTGCAACTTTCCAAGTTATAGGAATAGATGAGGTCTCAACTGGAGGCAGTAGTTATAATCAATATGAGTGTCTCACCAGCGTTCAAGTTACAATGTATAATAATGACGGTCAAGTGATTGGAGCAGGGCCGCAAATGATCGGGCCAGAGTTTATGCAATCTAATATTCGAGTCCTAACCAATAACGATCCAGCCATATATACTTATTTTTCACGGATGACAGGCACTATACATAATGTAATTAATTTGAAGAGTGATGAGAATATAGATGGGTATTATTATAAAGTATTTACTAAGACTTATGCAAAAAATGAAGCATCTACTGCGGATAGTATGAATGTAACCTTACAGTCTCAAACCATTACATCATGGGATACTAAAACAGTACTATCACAAAAAGGTTTACAAGTGTTCAACGGCCCATATCAAGCGTTAAGAGCGGGATCAGGAGATATTGAAATAACAGGAAACCAAACAGTTAAGAACTATGGTAATACTGGTGGTAGATTAATGGTGACTAAATACCAATCAATAAATAACGGACTGGAAATAAATCCAGAATATAATTTATATGTTGGATCCACTTCGACCACTGGATCAGAGGGTTCAATAGGTACAACAAAAAATATTGTTGCATATGTGTCTGATAAAAGATTAAAAGATGATATAACACCAATTAGTACACCAATAGAAAAGATTAAACAAATAGGTGGATATAATTTCACTTGGGGGACTGGATCGGTTAGACCAGGAGAAAAAGATGTAGGGGTGATCTCACAAGAAGTTGAAGAAATAATGCCTGAAGTTATAAGAAACTTTACTCATAGAGGTTTAGATGTTAAAAAAGGAGCAACACCTGGAACATTTAAATCAGTTTTATATGATAGAATGGTGCCATTATTGGTAGAGGGTATTAAAGAACAACAAAATCAAATAGATTATTTAAAAGATCAATTAAATTCAATAGTTTGTGGATCACTTGAACCACGATAGGGTTATATTATGAAGTTGAAAATTCCAAAGTGGATAACTAAACTTATACCAAAAAATCTTTTACCATCAAGTGGTACAATTAGTATTGGGATGATTAATTTTGAGAAGGCATCAGGAGACAGCAGTGAAACGTTAACATCTGAAGTTACTGCTACGGCCAATACTGATTTTAAATCAATATCCGCAGATTTTTCATCCAATGCTAATACAGAGGGTAGTACAAGTAGAGCTAATTTATTAGCCGCCCCATATGGGTTAAATGAATTTTATGCGTATAAATACAATGCTTGTTTATTAGTTGGTACAAAAATATTAATGTATGATGGAACAGAAAAGAATATTGAAGATTTAGAAATTAATGATGAGTTATATTCACCAAAATTACCTGGATTAGAACCATCATATCATGATTATAAATTAGATAGTTTAGAAAATGTGCAGTTTGGTAAAGGTATGGTTAAAAGAGTAGTTTTTGATTTCATTAAAGTATATTATACTATAAATAAAAAATATAATGCAACACCAACACACGCAATATTTGCTTGGAAAGATAAAGATAAGAGATTTGAATGGTGGCAAATGAAAGATTTAGAGATTGGTGATAAAGTTGTTAATCCAAAATTAGAATTGGAAGAAGTTACCTCTATAAAAAAGATAGAAAAAGAATTGGAAGTGGTTAGTATTGGATTAAGAAAATATAATGTATTTTTTGCAGATGGTTATATGAATCATGATTGATAAATTACTTAAAACT
>Ga0315336_1003701_pt1 | contig 19780 bp, 16 predicted proteins | sample ASW5metaG_FD_204512 | JGI IMG/M metagenome (GOLD analysis project Ga0315336, IMG submission 204512) | Ammonia-oxidizing marine archaeal communities from Monterey Bay, California, United States - ASW #5 | ecosystem: Environmental > Aquatic > Marine > Intertidal zone | place: USA: California... | reverse complement strand
GCAATACAGCAAGCACCTCGTCCAGCCCAATACGACCCTGTTCGCTCAGCGCCACCAACGTGCGCAACAGATTGCGCAGCTGCCGCACGTTGCCCGGCCAGCTGTAGCGCAGCAAGGCCTGCCGTGCAGCCGGCTCGAGGCAGATAGCCTCGCCTTGCGCTTCTTCCGCCAGCAGATGATCAAGCAACGCCGGCTTATCGCTGCGCTCGCGCAACGGCGGCAACGCGACCATCAGCCCGCCAAGGCGGTAGTACAGATCCTCACGGAACGCGCCGCTGGCCACCAGCGAGCGCAGGTCATGATGGCTGGCGCTGATCAGGCGGATGTTCAATTCGGCCGGTGCGGCAGCCCCCAGCGGGGTGACCTTGCGCTCCTCCAGCACACGCAGCAATCGCGTCTGCAGCGCCAACGGCATGTCGCCGATCTCGTCGAGAAAGAGAATGCCGCCGTTGGCCTGCTCCAGCTTGCCGACCATGCCCTCGCGACGCGCGCCGGTGAAACTGCCGCCGCGATAGCCGAACAGCTCGCTTTCGATCAGCGTCTCCGGAATCGCCGCGCAGTTCAGTGCCACGAATGGCCGGCCGGCGCGGCTGCTGGCGCGATGCAACGCACCGGCGAACGCCTCCTTGCCGGTGCCGGTTTCGCCTTGCAGCAACACCGGTACGTCCCGCTCGAGCACCTTCAGCGCACGGCTGAAACCGCTGCGCATTGACGGATCGAGCAGGCACAGGCCCGCCACGTCGGCCGGCTCCTGACGCGGCGCGGCAACCACACGCATCTGCGGCCCGCGCAGCTGGCAGAACAGCCGCTGACCGTCATGGGTATGCAAGGGCCAGCAAGCCCCCGGCTGCGGTCGCGCACGCTCCAGCAACTGATCCAGACGCACATCGAGCACAGTTTCCAAGGGCCGGCCTAATAGCGCCTCGCGGCTACTGGCGAGCAGGTTGAGCGCGGTTTCGTTGATCGCGGTGATCCGTCCCTCGCCATCGAACGCCAGCAGGCCTTCGCTGAGCAGGCCGATGTATTCGGGCTGGGCATGGAAGCGCAGCAGGTAGTTGCCCTCGCAGTGCTGCAGGAAGAAACAGCTTTCGATGAGCTTGGCCGACAGGTTGGTCAGCGCCATGGTGTGAAAACGCCGCTGGCGCGACAAATCCTCACGCGCCGACGACACGTTGAGTACGGCGAGCAACCCACCCTCGGCATCGAACACCGGGCTCGCCGAACAGGTCAGTGCTGCGTGCCGGCCACGGAAGTGCTCGTCACGCCGAATGGTCAGCGCCTGGCGCTCCAGCAGGCACAGGCCGACGCCATTGGTGCCCTCGGTCGCCTCGTTCCACACCGCGCCGAGCCACAGTCCGGCGCGCTGGAACTGCGCACGCTCGGCCTGATCGGCTACGCTGTCGATCACTACGCCGCTGGCGTCGGTCAGCAGTACCGCATGTCCGCTGCTGCCCAGCTGCTGGTGCAGGCTGTTCATCTGCCAGTGGGCGACGGCGATAACCCGGTCCAGCCGCTCGCGGTGCTCGTTGAGTCGCGGACGCTCGATTACGCAGGGCGCGCGCAGGCTGGTGGGGTCCAGCTGATGCTGCTCCAGGCAACGGCGCCAGGAACGTGCAATGGCGGGATCGGCAGCCGGGCCCTGGCTGGCGGACGTGCCTTCACCGAAGCTCAGGACCTGGTGCACATGCTGACTGAGTCGAGAGGTCATTCTTGTTGTTCTCCGCGATGTTTCGAGGCGGTTTGCGCCCAGCATAGGCCAATCACCCGGCCGCCGCATGCTGTGCCACGCTTGGTACAGAGTGTCACCCCGACCGCGCCAGGGATGGTACAGCGCAGTCTCGACCGGCCAGTCCCGATACGACTCCAGGCCAGCCACGACGCTGTGCGCCGCGGGCTGGCCCGGCGCTTGCTCTGCTGGAAGCACGGTATCCCCGTGAATAACAACAAAGACCAGGAGACCCCCCATGCGTCCCAGCAACGACGTTCCCTTCGATCTGAAAACCGATAACGGCAGTGACCTCGGCGGCGACAGCCAGGCTACTACCGCCCGCACCGCCACCGAACAACTGGCCGCCTGGGTCGAACGCCTCGGCCAGCACCTGGCCCAGCGTGACATCGATGGCACGCTCGAGTTGTTCGCCGAAGATTGCCACTGGCGTGACCTCGTGCTGTTCAGCTGGAACCTGATCACCCTCGAAGGCAAGGCCGACATTCGCGACATGCTGGAAAGCCGCCTGCAAGCCACCCAGCCGGACAACTGGAAGCTCGAAGGCGAAGCGAGCCTGGCCGGCGGCGTGCTCGAAGGCTGGATCAGCCTGGAAACCGATGTTGCCCGCGGCAAGGGTTATGTACGGCTGAAGGACGGCCTGTGCTGGACACTGCTGACCACCATGCGCGAGCTGAAGGGGCACGAGGAACCGCTCGGGCGCCGAACATGGCCACGGCCTGGCCGACAAGCGCAACTGGCTGGAAAAGCGCCGCGACGAGGAAGCCGCGCTGGGCATCACCGAACAGCCCTACTGCCTGGTCATCGGCGGCGGCCAGGGCGGCCTCGGCCTCGGCGCACGGCTCAAGCGCCTCGGCGTACCAACGCTGATCGTCGACAAGGCCGAGCGTCCCGGCGACCAATGGCGCGGCCGTTACAAGTCGCTGTGCCTGCATGACCCGGTTTGGTACGACCACATGCCTTATCTGCCCTTCCCCGATCACTGGCCGATCTTCACGCCCAAGGACCAGATCGGCGACTGGCTGGAGATGTACGCCAAGGTCATGGATCTCAATTACTGGGCGAAAACCGAGTGCATAAAGGCGAGCTTCGACGAAGCCGAGGGCCGCTGGACGGTCGAGGTGCTGCGCGACGGCAAACCGATGACGCTCAAGCCCGCGCAGCTGATCCTCGCCACCGGCATGTCCGGTGTGCCCAACGTGCCGGTCTATCCGGGTGCGGAGACCTTCGCCGGCCAGCAACACCATTCCAGCCAGCATCCCGGCGGCGACGCCTGGCGTGGCAAGCGCGCGGTGGTCATCGGTGCCAACAACTCGGCCCACGATATCTGCGCGGACCTGGTGGAGAACGGCGCGGACGTCACCATGGTGCAGCGCTCCAGCACCCATATCGTGCGTTCCGACACCCTGATGGACGTGGTCTTCGGCCCGCTCTATTCGGAGGATGCGGTCGAGAGCGGGCTGACCACCGACAAGGCCGACATGCTGTTCGCCTCGATCCCCTACAAGGTGCTGCCGCAGTTCCATCGCCAGGCCTTCGAGCAGGTCAAGGAACGCGACAAAGCCTTCTACGATCGCCTGGCTGCAGCCGGCTTCATGCTCGACTTCGGCGATGACGAATCCGGCCTGTTCCTCAAGTACGTGCGCCGCGGATCGGGCTACTACATCGACGTCGGCGCCTGCGAGCTGATCGCCGACGGCACCATCAAGCTGAAAAGCGGGCCCGGTCTCGGCGTCGCTCACATCGAGCCGGATGCCGTGGTACTCGACGATGGCAGCCGCCTGCCGGCCGACCTGATCGTCTACGCCACCGGCTACGGTTCGATGAACGGCTGGGCGGCGCGACTGATCTCCCAGGACGTCGCCGACAAGGTCGGGCGCTGCTGGGGCCTCGGCTCCGGCACCACCAAGGACCCGGGCCCGTACGAAGGCGAGCTGCGCAACATGTGGAAGCCAACCCAGCAGCAGAACCTCTGGTTCCACGGCGGCAACCTGCACCAGTCACGGCACTACTCGCTGTACCTGGCATTGCAGCTGAAGGCACGCTTCGAGGGGCTGGACACCTCGGTCTACAAGCTCGCGCCGAGCTATCACCAGGGCTGATAGCCGCCTTGACCACCAGACGAAACAGGCCCCGCCGGTGCGGGCCTGTTTCGTCATCAGCCTGCCACCGCCCAGACCAACAGCCACAACGGAATACCCGCGACAGGGAAGACCACGGCGGCCCGCGCCTGATACGGCAGCAGCCACGCCACTAGCAACGCCGCCAGCGAGATCGCACCAAACCAGCCCACCGGCCCCATCGCCCAACCCCAGGCCCAGACGCAACTAGCGAAACTGCCCGCCAGCAAGACTGTTCCGAGCACGCGCAATGCATGGCGCAGCACCCGCGACGGCTCGCGCTTCCAGACCAGCTTGAAGTTGCGCTCCATGCCCTGACACAACCCGACCATGCCGCCATAGGCGAGCAGCAGGCCAGCCACGAACGGCAGCATCATGGGTGCATCTCCTTCAGCTTCATCGCCGCGCGGCGCGGTCGCTCCTGCACAGTGCCCGTGCGCAGCGTGACCTTGCGCATCAGCCACAGCAGGATCGCGCCCATCGTCACACAGGTGAGCTCCAGCCATAGCCGCGTCGGATCCGCCCATGGCGCGCCGCCAGCAGTCACCATGTTCAGTAGCGGCAACGTGACACAGAGCAGCGCCAATAGCGCCAGCTGTTCGGCCCAGCCGCGCAGCGTCGGTCGCCACAGCGCATGGGCCAGCGCGACCATCCAGATCAGGAAGAACACACGCACTTCCCATTCGCCACGCTGGGCCAGCTGAACCGGCAGCAGCCGATTGGCCCAGAGCAGGCCGATGCAGGCCAATGACAGGCCGACCACCACTGCCAGGTTGAGCGACTCCACCAGGCGATGGAAACGCTGCGATGCGGCGCTCTGCTCGGCGTACTTGCGTCGGCGCTTGATGCAGAAGTGCAGCAGGCCGGTGGCGATCATGGCGCAACTGACCATGCCGCAGAGAAAGTACAACCAGCGCATCGGATAGCCGCCGAACTGGGCGAAGTGCAGCCCCGCCATGACTCTTTGCGTGAGCAGGCTCGGCCGGCTCTCGTCGGGCTTGCGCAGCACGACGCCGCTGACGCCATCGAATGACATGCTGCGGCCTTTGGTCAGCTCGATTCGGTTACCGAGCACGGGGCGCACGTCGATGCGCGCATCGGGCCGCCCCGGATTCTGGATGGACAGCCCGCCGACCGGGCCCATCGCCGCTTCGGCCTGCGCCAGGATCGGCCCGAGCGGCGCCAGGGGCACAGCGCTTGCCGACTGCGCAGTGACGTCGGAGCGCCCTGCCATTGCCTGATCCATACCGGCATCGCGTTGCTGGCCACGCCCGCCGGCTGGCGGACGCTCGGTTCGTTGCTCCGCAGCGCCGCCTCGCAGATCGCGGCTGGCCGCCTGCCGGTCACCGTCATACAGGACGTCCACCGCAGCGGGCATATAGAGCAGGTAGAAGATCACCAACCCGGTGTAGGTGATCATCAGGTGAAAGGGCAACAACAGCACGCCACTGGCATTGTGCGCGTCGAGCCAAGAGCGCTGCCCCTTGCCGGGGCGGAAGGTGAAGAAATCCTTGAAGATCTTCTTGTGAATCACGATACCGCTGATCAGCGCTACCAGCATCGCCATGGCCGCCAGCCCGACCACCCAGATACCGATATTGCGCGGCATGTTCAGGGTGAAATGGAAACGAAAGAAAAACCCGCCACCCGCCGTTTCCCGCGCCGAGATCGGCTCGCCGGTCGCCGGATCGAGCAGTTGCCCGCCGCCGCGGCGCTGCTCACCAGTCGACACGCTGAGGTTCGACGAGCGCTCGCTGGGCAGATTGATGTTCCAGTTCGGCGCATCGGCGTGGCGCGCCCGCAGATAATCGACCGCACGCTGCAGCGCCTCCTCCTGACTGCCCGCGTAAGCAGGCACCTCCGGGCGCATCCAGCCATCGATTTCCTTGTCGAACACCGCCAGTGTGCCGGTCAGAAAGATGGCGAACAGCACCCACCCCAACAGCAGGCCACCCCAGGTATGCAGCCAGGCCATGGACTGCGTGAAGCTCTGCTTCTTCATCCGATGCGCTCCAGCAATTGTGGCCAGAAGCCAATCAGAGCCAGCGGCAGGGCCAGCGCTATCACGGCCCAGGCACGCCATGCGCTGCGGCAACCAAAGGCCCAGAGGATAGCCGCCGTATAGATGATAAAGGCTGCCAGCGTCGCGACTACTACCGCATCGGATTTTGCCAGAGGAAGCAAGCGCGCCAGCGCCGCCGTGCAACAGTAGGTGAACACGTAGCCGCCCAGCACGGCCGCGAGGGTTCGCGATACTACCGGCCAGGGCTGTGAAGGGGCTTTCATCGGTGCGTTCTCTTCATTATTGAACAGGATACGAAGTTGGGGCCGGGCGAAACGTACAGACCGAAACGAACACCACGCTGTGTTGCGTCATCGTTTTTCATGAGTTGCCAGCCAGGTAGTTAACGGCTGTTCCGCAATCCTCCACAATTTTCAATTTCAGTTGGTTCCGCTCGATCCATGCTTTCAATTTGCTTGCCTGGTCGCTGCAGCTGAGGCCATCCGGACGTTGCGGATGGATATGGCCCTGCCACATCAGCATCTGCAACGCTTGCGATAACGTGCCGAGCTTTTCGGTAAAAGCGGGCAGCTGTCTTAGCTCGGCAAAAGTGGTGGGGCGTTCGGCTAGCTTTTCCAGCAGGGGTGAGAAAATGTCGTCAGGGCCTTGGATTTCCCCGATTGGCGTTTGGAACGACAGCGCGCCTGAGCGTGGCGCTTGGGGCATCAGCTGTAGCCGAAGGGCATCGACCTGCTGTAGAACGTCCTGCTGGGCCAGTCGAACCGGAGTACGCTGAAACAGATCGCTGCGCTGATGCTGATTCTTCGCCAGATCCTTGACCGTTTCCCTTAGCGCGGGCGATGCCAGCTTTGCCAGAAGCGGCTGTACGGCGCCCGGTACGGACAGGCTGTCCAAATTGTCGAAGGCACTGGCACTGCCTATATAGGTAACGCCGGTCTGTGCCACCGATTGATGAACATCGGTCGAATGCTGCGGAGCCCAATTGTCGGTCAGGAAATCATGGGCGAGATAACAGGCAGGTTTCTGCTTGAGTGACTTTATCTTTTCGCTCAAGTTGGGCTGATCTATGAAAGTGCCGGCGACGTCCAGCTCACATACGAAATCCAGCGCAGCTTGCAGCTTCTGCTCGGAAGAGCCTGGCAACTGTCGAGCCAGGTCATTCAGCAGCTTCTGCACCGGCATCATTTGAGTCGCGCCTGGATGGCACATGTAGTGCAAATAGAAGAGCCCCTTGGGCTTTAGGAATTTGGCAACCACCTGAAGGATGTGCTTCTGTTGGTTCGGCGCAATCCACGACCAGACACCATGGCTGACGATGAAATCGAAAAATAGATTGTTACTCTGCGCAAAGTGGGCGAAATCTGCGTGAACGAAGTGGACGTTCGTCAGACCGACTGATTTTGCTGCCTCTCTGGCGATGGCCAGCGCCTTCTCGTTGGCATCCACACCAACGAACTGGCCTAGCGGATTCGTCGCAGCGGCGACCAGCAGGTTGATGCCCATGCCACAACCCAGCTCGCAATAGGAGTAGGGCTTGGTGATATCGGGAGCAGCCGTGCCCAAGAACTGAGCCAGGCTGGCTAGCCAGACGGGCTGGATTTCCTTGTGGAAATGCGGCGGATAAGCGACGTCCATCACGTAGCCATCATATGTATTCATGTCGACTTGAACCTCGTCGAGCCGAGCGATCGGAGCTCGATACGTTAATGCCATACACGCGAATGCTCCCTGGCGAAAGCAGATCGGCAGGGAGCATCGCTTGCAGCGCTTTAGAACGCTTGGGTCAACGAGAAGATGAAGCGTCGGCCGTCCAGGTTGTAGGCGTACTCGCCATCCGTGGTGACTTCCTTGTTGCCAAGGTTGTAGACACCCGCCTTCAAGGTCAGGTCGTTCGTCGCTTTGAAGGCTACGCCAGCGTCAACGAAGCTGTATGCAGGGTAACGGAAACCGTTGGTTTGGGAACCGCTGGTGCCGGTCTGCCAGCGACCGGAGGTCTTGCCGCGGTAGTTGTACTGGGTCCAGACATTGATCCGGCCGGTGGCCTGCCAGTCAAGCGAGGCGTTGAACATGTGCTTGGCTACATCGTTGAGCGGCTTGCCCTTGTAGTCGCCCGACTTCTGCTCGGTCTCGGTGTAGGTGTAGCTGTGCCGATAGGTCAGGTTGTCGAGCAGACGGTAGTCCAGGGTCCACTCGATACCGCGCAGCTCCGCCTCGTCGACGTTCTCGTAGGCGGTGTAACCGAAGCGATGGCCTGGGTACGTCGTGCCGTTGTATTCACATGGGACGCTCTCGGTGGGGTCCTGAGGGCAAACCCGGCCGGTACGATTGATCTTGTCCTCGTAATCGATCACGTAGGCGGTCAGGGTGGTGAGCAGCCCAAGGTCCTGCTCTTCGTAAGCGATGCCGATTTCACGGTTGAGGCTGGTTTCTGGTACCAGATCTGGGTTGCCGATGATCACGCCGCCCATTGAGGTGGAACCGAAGTCAGTGGCGCTGGAGCGCAGGTCAGGCGCTTTGTAGCCGGTGGTGACGCCACCCTTGATGGTGAAGTTGTCGTTCAGGTGGTAGACGCCATAAACCTTTGGACTGAATTGGCCACCAAAAGCCTGGTTGTCGTCGTAGCGTCCGCTCAGAGTCAGGATGAAATCATCGGTCAGGTTCCAGTTGTCCTCCAGGAATATGGAGTTCTGATAGCGATTCATTTCGACGGTGGCGTTGGCGTCTGCAACTACCGGCTCTCGCAGGCCGTTGGAGTTGTGTTCCAGGTTCTCGTATTTGTGCGTCAAACCACCCGTGATGGCGTGAGAGCCGATGAAGTAAGTCGCCTGGGTATTGGCCGTGATTACCTCGTACTCGATGCCCTTACCAGTTACGGGATTTAGCGTGGTGGCATTTTCAGAGTTGTCGTAGTTGATGTACGTCTTGGCCAGCACGTTGCCGTAATTTCCATCATGCTCGATGAAGTAATTCTTCTTGATGGACTCGGTGTAGCTCGGATCGTCAGTCTCGAGCAGGCTTCTACCTGGGTTTTTCCAGCGTTCCTGCTTGGTATAGGTGTGGCCGAGCGTCAGATTGTTTTGCTCGTTGATATTCCAGGACAGTTTTCCGCCAACATTACGCTTTTCGTATTCGGGATCGGTGGCCGCGGCGTCGCTGCCACCTACGAAGTTGCTCTCGTCCTGATCGTGGTAAGCACCGGTCAGCTGCAGACCCAGGACATCCTCGATCAGCGGTACGTTGAGGTAAGCACTGGTTTGCCAGGTATCCTCATTGAGCTCGTTGGACTTGGACGGCACCGTATATTCGGTGGTGATGCTGCCGCTCAGCTCGTTCGACACCTTCTTGGTAATGATATTGATCACGCCGCCCATGGCATCGGAGCCATATAGGGACGATGCCGGGCCGCGGATGACCTCAATGCGCTCGATGGACTCGAGCGGCGGCAGGAAGTTGATAGGGGTACCCTGCTGAGAACCCCTCTCGGAGAACGCATCGTTACCTTGGGCAGGGCGACCGTCGATGAGGAAGAGGGTGTAAGCCGAAGTCATGCCCCGGACCATGATCGACTGTTCAACGCCGCCGCCAACAATCTGCACCCCCGCCACGTTTTTCAACGCATCGGTGATGTCGGTATAGGAACGCTTCTTCAACTCCTCGGCCGTGATGACGGAGATCGTGGCTGGCGCATCCTTGATGTTTTGCTCGAAGCCCGAGGCAGTAACTACAATCGAATCCAGCTCCAGCCGTTCCTGTGCTGAGGCTGAATATGCCAATGTGGCCAGCGTGGCTGCGATGAGGGTTTTCTGGAACGTGGGATGTGGCGTTGCGATAAGAGGGCTTTTGAGGGTTGGCATGTCTTTATCTCTGGTTCTTCGAATATTCCCCGGCCCGTAGGCATGCCTTCCATGCTTGGACTATTAGCAGGGCTAGGCTATGGGAATGGATAACTAAGCGTGCGTCAGCCCGCGCAACGCGTCGTTTGTATGTTGCGCAGGCAACCGAATGCTAGAGATTCTCATTTGAGAGTAAAGTGCATTTACAAACTATACAGTTTGCAAGGTCAGATGCAGGCGCAGCCCGGGATCGAGAGGTTCCGCCCAGAGCTCGCCGCCCTGCAGGCGAACCATGCGCCGCGCAATCGCCAAACCCAGGCCAAACCCATCACCACCGGGTCGGGCCGCATTGAGGCGAGTGAAAGGCTGAAAGATAAGCTCCAGCTGGTCCGCTGCCACGCCGGGGCCGCTGTCCTCGATCCACAGGTGCCAGCATCCTTCCTCTCGCTGGCCAGCCAGCCGCACGCAGCCTTCAACAGGCGAATGACGGATGGCATTGCGCAGGATGTTCTCCAGTGCCTGGGCCAGGCCGTTCAGGTTGGCGCTAACCCGGCAGTCTTCAGGCAGGTCGCACGGCAGCCGCGCCGGGCCCCAGCCGGATTCGAAACAGGCGTTGTCGCGCAGTACGTCCCACAACGCGCCGACATCGACCGCTTCGCGCGGTAGCGACGGACGCTCGGTATCCAGCCACACCAGTTCGAGAATGCCGCCGATCAGCTGCTCCATGCCCTGCACCTCCTGGTTCACCCGACGGCTGAGCGCGCCGGCGCGAGGTTCACGTTCGGCGGCCGCGCGCAGGCGACTGAGCGGTGCGCGCAGCTCATGGGACAGGTCACGCAGCAACTGGCGCTGGAAGGACACCGCGCTCTGCAGCCGCTCGGCCATGTGGTCGAACGCCTGGGCCAGCTCGCCAAGCTCATCGCGACGGTCGATCAGCGCGCCCCCACGCATGCCGAGTTGGTCCGCCCGTAGCGCATTGGCCTGAGCCTGCAGCCGCTTAAGAGGACGGATCAACAACCGATAGATCAACCCGCACAGCAGCAGCGCCAGCACGCCTGGCACCACGATATTGATGACCACTTGCAGCAGAAACATCGAGGTGCTGGGCATCAGCCGCTCGGGCAACTGCAGTATCAACTGCCCGCCATCCGGGTGCTCCGGGAATGGAACACTTATATAAGGTGGCCCTGCGCCGCGGCGGCTGATTCGCCAGTCGATCCCGCGCACCATTTTCAGCCGCGCGTAATCATCGCGGCCGAGCGAGCGGACGCTCAGCGAATCCAGGTCGGGACTGACCACGACGGCCCAGGTGTCTTGAGTCTGACGAAACGCCTCCAGCCAGCGATGCACACCTTCGCCACCACCGTTGCGCCAGCTTCGCTCGGCGTCAGCGGCGTAGTGCAGCAGTTGCTCTCGCGACTCGCTTGGCAGATAGCTGCTGCGATCACGCACATATTGCGTCCAGGACTGGCTCAGCCAGATCAACGACAGGCAGAAGCCGATCTGCAGCAGCGCCAGTTGCCAGAACAACGAATGGCGCGAAGGCAGGCTCATCGCTCGCCCCGGGTGGCCATATAGCCGGTGCCCCATACGGTCTCCAGCTGCAGCGCCGTACAATCAAGCGCCTTCAGCTTGCGCCGCAGATGACTCACGTGCATGTCCAGGCTGCGATCATGACTCGAATAATTGCGATGCAGCGCCTGCTGATAAAGGTAAGCCTTGCTCAATGCGGTGCCGGCGTGCTGCCAGAGCATCACCAGCACACGATACTCGCTGGGCGTCAGGCCGGCCCATCGATTACCCACCGCGACATCGCGCCTCAGCTCATCGAAGTGCAAGCGCTCGCAATCATTCGCAGGCTGCCCCTCCGAACGCTCATAGGCCACGCGCCGCAGCACCGCCTCGATGCGCACGCTCAATTCCAGCAGACTGAAGGGCTTGGGCAGATAGTCGTCGGCACCCTGGCTGAAACCGGTGATGCGATCCTGCTCGTTGCCCAGTGCGGACATCAGGATGACGGGCACGCCGCGGCGACGGCGTAACTGCTGCAAGACGTCCAGGCCGCTGGCACCGGGCAGCATGATGTCCATCAGGATCAGATCGAAGTGCTCGGTCTGCACCCGGGAGAGCCCCTCCTCGCCGTCCGTACAGTGACTGACCGAATACCCGATCGACTGCAGATGATCCACCAGGTGCCGGGCGAATATGGGGTCGTCTTCGACGGCCAGGAGACGCGTGGCAAGGGCGGTAGTATCGGGCATGAGCGGTAGGCGCAGGACGAATGAGATCGATTATTATCCACGAACTCATATCATCTGCCAGCCCTGTTTTTCCTCGGGGAACTGCTCCTGACGGTACGGCGCCTGTATCATGGCCTGCCTTTGGCTTCCGCTCGCAAGAAGTCTGCACGATAAAACTCCATTGGCCCGCGCCAAGCACGTATTTAGAGACTGAAGCTGCATGTCCCGGCTGGATCTACAGAAACTCACGCTGCTGCTGGCACTCGTCGCTGGCCTGCTGACCTTCGGTAACAGCTTCTTCGCCGGCTACAGTTCGCAGCGTGACCAGTTGTTCGAGCAGACCCTGGAGGCAAACCGGGCCTATGCACGCAAACTTGCCGACACCACCGATCAATTCTTCCTTAATAGCCGTCGCGAGCTCGCCTATGCCGCAGAAGAGCTGTCGACCCGCTTCGCCGACCCGATCGCACGGGACAACGAGACCGAACGGCTCAAGCTCAAAAGCGAGCAGTTCAGCCGGGCGGTCATCGTCAGCGCCGCCGGGGAGATCGTTTCGGCGTCGCCGGAAAGCGCCGGCCTGGTTGGGGTCAAGGTCAACAGCGCAGGCGCGACGCGTGCGCTTAAAGAGCGCCAGCCGCTGACCACCGATCCCTACGTTGCCACCGATGGCATCTATCTGATCGCGGTGACCCATCCTATCTTCGCCCCCGATGGCAGCTACCTCGGCTACATCAGCGCCTCGCTGTTCCTGCTCGAGCGCAACGCGCTGCACGGCCTGCTCGGCGTGCATTACTACCGCGACGGCTCCTACCTGTACGTGGTCGATACCCAGGGCCGATTGATCTTCCACGAAGATGGCAAGCGGGTCGGCCAGAACGTATCGGACAATGCGGTGGTCCGGGAAGTGCTATCGGGCCAGGAGGGCAGCCAGCGCGTCATCAATACACTTGGCGTCGACATGCTCGCCGGCTTCGCGCCGGTGCAGAGCACCGGCTGGGGCATCATCGCGCAGCGCCCGACCGCAGCCATCACGGTGAAGCTCCAACAACTGACACGTACCACGCTACTCAATGCGGTGCCGTTCACCCTCATCTCGCTCGCGGTGTTCTGGTGGCTGTCCAGACTTATCTCCAGACCCATTCGCGCCCTGGCCGACACCGCCGAACACTGGGGTGCGCCGGAAGCGGCCAGCCGTATTTCGACGGTCAATTCCTGGTATTTCGAGGTCTCGCGATTGAAGGTCGCGATGCTCGCCGGCGTCTCCCTGCTGCAGCAGAAGATGGGAGCGCTGGAAGCGGCGTCCATGACCGACCCGCTGACCGGTCTGCGTAACCGCCGCGGCCTCGACTTGGCGCTCAAGCAGTTCGAGCTGCTCGACCAGCGCTACGCGGCGGTGACGCTGGATCTCGATCACTTCAAACAGGTCAACGACCAACACGGCCATGACGTGGGCGACAAGGTGTTGCGCTTTCTCGCCGAGATCATGAAGGACTGCTCACGCCCCACCGACGTGCTGTGCCGCATGGGTGGCGAAGAGTTCCTCATGCTGCTGCCCGAGACCGACGCCGCCGGCGCCGGCATTGCGGCAGAGCGCCTGCTCGCTCGCCTGCGGCAATCTGCAAGTCCGACTGGCGCACCGGTGACGGCGTCCATCGGCATCGCCTGCAGCGACAATCATGCATCGCCCGAGGCGACCTTCAAGGCCGCGGACGAAGCGCTATACCAGGCCAAAAGAGCCGGCCGCGACCGCGTCGTTCTCGCCGCCATTTGAGCGCCCGGGCCGCTTGGCAACCGTAGTTCATCCGCGTTGCGCAGAGTGCTAGATCGTCGAAGACATCGGCACAACGCGCCTTGAAGATGCGCTCGATTACGCCAGCGGCGTGGAGCACGGCAACAACTTCGGCGGTCAGAGCCTGACCGAGTTGCTCGTACGCGGCTTCAGCCCCCAGGAGCTCTACCGCAACGGCTTCGCGGTAAACCGCGGCTACTCCAACATGCCCGAAGCCAGCACGCGGGAAGCCTGGGGCAGCATCTGCGCCTACCCGGGCGCCCCCGCACCCTGCAGGCAGGCATCGCGACGCTGTAACGAAGAAGGGCGCAGCCACGTATGGCTGCGCCCCTCACCGCCCCCAACCTCGGCCCAGCTGCGGCCGGGCTTACGGATTCAGCTCAGCAGACGCACGCGTCAAGCGACCTTGAAGCGACCAACGAGCTGCTGTTGCTGCTCGGCCAGGCGCGCAAGCTCCAGACTGGTCATCGCCGTCTGCTCCGCACCGGCGCTCACCTGAATCGCGACATCGTTGATCTCGACGACGTTGCGATTGATGTCTTCGGCCACCGCGCTCTGCTCCTCCGCCGCCGTGGCAATCTGCAGGTTGCGATCACTGATAGCAGACACTCCCTCGGCAATCTCCGCCAGCAATTCCCCGGCCCGCCCGATGTTGCTCGAGCCGTTCTGAGCCTTGGAGAGCGTCTCCTGCATCGAGCGCGCGGCCCGGTCGGCCCCGCCCTGGAGATTGGCAATCATGTCCTGAATGCTGCCGGTGGATTCCTGTGTTTTCTGGGCAAGCGTGCGCACCTCGGACGCAACGACAGCGAAGCCGCGGCCATGCTCCCCTGCTCGCGCCGCCTCGATAGCCGCGTTCAGAGCGAGCAGATTGGTCTGGTCGGCAATGCCGCGGATTACATCCAGCACGGACGAGATCGAATCGCTCTCACGCTTGAGGTCCGCAATGATGCTTGCAGTCTGATCGGCCTGGCTCGACAACTGGCGAATGAGCTCGATGGTGTTCTCGACTTCGGCTCGGCCTTGCGCAGTATTGGCGTTGAGGTGCTGCGAGAGTTCGGCGGCATCGCTGGTGCTTCTCGCAACATCGCGCACGGTCGCGCTCATCTCGTTTATCGCGGTAACCACCAGCTCGGTTCCCTGCCGCTGCCGATCGATGCTCTGGCTCGTTTGCACGGTCACCGCGGAGGACTCCTCCGCCGCCGTGGCCACCTGCGCGGTGGCGTTGCTGATCTCGCCCACGACCTGCTTGAGCTCGACAGCCATGAGATTGAGGTTACGCGAGATTTCGCCAAACTCGTCCCTGCCTTCGTAGTGCGCCGTTGCGGTCAGATCCCGAGCCGAAAGCGACAACAGCGCATGATTCACATCCTGCACGGCCCGTTTGATGTTGCGCATGATCAGGAAGGAAAGGCCTGTCACCACCAGCAGCGCAATGATCACCGCGGCGAGCGTCAGCCAAAGCGCGTTGCGTGCCTCATCGCGAGCCTGAGCGGCCAGTGTGCCCACATCCTGCGACAAGGCCTGCTCCAGCTCACCCATAAGGTCGATCCGGCTGGTCGCCGTATCGAACCAGTTCTCGCTATCGATACCCAGGCTCTGCCCGGTCGGCACCTCGAAAGCCAGACGTTGCAGACGTGCGACTTCAAGGGCGCTCGGCTGCTGCAGCTTTTCGTCGAGCAAACGGACGAAGCGCTCCGAGGCCGCACGACGGAAGCCATCCATATAGGCCGAGAATTCACCCAGGTTCCGGCTGAAGGAGGCAAGCAGCGCCGCGTCGAACCTGTCCTGACCGAACACCACGCCCAACAACGCGCGCTCGCGACCGGCCCGCTCCTTCATCTCGACGAACTGATTGAGCCCGCCTAACGCTCGTGCAAGCGTGACGTCCTGCACGCTGCGCTCAACCTTGTGGGTAAAACCGATCAACGCCTTGATGTAGCCAGTAAAGCGAGAACCGGAGTCGATGCTGTTGATTGCGAACGAGTCGATTTGCGAACGTGTTGCCTGAAGCTCATCGAGCGAAGCCAAGACGCTCCCGAGCTGCGAGCCGTCCTGTTTGGCAAGCGCTTGCATGGCGCTGAACGCTTCATCAGTCGCTTGCCGCATTCCCGGCAGGCGCCGCGCCATGGTCCGCCCCTGGCTCCCCAGATAGACGCCGCTCGCACCACGTTCACGCTGCAATGCGGTAATCAGCCGACTCACGTTCTGCGCAGCCACGCTGACCTCGACGGTGCGCTCCATTTGCCTCAGGGTGGCGTAGCTGTCAGCGACATACAGACTTGCCAGCCACAGAAAACCGAGCATCGGACACGCCAGGATCAAGAGAAGCTTCGCACTCAAGGGAATGTTTCTAAGCATGTGTACCTCAGTACTCCAGGTCATGGAGCTACGAGTGGCAGAAGGCAGGATGTGCGCGCACCGCTCGGCACGCGCGTGGAAGCGATTTATCGGTGATCGATTGCTGACGCGTCGCAGGAGAAACGGCCCCACAGCGCTTATCAGCGACTGTCTCGAACAGGCAGGTATTCTTTCTGGTGCACAGGCGTGCATCCCTGACCAAAGTCAATAAATTAACGTCAATCTAATGCCGGTTGTCGGGTACAACGGCGGCTGCCAACTAGCTGCCAACCTCGTTGGGGGCTGGCCAGCTTGGGAGAAGGGATTGGGAGCTCGAGGTTTATGCAACGAAACAAGCCTTCCTTGAGCTGGAAGCCTAGAGGTGAAGGAGGCAACGCAGCCTGAGGCTGGCAAGAAGGGAGATCGGCCCAAAAACAAAAGGGCTAGCCGAAGCTAACCCTTTGATTTCATTGGTGCGGAGACAGGAGTCGAACCTGCGACCTTCGCATTACGAAAGATCGGCACCTGTCATCGCAAAAGCTGGAAGTCAGTAAAAACGGGGCCTCCAGCTTGCCTTCGTCGTCGCCCTGCCCCGCTCTCTGTAGATTTCAGCCCGTTTTGGGACACCCAATCGCTGCACGCCTCAAGGGCATAAAGCACATCAAAAAACATCTTACAGAGTGCTTTTCAGAGTGCTACGCTATGCGCGCTTACCCCATTCGCACAAATGACCTTACGAAGACCTTAATCAAGATAGCTCGGCCCACAGTAGAGAACCCACATTCGCTCAACGAAGCGTGACGGTTCGGCCCACAGATAGAGCTCAGGCACCCTAGAAGCGCGGATAGCAGAGAACAGGTGGATATGGCGATGACTTACACGGTACTGGCTGACGTTGCGGCGTCGGTGACAGAACTAAAAAAGGACCCAATGGGCACCATCCGCGAAGGTGGCGGCGAAACGGTCGTGATCCTCAATCGAAACGAGCCAGCCTTCTATGCCGTGCCACCCGCACGCTATGAAGCCATGCTGGAGCTGATTGACGATCTGCGGCTGGCTGAAATCGTACGCGCCCGCGCTGGTGAACCTACTGTACGAGTAGATATCGATGCCCTCATCGCGCAAGCCGGCGGAGCCGACTAAGTACGCGCTGGAGTTCAACACTCAAGCGCTCAAGGAATGGGGCAAGCTGGGCAATACGATCCAGCTGCAGTTCGCCAAGAAGCTGAAAGAACGCCTTACGAATCCCCGAGTGGAAGCCGACAAGCTTCGGGATATGCCCAACTGCTACAAGATCAAGCTCCGCTCCATCGGCTATCGTTTGGTTTATGAAGTAATCGACAGCCGACTCGTCGTCACGGTGATCGCTGTAGGTAAGCGAGAGCGAAGCAAGGTTTATGGCAGTGCTTCCAAGCGCATGTAATGAACTTCTTCCCAAGTACACCCCATCAACCCTAGCGGGTTCATCGCTGACACCTACCCCTGAGGCTTCCCATGCTAGAACTTCTCAAATTCCTATTTGAAAAGCTCGATTTTATAGCCATAGCGGAGTATGTCCGTAAGCGTGGAAATCGACGCAACGCCGCGCGACTGCATCTTATATTGATTCAATCTTACGAAATATTAGAGCTATACGAGGCTTTGCTAGATGAGCTAGAAGCCGCTCTCGAATCACATAAAAAGATCAGCAACCGTCATTGCTTCTATCTTAGCCCCTATTACTTATCTTCTTTGATCGCTCGACAATCATCAAACATCACAGTAATGGAAACCCTAACATACGATTTGTTAGACGAGCTTCGCTTAGTCGACAACAACTTTGCTGAAACTTATAGGAGCCTTATTCCAGGCAAGACAGGAATTCTATTTGAAGCTCAAAACCTACTGGCTACGGGGCGCCTTCCGCTAGCAGAGACAGATCCAGGCACATTTCCAGCCTCGCCTGATGGTACGTATCGAACTCTTTGGTTCTCCCCAGAACCAACCACCGAGGACCGGCGCGAGATTGAAAAATTTCTATATGGCTGTAACGGTAGGGAAAAAACGATATTGGATGTCAGCATCCATGATGGCGATGCTTTCTTCGATGCTTTAGAAGAATATTTGCTCAAAGAAAAACCAGCTGATCGCCTGCAAGAACTAAAGAAGATTACAGAAAGCTACCGCGAGGCACTTCTCAAAAGCTTTACAACGGAAGATTTATTGTCTGATATCTCCACCGTGCGCAAGCATTATGGTCGTCCGCGGTAGTACCTCCTTAGAAGAAATAGTACGACTGTCGTAGCCGAACAAATCTATGTTCTGACAAACCATCGCCGGGCCGCTTCCGCTGTTATTTGCTGCCCGCGTTTTGTACTGCCAACTTTAGGTCCGCTTCGGCGTAGGTCGGGCTGATCTGACCCTTCGCGGGATCTACGCCCCCTTCCAGATCCACAGCTCGTATTCAGGAAACGCATCAAGCAATGCGTCCATGTCCTCGATGCGTACCCTCACCTTCAGGTTGTGCGCAACAGCCCCCCCCCAGCGCCGCCGGTCAAGGCCTGTCTTTTTAGCAACGACTGCTGGACTGAGATATTTCACCCTGGACGAATGCCGGTTGGTGTTGAATAAATGCGCCGCGTCGACCAACAGCCACACCCTGCCCGTCGCCAAGCTCTGTCTGGCTACCGGTGCTCGATGGGATGAAGCGGAGTCGATCACCCGTAACCAGTTGCTGAACGAGCAAGTTCGCTTCGCCAGGACGAAGAATGGCCGCGTACGGACCATCCCCGTGCCGGACGATGCGGTACTCACATCTGGCGCCGGATCACTTCGCGACTGTGCTGACGCTTTCGCCGCTTTCACTCTTGGCCCAGAATCACCGCTAAAGCGAGGCGAACAGCGTGTCCGACATTTTTTTGGAAGCAAAGCGCGCGTATTACGCACGGGTCCGTCGATCCAGCTACATAGCGAGCCTACGCCTCGTGGGATTCGACGTGACGCCCGCTGATGCAGACCGCGAGCTCCCGACCCGGCAAGCCGCGCTGGAAGCATTACAGAACGCAGGACAAGAAAGGGACACTTGTGGGACACCAGCCCAAAAACAAAAGGGCTAGCCGAAGCTAACCCTTTGATTTCATTGGTGCCGGAGACAGGAGTCGAACCTGCGACCTTCGCATTACGAATCGGCGCGCGTCACTTTTGTGAAGATTTGGTTCGAAGCAAAAATTAGAACGGAAAATCGCTTACAGCATTGAAAATGCTCGACTTAATAGGGTTTCGAGCTTGTTTTGCCTGGCCTGAACACAGGTTTCATGGGGCAAAAAAGCGTGTTTATGCTTTGTTCGGAGCACCTATTAATGAAAGCCAAAATCACCCAAGCCCTGGTCGAACGTGTTTCGGCGGTGACTGATAAGACCACCCTGTATGCGGACCCAGAACTGCGCGGTTTCTACCTTATCGTCTCTAAAAGCAAGAAAGGCTTCTACGTCCAAAGCCTCGTCAACGGGAAGCAGGTCAGGGTCAAGCTGGGCGACCATCCGTCTCTGACGGCAAAGGCCGCAAGAGAGCTTGCTATGCAGACGCTGGTGACGATGCGCTCAGGTGTGAATCCAAATGAAGAGAAGCGCAAAGGGGTTCTACCCCATTTCCACGGACGGTTTGAAAAGGGCTGAAAACTTCAGATCTTGCCGGGCGACTCTACGACGCATTCGTGGGTTATGAAACCGCTCGA
>Ga0315336_1003699_pt1 | contig 19789 bp, 17 predicted proteins | sample ASW5metaG_FD_204512 | JGI IMG/M metagenome (GOLD analysis project Ga0315336, IMG submission 204512) | Ammonia-oxidizing marine archaeal communities from Monterey Bay, California, United States - ASW #5 | ecosystem: Environmental > Aquatic > Marine > Intertidal zone | place: USA: California... | reverse complement strand
GTCGCGTCTGCTGGGATCAACAGGCGGTCCCTGGGCTCGCCGGCCATGTTGGTATCCTCGGCCACAGCCTCCGGATTGTCGATGACCACCACTTCCAGGCTGTGCTGCTGCACCCCTACAATTTTGTCCGCTTTACGGCCCCAGGGAACAGCCACAATTTCATCCCCGGCAATGCGCCCGATGGAATACAGCCCCTCGCCAGCGCCAAGCCATCGATTCACCAGCAAGGTTTCCGCCAGGGGGAGTGGCACGGCGAACTGACCGCATTGCAGGATGAAGGCGAACATGTCCTGCGCTGTCGTGCCGCTGTCGTCCGCCCCCAACTGGTTGAACCCGTTCTGTGCGATCTGCTCCCACAGGTCTTGCGCAAACTCCCCTTGTTCGGCCTTGTCCAACAGGGCTTTGTCACAATGATCGGAAAAAATTCGTTGCGCGGTATCGAGAATTATCTGCTGGGTGGATTGTTGCTCGCTCATTATCGTAACCCCAGACCACGCGCGATCACGCCGCGCAATATCTCTCGCGTGCCGCCACGCAACGTGAATGATGGCGACAGCAATAATGTCTGCTCGAAGGTCTCTCTAAAGCGTGGATGCTCACCCGTAAGCGGCGCCGCCAACCGCGCCACGTCCAGCAGTTCTTTTTCGAAGTTATTGCCCAGCTCTTTAACCAATGCCGCCTCGACACTCGCGTCCTTGGCATTCTCAAGCATCCCGGCAACCGAAATGGACATGCGCCGCAGCGTCATGAAATGTGAGGCTATACGGCCTATTGCTGCAGCGGCATGCGGCGCAGGGTCTTCGCCAACCGCTCGTACGAGTTCGACGAACACGCGAAAAGCCGACAAAAACCGCTCCGGACCGCTGCGCTCGTATGACAGTTCCGATGTGACCTGAGCCCAACCATTGCCCGGCTCTCCCACTACCCGGTCCGCTGGCACCATGACGTCCTCGAACACTACTTCATTGAACTCTTCACGGCCGGCAATGTTGGCGATGGGTTTCACCGCTGCGCCGTCGTTCTTGAGATCGACAATGATCTGCGACATGCCAGCGTGCCGATTGTCCGTGGGAGGCTCGGTACGCACCAGGCAGATCATGTAATGATTTCTATGCGCATCCGTGGTCCAGACCTTGGTGCCGTTGATGCGGTACTGATCCCCTTCTTTGACCGCCGTCGTGCGCACCGAAGCAAGGTCAGAGCCGCTGTCCGGCTCACTCATGCCAATGGAAAAAAAGGCCTCGCCACTGGCAACTTGGGGAAGATACTGCTGGCATTGCTCTTCGCTGCCAAAACGCAGGATAAGAGGTCCGCTTTGACGATCGGCAATCCAATGCGCGCTCACCGGCGCGCCGGAAGAAACCAGCTCTTCGGTCACCACGTAGCGTTCAAAGAACGACCGCTCGCTACCTCCATATTTTTTCGGCCAGCACATGCCTATCCATCCCTTCTCGCCCAGTTTGCGGCTGAAGTCGGCATCATGTCCGGTGGAAAAATCCGATATCGGCATGGGAAAGTGATCAGTGTTGTCAGCGAGGAATTCGCGCACCTCGCTGCGCAATACCTCGGTGTCTTCATCTAAACTGATACGATCAAACTGCAACATCATGATAACTAGTGGTCAAACTACTAAAATGGGTCACCAACCGTAATGCCCTGTCCTCGTAGATGCAATAAAATGGCGGCGAATTCGCAGCCCGAGCACCACACGTGAGCAACAGCGTCATCGCAGACAGCTTCAAACCCGTCTTCACGGACATCCGCGAACGATCAACCGTCGCCGAAAGCTTCATCGACCGCGATCTGTACCGCGTGTACATCGCCACGCTGTGGTCGAACGTCGTCCTCTCGCCGGAAGAAGTCGGATTAGACGAAGACGATCTTGAAGACCTGCACGATATTCTCATCGCTGAAATTTCCGATGCTATCGGGCCACAGGAATCGCTCCACGAACTGTTTGCTTTCATCAGTTCTAAAGACGGCGAACGCGCTATGGGAGAAGCTCGTCTTACTCAGTCGCATAAGGATCTGCTGCAGTATTTTGCAAGCATGATCCTCGACCCTTCGGGCCACAAAAAATTCATGGACAGGATTCGCGACGAGCAGAAGCGCTAGCAGTCTGCTAGCCCAGCAAATTCACCACTATCTCCCGCGCGCCGGGATTGTGGCGATGCTCCCACAGGTAGATCCCCTGCCATGTTCCCAGCGCGAGCCCACCATCTATCACCGGTATCGACAGACTGGTGGCGGTAAGCGCGCCTTTGATGTGGGCGGGCATGTCATCTGGCCCTTCCTGGGTGTGGGTATAAAGGGGGTCCAGTTCGGGCACCAGGCGATTCAGCCAGTTCTCCAGGTCGTCGCGTACAGCCGGATCGGCATTCTCCTGTATCAGCAGGCTAGCCGACGTATGTCGCACAAAAAGTGTGACGAGCCCCACACTCGCAGCCGAACTATGTAACACCGCATCGACTTTGTGCGTGATGTCATAGAGACCCTGGCGACCCACAGTTACTTTGATGATGGCGTTCAAGGAAGGCTCCATACGCGACTCAACGAGAGTAGCGGAACAATGATATGAGATCGACCACAGCGCGACGATTCGTCGCACCCGCAATCGCTCTGATTCTAGCCGCAGGCAGCGTGGCTGTAGCCTGGTGGTTTGCGTTGCCTGATGGTTCTCTTTCCATGGCCGAAGTGTTGGTCTGCGTCGGCCTGTTAGGCAGCTCTGCGTACATCACGTGGCAGGACAGTCGCCTGCTCATCGAACCCCACGACATTTCAAGCGCCCTGCAGGACGCCAACTCCGGCTGGCTTATCGCCACGCTGTCCGGGCAGATCATAGCGGCCAACCAGAAAATGGCCTCGATGTGTCAGCAATCGTTGCATGACTTACAACATGGCACGATCTCATCCCTGGTGACCGAGGAAATGTGGCAGTCGCTCACGCGGGAAAAGTCCACCCTCCACACCGGCAAACCGCTCACTGTCGAGTTCGAAATAACACGGCCGGATGGCGAGCGCCGCACCCTCGCGTGCTACGCGCGGCAAGCACCCGACCAGTCTGGCAAAGCAGCCTTTTATATTCTCGAGACGACGGATGTAACGCACAAACAGCGCGCCCGTAACGGCATGAAAAACTCTGCCGTGCAGCTGCGGCGCCTGTTGAGCAAGAGCTCCGATATGGTCGTGTTCACGGACAGCGATCTCAACATTACCTATGCCAATGACAACGCGCGCATAGCCCTGACTAACAACGCCGCCGATTTGTCAGGCAAGCTGGCGATCGAATATATCAGCCCCTCACACCGGCACGCGTTCACCAAGGCCATGGAGCAGTTTTCCCACCGCAACCGCAACGAGCTGTTGCTGGAAGACATGCGGCTAGCGGACAAAGACGACACGCCGGTGACCGCTCACATCATTCGTCTGACCGCGCCGGAAGAACCCGGCTTCGCATTGACCTTTGGCGTGATGGAACACCACCTGCAGGCCCTGGCAGCGTCGAGAGCGTCGCAATCGCGCTTCTCCCAGGTGTTTCATGGCACGCCAGACGCCATCCTATTGCTGCGCGCCAGCGATACCTTGATCCTCGATTTCAACGAGGGGTTCTCGCGCCTGCTCGGCTACTGCCGTGAAGAAGCCATTGGTGAACCGGAGCACCAGCTCGGTTTCTGGGCGAACGCGACAGAACGCGACGCCGTCATTGAACGCATTCGCAATGAACGTGAAGTCATCGACTACGAAACTACGTTGCGACGCGCCGACGGCACTATCGTCTACGTGGAACTGTCCCTGCGCTATGTCGATATCGACAATCAGCTCTGTGTGCTGTGCGTGGGCCGCGACATCACCAAGCGCATATCCGCTGAAGCAGCGCTGGTGGAGTCGGAACAGAAGTTCGAGAAAATATTCAGCGAGAGTCCGGACGGCATTGTCATTCTCCGCTACAGCGATGGCGTTATTACCGATCTCAACGACGCGTTGCTGAGTCGCAGCGGGTACCAGCGCGACGAACTTGTCGGTCACTCCATATACGACTTCAACCACTTCCTGGACGGCGACGATTTGAGCGCTGCCGCAGACGGCATAGCGTCGACTCACAAACTCACCAATCAGGCAGTAACTTTCTACACTAAAAGCGGCGAGAGCATCCCGTCTCTCATGTCCGGCACCATCGTCGAGCTTTCCGGTGAAGAGCACGTGATGATCATCGCCAAGGACATCAGCAAACTGCGCGCCACAGAAGAACGCCTGCGCGGCAGTGAAGAGAGGTTTCGCGGCATTTTCGAGAACGCACCATTTGGCATCATGCTGGTGGACATGCAGGGCAGAATTTTCCAGGCCAATCGCACTGCCGCCGATATGTTGGCATACGATGAACAACACATGTACGGCATAGATCTCGCTCACCTGGTGCCATTGGACGACAGGCAAGGCCTACAGAACATCATTTCCAGGCTGGACGACTGCAGTACCGATCGCTCGGAGCAGCGCATGATCTGCCAGAACGGGCTGGAAATATGGACCAATTTCCATGTCATGCTGCAGCGCAACACCTCTGGCGAGGGTCAGTACTACATCGTCCAGATCGCAGACATCACTAACCTTAAGCGCAACCAGCAACGCATGGAGCGCATGGCGTTCTACGACACCTTGACCAATCTGGCGAATCGGCGGCTGTTCCACGATCGCCTCGAGCACGCCATCGAACACTGCGAGCGAGCTAGCTGCACCGCCGCCCTGCTGTACCTCGATCTGGACAATTTCAAGCGCGTCAACGATACCCTGGGACATCAGATTGGCGACAATCTGTTGCGCGAAGTCGCCGCGCGGTTGCGCCAATGCGTTCGCAAGCAAGACACCGTGGGACGCACGGGTGGTGATGAGTTCACGATCCTGCTGCCGGAAATTCACTCCCCTGCCGACGCCGGCGTTGTCGCGCAAAAAATTCTCAACCACTTGCGCGAACCCATCCACATATCGGGGCACCCGCTGGTCGTCACCACCAGCATAGGCATCACGGTGCTGCCGGGTGATTCTCTGGATCCCAACGTGTTGATGCGCAATGCGGACCTTGCCATGTATAAGGCAAAGGAGCGCGGGCGCAACAACTACCAGTTTTACTCCGAAGACCTCAACAAAAACGCGGTCAAGCGCTTGCGCACAGAGTACGAAATTCGCCAGGCGCTGGAGCGCAACGAATTCGAGCTGTACTACCAGCCCAAGGTGTCACTACCAGACCGCCGGGTTGTCGGCGTAGAGAGCTTGATCCGATGGAATCATCCGGAGCGTGGCGTGATCGCACCCGATGAGTTTATCGGGGTGGCGGAAGACACCGGCAGCATTATTGAGATCGGCGCCTGGGTCATCGAAGAAGCGTGCCGAGCGTGCCAGACACTAAGCGCTGCAGCCGGGCGACCCATCGAAGTAGCGATAAACATTTCTCCGCGTCAATTCCGCGACCCCAATCTGATCAGCACCGTGCGCCGCAGCTTGCGCGACACACAGCTCGAACCCGGCAATATCGAACTGGAAATTACTGAAACGATGCTGATGCAGGATATTGAAGCCGCGCAACACATCGTTGAAAGCATCTCCAAGCTGGGCGTGCGCCTTGCGATTGACGACTTCGGTACAGGCTATTCATCGCTCAACTACCTCAAGCGCTTCCCCATAAACACCGTCAAAGTGGATCGCTCATTCGTTATGGACATACCGTCGAACGCCGACGATATGGCCATCACCCGCGCCGTGATCGCCATGGCCCACCAACTGAAAATGGAAGTGGTCGCCGAAGGCGTGGAGACCGTGGAACAGCTGGAGTTTCTAGCCCAACACGACTGTGAGTACGCTCAGGGCTGGCTGTTCAGCAAGGCCCTGCCGATGGATCAGATCGTTACCCTACTGACCGGCAATCTCGGCATGATTCACGTCGGCTAGTTCTCCGTGTGGGGGAACATGCGAGTAGTACCACTGATAAGCCGGCGCGAACGCCCCTAGCACACGTCGTTGGGCCCGGGCATTTGCGCGCAGCTCGGCGCCACCAGGAGCCAACACATTGTCGAGCACATCATATCGCCAGCTCACCGGAGTGCCATCTTCGAGCACGACGTGCAAGCGGTCCCGCTCCAACAGGCCAATCCGATAACCATATTCCAGCGGCACAACGGTGTCGCAATCACACAGCATATCCTGCCCTGAAAATGCTTCGTCGCTGCGTATGTTTAACAGGCTCAACAACGTTATCGGCAAGTTCATACTCGAGCCCAACCGATCAAGACGCCTCGCCTGCAGGTCTTTCGCGTGCAATACCATTGGGATGCGATAGCTCGTTGCCGGGATCATGGCATCGCCTCGCGGGTGCGGTCCGTGGTCGGCCGCAACAATAAACAAAGTCTCGTCATACCATGGCTTCGAACGCACCTGCTGGAAAAATTTACCCAGCGCATGGTCTGCATATGCCATGGCATGTTCACTACGCCTATCTGACGGTGAATAGACAACCCGGCCTTGCGGAAAATCATATGGGCGGTGGTGAGAAACCGTCAACGTCGAGAGGAATACGCGGTCGTGGCGTTGCGTGAGCTGGTCCATCTCCAGCACCAGGCGTTGCAGCAACGCTTCGTCGGCTACACCCCAACTGGTCTCGAATCGTTCATCGAAATCTTCACGTGTCCAGATTTCACGAAATCCAGTCGCCCGCCAGTAATTGGAGAAGTTCGAAAAGTCGGGCCAGCCCCCGTACAAAAATACCGGATGGAAGCCGCCATCTCCCAATGCGCGGGCAAGCGATGGCAAACGGTGCAGATCGCCCCTTTGGGTGGTGGAGATCCCCGGCAGCGGCGGAAATCCATTCAAGAGCGCCTCCATGCCCCGCGTTGTACGGCTACCGGTAGCAAAAACCCGTGCGAAAGCCACGGATTCCTGCGCCAGCGCGGTAAAGTTTGGCAGGTATTCGCGCCGCAGCTCGGCATCGTCCCACGTAGGCCCGGCGAATGATTCCTCGATTATCAGAACCACGTGCCGCACGCGCGCCGTTTCCCGGCGCATCTGCGTGGCCAGCGCGGAGCCACGCAGCGCTACGGGCACCACTTGGTGCGGCGTCGCGTGTTGCGTTAGCCAGGGAATATCGTCCTCGCGATAGCGGGCAGCGCTGAGCACGCCGAGATAGCCGTTGCTGGCAAATTCGCTGGCGACGCGAGAGTAGGACCCGCCCACGGGTTGACCAAAGGCAGCTACCACAGTGCCGGCAACAATCACCGAGACTTGCACAGCGCGGCCATTACGATCCATCTGCGGCACGCCGAGCGCAACCGTCACCAGGGCGCACAGTAACAAAACCGGCAGCAGCACCAGACTCAGATAGAACTGGTCTTCCAGAAACACCAGCACTTCTTTTGGATATGCGAGATAGTGAAACACCAACCGGTCGAGGCGGCTTTCAAACTCCACCCAGAAGAACAGTTCTGCGATGAACACCACGACCATCACCAGTACCGCGACGAATACCACAACGCGCAGCCAACGCTGGCGCCAGAAACCCGCCAGGGCGACGGCGCCGGCCAGCAGCACAAACGCCTGTAGATCGTTGACCACGCCCGCTGCAAAGCCACTGAACTGGGGTAGTTCAGCGCCGGACGGGTATAACCACAATGAAACACCGCGCAAGCAGATTCCTAATGCGATCCAGATAGCCAACCATCGCCACCAGAATTTCATGCCGGACGCCTGCTCACCGATAACAATACTGGCAGTAAAAATACCGTGATTACGAGCAGCAAGCCAACTGCGACCGTCAACACAATGCCTATGGATGCGGTGCCGGCATGTGGCGAAAGCGACAGGGCCGCAAAGGCGCCGATGGTCGTCATGGTCGACAGCAACACCGCGCGGGGTGTACTCGAATGCATGAGATGGTCCACGTCGCCCTCGCCAAGGTAGCGGTCGACGACGTGAATGCCGTTGTCGACGCCCAAACCAAAAATCAAGGGTATGACCAATATGTTGGCCATGTTGATTGGCATGTCGAACACGACACCCAGGCTCAAGGTCAGCAACGCGGCCAGCACGAGTGGCACTAAAATCATCAGCACCGAAGCCACGCGCCGCATGGCGAAGCTCAGCACGATGGTGATGCCGATGATGGCGAAGGCCAGCGCTTCCTGAAAAGCACGCACTACGATGTTGCCCACGCCCCACTCTATGACCGGGCGCCCGGTGGCATGAGGCTCAAGACTGCGAACACCCGAAATGAAGGCCGACAGTTTGTCTACCGGAGCGATGTCCTGCGCCGGAGTGATCACCGACAGCTGCTCGCCCTGGGCTGCTACCAGACGCGACCGGATGGACGTTGGAAGATCTTCGAAGGTCACTCCATCCACCGCAGTGGCGCGGCGCAACCAATCCAGCTCGTCCAGCAGGTTGGTCACCACGCCAGTCTGCCACGCTTGCCATTGCTCGTCTGAAGCAGCCACCATTCCCATCATCTGCACGCGGAAGTTCGCGAGGACATCCGGCGACAAGGCAGGTGCTACGGATGGATCGGCAAGTGCTGCATCCAGCCGGGTGAGTAGTTCCTGCACACGCGGACGCAAAGCCTCGGCATGAGGTGGCGGTTTAGCTTCTTTCGGATTCAGCGCACTCCACAGCAATTGCTCGAGATCGAAGACGGCGTCCAGCTTTTCGTCCTGGTATCCCGGCACCCAATCCGCCGGCGTGCGCACCTCATCGACTACATCGAGCCGTTCCAATGCGCTCTTGTCCACCTGCTGTGATCCAACAACCACCAGTTGATAGTCTGTAGAGAGCTTTTCACGCTGCAGCATACGCAACGCCTGCATTGATTGAGACTCAGGATCCTTCAGCGCCAGGACGCTATAGTCGAATCGCGCGTGACTGGCACCCACTGCAGCCAGAACGCCCACAACAACCACGGCGGCTATTACTACCGGCCGGTGCCCAATCAACCAATTTACAACACGCTCACTGGTAGGCAGATCCATCTCGTGGGCGCGCGGAGATCCACACAGCGCGTAAAACGCGGGCAAGAAGGTGAAGGTCAAAAACCAGGCAATGACCATACCCCCAGCGCTGATCACTCCCAGATCCGCAAGTCCCTGGTAATCCGTCGGCCAAAAGCCTAAGAAACCGATGGCCGTGGTGAGGCTACACAATGAAATCGCTCGGCCAACACTCCCGGTACTCGCCACCAGTGCCTGGGTCACATCCGCGCTGCCGCGGTTGATTGCTTCCTGAAAACGCAGTGAAAAGTGCAGCGCAAAGTCCACACCGAGACCAAAGAACATGACCAGAAACACCAGCGACAATGTGTTGTATTCGCCTACCGCGATCATCGCGTACGCAGACGTCCACACAATACCCATGGCGAGCATGCCGAACGTCGCGAGGATGATTTTCGCCGATCGAACGCCCACCACCAACACCAGAAACAGCAGCACCACGGCCAACCACCCGGCCATAGTGACGCCAGAGACTGCCGCCTCCAGCTCTTCGTGTTGCAAGGTCAATTCACCGGTTAAGTGCACGCGAACACCAGCCGGAAAGTCCAGCACAGCGACCATTTCGCGTAACTCGGCAATGATCTTTGCGTCCGGCAGCGCATTTTCATAATTCGTCTGGGGCTTCACGTAGATCAACTGATAGCGCGCATCGTCGCTATCGAATAGCTCGTCGGTCCACCACACCGTTGCGTCCGCGCCCGCCAGCGCCTGCTGCGCAGACTGCGCAAGCAGATCGATGACGGTAGCGAATCCCGCCGGAGGATCGTTGCCTAACCCCTCGCCAACCAGACGCAACACGCCCCGCAGGCTAGGATCCTCCGCAACGGTGGTGAGCCAGGGTTGAGCTTCCGCCAGCCGGTCCGCCATATCGTCCAAGGCGTCGACGTCCATGTACAGGAATGCGTGATCACGGAAGAAGCCCTCGCTTCCAGGCGCGGCAACATCAGCAAACACCTGGGGCTTAGCATGCAAATACGCGACCGCACGTGCCGTGGCAATTTCAACCTGCTTGAGTGATTCACCACTCACCACCACCACCGCGGTGCGCACGAGCTGCGGAAATTTTTCCTCGAAACGATCAAAGTCTTCCCGCCAGGGCGCCTGTTGGGTGATGAGCTTGTTCAGATCGGAGTTGATTCGGAACTGCGTCACCGCGACCCAGCCCAATCCAACCGTCAGCAGGCACAACAATGTCATGCAGAGCCATGCGCGGGCGCTCACCCAGGCAACCCAACGCTGTAAGCTGCTAATCGTCGAACTCATCAAAGAAGTCATCCAACGGCGGGTCGCCGTCGTATATGAGAAATTTCCGCCGTTGGTAGTAGGCATCGCGCGTGAACGCGTAGGGGTCCAGGGCACTGGCATCGCGTACCCGGGTTGACGCGATCAGGTCTTCGCGTGCGCTCACAATGTCCAGTGCACTCATGGCCCAGTGGTACTCGTAGCCGAGTAGCAAACGCGGCATGGTACTGCGAATGATGGTTGACGGCAGGTCACGCCAGGTCGAAGGCCCCAAAAACGGCACATAAACGTAACGCGATCTTGTTACTCCCCACACCGCCAGAGTCTGCCCGAAGTCTTCCTGCTGAAAACGCAGATCCCAGCGAGACGCCACATCGAAGAATCCGCCCACCCCTATGGTGGAGTTGATCAACAGCCGGGCAAGGTCAGTGGCGCTCGCCCTGGGCTTGGCTTGCAGCAATCCGTTTATCGAACTGCCCACGGTGCGCAGGTTCTCAAACACATTCAATATCCCGCTCTGCAACCAGCCCGGCGTAACCTTGTCATAGCCTTTGGCCACAGGTAGCAGAACGCTACGATCGACCCGGTCGGTCAAACCGTAGCTGGCCCGATTAAAGCCTTCACCGCGATCAAATACGCCATGTTCGGGTCCCAGAAGCGTCCCGCACGCGCTGCACAACAAACACACGCAAACCAGGCATAACCGAAGGGTCATGTACCACTCCGGGCCGCTGAGATTTTGTCGCGTATATGCTCGAGCAGCCGCTCGTACCCTTCGCTTTTTATGATGCTGTTGTAGTCTGCGCGGCGCAGGGAAAGATCGCTGACGCCATCCGCAACCACATTGAAGACCTTGTCGTCACGTAAGAAGTAGTCCAGGGCAACGTCCGCGGCCGCATCACGGCGCAGGCGCGTGCGTACCACAAAACCCGTTCTAACCGCCTTAACTTCATCGGTGACAAATTGTTGCCTACTGTAGGCGTCGAAACGATCCGCGTAGGTCGCGACGATTAACTCGTTCAACAACTCAATAAACGCCATCTGTTCCACGTCTGGCAACGTACGCCAGGCACGGCCCAAGCTGACCGCCGCGATCCTGCTGGTGTCGAATACGCTGGCAATGTGCGGTTCTATATAGGCCTCCCGCGAACCATGACCGGGGATCTGCATCACCTGCACCAGCGCATCATGGAAACTCTCTACGAGCTGCTTTGCCCGGTCCTGGGCCTGCGCCTGGGCCTGGTCCGCCGCCAGCGGCAGGCTGAAGGCCAAGAATCCCACGGTTATCAGCGTACGCGTGAATCTCATGTTATGAACCACAAGCTCAATGCGGGCACATAGGTGATCACAGCCAGCGCGATCAGCAACACCAACATGAATGGCCAGCACGCGCTATACAACTCAAGCAACGGCTTGTCGAATCGATAGCTGGCTATGAACAGATTCATACCGACGGGTGGCGTGAAATAGCCGATCTGCATGTTGGCGAGAAAAATAATACCCAGATGCACCGGATGTATCCCATAGCTGGCCGCTACCGGCAACAACAGCGGCACCATGATGACAATTGCCGAGAAGATATCCAGGATCGCGCCCAGCGCCAGCAACAGAACATTCAGCAACAGTAAGAATGCGATGGGGCTGGAAATGTACGCCTGCATGAACTCGAAAAGCTGCTGAGGAATCTCCGCATCGACCAGGAAGTTAGTGAAAGCAAGCGCGATGCCGAGAATTAGCAGTATACCCCCGACCATGACCATGGATTCCACCATGATGCGCGGCACCTGGGAGATTTTTACTTCCCGGTACAACAGCACTTCCGCTATCAACACATATATGGCGGTAACCGCAGCGGCTTCCGATATTGCAAATATCCCGCTGAACACCCCGCCCAGCACAATTATCGGCAGCGGCAGTTCCCAGCGCGCATCTACCAGAGCCCGCCATACATTCGGCCATGTGAAGCCGGTGCGGGGAATGACGCCACCACGGTGTGTCCACAGAGTCCAGGCAGTAAGCAGAGCAAGCATCAGCAGCAATGGCGCTACGCCTGCGATAAACAGGTCGACGATCGTAAATGGCTCGCCCACATCGAGCTGCTGGGCGATCACGCCGTAAAGAATCAGCGGCACCGAAGGCACCAACAGCAAACCCAGGCTACCCGACGAGGTGACCAGCCCGGTACTGAAACGCTCTGAAAAACCGGCCTGCCGCAGCGCCGGTAACAACAGCGCCCCCAGCGCAACGATGGTCACTCCGGATGCACCGGTCAACGCGGTAAACACTGCACACGCTATGAATCCGACCACCGCCAGACCACTGGGCAGAAAACCGAAGATACCCTGGACCAGATTTACCAGACGCGTCGACGTATTCGCCTCGCTCAACAGGTAGCCACTGAAGGTAAACAATGGCAGTGCGACCAGCAGGGGCGTATCGACAATGCGGTACAGCTCAATAGCGATAATTGCCAGGTCGATATCTGCACTGAAGAAGCCCAGCATCGCCGCGCCCATGAGCACGGCGAACAGTGGCGCACCCGCGGCGGCCATGAGCACCAGCAGCGCGACCCCAAACCAGATCAAACGTCGCTCTCCCGTACTGGCTGCACAACCAGCAGCGCGTAGCGTATCGCCATGACTGCAGCCCCCAGCGGCATGATGGCCTCGCACGCCCACGCGGGTACTTGCGCAAACGCTGGCGTGCCGTCCTCGTACTCAAAGCGTACGAATTCAAAGGCATACCAAGCAAAAATTAACAAGACGATACACGTGAACAAGCTCACCAGACGGCTCACATGACGCTTTACGCCGGGCGCCAGAAAGCGCCCGGCGATGTCGATCCGAATGTGTTCATCTTTGCGCGATGCGACCATGGCGCCGAGCAAGGCAACCCACAGCACCACGACCCGTACGGCGCTGTCGCCCCAATACAACCCGCTGTCAAAAAAGTTTCGCATCACCACCTGGACGACAGCTACGCCGATCATGGTGGTCAACAGCAACGCGAGCAGTGCTTCTTCGACACGCTGCACGATGCTGATCAGTTTACTAGCCACTCGCACCACGGAATTCAGCCAGCAGGTTCAGCGCCTGCTGGTATAAATCAGCCGAAACGTAGCCGCTGTCGATCAGGCGTTCACGCGCTTGTGACGCCAGACTCAGCCATTCATCAAGCTCTACCCGGGAGGGCTTGCGCCATTCGATGCCCTGATTGCCGAGAGCTTGCTTGGCGCTGATGTGGTCGCGCCGCGCAGAATCATCGGCAGCCCGCACCGCTTCGCGCAATTCTTCGGAAACCACCAGCTGCTGATCCGCAGTGAGCTTTTCGAAGGGTTTCTCCGCCATCACGAACAAGCCATAGATGTAAAGCAGAGGCAGTTCCAGAGCATGCTCTACCTGGGTGTGCCACTGCAGCGCTATGGTGCCCACGGGCGGGGCGGCAACGCTGTCGATGAGGCCGGTCTGCAAACCAGCCAGCACGTCCGACATAGGCAGTGGTATCGGCGCAATGCTGAACGCCTCGAATGCACGCAAAGATCCCAGATCGTTGTCCGGGGTCCACACTTTCAATCCGCGCATCTGGCTCACACTCACCGCCGGCTGCTGGGTCATAGGATAGGCAAATCCCACCTCAGCCAGACCAAAGCCGACAAATTTGTTCTGGCGCAATCCAGCCATCAGACTGGCATCCAGCTGCGCTCGCACGTGATCGATTTCATCGTTGCTCTGAAACAGCATGGGCATGTTGTACAACGCTATGTCGGGATAGGTCTGAATCATGCCGCCGGCCGTCATCACGGCGCCGTGCAACTGCCCCACGCGCATTTTGCGCATGACCGCCTTGGAATCCCCCATGACGCCGCCTGGGTAGAATTTGAGCTTAACCGCACCGTCGGTACGCTGCTCGATGGCCTTGCCGTGTTTGCGCAGCATTTTCATCCACACTGTGCCATCCGGCGATTCCGTTGCGATTTTCAAGGTCGCAGCCTGTACCGAGCCGGCGCACATGGCCCCAGTGAAGGCCGTGAAAATTGCAAGAAGCCTAAAAATACTCATTCGCCGATTCCATCAGTTGCTGGGCCTGCTCTTGCGCCACAGTATTCATGAGCGTCAAGCCATCCACCGCGACGGGTGACGCCATGACCTGGGCAAGCAGCTCATCGTGTAGCGCCCGGTCAAACACGAGGCGCGCATATTGCTCCGCGAACATGACCTTGGCCATTAGATTCTGGCCGTTGGACGCCTCGATAGCACGCTCAAAATAACGACGCCCGACTTCCGGCTTGCCGCCCAACGAAGGCGGGAAGAGGGTCTCCAGCACGCCGAGGTAAAGAAACACCCCGCCACTATCATAACCAGGCTCAAGCACTGCAGTCTTGAGCATGATCTCCTTGACCCGCGCCAGCTCCGCCACCGCGTTGAAGTCATCACTGTTCGCTTGTATCCACCCAACCCATGTCACCGCCAGGTCGTACAGCTGCGGCGCACTCGATTTGCGTTGGGTATCAAGCCAGCGGGCAAACTCTTTGAACGGTCGCTGATCCAGACCACATGCTTTTCGCAACCCGTAGCAGGCCGCGGCCAGCGCCTGTCGTTTGGCCTTGGCATGCAGCAGTTTAGACCGGTCCTCGTCAGTTACAAAGACCGCAGCATAGGCCGTATGCAGTTTGGCCGATTGTTGCAACATGTAGGGATCATCCGGCGATCGCGCCACCAGGCTGTCGACCAGCAGCAGGAATGAAGGCGCTCCATCGCGCACCATTGCCAGATCATCGTTGTTGAGAATGGCGGCAGACAGGTCATCGGCAAATCCCTGGGTCACCGAACTGACGAGCGAGCTGCACCCGCCGAGCAAACAGAGGCCGGTGAGAGCGAACAGAATTTCGAGGCGAATACGGTGCATAGTGCGGCGCATTAAAACCACCGGCCCGGGCGAAAGCAACTCGGACGCTGGCTCGGGCGGCTAATCGATCAGCGCAGCGACATCCTTGTATAGCACCTCAAACGGCGGGCGCGAGCGGTAGCCCGGCACAGCATACTTAGCTTTGATCACGCCATCGGCTCCAATGAACAGGATTCCGGGATGCGGAATGCCATATGCCATTTCACCTTTTGCGTAGTCTTCATTGCGTACACCCAGTGCATTTACGTGCCGGGCATCACGATCCTGTAACAACGGGTAGCCGAGCTCTTGCTCTAAGTGAAACGTATCCAGAATTTCCAGGCTGTCGTAGGTCATGCCAGCGACGCTTACACCCAGTTCAGCGAACGGTTCGCGATATTCTTCCAGTTGGACCAACTGGTGTTTACAGAAGTGTCACCAGTCCGCCGAACGGTTCAGGAACAACAACAATCCCTGATCCCCCGTCAGATCCGCCAGCGTACGCTGGGTTCCAGTCTGGTCCGGCGCCTCTAACAATGGCATGGGGGTGCCGACAGACGGCCCCCAGCCAGCGGAATAATCATCTGCAGCCGCAATGTGCGCCCCAACCACCGCTAGCGCGACAAGCAGCGTGCGCAGGGAATTCATAAATTTAGCCATAGGCGTTGTCCGTTGGTGTTGACGACGATTTCGCCGGTTCTTGCTGGGAAACCTGCATGAGGCTCACTTCGCGTAAGCCCAGCTTGTTCACCGCGGTTGCTGTTAGCGCATTCATTTTCTTCGGCTTGCTGGTAAAACTTCCAGCAGCCAGCCGCACTACACGTTTGTCCATCTTTCCGATCTGTTTGTCGATATAAGTCTCTACGATCTTCGCGGTGGACTTCTTCATTTTCACTCGGGCAGCGCTGCGGCGCATCGCCACCAAGCCCTCGCGTGTGCGCAGAGTGTCCGCCATCTTATCGAGGTACCACAACTGCGCCCTGCCTTTGTCAGACAGCCCTGGGCGTAATAGTTCCAGCTGATGCGTGCTCAGCTCAACCCACCGGCGCAGGTCCGCACCGTGCTCGTGCAACCACGCACCGGGTTCATCCGGCCGTAACAAAGCAGCGAGGCGCTGACTCTTGCGATAACTTCGGGCAACGCGTTTTTGCACCGCGTCGTCCGGCAACTGGCGAAAGGTGTTGGATCTCCTCCAGAAGTGGCTGTCCGCGGCGAACAGTTCATTCAACTCGTCCCAGGTCATGGGGATGTCTGTGGGCAGTTTGCGCGCTAACTTCAGCATCGCTTGCGCCTCGTGATCCTGTTGCGCAAGGCTGGCCAGCCGCAGCGCCAGGCGTCGACTGTTGGCGCTGTCTGTGAGTGCATCGGAGCCGGCAGACAGCGCCTGCACATGCTCGACAATGGGCGCATCACCCTGCTTCCAAGCGGGTTGCATCAGCGACCACATACTGACCAACCGCCGACTGTCCCGCGCCAACAAGCTCTCTGCATATACGGTGTGCGGCTCCGCCGCCATGAGATCGCCGGATTCCTGGCGCGCGACCGCCGCACCGCGCGCGTCGCATTCCGCCAGGTAGCGCAAGCAGCGGTTGTTGATCTCAAGGCTGTAACTCACAACGAAATCTGCGAGTCGCACAATCAATAAACCCGTTAAACGTATCGAGTACGGATGCTAGCAGGCTGTTTAACAAGTCACAAAAGTCGCTAGACTCGTACCCGACTTGAGAAGGAGCCAATAATGAGTATAGATCTTGTCCTGATATCCAAAACCGCAGGGGTCGCGACAGTCACCTTGAATCGTCCCGATGCGCTGAACGCCCTTTCCGCCGCATTGCGCAACCGCATCGCGGCAACCTTCACGGAGCTGGAGGCAGACGACGACGTACACGCAGTGGTGCTGACCGGCGCCGGACGCGCATTCACTGTGGGTCTGGATCTAAAAGAACTCGGCGGTGAAGTCGACCCGGGAGAAAGCGTCGCAAGTCGAGATCTGGGCGCGGTGATTGGCAACATGAGTAAACCCGTCATCGGCGCGATCAACGGCTTTGCCATCACCGGAGGGTTCGAGATTGCCCTGATGTGCGACTTCCTCATCGCTAGCCCCAACGCTACATTTGCCGACACCCATGCCCGGGTCGGGGTCGTACCCGGTTGGGGGTTATCCCAGCGCCTGCCACGATTAATCGGGATCAATCGCGCGAAAGAACTGAGTCTGACCGGCAACTATCTCGACGCTGAAACTGCCTGCGCGTGGGGATTGGTAAACCGCGTGGTGCCAGCCGACCAGTTGCTGGCGGTATGCGAGCAGCTTGCACAGGATATCGTGTCTACAGAACCTGTTACGCGCAGCGAGATCAAACGCATTATGGATGCCGGCTGGGATACCACCTTAGGCGAAGGCATGCAGATTGAAGACGCCGCCAACCGCGCTCACGCTAAACAGGAAGTGCGCGCCGACAGGGTTGCGGCACGGCGCGCCGATATTCAATCCAGGGGGCGCAATCAGGCCAGCTGACCCTTACGCTGCAGACATCTTGCCGCTCCCAGTAAACCTGGTTGCGGTTCGACGATGATCATCAACGGTATCGCCCGCACAAAATCACTCATCGCGCCACGCTCCTCGAAACGCCTGCGTAGAGGACTCATACGCGCGAATTCGAGCATGCGCGGCACGATACCACCACCGATGTAGACGCCGCCCGTGGCGGCGACGGTCAACGCCAGGTTGCCCGCGGCCGCACCTAACAGCGCGCAGAAGGTTTCCAGAGTCTGATGACACACGGGATCTTCCATATCGATACCGCGCGCCGTGATGTCGGCCGCACTCAGCTCATCGGCCCGCATGCCCCACAGCGCACTCATGGCCGCATACAGATTCCCCAGGCCACTGCCGCTGAGTACCGTTTCCCAGCACACATGGCCGTGATTAGCGGTCAGAACCGCCCACAGTTCAGTTTCCAGATGACTGCCCGGAGCAAGGTCTGCGTGGCCACCTTCCGACGCCAGCACCTGCCAGACGGCGTCTGCTCTACCGCGCCGGTCTTGCCACGTCTCATCGCAAATCAGCGCCGCCATGCCCAGCCCGGTCCCGGGCCCAAGCAGCGCCTTGGTTGCCTGCAGCGGATCCGTGCCGCCGAGCTGTTCGAGTTGCGTGAAATGAGGCACACCGTGGGCTAAGGCGAAAAAGTCGTTGACCAGCCACGTTCTGCAGCTAAACATCGCTTCAGCGGAACTGCGTCGTATGCGCAAGCCGGTATTGGTGACGCTTATCTCCTCATCCGTGGCGGGACCCGCTATCGCCAGGAGCGCCCGTTCCGGTTCAGCAGAAGGTAGTTGCTCGAGGGCGGCCTTCAGCAACTCATCGTCACCATGAAAGTCGCGCGTGCCAAGCACCACCGGGCTGCCCTGGAGCAGGCCGTTTTCCGAACACTGAAACCTCGCGTTGGTCGCCCCGATATCGGCTACTAGATCCAAGTTGCACTCCTGACCGCTACGTTTTGCTCTGCCGCAGGGCTTTTTAGTATGGTGCGCTATCGTTGTACAGGCATTCCTATGGTGATTATCCGCTCGGGCTGGTGGACCGCGTTGCTGCTCAACGCCGCAGTCTGCATGACGCTTTGCCAGGCCAGCCACGCCGCGCAGCCCATCCTGCACCTTGCGAACGCAGGAGAGCCGCAGACCCTGGATCCGCATCGATACAATCTGCGGTTGGAAGAAACCCTGTTGAACGATCTGTTCCTGGGACTCACGACGTTCGACGCGGCCGGCGAGACCGTACCTGGAGCTGCAGTGTCCTGGGAAACCAGCGACGACGGGCTCACCTGGAAGTTCCACCTGCGCAACGGCATGCGCTGGTCTGATGGCACACCCGTCACCGCCCATGACTTCGTATACTCGTTTAGAAGGCTGCAGGACCCAGCCACCGCTGCGTCTCTGGCCTATTTCATGTATATGCTGAAAAACGCCGAAGCGGTCAACCGAGGCGACCTGCCCAGCGAGGCACTTGGGGTTGAAGCCCCGGACGACGCGACGCTAGTGCTACGGCTGGATCGCCCCTACCCCTATCTGTTAGAAAGGCTGCTGTATCCTACCGCGTATCCAGTGCCCCGCCACGCCATCGAGCGCCACGCCGACGCCTGGATAAAACCTGGCAACTGGGTTTCCAACGGCGCCTACATGCTCGAAGACTGGCAACCTCAAGCACACGTCGCGCTACGCCGGAACCCACACTTTCACACACCAGCGGCCATCGAGCACGTGCAGTATCACCCGGTGGTCAACGAGCAGAGCGCCTACAACCGTTTTCGCAATGGCGAACTGCACGTCATCGGCGCGTTCCCCGTCGGCGAGCTACAAAAGGTCGCGGTCGACTACCCAGTGGCGCTGCGCGTGTCCGATCTGCTGTCGATGATGTATCTGGTGTTCAACACCGGCCGGCCGCCGTTCGGCGATGTGCGCGTGCGTCAGGCGCTTTCAATGGCGGTAGATCAGCAGATCCTCACCGAGCGGGTACTGCGCTCCGGGAGTAAGCCCGCCTACAGCTTCGTTCCCTATTTGATCGACGGTTATCGCGCAACCGAACTGCCCCACACTCGTGTGGCCTACGCGCAACGACTCGCCCAGGCTCGGCAGTTGCTCGCGCA
>Ga0315336_1003698_pt1 | contig 19790 bp, 21 predicted proteins | sample ASW5metaG_FD_204512 | JGI IMG/M metagenome (GOLD analysis project Ga0315336, IMG submission 204512) | Ammonia-oxidizing marine archaeal communities from Monterey Bay, California, United States - ASW #5 | ecosystem: Environmental > Aquatic > Marine > Intertidal zone | place: USA: California... | reverse complement strand
TTCGCTATCGTCGGGGCGCGGCATGGGCAGGATGCCGACCGTGGCCTCTCCGCTGCTCACCGCCTCGATGACGGCGCGCGATGACACGTGGCGGGTCATCGGCGTGAACGAGCCGTATTGATCGCGGGCCAGGTCCCCATACCCAACATCGTCCTCGGAAACGAAGACGGAGACGGAAAAAGGCCCTTCGAAGCGAAGCGTGGCGACGATCATCTCGCGCCACATGCGCGACAGCTCGCGTTTCGGAAAGGCGCCCGAGTGGCGGGCCATCAGGCGGTAGAGAATTTCCGCCTCCCGGGCCGGCCTGATCTTGATCTTGTCGCCTTTTTTGGCCTCGCGCACCCTTTCCACCACGCGCGTCCGCTCGATGATCAAATCATGGAGGGAATCGTCGATGGCGTCTATTTCCCGGCGCAAGGCCCGGAGTTTGTCTTCGTCGGTTGTCATGGCGCGCGCCACCCAAATTCCAATGGGATCCCCGACCTTGGCCACGAGTGCCGCCGGGCCATGGGAAAAAGGCGTGGCGGGCAACAATCGAGGCCAAGACAGGCGGGCCTAGTGATAATGGCATGACCCCGTAAAATCAAAGAAAACATTGACACTCTATAGCTTGACTCCTAGCTATGAGGCCGCTTTCAGGCCCTCGAAAAACGACCTTTGAAAACGTCACCGAGGCGGAACAGATCATGACAGCGCCCAAAAGTCATCCCAACGGCCCATCGATCGCGGCAACGGGGACTCAATCATTGCCGGGCCATCATGTGCGCCTAGGGGTTAAAAAGCCCCTTAAGCTCGATTGCGGCATGGAAATCGCCGATTTTCCCATCGCCTATCAGACCTATGGTGAACTGAACGCGGATAAATCCAACGCCATTTTCGTCTGCCACGCGTTGACCGGCGACCAATACCTGGCCGAACCCCACCCGGCGACCGGCAAGGAAGGGTGGTGGGATTTGATGGTCGGGCCGGGCAAGACCATCGACACGGAGCGCTATTTCGTCATCTGCCCCAATATCCTGGGCGGCTGCATGGGCACCTTCGGGCCCAAGGAAATCAACTCTGAGTCGGGGAAACCCTGGGGCCTGAATTTTCCGGTCATCACCATCTGCGATATGGTCCGGTGCCAGGTGCTGTTACTGGACCACCTGGGCATCGACAAGCTTTTTGCCGTCACCGGCGGCTCTATGGGCGGCATGCAGGTCCTGGAATGGGCTTCCAAATACCCCAAGCGGCTGTTCGCGGCTATCCCGATCGCTGCCGCCGCCCACCATACGGCACAGAACATCGCCTTTCACGAAGTCGGGCGCCAAGCCATCATGGCCGATCCCGATTGGTGCGGGGGCGATTACCTGAACCAGGGAAAGAACCCGACGAAGGGGTTGGCCGTGGCGCGCATGGCCGCCCACATCACCTATCTGTCGGACCAGTCCCTGCACCGTAAATTCGGACGCCGGCTGCAGGACCGTGACGCCTTGTCCTATGGGTTCGATGCCGAATTCCAGGTCGAAAGCTACCTCCGCCGCCAGGGCATTACCTTCGTCGACCGGTTCGACGCCAATTCATACCTCTATATCACCCGGGCGATGGACTACTTCGATCTGGCGGCGAATCATGGCGGCAACCTGGCCGATGCCTTCAAGGACACACCGGTGCGGTTTTGCGTGATTTCGTTTACTGGCGACTGGCTGTATCCAACGGAAGAAAACCGCCGCATCGTCCATGCCCTCAATTCGGTCGCCGCCAACGTTAGCTTCGCGGAAGTTGAATCCGACAAGGGCCATGACGCCTTCCTGCTCGACGAGCCCGAATTCCACCGGCTGTTGAAGGGATTCCTGGATGGCGCCGGCAAAAACAAGGCCGACGCTGGAAACGAGTGATGGTCCCGGATCGCAAGTCCATCCGCGTCGACCTGCAATTGATTGCCGACATGATCGAGCCCCATTCACGGGTGCTCGACGTCGGCTGTGGCGACGGCACGTTGTTGGATTACCTGGTTAATTTCCGCCATGTGGACGGGCGCGGGATCGAGCTCAGCAGCGAAGGGGTGAAGGCCTCGATAAGCGCTGGGCTGTCGGTGGTCCAGGGCGATGCCGACACCGATCTCAAGGATTACCCGGACGATGCCTTCGATTACGTGGTCTTGAGCCAGACCCTGCAGGCCATGGTCCAGCCCAAGGTGGTACTTTCCCACCTGTTGCGTATTTCGCACCGCGCCATCGTCTCGTTTCCGAATTTCGCCCATTGGCGGGCGCGCCTATCGCTGGTTTTTTTGGGCCGCATGCCGGTCAGCACCACGCTGCCTCATGAATGGTACGAGACGCCCAACATTCACCTTTGCACGATCAGGGATTTCGTCGCCCTTTGCCGGCAACTGGACATCACCATCGAGGCGCAAAAGATCCTCGACGCCAGGGGCCGCGTCCGCCATGTCGGCAACGGCCTGTTTTCAGCCAATCTGTTCGGCGAACAAGTGGTGTTCCTGCTGCGAAAGAAAGACTAAACACGATCCTGGTTTAAACCCGGGGTGTGCGTTCCGGCACCGGCAGGTACCGGCGGCGCTTGCGGGTCGGCACGGCGCCGGCGGCGTAGATCTGTTTCACCGCTTCGGTCATGACGACCCCGGAAAAAGTGGTGAAGGCCCCTTGCCCGACCTTTTCCCAGGCCGGGGCGGAACTGAGGACCATGCGCGAAGGCATCGGCGGCACGAACAAGGCGCGGTGGGATTCGATGGGCGTGAACAGGTTGTCCCGCAAGACCCGGGAAAGCTGTCCCGGGGTGTAAGGGAGACCACGGCCGAAGGGGGTGCGCTCGACCCGGGCCCAGATGCCGCGCCGGTTAGGCACTACCACCAACAGCCGGCCGCTGCCTGAAAGCACCCGCCAGACCTCGCGCATCATGGGCCGCACCTGTTCGGCGCATTCCAGGGCATGAATCAGCAGCACCCGGTCCATGCTGAGATCGGGGAAAGGCAGCTCCAACTCATCGACAAGGGTTGTCAGGCCCGGCTCGTCCGCTGGCCAATGCAGCACCCCCTGGGCCGCCGGCATGGCCGCCAGGATGTGCCCGGCCTGGTCCCTAAAACCATTGAGGTAAGGGGTCGCATAGCCGAGCCCGAGGACGCTTTCACCGCTGACGTCCGGCCACAATTCGCGCAGCCGACGGCGGATCATCCTCCGCGCCACTTGGCCCAGGGTGGAGGCGTAAAAATCCCTTAGATCAACGGCATCGGTCCACATGACGGGGGCCAGCATATAACAGATGCCCGGCGTTTCTCGTTGGATATCCCTGGGCGGTCGCCGCCATGGCGGGAAAGATAGAAGCGCCGGCATTCATCAATTCGACGGTTCGGGCCATGATCTCGGCGGCCTGGTCGTCTTCGGCAACGCCGCCCAATTGTTGCTGCCAAAGATCCAGGTACTGCTTAGCCAAGCCGTTTAAATCCAGGGGCTTCGACATGTTTTTCCCGATCCTTGGTCCGTTTCACGCCCCGGGCAGGCCTGTCCTTGCTCCCAGGGCGCCAAGTGGGTGTCATTATAGCGCCATTATAACGGCAGGGGGCCGGGTGGGGAACATTTCATTGCAGTGCAGCATTTTACGCGCTAGGTTTTTACATCCTTAGGAGTTAAACCGCAGGCATGTCAGAAGAAAACAAAGCCGAAAAGCCGCCGATCACGATCAAGAAATACGCCAACCGCCGCCTCTACAACACGGCGACCAGCAGCTACGTTACCCTCGACAATTTGGCGACGATGGTCAAAGAGGGGTCGGACTTCGTGGTTTACGACGCTAAATCTGGCGAAGACATCACTCGCAAGGTTTTAACCCACATCATCATCGAGGAAGAAAACAAGGGGCAGAACCTGCTGCCGATCGACTTTTTGCGCCATCTCATCAGCTTCTACGGCGACAGCCTGCAATCGGTGGTCCCCAATTATCTCGATTATTCAATGAAGGCGTTCGCCAAGAGTCAGGAACAGATGCGCGATTACATGGAAGATTCCATGGGCAGCCTTAATCCGTTCGGCCAGTTCGAGGAGATCGGAAAACAGAACGTCGCCATGTTCGAAGAAGCGATGAAGATGTTCACGCCTTTCATTCCCGGCGGCCCCGGTGCCGAGGGCAATGAAAAGCCAGGGGGAACGCCGGGAGGAACAAAGGACAATGCGAAAAAAACCGGCGGTCCCAAGGATGACGCCTACCAATTGGACGATCTGCGCAATCAACTGGAAAAGATGCAGCGCCAAATCGATGAACTTTCCGGCGGCGGCAAGGGTTAGGCACGCCGGTGGCGGTTTCGGCCGCTGAAAATCATTCTTTCGGCCAAAAACCTTCTTGTCAGGAAACTGTAAGGTAATTACTCTCCTGGTTTGAAACCGGGAGAAATCGGGGGATTCCCGGGTATCTTAATTGCCGACCGGGGGGAATACGCCTTGAGCAAAGGATCGAATGAAGGGGGGGACTCCGTCGCCGTGAATAAAGTCAGTCACCGGGCGACGGATACGGATCGCTTCGTCGGATCGCGAATCCGCGAACGCCGGGTCATGCTGGGGTTGAGCCAGCAGCAGATTGCCGAAATGATCGGCGTTACCTATCAACAAGCGCACAAGTACGAGCGCGGCATCAACCGCATATCCGCCGGACGGCTGTTCGAGATATCGCAAGTGCTGGGCGTGTCGGTGGGTTTTTTCTACGAGGGGCTCGAAAGTGACAGCGGTGAGGAATTGAAGAACCGCCAACGCATGTGCCTCGAAGTAGCCCGCAACTTCACGCAGATCGACAACAAAATCCACCAGGAGGCTCTCAGCCATCTGGCCCGCGCCCTGGCCGTCAAGTAACCGGGGCGCCAGAGCGCTCTAATCCAGTTCCCTGAGGACTCTGAAACCGAGCCAGTAGCTTTTGACCCCGGCCGGGTTCTTGGCCCGGTAGGCCGCCCGCCCCACCTTGGAGTAATAATAAAAAGACCCGCCCCGGATGACCCGGTAGCGGCAGTTACCTTCCTTCCTGGCGGAGCCGTCGGAAGGCGCCCCTCTATGGGAGGGGTTCCAGCAGTCCTCGACCCATTCGAACAGGTTGGCGGTGGTGTCATAAAGCCCGAAGGGATTGGGCTTGAACGATCCCACGGGGGCCGACCCGTGCGGAAGCGTACCGCCATCGCTCCACCTGCTTTTGCAGTCCTTGCAATTGGCGTGGTTGTGGCCGACCTTTTCGCCCCACCACCATAGGGTTGTGGTTCCCCCGCGATCGGCGTATTCCCACTCCGCTTCGCTCGGCAGGCGATAGGTTTGCCCGGTCTTGTTGTTGATCCAGCCGAGGTATTGTTTGGCGTCGACAAAAGTGACGTTGATGACCGGCCGTCCCTTCTTGCCCCAGCCGTGGTCATGGTCGCCGCCGCTGATACAACCCTTGGCGTCCTTGCAAGCCTGCCATTCGGCCCACGTCACCTCATACCGCCCCAGCGCGAACGGCTTGTTGATGTTGACCCGGTGCGCCGGTTTGCTTTTTTTGCTTTTGCCATTCAGGCCCATGATGAAGATTCCGGCTGGGATCACTACCAGTTCCGGACACTCGGGACAGTCCTTGAACGTCTGGCCGGGTTTCCATTCCGGGACGTCGGTGGCGGCGTATCCGGGGTTGGTATTGCCGGCCATAAGGGCCAAGGAAAGGGCCAGGACGGCGGATTTTAGGGCCTTCAATGGGGTCTTTCGGCTGGCCATAAAAAACACGTTATCGCTTAAGATATCCCAGTCAAGACCCGGCCAGCCTTTCCACCGCCCAACGAGCGGCCTGGGCGACCAGTTCCGACGGGTCGTCGATCAGCGTCCGGGCCTTCGGCAAGAGCTCTTGGTCGCCGGAATTGCCGATGGCGACAAGCACGTTGCGCACGAATCGGTTACGTCCGGTGCGCTTAACCGGCGATCCGGCGAACAGTTCCCGGAACCCGGCGTCGTCCAGCGCCGCCAGGTCGGCGAGGCGGGGCGCCGTCAACTCGAAGCGGGGCGAAAAAGCCTCCTCGGCGGAAGGATGGCCGAACTTGTTCCACGGACAGACGGCCAGGCAGTCGTCGCAGCCGTAGATGCGGTTGCCCATCCGGGCCATCAACTCGGGCGCGATAGTGCCCTTGTGCTCGATGGTCAGATAGGAAATGCACTGCCGGGGATCGATCCGGTAGGGTTCGGGCAGGGCGTCCGTCGGGCAGGCCCGGAGGCAGCGGTCGCAACTGCCGCAATGATCCGTCGCCGGGGCGTCGGGGGATAGGTCAAGGGTGGTGAAGACCTCGGCCAGGAACAGCCAGGATCCAAAATTGCGGTTCAGCAGGTTGGTGTGCTTGCCCTGCCAACCGACCCCGGCGCGGGCGGCCAGCGGTTTTTCCATCACCGGCGCGGTATCGACGAAGACCTTGATGCCGCCGCCGTGGTTGTCGGCGATCCAGCGGCCCAGTTGCTTGCACTTTTTTTTCAGCACGTGGTGATAGTCGCGGCCCTGGGCATAGATGCTGATGGCGCCGCGGTTAAGACGGGCCAACGTCGCCAGGGGGTCTTCGTGGGGGCCGTAATTGGCGCCGAGCACGATGACGGTCTTGGCCTTTGGCATCAGGGCCTTGGGATCGCCGCGCCGGCCGTCGTCATTGTTCAACCAGGCCATGTCGCCCTGGCGACCGTCGGCGAGGACCCGGTATAACGCCCGGGCGTCCTTGGGATCGGCCTTGGCATCGGCGAAGCCGACAGCGTCGAAACCGAGGCCATGGGCTTGTTCGCGGATGATTTTCTTGAGATCGTCGGCCATAATCCCCTCAGCGGCCATCGGACTGCCTTGTTTCGTTTAGGGTGCCACGGAATGACCCCTCAGGACACCACCAAACCCAAGTGCGCCAAGCCCAAGGCGGTGATTCTGTTGAGCGGCGGACTCGATTCTGCCACCTGCTTGGCGATCGCCAAGGACAAAGGCTTCCGGTCCCATGCGCTGACGTTCCGCTACGGTCAGCGCCATCTGGCGGAAATCACCGCCGCCGCCCGCATCGCCGAAACCGAAGGCGTTGCCGGTCACGACGTCATCGATATCGACCTGGCCCAATTCGGCGGTTCGGCCCTGACCGCCGACATCGACGTGCCCAAGGGGCGGAGCGAAGACGATATCAAGGACGGCATTCCGGTAACCTATGTGCCGGCCCGCAACACGGTGTTCCTGGCGTTGGCGCTGGTGCGGGCGGAAACCCTCTGCGCCGATGATATCTTCATCGGCGTCAACGCGCTCGATTATTCAGGCTATCCCGATTGCCGGCCGGAATTCATCGCCGCCTTCGAAGGCCTGGCCAACTTGGCGACCAAGGCCGGGGTCGAGGCGGCCGGGAAGGATAAGCCCAAAATCACTATTCATGCGCCGCTGATCGAGATGACGAAAGCCGAAATTGTCAGCCGCGGCACCGAATTGGGGGTCGATTTCGCCCACACCATGAGCTGCTATGACCCCGGGGACGGACTTCGTCATTGCGGGTGCTGCGATGCCTGCCTACTGAGAAAAAAGGGCTTCGCCGGGGCTAGTATCGACGATCCGACGGATTATGCGGCTTGAGCCTGTCTGTGGGCGGGCGTATGGAAGGGCATGACCTATTCGGTGAAAGAAATCTATCTGACGCTGCAAGGCGAAGGCTGGCACACCGGCCGGACGGCGATGTTCTGCCGCTTCTCCGGCTGTAACCTGTGGTCGGGGCGCAAAGCCGACCGCGGCGCGGCCGAATGCCGTTTCTGCGACACCGATTTTGTCGGCACCGACGGCCCCGGCGGCGGCACCTTCAAAGGGGCCCAGGATTTGGCGGCGGTGGCGGCGGCGCTGTGGCCGGAAAAGGGCGCTGACGGGGCCCAGCCGTTCGTCGTCTGCACCGGCGGCGAGCCCTTGTTGCAGTTGGATGAGGACCTTATCGACGCTTTTCACGACGGTGGTTTCGAGGTCGCGGTGGAAACCAACGGCACCCTTTCCGCCCCCCCCGGCCTCGATTGGATCTGCGTCAGCCCGAAGGCGGGAACGGAATTAATGCTCCTTCGCGGTGACGAATTAAAGCTCGTCTACCCGCAGCAAGGCGCCACCCCGGAGATGTATGAGAACCTGGACTTCCGCCATTTCCTGCTGCAGCCTATGGACGGCGAGGCGGTGGAAAAAAACACTCGCCTGGCAGTCGAATACTGCCTTGCTCATCCCGGCTGGCGTCTCAGCCTGCAAACCCATAAGTTCCTCAGCATCCCTTAAAGATTTTGCCATGGAAATCTTCAATGAGTTCACCTTCGAAGCGGCGCACCTGCTGCCCAACGTGCCCGACGGTCACAAGTGCCTCCGCCTGCATGGCCATTCCTTCCGCGTCACCCTCACCGTGGCCGGACCGGTCGACGCCGACACTGGTTGGGTCATGGATTTCGCCGACATCGAGGCGGCTTGCCAACCGGTCCATGCCGAGCTCGACCACCGCTACCTTAACGACATCGAGGGCCTGGAAAACCCGACCAGCGAGATTATCGTGCGCTGGATCTGGGCGCGCCTGAAGCCGGCCCTGCCGGGGTTGAGCGAAGTCAAACTGTGGGAGACGTGCACCGCTGGGTGCGTTTACCGGGGTGAGGACGGCTGAAACACCGGCCTTTGCCGCTTCCGTGGCGCCCCCCGCCTGTTTCCCGGCCGACACATTCCGTCATAAACCGATATTTACCGTTAAAGCTCGGTTATGCGGTGGACATAATTTACGAATATTATTGTATTCACCCGGTCAAACGCCCGCGGGGACCGGGCGGCGGCGGAGGCAGCCAAAAAAGGCCCGAGACGGCGGCGAATTCAGACCCGCCCGACGTGGGCTTTCGTCGACATCGAGGCAGCTTGCCAACCAGTCCATGCCGAGCTCGACCACCGCTACCTGACCAAGCCGATCCGCATCCATGAGATCACGGCGGCGCTCGAAAGCGCGCTCGAAGCGGCCTGACAAGTATTCCTGGGCTGTCCGTCCCGGCATCGCTTTTTACGGGTTACTACCCGCGGCCACGGTAGGGGGCGACCCCCTGATCGGGGATCCATACGCCCTCGGGCGCCTCGCCGGTCTGATAAAAGACGTCGATGGGAATACCGCCGCGCGGGTACCAATAGCCGCCGATGCGGAGCCACTTCGGGCTGGCGGCCTCCACCAGCCGGGTGACGACGGCCGTCGTGCAATCCTCGTGAAAGGCGGCGTGGTTACGCCAGGACGCCAGGAACAGCTTCAGCGACTTGCTTTCGACGATTAGGGCATCGGGAACATAATCGATGACCAGGTGCGCGAAGTCCGGCTGGCCGGTGACCGGGCACAACGAGGTGAATTCTGGGCAGGTGAAACGGACTAGGTAATCACCGCCGGGGTTCGGGTTGGCGACGGTTTCCAGCACTGCGTCGTCGGGGCTTTCGGGAATTTGGGCTTGGCCGCCGAGGTGGGTCAGGGGTTCCTTGCCGGCGCCGATTCCTCCGGGTGATTTCCCTGCGGCCTTGGGGCCAACACCTTCACGTAACCACAAACCGCTGATGCCCAAGGATCTTGCAAGCCGGGGAAGAGTATCGCCCCGGGGCTGTTCGACCTTGCCGGCGAGATACTTGTTCAGGCTATCGTAGTTGACCTCCGAGCGGCGCGACAATTCGGTCTTGGTCCAGCCGGATTGCCGTAACGCCTCCTTCAGCCGCTTCGCCCATTGGATCATAGAATTTCCAATTTTATTGAAATTAATCTCAAAATTTGAATCTAAATAATATTAATTAGAATTTAAATCAAAGGAAATTCCGCTTTTTGGTTCGGGGGGGGTCCCCCGAAACCGTAACCCGCCGCTCCCTGCCTCTTTTATCTGCTCCCTGTCGCGGCTCATTAATCCGTACCGAGCCGGTCGGTGACGCGGCTTCCCGCCTCTTGTTGCTCCGCATGGAACGCCGCCTCGAAGGCAGCCAAGGCACTTTCGTTGACGGCCCGGCGCAGGTCCGCCATCAGGTCCTGATAATAATGCAGGTTGTGCCACGACAACAGCATGGCGCCTAGGATCTCCTTTGCCATCACCAGGTGGTGCAGGTAAGCGCGGCTGTAACTCCCGCACGTGGGACAATCACAGGCTTCGTCCAGCGGCCCGGGGTCGTCCTTGTGCCGTGCGTTGCGCATGTTCAGCGTGCTGCCGCGGACGAAGGCTTGATCGGTGCGGCCCGAACGGGTCGGTAGCACACAATCGAACATGTCGATGCCGCGTTTGACGGCGCCCAACAGATCGGCGGGCTTGCCGACGCCCATCAAATACCGGGGCAGGGCGGTGGGCAGAAGCGGCACGGTGGCATCCAGCACACGAAACATTTCTTCCTGGCCTTCGCCGACCGATAGCCCGCCCAGCGCATAGCCGTCGAGGCCTAAGCCGACCAGGGTTTCAGCGGATTCAGTCCGGAGGTCCCCGTAGACGCCGCCCTGGACGATGCCGAACAGCCCGTGGCCCGGGCGTTCCTCATAGGCCGCCTTGCAGCGTTTGGCCCAGCGCATGGAAAGCCGCATCGATTTCGCGACCTCATCCTTTCCGGTGTCCAGGGGCGTGCATTCATCCAGGACCATGGTGATGTCGGCGCCCAGAAGACGCTGGATTTTCATCGCCCATTCCGGGCTCAACCGGTGCAGGGTGCCGTCCAGGTGGGACTTGAATTCGACTCCGTCCTCGTCCATTTCCCGAAGTTCGGCCAACGACCACACTTGAAAGCCGCCGGAATCGGTCAGGATCGGCCCCGGCCAGTTCATAAATTTGTGCAGCCCGCCCAATCGGGCAATCCTTTCCGGCCCCGGCCGCAGCATCAGGTGATAGGTGTTGGCGAGAATGCACTGGGCGCCGGTTTCGGCGACCGCGTCCGGCGTCATCGCCTTGACCGTAGCGGCGGTGCCGACGGGCATGAACGCTGGCGTGTCGATGGCCCCATGCGCCGTCAACAGGCTGCCGGTCCTGGCCCGGCCGTCGGAGTTGAGAATTTCAAAATCGAGGACACTCATCCCTTAGAAACTTCTTGTTGTTTCCTTGTCGGACCTCCAGTCCTCTCCGCCTCTTGATTTGAGCGTTCCAGGAAACAGGCGTCGCCGTAGGAATAGAACCTGTAACTGGCGGCCTTGGCGTGTTCGTAGACGGCCTTCATGGTTTGCAAACCGGAAAAGGCAGCGACTAGCATGAACAGGGTCGAGCACGGCAGGTGAAAATTGGTAAGCAGGCCATCGGCGATCCTAAACCGGTAGCCGGGCGTAATGAAGATGTCCGTCTCGCCGGAAAAAGGATTGACAAGGCCGTCCCCGTCGGCGGCCGCCTCCAAAAGCCTCAATACCGTCGAGCCGACGGCGATGACCCGCCCGCCCTGGTCCTTGGCGGCATTGACCGCGGTGGCTGTCGTGGCGGTAATTTCGCCCCATTCGGCATGCATCCAGTGGTCGTCCGTGTCGTCGGCCTTCACCGGTAGGAAGGTGCCGGCGCCGACATGCAGGGTCAGGCGCTCGACCCCGACGCCGGCGGCCTTTATCGTCTCCAGAAGGGCTGGCGTGAAATGCAGCCCCGCCGTCGGTGCCGCCATGGCGCCCGGTTTATCGGCAAAAAGCGTCTGGTAGTCCTCGGTGTCCCGGGGGTCGCCTTTATCGCCGCGCTTGATGTAGGGCGGTAGCGGCATGACCCCGTGGGTTTGTAGCGCCGCCATCAGGCCGTTTCCAGAAAGTGACAAGGCGAGCGTGACCTCCCCGCCGTCGCCACGGGCCGTGACCTCGGCATCGAACCCGGGGGCGAAAACGATGCGGTCGCCAGGGTTCAGTTTGCGGGCCGGGCGGGCCAGCGTTTGCCAGGCGTTTTCGCCGTCGGGTTTAATCAACGTCACCTCAATTTTGCCGCCGCTCGGTTGTCTGCGGCCGATGAGCCGGGCCGGGATCACTCGGGTATCGTTGATGACCATGATGTCGCCGGGGTTGAGAAGCCCCGGCAGGTCGGCGATGCCAAGGTCCCGGAATTGCCGGCCGACGGCCAGAAGGCGCGCCGAATCCCTCGGCGCGGCGGGGCGCTGGGCGATAAAGCGTCGGGGCAGGTCGAAATCGAAGTTTGAAACCCGCATGATGCTTTCCTGACCGGTCTTGGGTATGGCCTATACGCCAAATCCCGCCGGCTGGACCGTCCCGGCAGGCGAAAGGAGGACTAAGTTGGAAGCGGATACTAGGTGTCGAGGATCACGAGGTCCACGGCCGAGGACCTTCCGTTCTCTCCGGCGGACAACTCGAACTGAACTTTCTGGCCTTCGAAAAGGCCGGAAAGGCCCGCCGCTTCAACAGCGGTCATATGGACGAAAATATCCTTGTCGCCTTCTTCCGATTCGATAAACCCGAACCGCTTCGTGAGGTTAAACCATTTAACCGTTCCGGTTGGCATTTAACTTCCTTTCAGGACTTCGTAGAGTGATCTTCAACTCATCTTCAACTCATAAATATTGGACGTCGAATGCCCCATGCCAAGCTTAATGTGACAGGTAAAAAGATGTGGCTCCGGTCTATGGGCCCGGTCGATGGAAAAGTCCAACATGTTCCGGACTCCCTCGATTTTAGAGACGATTGATGGCCAATCCTTTTTTGAATTTCGGCTAAGATTCCAGGGCCGAGGGCGGCTGGTGTCAATTATCGCCGAAAAGAAGCTTCAGCCGCGCCTCTTCGGCGGTCGAGATATGCGCCCTGGCGGCTTGTTCGGCGGCGCCGGTGTCGCGCCGCCTGATGGCCTCGGCAATCACGATATGCTCCTGGCGGGCCGCCTCGGCTCGGCCCGGCACCTCGTAGGTGGTTGATTTGAGAAGCGCCAGAGAATCGTCCAGCGCATTCAAGGCTTCCAACAGATACCGGTTATGGGCCGCCCCGTGGATGGCTTCGTGGAAACGCCGGTTGATTTCCGCCAAGCGGCCCGGCTCTCCCTGGGCGGCCTGGTCCTGCTCAATAAGGCCGAACAACAGGTCGACCTCGGCCGCGCTTGCGTGTTCTGCGGCCAACCCCGCGGCGGTGCCTTCCAGGGCCCGGCGCATGGTGTAAAGCTCCACCACCTGTTGGCGGCCCAGTTCTACCACCTGGGCGCCGCGCCATGGGGTCAGCACCAATAGACCGTCCGCCTGCAACCGCCGGAAGGCTTCGCGGACCGGGGTCCGGCTGACGCCTAGCCACTGGGTGACCTCGGCCTCGCGGATACGCTGTCCCGGCTGATAACGGTGATCACGGATGGCTCCGCGAAGCCGTTCCAATACGAATTCACCGAGCGAGATGCCGGAGTTTTCCGGGATTGCTTGTTTAAGGGTGTCCGTCATCATCGGCGGTTCCGGCGTTGTTTCACCAGGGGCGAGCCTGTTCTAAGATGGTCGAGCAAACAAAGGAAGGCTAGCGGCTCCAATGCCGGATTGTATACAATAGAGAATAAAGAGGGGAGTCCCAGATCATTTCCGTACCCGAACGACAACTTTCGGCGCTAAGCGCCACGGCTGCCCACAAAGCGATGGAGGCCGGCGAATTCACCGCCGAGGAACTGACCCAAGCCTGTCTGGACCGTATCGCCGAACGCGAAGAAGTGGTCGGCGCCTGGGCGTCCTTGGACGAAAACCTAGCCCTTGACCAGGCCCGGGCGCTGGATGCCAAGAAAGAGGCTGGCGAGGCGCTGGGGCCACTGCACGGCCTGCCAGTGGGCGTCAAGGATATCTTCGATACCGCCGACATGCCGACTGAATGCGGGTCCGAATATTACGCCGGACGCCAGCCGTTGGAGGATTCGGCGGTGGCGGCGCTGCTTCGCCGGGCCGGGGCGGTGATCATGGGCAAGACGGTGACCACGGAATGGGCGCTCTCGGCGCCGGGAAAGACGGCCAATCCCCATGATCCGAAACGCACCCCCGGCGGTTCTTCCTCCGGTTCGGCGGCGTCGGTTGCCGATAACATGGTGCCACTGTCCATCGGCACCCAGACCGGCGGCTCGATGATCCGTCCGGCGTCCTTTTGCGGCGTTTTTGGCTACAAGCCGACCTTCGGATCCATCCCCCGCTGCGGCATAAGCATGCTCGCCCGGCGGCTGGATACCATCGGCGTCTATGGCCGCGAAGTCGAAGACCTCGCCCTCTTGGCCGACGCGCTGATGGCCCACGACCCCGGGGACTGGGACATGCGTTCGTCCCCGGGCCAGGAGCTGGTGGCGGCGCTTGAAGAAAAGCCGGCCGATCCGCCCCGTCTTGCCTTCGTCCGCACGCCGGCCTGGGACGAGGCCGAGGACGACATGGCTAAGGCCCTGGAGGAATATATCGCCGGCCTCGGCGATGTGGTTCGGGAGGTCGAACTGGAAGGCGTTTTCGCCGATATCGTTTCCACCCACAGGACCGTCATTCATGCCAACGTCGCTGCCAACCTGGGCGAAGTGGCGGAAAAGGCGCCGGACAAGATGCGCAAGGAAACCATGGAACGGGTGGATGCCGGCAACGCCATCGCGTCGGCTGATTACATCCGGGCGCTGGGCCGGGCCGAAGCGCAGGCCCAGGCGCTGGACCGGCTGTTCGACCACTATGATGCCCTGCTCGCTCCGTCGGCGACCGGACAGGCGCCCGTGGGTCTTGGCTTCACTGGCAACCATGTTTTCAACGGCATGTGGACGCTTTTGGGTGTGCCCTCGGTTTCGGAGCCGTTGCTCAAAGGCGCCGACGGCATGCCCATCGGCGTCCAGGTGATCGGCCGCCGGGGAGAGGACGCGAAGGCCCTGAAGACGGCTCGTTGGCTGTGGGGCCGGTTCAAGGATGAAGGATAATTAATCAGGACAAAGACTGGTTTGAAGGTTGTGACCGCAACCCTTATTTTGGTCTCCACATCCGCCATCGGCTATTTCATTGACAAGGAAAAATCATTGAGCACCATCGCCGAAATCGATGCCGAAACCGAATTCGAGGAGCTGGTAGAGAAAAAACCCTGGCCGCAAGTCGTTGCCAAGCTCGCCCGCAGGCAACCGCTTGGCGCCTTCGGGTTCTGCATCGTCGTCATCATGCTCCTGCTGTCGGTGTTCGCTGAATTCGTGACCGTCTATGATCCGGAATTGAACGCCTTTGAGGTTATGCTGACGCCGCCCGGCGACCAGTTTTTCCTGGGCACCGATCAATTCGGCCGCGATGTTCTGACCCGGATCATCTTCGGGGCCAGGACGGCGCTGTTAGTCGGTTTCTCCGCCGCCTTCCTGGGGGCCTCCGCCGGCTTGGTCTTGGGCGTCGCCAGCGCCTATTTCGGCGACGCTTTCGATCTTTTATTTCAGCGCGTCATGGACGTATTCCTGGCCTTCCCGTTGATCATCATGGCGCTGGCCATCGTTTCCATTTTCGGACCCGGACTGGAAAACGTCATCATCGCCATCACCATTCCGTTCATCCCGCAGTGCGCACGGGTGGTGCGCTCCAACGCGCTGGCCATCCGCGAGATCCCCTATGTGGATGCGGCCCGCGCGCTGGGCTTCGGCCATGCACGGATTATCCTCCGCCATATGGTGCCCAACGTCATGGCGCCGTTCCTGATCATGCTCTCGACTTTCGTCGGCCACGCCATCCTGTTGGAGGCGTCGTTGAGTTACTTAGGCTTGGGCGTCCAGGAGCCCACGCCGGCCTGGGGCCTGATGCTGCAGGGCGGCGCCGAGGAATACGCCGAAAGCGCACCATGGATGGCGATCTGGCCTGGCATCGCCATCAGCCTCGCCGTGTTCGGATTCAACCTGTTCGGCGATGCCTTGCGCGACGTCCTCGATCCGAAGCTGCGCTCGCTGTAGAGGGAGCCGAAAACGGCTCCAACCGGTCACTTTTTCTATGATCGGGGCGGCGTCCATTTAACTGGATGCCAGCGACTATCACGGCACGGGCCACGACATTAGCGAAATCACCTGGGCCGTCAACTCGACACTGAGAAAATGCCTCGGCGACAAAACACCTACCGAGGCATTCCTCAAAAACCTCAGGTGTTGCACTTGATCTGAGATTCCAGCGGCCATGCAACCTCTGAAAACATGATAAATCGCCTTGATTTTCGTTGGCACCCCTTTTCCGGGAACGAGACGGCACCCTGGCCGGCATTCCTTCGCCTATTCCGGGCGGTAAGTTTTGCTTGAGTTTCCGGGCCGTTGACCCCAATTTTCCTTAAAAGGCCTAGCCCCACGCCGGCAAAAGGATAACAGGATATGCGCAAATATCTTCATATCGACCTCGAAAACCAATCCATTGATTCCAAGGAACTTAATGGCGAGGCCCTGGCGCGGGCCGGCCGGTACCTTATTGTCAAGACGCTCCTGGAAGCGGGGGTGGCGACCATCGACCCCCTATCGGCCGATAATCAGCTGATTTTCTCCGCCGGTCCGTTCGCCGGGGCCAATTTCTCCAACGCCAACCGCATCAGCGTGGGCTGCAAAAGCCCGCTCACCGGTGGGATCAAGGAATCCAACGGCGGCGGTACCTTTGCCTTCGCCCTGGGGCAATTGGAACTGGCGGGGTTGACGCTCTTAGGTGCGTCGCCGGATTGGGTCATCATCCGCATCACCAAGGAAGGCGAGGTCACCTTCGATGACGCCGAACCGTACCTGAGGAAGGGCCTGTTCGAGGCTGCCGCCCTGCTTCACGAAAAATACGGCGACAAGGTTTCGATCGGCATTTGCGGCCCGGTCGCTGAATACGGCGGCCTGATCGCCGGCATCGCGTTCTCGGACCAGGAAAACCGCCCCGTCCGCCTTTCCGCCCGCGGCGGCGTCGGCGCGGTGATGGGGTCCAAGAAGGTCAAGGCCATCGTCGTCGACAAGCACAAGATGCCGACCTTCCACGACCGCAAGAAGCTGATGACGTCGGTCCGGGAATACGGGGCGAAGCTGGACGACGATGCGGCGATTAAGAGCCTGGGGCGCAACGGCACCGCCCAGGTGGCGGACATCATTAATCATCTGGGCGGGTTGCCGGTCCGCAACTTCGGCAACGGCCAGGTGGTCGACCGCGACAAGGAGACGCTGAAGATGGGCGGCGATTATATCCGCGAGCAGAACATCGCCCGCGGCGGCAACACCACCCATGCCTGCATGCCCGGGTGCATGATCAAGTGCTCCAACGTTTACAACGACGCCGACGGCAACGAGGTCGTCTCGCCCCTGGAATACGAGACCATCGGGCTTTTAGGCACCAATTGCGGGCTAACCGATCCCGACGATGTGGCCCGGCTGAACTGGACCGCCAACGACCTCGGCATCGACACCATCGAAACCGGCGCGTTGCTGGGCATCCTGATGGATTCTGGTCAGGCTGAATACGGCGACATCACCTTCATGGAAAAGGCCCTGGAGGACATCCGCCAGGGCAACGAACGCGGAAGGTTGTTGGCCCAGGGGACGGCACGGGTCGGCGAGCATTTCGGCATCGAACGGGTGCCGGTGATCAAGAAGCAGGCCATCAGCGCCTATGACCCCCGGGTGATTGAGGTCACCGGCATTTCCATGATGGTGACGGCACAAGGGGCCGACCACACGACCGGCAACCTTTTCAACATCGAAACCAAGGACAAGGACACCAAGGAACTGACCGCCGCCAGCATGGAGGTACAGATGATGTGCGCGGCTGCCGATTCGCTGGGCCTTTGCGTGTTCGGACGCTCAGTCACCAACATAAACCTGGAACTGATCACCACCGCCCTCAACGACGCCCTCGGGACAGACCTGGACGTCGGGTTCTTCGCCCGGCTCGGCCTGGAAACGCTGGAGCTGGAAATACAATTCAACGAACAGGCGGGCTTCACCGAGCCCGATGATGAGTTACCGGCGTTCTTTTACGACAACCCCTTGCCGCCCACCGACAAGACGGCCCGTCATCACAGCGCCGAGGTCAACCGTTTCCGCAAGGAATGGTTGGCCGCTCAGGCTACTAGGGTCAGGACTTAATTAATTGAGATAGAAGATGACGAAGGCGGCGATGCATATGTCGGAAAAGAAGGTATAAGCGCATCGGTCATAGCGGGTCGCTACACGTCGCTAGTTTTTGAGTTTTCCGAACATGCATTCGGCCTTGTGGCGTTGGCGGTAGAGTGTTTTGCATTACGCATGCTGGGTTTTCCGGTGCTTTCTTGGCGGAATGCAGGGCGTCGTACCGCGTGAGATCAAGGCGGCCCGAAATTCGTCGCTGTCATAGCCTTTGTCGGCGGTCAGCACCGGTGCCGGTAGCAGCGCATCAAACATCAGCTTGGCGCCTTTGTGATCGTTCATTTGGCCTTCGGTGAGCAAAAGGACCAGGGGACGGCCGTTTTCGTCGACGACGGCATGGAGTTTGGAGTTCAGGCCGCCTTTCGTGCGTCCGATACGGCGGGGAACATCCCCTTTTTAAGCAGGCTCGCCGCCGTGCGGCGCGCCTTCTGGCCGTCGGCCGGCAATTCCGGGACCTTGGCATCGCTGACCTGCTGGGGCTTCCCAACCCCGGCGACATCATGGTCATCAACGACACCCAGGTGATCCCGGCCCGGCTCATCGGCCGCAGACAACCGAGCGGCGCTTTATTTAACGGGGCCTCAAAGCGATGACAAATCTGACTCTGGACCAGGCCGCCGCCATCATCGAGGCGGCTTTCGACAAGGGCCGCGAGGACGGCCTGGCGCCGCTGACCGTTGCCGTGCTGAACGCCGGCGGCCATCCGGTCGCCCTCATGCGCCAGGACGCCAGCGGCATCCTGCGGGCCGAAATCGCCACTGGCAAGGCCTATGGTGCCTTGGGCTTCGGGCTGGGGTCCCGCGACCTACATGACAAGAACCCGAAGTTTCTGGCCGCCGTCGCCGCCGCCTCAGGCGGCAAGATGGTGCCGGTGCCGGGCGGCGTGCTGGCCATCGACCCCGACACTGGCGACATCATTGGCGCCGTCGGCATCTCCGGCGACAGGGGCGAAAACGACGAAGCCTGCGCCGTTGCCGGCCTCGAGGCCGCGGGCCTCAAGGCCGAGCCGGGCGGCGGCTAGCGGCGTGGCGTTACTGGCGGTGCTGATGATCATCGTCGACGGCTTTTCGACCGTGATCTTCCCCTATCAAGGCAATCCCATCCTGGGCGGCCTAGCATAAGTCTCCGCAAAAGAAACTTTTCCGCGCCCTGAGCGGTGAACGTCTAAGATAACCCCATGCAAATGTTTTTCTTTCTCGGCTGGGGGTTTCTGCTGTTGGCCTTCGCCGGCGCCGCGGCCGAAGCCCTGCCCCGAACCTTCCCCGGCAGCGGGACGTTTGTCTCGGCCCATGAGTTGTGGTACGCGGCGTCGCCGGGGAGCCTGGTGGTCACCCAGATCCAGGTGGAAAGGATTTCGCCGGCCCTGTGGGGGCTACTGAGGGCGAGCGTCCTGGTGCTGCCGGCGTGGGTGCTGTTCGGGGTGCCGGGGGGAGCGCTGGTCTGGTTCTGCCGCCCCCACAAGCAGATGACGAGACACCAGAGAGAGGAACTCGAACGCCAGGAGGAGGCGATTTTCCTCTTTGACAAGCTGGCCCAGGAGGCTCGCGAGGCCGGTTTCGACGACGGCGAAGACGACCAAATGCAGGTGCACAGCTACCAAGACATCATCGACGCGTCGGGCTTCACCGAGCCCTATGCCGATAACGAGGCGATGGTTGGTGAAGACTGGGGTCAAGACGGGGGGGACGAAATCGAGGCCGAGGACGGAATCGAAGACGGGAAGGAGAAGAAGTAAGCCCTATTCTTCAGTTTTCAGCGCCTCCAAAAAGGCGTTTTGCGGGATTTCGACGTTGCCGAACTGACGCATCTTCTTTT
>Ga0315336_1003697_pt1 | contig 19791 bp, 13 predicted proteins | sample ASW5metaG_FD_204512 | JGI IMG/M metagenome (GOLD analysis project Ga0315336, IMG submission 204512) | Ammonia-oxidizing marine archaeal communities from Monterey Bay, California, United States - ASW #5 | ecosystem: Environmental > Aquatic > Marine > Intertidal zone | place: USA: California... | reverse complement strand
CGAAAGCTATTGGTCTGAACCTTTGATGTACCAAGGGGGCTCGGATGGATTTTTGGGCCCTCAAGAAGACATTGTTGCGCGGGAGGAAGATTGGGGAATCGATTTCGAGGGCGAGATCGCGGTCGTGACCGGTGATGTTTCCATGGGTGCGGATGAAGGGGCCGCTGGGGCGGCAATCCGGCTGGTGATGTTGGCGAACGATGTATCGTTGCGCAACCTGGTACCAACCGAGCTTGAAAAGGGCTTTGGTTTCTATCAGTCCAAACCGGCGACCGCGTTTTCGCCAGTAGCTGTCACGCCGGATGAGTTGGGCCCCGCGTGGCAGGACGGGCGAGTGCATTTGCCGCTCGTATGCCACTTGAACGGTGGGCAGTTTGGCGCACCCGAGGCCGGCGACGATATGGTGTTTGGCTTCCCGCGTCTAATCACGCATGCGGCGCGGACCCGCAATCTGTGTGCGGGCACAATCATCGGCTCAGGCACGGTCTCGAACGCAGATCGCAGCCGTGGGTCGTGCTGTATTGCCGAGCGTCGCTTGATCGAAACCTTAGACACGGGTGTGCCTTCAACGCCGTATCTGAACAATGGCGATCAAGTGAAGATCGAAATGCTCGACGAGGGCGGGCGCAGTATTTTCGGGGCCATCGAACAAAAGGTTTCCATACGTGGGGATTTATCGTGAGCACTGATGCTTTGGACCTGGACGCCTATTTCAACCGCATCGGTTATACCGGGCCGCGATCGCCAACGCTCCAAGTGTTGCACGACCTTCATCGGGGACAAATTTTCTCGATCCCGTTTGAAAATCTGGCGATCCAGATGGGCGAACCGATATCACTAGGTATCGCCGAGATGATGGCTAAAATGGTTCACGGCAAACGCGGCGGTTATTGCTTTGAGCTAAATGGCTTGTTCTCCGTGGTACTTGAAGAACTTGGATTTCAAGTGGAGCGATTGGCTGCGCGGGTGCGTTATGGCAACCCCCTAGTTGCTGCCCGATTGCATCAATTGCTGAATGTCACCATAGATGGTGAACACTGGCTTGCCGATGTAGGTTTTGGCGGCAATGGCATGATTGCACCGATTAAATTCATCTTTGACAAAGAGGTCGAACAGAGCGGGGAAACTTTCCGCATAAAGCGCGAGGGTGCGGAGACTTATGTGCTGGAAGCCTTACTTCCGGATGGATGGCTCGATCTCTATGCCTTTACCTTGGAGCCGCTGTACCGGATCGATTACGAACCCGCTAACCACTACATGTCCACGTCACCTCAGTCGCCATTTGGACAAACGCGTATTGTTGCTCTGCCCAATCCGGATGGGCGGACGATCCTGGTGGAAAACGAGTTGAAGGTGAGATTGGGTGGCGAGATTACCACCACCGAGGTCGCCCCGGGCTCTGCGTATGTGAAGGCGCTTAACGACTATTTCGGCATTGTCATTGCACCCAACACCGTTTTTACGCCGCTGAACGCAAAAGCGCCGCCACCCGGGCAGGGCAGCGGCGCCTGATTGGACCTGTCATTAAGGTCTAGTTTGTGGATTCGAAGGTCTTCGACAGCCAATTGGAGGCCATCAAGCCGAGGACGTGGTTCTCACCATCTTCGACCGTTGTGGGGCGCGCGTCGCGCATCAGTTTTTCCATCGGATATTCGCGGGTAAGGCCATTACCGCCAAACAGTTGCATGGCTTCGTTGGTCACTTCGACCGCAACATCACCGCAGAACACCTTGCTTGGCACGGAGTACATTAAGTGGGGTGAAGGCGCCAAGAAGTTATACTCCATCACTCGCCGACCAAGGGCCCGTGCGGCTTCAACTTTCTCGAACAATTTGTAAAGCCGGTGACGGACGTGCTGGTGCTCGATCAAAGGCACACCACCTTGTTTGCGCTCGTGTACGTAGGCGATCGCGTGGTCCAAAGCCGCTTGGGCAAGGCCGACAAATGACGGGCCCAAAGACATATTTCCATCAGTCAACATTGAGAAGACCGAATTAGGATAATCGTCGCCTGACCACAAAACATTGTCGTGAGACACTTTTACGTTATCGAAGTAAATCTCGCCCTGAGGCATCGTGCGCTGGCCAAGTTTATCGAGCGGCTTGCCTTTGCTGACCCCTTCTTTCGTCAAGTCGCAAATCAATGAAACACCGTTGACGCTGTTATCTTCCTTGAATATGCCGTCGCCGTAATCGCAGGGCATCTGAATGATGGCGCAGGTTGCTACTGGCGCGCCCGATACCCAGGCTGACGATTGGCCGTTCAGCACCACATGGTCGTCCATCCACTTGCCGGTCAAGTTACCCCGGCTCGGGTCACCGCCCGCGCCAAGCTCGTTGGCATCAGCGTGGAGCGAATCTGAGCCGCGATCGGGCTGTGTAATGATCCAGCATCCTCTTTGCGGAGCACACCAGTCGGCTAGGTCGTCCCGCCCGGCGCCGTGTGCGGCTCCATCCGGGAAACCAGCACATAATGCGCTGAACGCCAAGCCGATATCGCCCCAGGACAATTCCTCCAAAACGATTGACATCATGCGGCTCGCAGTTTTGCGGTCCATACCGTCGGTCGCTTTATAGTCCAGGCCTAGTTCATTAAACTGTTCCATGGTTTGCCACCACAGCGAGCCCGGCTCGAGCATTTCTTCGGAGCTCATCCTGTCCAGAATAACGCCGTTTGGCCGCATTACATTTATGGCAAATTGCCGAATGGATTGTTGGATCGCTCTTTCTTCTTCGGTCAGGTCGGCGTCGGCACCGGATAGTTCGGTAAATGGGATCGTAAGTTCTTCGACAAAACGCATTTGCTTCTCCCCGCGATTAGTCTTGATGGTAGGCCCCAGCCAGAAAATACATTCCTTAGGCCGAGACGTCATTAGAAAGTAAGGGTGATTTCGATTGCCCGTCGAACGCGTATTTATCCGTCATCGTCTTTAGGCCTTTGAACGCAAAAGCGCCGCCACCCGTGTAGGGCAGCGGCGCCTGACTAAACCTAGTCTAAAGAGCTAGTTTGACGATTGGTAACACTTTGAGATCCAATCTGCGGCCACAAGTCCGAGGACATGATTTTCACCATCCTCCACCGTCGCCGGACGGGCGTCGCGCATCAGTTTCTCCATCGGATACTCTTTGGTAAGGCCATTGCCACCAAACAGTTGCATGGCTTCATTGGTGACTTCTACGGCCGCGTCACCACAGAATACTTTACTTGGCACCGAGTACATCAGGTGCGGCGAAGGGGCTACAAAGTTGTATTCCATCACCCGCCGACCGAGCGCCCGCGCAGCTTCGACTTTTTCGAACAGTTTATAGAGCCGGTGGCGCACATGTTGATGCTCGATCAACGGAACGCCGCCTTGCTTGCGCTCATGCACATAGTCAATAGCATGATCCAGCGCGGCTTGAGCAACACCGACAAATGATGGGCCCAGAGACATATTACCATCGGTCAGCATGGAGAAGACGGAGTTCGGATAGTCGTCGCCAGACCACAAAACGTTGTCGGTCGAAACCTTAACGTTATCAAAGAAAACTTCACCCTGAGGCAGGCAACGCTGACCGATTTTCTCCAGCGGTTTACCTTTGGCAACGCCGTCCAAGGTCAAATCGGCAATCAGAGATACTCCGTTGACCGAGCCGTCTTCTTTGAAAATGCCGTCGCCGTAATCGCAAGGCACCTGCACGATAGCGCAGGTCGCGACCGGTGCGCCTGACACCCAGGCCGAAGATTGGCCGTTCAACACCACATGGTCGCCCATCCATTTTGCGCTCAGATTTCCACGGTGGGGCTGTCCGCCGGCGCCGAGATCTCTCGCATTGGTTTGAAGTGAGTCCGAGCCGCGGTCGGGTTGGGTAATGATCCAGCAGCCCATCTGAGTGGAGCACCAATCAGCAAGGTCGTCCCGCCCGGCGCCGTGTGCGGCTCCGTCCGGAAACCCGGCGACGAGTGCGCTAAATGCCATGCCAATATCGCCCCAGGATAATTCCTCAAAAACGATCGACATCATACGGCCGGCTATTCTGCGATCCATACCTTCTGTTGCTTTGTAGTCGAGACCCAGTGTTTGGAACTGTTCCATGGTCTGCCACCACAGCGAGCCGGGTTCGAGCATTTCCTCGGCGGTCATTTTGTCGCAAATCACACCGTTGGGGCGCAATACATCCAAGGAAAACCGACGCAGCGATTGCTGCATCGCGCGCTCTTCCTCGGTCAGATCGGCGTCTGCACCGGATAGTTCAGTAAGTGGGATCGTAAGTTCTTGGACGTAACGCATTAGTTCTTCCCCGCGATAAGTCTTGATGAAAAGGCCCCTGCCTATAAATACCTTGCCCAGACAGGAACGTCATTAGAAAGTGACGATGAATTTGGTTACCCGTCGAGCGAGTAATCGTCTGTAGTTGCTACGTAATTAATGAAAAATTCGATAGATTCCGGATTGCCCATGGCATCCCGGCTGGCGGCTTTTTCGAGCGGCCAACCGAGCAGCAGTTTGCGCACGGGCACTTCCATTTTTTTGCCGGTCAGCGTGTACGGTACCGCGTCAATCTGTATAAGCTTGTCGGGCACATGGCGCGGCGAGCATTTAGACCGCAACTCACCCGCAACCTTCTTGTTCAAGTCGTCATCTAGGGTCTGCCCCTCGGCCAGCTGCACGAACATGGGCATATAAAAATTGCCGCCGGGGAGCTCGATGCAAATCACCAGGCTATCGGCGATTTCGGGCAGATTGTCGACGATTCTGTATATTTCGGCGGTGCCGATGCGAACCCCAAACCTGTTGAGGGTCGAGTCCGATCGTCCGTAGATATAACAGCCACCACGCTCATTGATTTTGATGAAGTCGCCGTGGCGCCATACGCCCGGGATATCGTCAAAATAGGACGCTTTGTAACGGACATCGTTATCGTCGTTTAGAAAGTAAAGTGGCTGGGACGGGAAGGGGGTTTTGCACACCAGTTCGCCAACTTCGCCTGTCAACGACTCGTTGTTTTCGCCCCAGGCGTCGATATCCATGCCAAGGTTTCTGGTTTGAATTTCGCCGGCGTACACCGGCTGGGTGGGAGTTGCGCCCACAAGGCCGCTGCACAATTCCGTGCCACCGCTTTGGGACGTGACCCATAAGTCGCTTTTAACCGACTTGTAAAACCACTCGAAAGTTTCCGGGGTGGAGGGTGCGCCGCCCAAAATGATGCTGGACAGTGCGCTCAGGTCGTGGGTTTTGCCGGGCTCGAGCCCTAAGTTTTGCAGTACTTGAACAAAGGTCGGGCTGGCGCCGAACGACGTCGCGCGCGTGTCCGCCGCCATTTTCCACAATACATCCGGTGTTGGGTGGGCAGGGTTGCCGTCATACAAAACTGCGGTTGCGCCGGTCAGCAGCATGGTGACCACGTAGTTGAACATCATCCATCCGGCGGTGGTGTAAAAGAAACCGACGTCGCCGGGTTTCAGATTGATGTGAAAATTATGGGTCTTCAATAGCTCGATCAGGATGCCCGTGTGGCCGTGGACGATGGCTTTCGGAAGGCCCGTGGTGCCTGACGAAAACAGCACCCACATGGGATGGTCCGAACCGACCCGCTCGTACTTGAAATTATCGGCGCCCGGGTCTTCGCCTGACATCACCGTGTCCCATAGCACGGCGTCGACGCATGGCTCCTTATTGTCGGGCATCAGATAGGGAAGGTAGACCACTTGCTCGAGTGAATCTTGCAACTCGCCGACGATGGTCTTGATCTGCTCCCGGCGGTCGAAGTCTTTGCCGCCGAACTGGTAGCCATCGGCGACAACCAGCATTTTGGGTTTGATTTGGGTGAAGCGGTCGAGGATGGTGCTTTCGCCGAACTCGGGCGCGGCCACCGACCATACGGCCCCGACCGCGATCACCGCCAGCATCAGCATGGCAGTTTCGGGAATGTTGGGCATGATCGCACACACCGCATCGCCCGGTTTAATGCCCATGGCGCGCAGTTGGGTTCCCATGACCCGAATTTGTCGGCCCAATTCGTCCCAATTAAGGGCGTCCAGGGGACGGGATTCGGATAAATGGTAAAATGCCGGTTCGCCCGGACGCTCCATCCGCATCACGTGTTCGGTGAAGTTGACTTTCGAGCCTGTAAACCAGCGGCCCCCAGGTCCCACGTTTAGGTTATCGATGACTTTGTCGTAAGGCGTGTCAGAAATGACCTCGAAGTAGTCCCATAAGGCGCCCCAAAACGCCTCCGTTTCAGTGACCGACCACTTCCATAAGGACTTGTAATCGTTGAACTCAAGGCCTCTATTCTCTTTCAGCCAGGCCATTAACTTCACGACATTGGAATTGCCCACAAACTCTTCAGACGGGGTCCACAGCAGTTCACCTTCAGTCACAGTCATCGTTAGTCTTCTTTCTTTTTTCTTCTTAATGTGGGGGATCCCAGCACTTGAGTGTCACGCACGATTAAACCCGTCCGGACGTCCGGCAAGATACCCTCGACTGTTTCCGAGATAAAGGCCTTGCGTGAGGTCAATTAGCGGTCGTAACCGAGATTTGGGGCGAGCCAGGTTTCGGCTTGACTGAATTCGACACATTTGCGGCGGGCATAATCCTCGACCTGATCGCGGCCAACTCGGCCAATGCCGAAATATCGACTATCAGGATGGGCAAAATAGAAGCCGGAGACAGACGCCGCCGGCAGCATGGCAAAGCCGTCGGTTAGATTAACGCCCGCGTTGTCAGGCGCGTTCAATAACTCGAACAAGGCTGGCTTTTCGCTGTGATCTGGACAGGCGGGGTATCCAGGTGCCGGGCGAATGCCCCGGTACTGCTCGCGTATGAGACCCTTATTGCCCAAGTCTTCTCCTACAGCGTAGCCCCAGAACTCTTTCCGTACCCGTTCGTGCATACGCTCGGCGAAAGCCTCCGCCAGCCTGTCGGCCAATGCTTTTAGCAGGATCGCGCTATAATCGTCGTGATCGCGCTCGAAGGCTGTGACCCGTTCTTCGATACCCACGCCGGTGGTGACCGCAAATGCGCCTATGTAATCCTGAACGCCCGTCGTTCTTGGGGCGACAAAATCAGCGAGACACATATTGGCGCGGCCTTCCGATTTGGCTTGTTGCTGGCGCAGAAAATGAAACATCGTTTTTACGTCCGCCCGGTCTTCGCCCGAGTAGACTTCGACATCATCATCACCTACGGAATTCGCTGGGAAAATGCCAATCACCGCCCGCCCGGTCAGCCATTTTTCACCTACGATCTGTTGCAACATGGCTTGCGCGTCGTTCCATAAATTGCGCGCGGCTTCACCTTCCTTTGGATCTTCCAGGATGCTTGGATAGTTACCCTTCAGTTCCCAGGTGCGGAAGAACGGCGTCCAGTCGATGCGTGACGTCAATTCGGCCAGATCGTAATTGTCGAACACTTTCAGTCCCAAAAACTCAGGCTGCGATACCTGCGTCGAAGTCCAATCTACGTGGAACTTGCTGTTACGGGCGCCGCTGATTGACCGCAGCATGCTGCGCTCGCGCCCCTTGGCATGGCGAACACGCACATCTTCGTAATTTTCCGCCAGGTTAGCGACGAACTCGTCTTTCAAGGTATCGCTCATCAGGCTGCCGGCCACGCCTACCGCCCGCGACGCGTCAACCACATGAACCGCCGCGCCCGAGTAGTTTGGTGCGATCTTGACCGCCGTATGCACTTTGGACGTCGTTGCGCCGCCGATGAGCAAGGGCAGATTCATGTTGAGCCGCTCCATCTCGGAGGCGACCAGAGTCATTTCTTCAAGCGACGGTGTGATTAGGCCCGAAAGCCCTATTAGATCCACATTTTCAGCGCGCGCGGCTTCGAGAATTTTTTCGGTGGGCACCATCACACCCAGATCAATCACCTCGAAATTGTTGCACTGAAGTACGACGCCGACGATGTTTTTGCCGATGTCGTGAACGTCGCCCTTAACTGTGGCCAGCAAGATTCTGCCTTTGGAAAAACTTGCGCCTTCGCCATCTTTTTCGTCTTCGATAAACGGCAGTAGGTGGGCGACGGCCTTTTTCATGACACGTGCGGATTTAACCACCTGGGGCAGGAACATTTGACCGGAACCGAACAAGTCGCCGACCACGTTCATGCCGTCCATCAATGGACCTTCGATAACCTCGATCGGTCGAACCGCTGCGAGCCGCGCTTCTTCTGTATCGTCGACCACATAATCCGGGTCGCCGTGCACCAACGCGTGCGCAAGTCGCGCGGCGACGGGTTGCTCGCGCCACGATAAATCTACTTCTTTAGCGCCGGCTTGCCCTTTGACCGTGTCAGCCACTTCGAGCAAGCGGTCGGTCGCGTCCGGACGCCGGTTCAGCACCACGTCTTCAACCCGGTTGCGTAAATCTTTTGGGATGTCCGCATAGACCGCCAGCTGTCCGGCGTTCACAATCGCCATATCCATGCCGCTGCGCACGGCGTGAAACAGAAAGGCGGCATGCATGGCCTCACGCAAGGGATTGTTGCCCCGGAACGAGAACGATAGGTTGCTGAGACCGCCGCTGACCAGGGCGTGAGGCAAGGTTTCTTTGATTTTTTGCGTGGCGACGATGAAATCGACACCGTAATTATTGTGCTCTTCGATGCCTGTTGCGACCGCAAATACATTGGGGTCAAAAATTATATCCTCGGGCGGAAAGCCAACTTCCTCGGTTAAAATCTTGTAACACCGGGTGCAAATTTCGACCTTACGCTCGGCTGTGTCGGCCTGACCCTTCTCGTCGAACGCCATCACAACCACTGCGGCGCCATAAAGCAGGATCGTACGGGCCTGTTCGATAAACGGCTCCTCGCCTTCCTTGAGGCTAATCGAATTGACGATACCTTTGCCTTGAAGGCACTTGAGCCCGGCTTCGATCACCGGCCACTTGGAACTATCGACCATTACCGGCACTCGGCAAATATCGGGTTCTGCCGCGACTAGCCGCAGAAATGCAGGCAACGCTTCGAGTGCGTCGAGCATGGCATCGTCCATGTTGATGTCGATCACCTGGGCGCCGTTACGAACTTGGTCGCGGGCAATTTCGAGGGCGGTGTCGTTATCGCCGGCCATGATCAACTTCTTGAACTTGGCTGAACCCGCCACATTGGTGCGTTCGCCAATGTTGATAAACCCGGTTTCCGTGCCGATGTTCAGGGGCTCCAGTCCACTCAGACGGCAACGCACGGGGATATCGGGCAGCGAGCGCGGTTTTTCCTCGGCGACACGGGCCGCGATGGCGGCGATGTGCTCGGGCCGGGTGCCGCAACAGCCCCCAACAATATTAATCAAACCATTGTGCGCAAACTCGCCCAGTACTTCGGCCATGTGCTCGGGCGTATCGTCATACTCGCCAAACTCGTTTGGCAGACCGGCATTCGGATGTACCGTGACCGGCACCGAAGCCACGCGTGACAACTCCTGTACATAGGGTCGCAGATCACCCGCGCCCAGGGCGCAATTGAGACCGACACTGAACGGCCTCGCGTGGGCAATCGAGTTCCAAAATGCTTCGGCGGTTTGGCCCGACAGGGTGCGCCCGGATTTGTCAGTAATGGTTGCCGATATCATTACCGGTAAGCGGACACCGTTGGCGTCAAAGAATTTTTCCACTGCAAACACCGCAGCTTTGCAATTCAGTGTGTCAAACACAGTCTCGATCAACAGTAAATCCGCGCCGCCATCGACCAAACCTCGAATAGCTTCAGTATAAGCTTCGACCAGCTCGTCAAAGGCCACGTTTCGAAAGCCCGGGTCATTAACGTCGGGCGAAATACTGGCCGTGCGATTGGTCGGGCCAAGGGCGCCGGCAACAAAGCGGGGTCTATCCGGATTTTGTGTAGTGAACTCATCGGCGGCGGCGCGCGCCAAACGCGCACCTTCCAGATTCAGTTCGTAGACGACGCCTTCCATGGCGTAGTCGGCCTGGGCAATGGAAGACGAGTTAAACGTGTTGGTCTCGATGATATCCGACCCAGCGCTGAGAAAGCCCCGATGTATATCGGCGATGATTTCGGGCTGGGTTAGGGTCAACAGATCGTTGTTGCCCTTTAACGGCGACGGATGGTCGGCGAAACGCGTACCACGAAATCCGTCTTCGTCCAGCTTGTGGGCTTGAATCATCGTGCCCATGGCCCCATCCAAAACCAAAATGCGGTTTTGTAAATGATGTTCCAGCAGTTGGGTGCGAGGGTTGTCAGGGCGCGTGAGCATTAATGAGTTCCGTCTTGCATTTGGGGGGCGATGACGTCGGGATTAGGACGCAGTCCCAGCATGTGGCATATGGCGTAAGTAAGGCTGGCGCGATTGAGGGTATAAAAATGAAACGCAGACACGCCTTCAGCCATCAACGACTTGCATTGCTCGATGGCAATGTCGGCCGAGACCAGCTTGCGGATATCGGGCTGTTCATCCAGGTCTTCGAATGCGCGGGCAAAATCATCGGGCACTGAAACGCCGCAGGGATCGCCAAATTTCAACACTTGACGATAGTTGGTTACCGGCATAATGCCGGGAACGATTGGAACTGATACGCCTGCCGCTGCTGCCCTGTCACGAAAGCGTAGGAACGCATTATTGTCGTAAAAGAACTGAGTGATGGCGCGGCTGGCGCCCGCGTCGATCTTACTTTTCAGATTGTCCAGGTCCGCTTCAGCCGAGACAGCATCAGGATGCACTTCCGGGTGGCAGCCGACGCTGATCTCAAAGTCCTTTAACTTGGCGAGACCTTCGACCAATTCAGCGGCGTTCCGGTAACCGTCCGGATGGGGAGTGAAACTGCCTTCCCCCGGCGGCGGGTCGCCGCGCAGGGCGACGATGTGTCGTATCCCTGCATCCCAATAGGCGAGGGCTACTTGGTTGACCTCTTCCTTGCTTGCACCAACGCATGTCAAGTGAGCGGCCGGCGGGATCGAGGTTTCGTCGACAATGCGCTTGACGGTTGCGTGTGTGCGCTCGCGGGTTGTGCCGCCGGCGCCATAAGTCACTGAAACAAATTGCGGATCCAGGGGTGCGAGCCGCGTCAGAGAACGCCACAATTTGGCCTCCATCTCGGCAGATTTGGGTGGGAAAAATTCAAATGAAACTTGTGGAGCTGGCACGGTCATTGAATTTTCTCCCCAGTATTGTGGCCCAGCCACAGCGACACCGTCAGTTCGCTTCCAGCAAGATGACGAACCGGTTCCAGTTTCAGTCCCGCCCTTTGTGACCAATCAATGACTTCCTGATCGGAAAAGCCAAGACGACGGTGCGCATGATCAGTGCGCAGCTGCTCCAGTTCGTGGGGGGCGAAGTCAACAATCAGCAAGCGTCCACCGGGGCGCAGGACGCGGGCAGCTTCGCCGATCACCGCACTTGGACCATCTGCGTAATGAAGCACCTGGTGAATGACCGCCATATCGACGGTGCCATCCGCGAACGGCAAGTTATACATATCGCCTTGGCGAACATGACAGTGTGTCAGCAAAGCATGTTCCAGATTGGCGCGGGCAATTGACAGCATTTCGTGGCTCAGGTCGACACCGGTTCCCCGTTTGATCAAGTCCGAAAACAGTTCCAGAATCCGACCAGTGCCGGTGCCGATATCCACGAGCTGACCAATGGCGTGATCGCCGACCAAACTGCGCATGGCCGCTTCCACCTCGGCCTCGGGCACGTGCAATGCGCGCACTTGGTGCCAATCGGCGGCAACGGTCTTGAAGTAGGTGGCGGCCTCTTTTGCGCGGGCTTGTTTTACCGCGTCCAATCGGACCAAATCCCGAGACAAGGTTTCGTCATCGTTGGGGAGTAGTTCAACCAGTGTGCGTGCCAGTCGCGCCTCTTCTCCCCGTTCGGCCAGCCGGTAAAATGCCCACGTGCCTTCGGTAAAACGGTCGAGCAAACCTGCCCCGCACATCAATTTAAGGTGCCGCGAAACACGGGGCTGGCTCTGGCCCAAGATCTGCGTGAGTTCTGTGACGGTCAGCTCGGCGCGGGACAGGATCGCAAGTAATCGCAGCCGCGTGGGCTCGCCCGCGGATTTGAGGCCAGATAACAATTGATCCAACGAAAGACCGTCCGCAGTTTCTGGCCCGCTCTCTGCCGATGGCAGTGCCGGTAGTCTCGATGCCGTTGTAGGTCTACTCATAGGGCTCGCCTCAAAACTGAGCACATATTATACATAAACATATCTTTATATACATTTAACAAATTCGGATTGGACGAGCAATACTGACTTAGAATCGCCGAATATCAGCTGCCTGGCACAAAATCTGGACAACAAATGGGGTTTGCCTGGCAGGTGTGGTATTTCGGCGGTTGGAGGGGCACTATCTGGCGCTGATTATCGCGCTTGGGCATAAACGAAATCTTACCCTCTTCGTTGTATTGTTTCTGTCGGTAGGGGTTGGTCGGTACTTTTTTCAACAATCCAGCCGTTTTATGACGACGAGGGAGTTTCCGGGTCCCATGAGTGACAACGGATACCGGCGCCGTAGGTGCCGTAATTGGATGGATAAAGCAGCAATGCTCGGGCTGGTTTTTGGCCTCGGGGCGTGCGCGGGTGACCTGCCTGAAGTTGAGCCTGGCGCTGTGCCGGATATAGCCAAGCAAGCGTCGGACGAAGTGGCCGAGATCCATGATCCGTGGGAGGGAATGAACCGGAGAGTTTTCTGGTTCAATCTGAAAGCGGACAAATACGTACTTCGGCCCGCGGCCACTGGTTACGATTATGTCCTACCGGGTAAAGTTCAGAATTCCATTCATAACTTGCTCGAGAACGCATCGTCGCCAGTAACGTTCGCCAACGATCTTCTACAGGGTGAGTTTAAGCAGAGCGGTGTCACACTTGGCAGGCTGATTGCCAATTCGACCGTCGGCGTTGGCGGTCTGTTTGAAGTTGCCGATCACATCGGATTGCCCAAACATAAGTCCGACTTTGGTCAAACACTCGCCCTTTGGGGTGCCAGTCAGGGCCCATATATGATGCTGCCGTTATTGGGGCCATCAAATGTCCGCGATGGTTTTGGCAGCAGCGTGGACGTATTTCTCGATCCGCTGACCTATGTTTATTTTTTCCATGACATAGATTACGGCGGGGTGGCACAACGGACCTTGAGCGCGATTGATTTCCGTGCAGCTAACATGGCGCAGATCGACGAATTGCAAGCGACGTCAGTGGACTATTACGCGACTGTCCGAAGCGCCTATCAACAGGCCCGTCAAAAACACATCTATGGAGAAAGTACTTCCGACGCCGACTTTAATGACGATGCGTTTGACGATTTCGATTAGCTGGACCAATTCTGCGCTCAGTTGGTTTTGAAACCGCCAACCAGTTCGCCAATGCTTTCGGCGGGCGTCGGTGTGTCTTCACCCATCACCCCATTTGCGCTGTAACTCAGAATTTCGGTCATCAACAATTCCGGATACTTGCTTTTCATGTCGGCGATTATGTCGATCGGCGCTGACGCGAGTTCTGCTGCGGCCTGAAAGTCGCGAATGTATTGGGCGGTATCGTCAAGCACACCCGGGTCGGATTCTTTCCCGTGCCCTGGATAAACAATTTCAAGCGGACCTAGCGCCTTTATAGCTTCGATGTTTTTAAGCCAGGCTTCGGGCCGGTTCTCAGCGAGCCAGGGGTGAATTTCCGAGTACGCCAGATCGCCGGCGAATACGGCTTTCATCGCGGGAAAATGGACCACGGTCGGATGGATACTTTCAGCATCAGGTAGCTCGATCACATTTAGTGTCGCACCTTCAAGCGTCAACGTATTGCCTTCAAGCACATCGGGCACGATGAAAGTGTCGGTTAAGCTGAAACCCAAGGTTGGCTTCCAGTACTCGATATCCGCCGCGCCGTTTTCCTTGATCGCATCGACGGTTCCTTGGGTCGCCAGAATTCTTGCGTCTGGAAAGGCTTCTTTCAGCACGTCCAGGCCCAGGTAGTGATCGGCATGGGGATGCGTGATGAAGATGGTGGTCAGATTCTTTTCTTCAAACTTGACGGTCTTGACCACATTTTGTGCATCCGCTTTCAGCATGAGAGCATCGATCAGAATTGCGTCCTTTTGACCCATGATCAAATGCGCGTTGGCGTAAAAGCCGGCAGGACGAACCGTGCGGGTTTCAACCTTAAATTCGATCTCCGGTTCGCCGTCGCAAGCGCTGACACCGAGAATTGCCAAGGCTAAAACAGCATTTCGTAACCAAACCATCGAACACCCCTTCCCTAAAAAATCGAATTGTACAGTGATGCCTATTCAAGCGCTTCCGGCGACTGCGATCAACACCTCCGTGGTGTAGCCAATTTCACGACACCGTGAGGGCCTTCTTAGTCGTGGCTAAACTTCTTGTATTTAATGCGATGGGGTTGTTCCGCTTCCGCACCCAAACGACGTTTACGGTCGGCCTCGTAGTCGTCGTAATTGCCTTCGAACCATTCAACATGACTGTCACCTTCGAACGCCAGGATATGGGTCGCGATCCGATCCAAAAACCAGCGATCATGGGACACCACGACAGCGCAGCCGGCAAATTCAAGCAAGGCCTCTTCAAGTGACCGCAGGGTGTCGACGTCCAGGTCATTCGTGGGTTCGTCCAGCATCAGGAAGTTAGCACCGGATCTCAGCATTTTGGCCAAATGCACCCGATTTCGCTCGCCTCCAGATAGTTGGCCGACTTTCTTTTGCTGATCCGGTCCCTTGAAATTGAAATGACCCACATAAGCGCGGCTGGGGACTTCGCGTTTGCCGATCTCAAGGATGTCATTGCCGTCTGAGATTTCCTCCCACACGGTGGCATCCGATTTGAGCGCATCCCTGGACTGATCCACATAGCCCAGCACGACGGCTGTTCCTGGTCTGTGATCATTCTCAGAAGGGTTGTTTTGCCGCTACCGTTGGGACCAATCACGCCGATAATACCGCCGGGCGGCAGCTTGAAACTAAGGTCGTCAATGAGCAAGCGATCACCGTACCCCTTGCTCAGATTGGTGGCTTCGATCACCAGGTCACCCAGGCGCGGGCCGGGCGGGATCATAATCCGGGCTTTGGTAATCTTTTCGTTTTGCGCGTCCTTCAGCATATCTTCATAGGCGGCGACGCGGGCTTTGCTTTTTGCTTGGCGGGCTCGCGGGGACTGCCTGATCCATTCCAGTTCGCGGCCGAGGGCGCGTTGCCGGGCTTCTTCCTGCTTGCCTTCCTGTGCCAGTCGCAACTGCTTTTGCTCAAGCCAGGATGAATAATTACCTTCCCATGGAATGCCATGTCCCCGGTCGAGCTCCAATATCCATCCGGCGACGTTATCGAGAAAATAACGATCATGGGTAACGGCCACCACAGTACCTGGATACTCTTCAAGGAAATGTTCGAGCCAGGCTACCGATTCTGCATCAAGGTGGTTGGTGGGCTCGTCCAGCAACAGCAGATCGGGTCGTGACAACAACAACCGGCACAAGGCGACTCGGCGGCGCTCGCCACCTGACAGTTTGGTGACATCCGCGTCACCCGCCGGGCAGCGCAGCGCGTCCATGGCGATGTCAACTGTACGATCCAGTTCCCAAGCGTTGGCGTTGTCGATTTGCTCCTGCAATTCACCTTGTTCTTCGATGAGAGCATTCATTTCGTCGTCGTCCATGGGCTCGGCAAAACGCTCACTTACCTGATTGAAGCGATCAAGCAGCGCCTTGGTTTCTGCAACCCCTTCCATAACGTTGTCGAGGACATTCTTGTCCGGATCCAGGTCGGGCTCCTGCGGCAAGTACCCAACCTTCAGTCCGTCTGCGGCCCACGCCTCGCCGGTATACTCGGTATCGATCCCAGCCATTATCCGCAGCAAGGTTGACTTACCGGCACCATTTACCCCCAGGACCCCAATTTTCGCCCCGGGCAAGAAGGAAAGGGAAATATTGGACATCAACTGGCGGCCACCCGGATAGGTTTTGGCCAGATCCCGCATCACATAGACATACTGATAGGCAGCCATTCGGCGTGGTCTCCGTCGTGAATGAAAATTGGACGCGCCGAAATGTTACGCGGCGGCGCACGGTGCGCATACTTACCGGATCAGCAATGCCCACGCAACGCGGAACGCCGCCTGGAGGGTAAACTCGTTAATACTATTGTGATCGATTTAGTTTGCGCAGACAGTGAGTCAAATTTTTAGGACGCGTACGTGAGTTCAAAAATGCTTGTTTGGTATCAAGTCCTTATTTTCCTAACCGGGGCCGCGACCCTGTCCATGGAAGTGTTGGCGTCCCGGGTGATGACGCCCTATTTCGGGGTCAGTCTCTATATCTGGGCCGGCATTCTGTCCATTACGCTCACGTTCCTCGCCATCGGATACAGTCTCGGCGGGTGGCTCACACGCAAGTTAACCCGTGGTGAAGTGGAACTCGCCTTCCTCGCAGCACCACCCTTGTCGGCGCTATCGATCGTTGTTGCCTGCGCCCTGTTCCCCCCTCTATTTCCGCCCCTGGCTGAATTGAGTCTGTTGGCGGGCAGCTTTATAGGCGGCACTTTACTGCTCGCATTACCCTTAGTGGTGCTGTCGGCCATGAACCCGTTTTTAGTGGCACTGATGCGGGACACTGTGGGTGGCGGCGACGGCGGCGCGGGCCGCGTATTTTTTGTCAGCACTGTGGGTTCGGTCGCGGGCGTACTCATTACGGCCTTTTTGTTTATTCCGACGCTTGAAAATTTTCGGGCATTGCTACTGATCGGTTGCATCTTATGTGCAGGGTCAGTGGTTCCAGCACTGATCAATGGGGCCCTAACGCGCCGCGACCGGGTTCGCCTGGTGACAGGGTCGGTTCTTGTCGCCGGGTTGTGCGGTGGCATGATCGTAGGTCAAAACTTGTACTTTGATTTTCTCGATCGCAATGCTGACCGCGGGTACGACCAGGAAGTGAAGGCGGTTTACAAATCAGTTTATGGCAACGTCAAAGTCATCGGCCTCAAAAGTCATAACCCCAGTGCGGTGCCGTCCAATATTTATATGCTCGATGGGCGGGTCGAAAATCGGGTCGCACCCGATGGCGTTTCTTTGACCGAGTACACTTACGTTCTGGAGAAATTAGCCGCCGCCCACAGCCCTAAGGAGCCTCGGGTTCTGGTGCTCGGCTTGGCGGCAGGTGTGGTACCGCGCGCGTTCAAGCGGGACGGTGCCGCGCTCGTCGCCGTCGTTGACATCAACCCGGACAGCCTTGCGGCCGCAACAGAATACTTCAACTTTGACCCGGAAGGAATCGAACTCAACTGGGAGGATGCGCGCACGTTTGCACGCCGTTGCAGGAAGCGGTTCGACGTTATTGTGATCGATTTGTTCCAAGGCGGTACCATTCCCGACCATCTGCTGACCGCTGAATTTTTTCGCGATCTATCTACCTGCGTTGACGCGACCGGCACAATTGTGATGAACGCGGTTCTGGATCGAAGTGATGATTCACCTCACCGTAGATTGCTGGCGACGGTCGGTAATTCATTTTCTCATGTTCGCGATTTTCTGCCACCGGTACCTGAAGATTCAACAGCGAAAACACGGAACGGCTATGTGGTCGCATCAAACGTGCCGCTGCCAATTGATCCCAGGGTACGGATGAACAATGTGCCAGGGTTTATGATCAGAAGTGTTACCGAGGCGCTTGGATCCGGCAGAGCCATTACGTCAGAAGTGTTGGGTGATGCTCGACCGGTTACCGACAACCACAACGTTTTTAGTATTCTTTACGCCGCAACCCGCATGGCTGACCGGGGCAAGCCACTGCGTCAGTGGTCACCACATGTATTGGTCAATTAGGAAAAATCGTAACGCGATAAAATCGAAAGATCAGATTTGGTCGAAATTTGGGTTAGGCTTTTCTAGATTCCAGCGCTCTCGCCACAGCCCAAAATGATTTTTTGGGCTTAAGCTGATTGTCAAACAGGGCAGGGCGGCTGTCCCCGTCTTTTCTCGAATCTGGGGCGTACCCCAGGGCGATGTGATTATGCTTATCGGTGAAACCCCAGAAAGTAATTTTTTTCACGCTCTCAAACTTAAGAAATGTATCTATGGCTTCACGGTAAATATCTGCAACAAGTTGGTCACGCTGCTCTCTATCCGCGGGCAAGCTCGCGTCATTCACATCCAATTCAGAAATGTGAACTTCCAACCCTAGCTTTTCCAATTCGTTGATGAAAAAGCTCACCGCCTGTGCGTCGAAACCATATTTGGCTCTTAAGTGAGCTTGAATACCAATGCCATGAAGGGGTGTACCTTGTTTGATCAACTTCCGAATGATCTCCAGAAAGCGCTGCCTTTTAGCTTCGGCCCATTCGGTTTGGAAACATAGGCTGTAGTCATTCAGATGCAGCGAGGCATTGGGATCGGCTTCGCTAGCTGTTCTGAAAAGGAAGTCGATAAATTCGAAGCCACCCAGCTTGAGTTCGCGATCCGCCCTGAGCAAATCTTTGTTCTTACCCCCGGAAACGATTTCATTAGCCACATCCCAGCTCTCCGCAACATCTTTGTATCTTCCCACCATATGCTTCACGTGCGCACCGTAGGATCGGTACAATTCGTCCAATGACGGTTGTCGTTTCGAGGCCAATTTACTGCGATACCAAAACAGGGTGTGTCCGTGAATTGACATATCGTTTTGCATTGCAAACAAATGATATTTGTCGGCGATTGAGTAGTCAGCCTGGCCTTTCGAGTTAATTAACGAAGGTTTCCAATGATTCGTGGGGGTTATCGCTGAGCAGTGCTGTTTTACGAGATCAATAAGATATTGGTTTTCAGTCCCATTTATGGCGTTGCCGATCTTTAAGCCGCGGTCTGCCGCGATATCTTTAAGAGCAGGAACATCTCCATAGGAGGGGTTTCCGCCTGCCCGCGACCTTCCGCCCGCAAATACCAGAGGGACTGCGCCCGCAAATCTCAGGCCATTTCTGAGGGCTTGCCGTCTAGTCAGAGACATCCCCTGCCGCTCCTGTCAGTTTGTCGGCCGAATTAGCCAAATTTTCCAATAAAGCCCACAAATCCTTCGCGGGCGGCAGGCAGCATAACATAGTTAACGGGTGAAGTAGAATCGGGTCGGCAAATTGCGCGTGGGCGCACTTTAAGCTTTGGCGAAGCCGGAAGTTACCAGGGCAGCTCTTTGCCCGTGAAATTGTAGTATTTGCCGCTATCAGCCAAGGTCATCTTCTCGAATATCGTTCGCAGGGCAGCAGCGCTTTCGTCGGCGCTCAGGTCGGCGGTCGGCCCCCCCATTCCGGTACGTACCCATCCGGGATGAAACACGGCGACTGTGATTCCTCGTTCTTCCAAATCGATTGCCAGGTTTTTGGTGACCGCGTTAAGTCCGCCTTTGGTGGCGCGGTAGGGATAGTACCCTCCAAAGGCATTGCCGTTGGATGCGAGGATGCTCGAAATATTGAATATCTGTTTGCGCTCGCTGCGCTTTACATTCTCGAGGAACGCCTCGGTCATACGAAGAGGAGCGAGCGTGTTCACGCGAAACTGTTGAAGCCACAGTTCATCGTCGGATTCGTAAAGGCCCTGGGGTTCGGGTCCCAAATACCCGGCATTATTGAGCAGCACGTCAAAATCGATATTGCTCAAATCGTTGCGCAGAGAAGCGATGCTACCGGCGTCAGTCACATCAAGTGCGTGAACGGACACCTGCTCGTCTTCCAGCGCTTTCAAGTCAGTGGCGGATTCAGGCGAGCGGCAGGTCGCGTAAACCCGCCAGCCGTCATCTGCATATTGTTTCGCAAACGAGAGACCAATGCCCCGGTTTGCGCCGGTTATGAGTATGTTTGGCATGAGCGGCATATTAGTG
>Ga0315336_1003695_pt1 | contig 19801 bp, 24 predicted proteins | sample ASW5metaG_FD_204512 | JGI IMG/M metagenome (GOLD analysis project Ga0315336, IMG submission 204512) | Ammonia-oxidizing marine archaeal communities from Monterey Bay, California, United States - ASW #5 | ecosystem: Environmental > Aquatic > Marine > Intertidal zone | place: USA: California... | reverse complement strand
ATGTGGATAACAACACAATAAGAAAAGTCGTTGCAGACATATCTTCACTTTTACAAGAAAGCAGTGCAAGAATCCTACCATATTCAAACGAACCCAACTTAGAGGAAAATAGCGCACTTGATTCCCTCGAAAACGCTGAAGTTTATGAACCAGAGTTTGGGGAACCAGTTTTTGTACCAATAAAAGAATTACGTGGCAAGCTGACTATTCTATCAAACAGCTCCTTTTTTGACAAACCAAGAACAGTATCAGAAACTGTCAACGAGATGAGAGAACATGGTTGGATTGTAAATCCATTAGATGCATCTAAGACACTAGCTAAGATGGCATTCAGTAAGGAACTCAGAAAAGGCAAACAGGCTGACAGAAGTTTCTACTTTGTCCAAAAGGAATTACTAACTAACTAGGCACACTATTATTCAGATATTGTAACTTCAAGCATTTTGGCTTCCTGTTCCGGACAATCGTTACCATCTCTAGGAAGATCAACAATCTTATCCGCAACTTCCATACCCTCAACAACTTCTCCAAACACTGTATATTGTCTATCTAGAAACGTACTGTCACTAGTTACGATGAAAAACTGCGAGCCCGCACTATCTGGATCGGCGGCCCTAGCCATTGATACAATTCCACGAAGATGGGATCTTGGGTTAAATTCAGCTTTTAAATTATGACCAGGTCCTCCTTGTCCCCACGTACTTTTGTCCGGATTTTTTGTATTTGGATCGCCGCCTTGAATCATAAACCCAGGTATTACCCTATGAAACAGAGTTCCATTATAAAATCCAGATTTTACCAACTCCGAGAAGCTTCTAACTGTTTCTGGTGCTATATCAGGTAACAAACTAAATTTTATATTTCCAAAATTGGTTTTTATTATGACAGCAGTCATTTTCTTAGATTTTTAATTTTAGGTTAAGAATCTTTGCAATAAATTTATAAAAATTCCATTAACACTTCCTAAAATAAATAACTATCTCTGGGAGATTTTTAAAACTAATCTTATATAGAGCAACGAAAAACCATTTCTGTGAATCGTACCAATCAAAGCACGGTTATTAAAGAAGCAATCAATTCTTTGCTTGATGAAGGTATCACAGACAAACAAGATATTTACACAAAAGTTGTTGATAAGCTGGGTGTTCCAAGACCTACGGTCAGACGCGTAGCTAGAGATTTTAGGAGCGAATTGCTCACAAAAATCAAAATATTACAATCTGAAACACAGCAAACTTCTATTCCTGCTCTTTAAAACATAGCACTCAAGTTCATTTTTTACCATTTTAAAAAATTAACATTACCGTTATATTCAACCAATTTTTTTTTAATCGTATGGGTCTTCTCTATAATCACCTGGCTACCCTAGTTTGCGCTGTCTTTGCATCAGTTTTGACTTTCCTTTGGCCAATGTTCGTGGATTATGCGGAAGTATACCACGTAGTATTCCTCTATGCTGTACCTATAATGTGGTTCATAACCGCTGTCTGTTTTGTATCACAAATAAGCGCAGACTATGCGCACGGCAGCCACAAGCCTAGTAAAAAACCTAGTAAAAAGTCCAATAAAAAATTAGGCAAAAAAGTTGTTTATACCGCTGACGGAAGAATAGCTGAATAAAACATCATTTACAATGTTCACATTTGTGTCCATCTTGATGGTTATCTTTGCAGCCAGGACAACTGACAGCACCACCTAGGTGACATTCACAAACGCAAGTATTAGATTTACTCACACGTTGTTTCATTTTCATTCATATTTTATCTTGTATACAAACATTGCATTTTTTTCATTACTGTAAAGCAGTTCAAAGTTTTTTTGCACATTTGGATCATCTGGGTTCTGTAGAACCTGTAAATATGGTATATTGTTTCGGCTGCCTTCATAAATTAAATAATCTGGAAGATGATTATACTTATTGTATCTGTCATGAGGTATACTTTCAATGTTTCCTGTTGCAATTTCAAATGCTGACCAACTTTGTCTAGTAACATATTCCATGATTGTAGCATCCTGTGAACCTTCTCTAAAATCTCCATACAAAAATTTGGAGTTTGCATAATGTGAATATACATTGGAGTTTGCCATCACGTATTTGTTTTCTATATTAGGCTCCTTCGATAACATTTCTCCTATTTCTTTCATTTCATGGGCTGACGATAATTCATAGTCGTTGCTACGAAAAACATCTTTCCAATCAAAATTATCACCAAACAATAACATTGCTTGTAATTCATATGAAAATATCAGATTTGAAATAATGATTATTGAGATGATAAAAATTATGATTATTTTTACATTAGTTTTTTTATCTGGTAACTGTTTAAATTGAATTATTTTGGGAATGCCCTTTAGTATGAATAACGCAGTTAGTATAGGAGGGATTAATAAAATTGCAAATAAATCAAACGGATACTGAATTTGTATGATAGATATCATTATAAAAAAACAAACAGGAATTACAAGCAATGGTAAAACATTATGTTCTATTTTTTTAATTGATCTAATACCCAAAAACAAAACCGGAATTATTATAGCTATAAAAAAATATTCGGCATAATCACTCATTATAAGAAAAATCAATATAACGAACGAAATAATTGCAAGAAAAGCTATTTCCTTTTTCTCTATATGTCTATTAAAAGCAACTATAGCACCTCCTAAAATTAGAGGTATTCCAACATATTGAATAAACGGAATAGGCGACCAGTTTCCAATGTCATTTGTAAAATGAAATATTCTATCTGGATTGTTTACAAATAAATTATAAAAGTAGTTTTTGATAAAATATTCATTTATTTCAAAAAACGTGGTTGAACCATCTGATTCAAGCCTTTCAATGAAAGCATTTTCCCATGTAGGATCTGTTGCTTCCTGGGACCAGATAATAAAATAGAGAGAAGTATCGCCTTCTATCCAAGTCCCAAAAGTTAGAAAGTTGTAAATTAACAATGGAGAAAATGCAATAATAAAAAATAGCACAAAAAGGATCGTTTTACTTAGATGAATTTTTTTGTATTGGATTAAAAAAAATGGGATGCAGCTAATTGCAATTAATGCTGCTTGATATCTTAACAGGGAAGCAAGCCCCAAAATAATTCCACATAGTATTAGATCTCGATTTGACAAATTTTTTTTTGTAATAAAATAAAAAGATAAACAAATGAGAAATACAGGCAACATTTCATGATGTGTGAGTATTGCTTCTACATGGAAAAAGGGGGTAACTGCAATTATTGTCTGTGCCAGAAGCGCTACCTGTCTATCAAAGATATTTTTTATAATGAAAAAAGACAACACAAGAATTGCTGTAGCAAAAAAAACCGAAAAGAGTTTAGCAGTTACAAAAACATCATTAATTACACTATTAGCAGAGGCCAGTAAAACAGACCATCCAACTGGCGTACTCGCAAGATACACATTTTCTCTATCTCCATACAACGTTTGTAGTCCAGCATTATAATAGAGAACCACCTCACGATCTTTGCTTGGATTATCAATAACAAATGCCACGTATGAAGTGCTGACGAAAAAAACTATTACCACCATAATAGACGCAACAGTCACAAAATCTTTTCTTACGGGTCTTAGATTTTGAAAATTTCTAATTGACACATTTACTTGAATTTTAGAGATAGGTTTTAAAACTTGTGCAGAAATCTATTTGTTTTTTTTAAGAATGTAATTACAAAAATATCGTGAAAACGTAGGCTGAAAACATACGTTCTATAGAGAAAGCGGGCTTGGAGGGCTTCGATCCCTCGACCTGTAACTTAGGAGGCTACCACGCTATCCATATTGCGCGTCTTTCGACTCTGCGCCACAAGCCCAGCAAAAAAAACACAAGTAACAATTTAAGCTTATCAAACATCTCCAGTCTTTTGTTAAACGTTAATAATCTACAACTAATGTTTGGCTGACATGGGCCGATGGTCTAGTTGGTTAGGATACTGCCTCGACACGGCAGTGGTCGAGAGTTCGAATCTCTCTCGGCCCATTTATTTTACATACACTAAATTTAATTAAAAACTAAATTGAGCTATCAAACTGTACATCAATTACTTGCCAAGCTGTTTCAATTGTATACTGCCCAGTTACCCTATAATCAACACTTTCTCCACTAGCTATTGCTTCGTAGATATCTTTTATGTCATCAGTTAGATTAATCGTTATTTCACCTACCAATGGTACTTGCATTCCTGACATCATCAGAGCTCTTCCATTCAACGGAATATCTGAAACAGAGTACGAAGAACTTCCTAATGATTTTCCATTAGCAAAAAGTTCAAAAGAAATTTCTGGAACGGTAACTGTCCTCTCACCAAAATTCGTTATTCCAAAAACAACATCCAAAAACATACGGTTCTCAATACTATCTATTTCTGCAACATTAACAGAAAGCAAATCAAGTTCAGATTTTTCCAATTCTGGAAAGTCTAAAGTGGAGTAATATACTATGCCACCCATGAATGCAAACATTGCTCCAATTGCAGCATAAACTATCATTTTTGAAGGTTTTATCAGCAAGTCATTTTTTCCTTTTTCATACAACTAAAAAACTTTGTTAGAATTCATATGGCTAATATTTGAATAAAAAAAGGAGTTTTCATGGCAATCGAGCAGGTTATAATTACTTGGGCTCATCTTGTTAGCGCATCAATTTGGGTAGGAGGAGGAATATTTCTTGGCATTGTCTTGGGTCCGCTTTTGAAAAAAATGTCGTTTACTACTGAAGAAAGATTAGAGTTAATGATCAAGGCAGGTCGGCGATTTAACAAAATTGCTCTCCCATCACTTGTAATTTTGATTATTACAGGAATTTATAATTCTCATTTGGTACTCCAATCTTCTGAAATATTATTCTCAAGCAGTTATGGAGCGTTTCTGATAACAAAAATTATTCTTGTTATTGCCTTAATTGTAACCTTTGCCGTTCATATTCGAGTATTTAGTAAGGATATTGAGAAAAAAATAACGGGAAGACAAATTACAGATAATGAATTACAAAAACTTAACAGAAAAGGCATGATCTTGGGCGAGACTACAGTTGTACTTTCAGTAGCCATATTGTTTTTCGCTGCCTTGCTTGATGCGGGAATTTAAACATATTTTTTAAAGATACTTTAAAGCTAATTTCATGGATGGACTTTTGATTGGAAGATTTCAACCATTCCATTTAGGACATCTAGATGCCGTATTGTTTGGATTGTCAAGAATAGAAAATCTGTTCATTGGTATTGGCAGCTCAAACAAGTCTAATGAAAAGAAAAATCCTTTTTCCGCTGAGGAAAGAACGGAGATGATCATTTCATCCATTGAACCCTCCATGATTGATCGGGTTAAAATTTTTAACATACCTGATATGGACAACCATGAAAAATGGACTTTTGAAATTGATCAGATAGTACCAAAATATAGTACTGTTTTTACAAATGATGAATTTACCAAAACTTTGTTTGAAAAACGCCAGATCAACGTAATTCCGGTTGTACTAAAAGATCGTGAAAAATTTTCAGGAACAAACATACGTCAGATAATAACGGATAATGGAAACTGGCAGGATATGGTTCCGCAAGGAACACGAGAAGTACTGAATAGGATAAACGCTAAAGAGCGTCTAAAAAATCTGTAATTATAAATAAAGCCAGTAATCAATTCGATAGGAAGCTATTTGGAATATCTAGTAATGTTGCCGGGACCAACAAACGTTCCTGAAAGAATTTTGCGTGCAATGTATGTGCCAATGATCAATCATAGAAGTGATGATTTTGTGGAGCTGTATGAAGACTGTGTAGAAAAAACAAAGAAGGTGTTTATGACGGAGGGTGAGGCAGTATGTCTCTCTGCATCTGGAACTGGAGCAGTAGAAGCCAGCGTCGTGAACCTCGTTAAAAAAGGAGACAAAGTAATCATTCCAGTAAATGGTGAGTTTAGCAGTAGATTATCACAAATGTTAGAATGGGCCGGCGCCAATGTCATAAAACTTGAAACACAACCGGGCGAAAATGCCAGCTTTGATTCCGTAAAAGAGGCATTTGATAATAACAAAGATGTAAAGGCATTCTATTGTGTATGGAATGAAACATCTACTGGAACAATGATAAATTATCTTGACAAGGTAAAGGACCTTACCTCTAGAAATGATTCCTATTACGTTGTAGACGGTGTTTCAATAGTTGGCGGCGAAGAGCTTAAGGTAGACAAATGGGGCGTTGACATCGCAATGACTGGCGCACAAAAGGCATTTGCAGCCCCACCAGGAATATCACCAATTGTCGTTAATGAAAGAACCAAAAAGTATATGATTGAAAACCCTCCCAATACAATGTACTTCAATCTACCACGTTATTTCAAATATTACGAAGAATCGAAACACACTCCATTTACTCCAGCATTACCATTGCTTTATGCTTACAGAGAAGCGATGAATATGATCTTAGAAGAAGGATTGGACAACAGGATTAAAAGGCATAGAATTTGTTCAGATGCTCTGTATTCAGGTCTGAGTGCAATAGGCTTGACGCCATTTGCAAAAGATGATTCTCGCTCCACTGTAGTCATTGCATTAAACTATCTTGAAGGTCTGGAGGACAAAACATTCAGGAATACTCTAGCGCAGAAATTTCGTGTTCTTGTGGCGGGAGGATTTGGAGACCTGAAAGGAAAAGTTTTCCGAGTTGGTTGTATGGGAGAAGTTCATCGTTACCATGTTATGAGAACTGTTTCTTCCATTGCATCCACATTGGATATGATGGGTTACAAAGTAGATGCGAAAGCCGGTCTTAACATTGCAGAAGAAAAACTAGAAGCTCTTTAACCCACGTTAACTTATATAAGGAAATTCAAAAAACGAGTATACATTGGCTTTTAACAAAGGATCATTGATTTTGGTTGATTACACTGCCAAAGTAAAAGACACAGGAGAAGTGTTTGAAACAACCATTGAGGAAGAAGCAAAAAAACATTCTTTTCATGAGACTAATGTAAAGTATCAACCAAAACTTATTGCAATTGGAGAATCATGGGTAGTCAAAGGATTAGACGAAGCTTATGAAAAATCTTCTGTAGGGGATAAGAAAACCATCGAGATTTCACCAGACAAAGGATTTGGAGAAAGGGACACAGGTAAAGTTAGAATGATTCCACTACGAAAGCTTGGTGAAGATGCAGAAAAGGTTTCAATAGGTGATACAATAGAAGTTGACAACAAGAAGGGCGTTATCAGATTTATTGGGTCTGGTAGAGTTCAGATAGATTATAACCATAGATTTGCGGGCAAAACAATTCTTTACGATATCAATGTATTGAAGGAATTAAAAACAGACGACGAAAGGGCATCTGGAATTTTAAAAAGATATCTTCCAGTGAAGGATGATAAAATTTCATTCAAAAAAACTGGAAAGATATTAGATATCACTGTACCAGAAGAGATGTTTCTGAATGAGGGAACATCTGGTATTAAACATCTTATTCAGCTTGAGGTTTTCAAGTTTATTCCTACCCTAGAGCAAGTAAACTTTGTTGAATCACATATGAATAAGAAAACAAAATCTGCGGAAAAAACTTCCAAAGAGCAAAAAACCATAACAAAAAAAGCTAAAGCACCTTAGTGCTTTTGGCAAGTGAAATCGCTTTATCTTCAGTCATATCGACTTCCTTCAGTATAGTGTATCTCTCTGGTCTTAATGACTGTGCGATGGTTAGCGCCTTTGCAAGAACATCCGGTTTCAATCCTATCTCTTTTGCAGTAGTAGGGGCACCTACGTCCTTTAGTGTTTTTACAACTTGTTTCCAGTTCTGTCCCTGCAGTTTTGAGATCAATATTGTACCAATACCACATTTTTCACCATGAAGACCTACACCTGGTTCTAATTTATCAACGGCATGAGAGAACAGATGCTCTGCACCAGAACACGGTCTGCTACTGCCAGCGATACACGATGCAACACCAGCACTGATTAACGCCTCAACAATTTCCCTAACGTGTAATCCTTTTTTTGAAAAACGCGTAGAATTTTTTATCAAAAATTTTGCACTCATCAACGCCAATTCAGCAGAATATCTTCCATAATATTCACCAGTCTTATCCCTGCCGAGCTGCCAATCTTGTACTGCTGTAATTTTTGCTACAAGATCTCCACAACCACTCGCAAGCAGTTTTTTTGGTGCTTTTTTCATAATGTCAACATCTACAAAAACTCCAAGCGGGGCAGTAGCTACTAGTGAATGTGGTTTGTCACCCTTAACAGACACAAATGGACTAGCTATACCGTCATGTGATGCGGATGTTGGGATACTAACAAATGGCTTGTTGAGATTAAATCCAATTAGCTTGGCTATATCTACAGAACGCCCACCTCCAATTCCAATAACAAGTTCGCTTTTACTTTGGCGTACTTTTTTTTCAAGATCTTGTATTGTTTTATGGTCATTAGTTTTAGCCAAATACCAAGAACTCTTAATTTTAGATGCAACGAGAGACATCTCAATTTTCTTTTGAACTATTTTTTTAACATTGCTTCCTGAAATCAGGGAAACCTTTTTCGTTTTTTTTAGTGATCTTAAAAAATTTCCAACACCGTCTATGTTTTTTTCTCCGACAATAATTTGACGGGGTAGTTCCATTGTATGTGAAGGCATATTTTTTTTCCCTTTCAAGTGCTTATTATTTGCCACACAAAAGTTATTTAAAGGGTAAAAATAACTTGAAAACATCTCAAACGAGGTATATTATTTGACTACGAATATTGAAGATAAAATATTACACGGTACAACCACTGTAGGGATAAAGGCATCTGACGGTGTCGTATTATGTGCTGATATGAGAGCAAGTGCTGGATATTTTATTGCCAATAACAACACAATGAAGATACAAAAGATCTACGATCATGCTGGTCTAACATTAGCTGGCGGTGTTGCTGACGCGCAAAACCTCACAGATATTTTGAGATATCATGCAAACGTACATGCAGTTCAAACAAACGAAAACATTACAATAAGATCACTAGCAAGACTCTGTTCTCTAATATTTCATCAAAACAGGGGCTACCCGTTTATGGCTGACATCTTGCTTGGCGGTTATGATCGTGATGGACCGGAATTGTTTAATATAGACATGTTTGGTTCTGTAGAAAAAAAATCCTATGTAACAACTGGAAGTGGTTCACCTGTTGCATATGGTCTTTTGGAGGATGAGTATCGTGACAATCTTACTCTTAAAGATGCAAAAATAATTGCTCTTCGTGCAGTGAAGGCAGCAATCGTAAGAAACATTGGAACTGGTGATGGAATCAATATTGCAACAATTGATAAAGACGGATTCCAACTTTTGACAAACGAACAAAAAAAATCTATAATTTCGCTTTAGTGATTTAATGCAAAAAAAGCAACAGCAGGAGCTATCTGACAGCCAAAGTATTATGGCAACCATACTGGCAAGTATACCTAAAGAAGCCAACGTGACAAAGATTGATTATGAGGGCCCAAGAATTGCGCTTTATACAAAAACTCCAAAATTTCTGATGGAAAATAACACTATAATTTCAAACTTAGTTAAAGAGATTAAAAAACGAATTGTTATTCGAATAGATGAATCAATCAGGCAAACCGAAGAAGATACCAGAAAAATCATTAACGAAAATGTACCAAAGGAGGCAAATCTACAGGGAACTTTTTTTGATACTGCAACAGGCGAAGTTTCAATAGAGGTAAAGCGTCCATGGCTTTGTCAAAGAAACGCTGAAGAGTTTAACCATGCTGAAATTTCTCAAAAAACAGGCTGGAAGTTACGTATAAGAAAATCTACAACCAAACCATCAAACACAATTAAGAGCATAAACTATCAACTTAAAGTTTCATCATCTGAGAGGGTAAAACACCTTAAACAGGTAGGTGAACAAATTTTCAGACCACATCTTGCACAAAAATCTGAAGTATCATTACTGACACTTGGCGGTTTTGGTCAGGTTGGTAGGTCATGTATGCTATTGACTACACCTGACAGTAAAGTTTTGGTTGATTGTGGAATAAACCCTGGTGCGCGAAGTCCCAGAGACGCGTTACCACGTCTTGACTGGGCAAACATAACTCTTGACGAACTAGATGCTGTAGTAATAGGTCATGCACATCTTGATCATACAGGATTTCTGCCAGTTTTACTCAAGTATGGATATAGAGGTCCAATTTATTGTACAGAACCCACACTTCCCATGATGAATCTCATACAGCTTGATGCAATCAAGGTTGCAACAGCTCAAGGCAGAACACCTCTGTATGCAGACAGAGATGTTTTTCAACTGATGAAACAAGCGATTACTATTCCTTATGGGGCGGTAACCGATATCTCATCAGACATCAAACTTGTTCTGTCAAACGCCGGACATATTTTAGGTTCGGCTACATGTCATTTTCACATCGGCAACGGTGAGCACAACTTTGTGTATACAGGTGATATCAAATATGGCAAAAGTATGCTTCTTGAAAGTGCAAATACAAACTATCCACGGGTAGAAACTTTGCTTATTGAAAGTACTTATGGTGCAAAAGAAGACATACAACCAGACAGGCAGGAAGTTGAATCTGCATTTGTTACTTCTGTTAATTCAATTCTCAAGGATGGTGGTAAAGTTCTCATTCCTATACCTGCGGTTGGGAGGGCACAGGAGCTCATGTTAGTTATAGATCAATACATGAAATCTGGCAAGCTTGTTGAGGCTCCGGTATTCATGGAGGGAATGATACAGGAAGCTACTGCAATACACGAAGCGTTTCCAGAATATCTAGTAAGGGATCTAAAAAAGAAAATTTTAGAAACTGATGATAACCCGTTTGATTCTGAATACTTTACGAACGTCGAACATCAAGACGGAAGAGATGAAGCATTGCGAGAAAACTCACCATGTATTATTATTGCAACATCTGGAATGCTTGAGGGGGGACCAGTACTTGAATACTTTAGGAACATTGCGCCACACACAAAGAACAAGATCTTGTTTGTCTCCTATCAAGTGAACGGCACACTAGGCAGAAGGGTGATGGATGGAGCTAAACAAGTTTCAATATTGGGAAAGGGAGGCAAGATAGAAGTGGTTTCGATAAACTGCAGCACGGAAAGACTTGATGGATTTAGCGGACACAGCGACTATAACCAACTTATGTCGTTTGTTCATAGGTTACGGCCTAAACTAAGACGCGTTCTTGTAAATCATGGCGAAAAAAGAAAGTCGGAAAACCTATCAGCATCAATTCGCAGGATGTACAGAGTCTCGTCACACTATCCGCAAATTCAAGAAGCAATCAAATTATTTTAGATCATAGTCAGGCTTCCAGATCTTTATCCTTGGTGGAGTTACAACAATTCTTTCCTCACCAAGACGTGCAATATCTGCACCTGAATCTCTTGCAATTACATACAACTCCTCAACAATCTTCCTCAACTTCTCAACATCCTTTTGAGCAAGAGGAGTAACTCGGAGAATTAGGATCATACCTTTTTTGATATCCTCCTTAATTGTGTGAATATCACTAGGATCCCTGATTGTTATCGCCTTGAGATATGTTGGGCTTGTCTGTTTTTGCATCAGCTATCTTGCGATCAGCTCCTTCAAAAAGTCTTTCTAATCTTTTACGAGTAAATGGTGGTTTGATATCTAAATCCTGAGTTTTACATACGAGGCTTCTTCGGCAGATTTTGTTGATACTTCCACATCCTCATTTTTATGAACAGTGACAACACATGTTTTGTTTTTTGGTGCATCAGAATAACGTAGTGTAACACCAGCTGAAAATTCTACATGTTTGTTTGCATTATCTCCTCTTAACAAGACAGTTGGTCCAACATGTTCCTTAGCTTCAAGCAAAATATCATTTGGCAATGCAAGTGCATTGATCATTTCGTTTTCATCTTTATTTCTTCCAACAATTAGCTTTGTGCTATGATCCAATCTGAAGTGCCTTCCAATTTTTAGTAGATCAATATCATTTGTTGTTGGCGTCTCAATGTGTTTGAACAAGTCTTTAGCTCTTAACGAGAACGCGGGATCTGTCAATAGACAACCTCCACCGGCATTTGGTGGATCTACAATACCAAACTCTTTTGCCATTAGAAGCTGTTCTTTTCTGGAACGTCCTCTTATCATACCAAGATCTTTTCTTTTTATCAGACCATTTTTTTCCGGATCAGTGGCAGGAAGTAATGCAGCTGACAATGGCCTCACAATTTTTCCTTCCAAGCCAGATAACTTTTCAATTTTTTTCAATGCAGGCGCAAACTGACTCATTGGTCTTTGTCCAAGTACCTCACCTGAAATGATAAACTCTGCACCAATCTCTTCCATGTGTTTCTTACCAGCTTCAAACATCATTGCTCTACAATCAATACATGGATTCATTCCAGAACCGTAACCATATTTTGGATTCTTTAGCATCTCAATGTACTCGTCTCCAAGATAAACTGTTTTTAGATCAACTCCTAAATTGTCCGCTCTTTCTCTAATCTCAAAACCACAACCTCTACCACAATCAAAGTCACAAAATGGAGTCTTGATCGCAACCGCTGAAACTTCAAAGCCCTGTTTCTGCATTGTTTTTACAGCAAGTGTGCTATCTAATCCACCAGAAAGTAGCGCAACAACTTTCTTTTTCTCTTCCTTTTCTGCCATCACAGTTACAGAATAATCAGTATATACAAACTTTGCAACATACATAAATTCACAAAAACATCTTTTTGAACAATGAAGGCACGTAGAAAGAGACTAGAAAAATACTGTAATGCCATCAACTGTGACACTCTTGTTACTTTTGAGCCTGAGAACCTCTTCTATATGACTGGTTTTTGGGGAGAAGCGATCGGTATTCTAGAAAAAGGTGGAAAAACTACGATCATTGCTCCAGAGCTAGAAGCACAAAGGGCAAAGGAAGATTCAGTCAACTGTAACGTTGTAACTTCACAAAGAGGCGGTCTTGTATCTTCATTGGCTTCTACTATAAAGAAGAAAAAAATCTGCACGGATTGTCAGAACTATCCTATAATGCAGTCACTGGAAAAATCAATTCCAAAAATAAAACAATCTTCTAATCCTTTTTACAATGCACGTATAATCAAAGATTCTGAGGAAATTCGTATACTGAAAAAGGCATCTTCTGTTATAGATGAAATGTTTGAGCTCTGCACACAAACCATCAAGAAAGGAGGAAGGGAGTCAGAACTACAAACAATTTTGATGGCGTTTGCAAACGCAAATGATCTCTTTGACACTGGCTATCGTTCAACATTGAATCCGTTGATAATTGCCAGTGGCTCAAACTCTTCACTTCCACATGCACAAGTTACCAAAAGAAAATTTACAGATGGAGACATGATTACGGTTGACTTGACATTGAGATACAAAGGATATGTTTCCGACGCAACTAGAACATTTGGGCTTGGCTCCATCTCAAAAGAGGCAAGAACTGTCTACGAAATTGTAAAAGAATCACAAAAAGCTGGATTGAAAGCTGTAAGACCTCAAAAGAACTGTGCGTCGGTAGACAATGCATGCAGAAAAATCATAGAAGAATACAACTATGGACCACATTTCATTCATTCAACCGGTCACGGAATTGGGTTGGATGTTCATGAAGGTCCTAACATTTCTGCTAAAAGCAAAGAAAAGCTGAAGAAAGACATGGCAATTACGGTAGAGCCTGGGATCTACATACCAAAAAAGTTCGGCGTTCGTATAGAGGACTCGCTAATAGTGAAGGACAGAGCAGCTGTGATGCACAAATTTACGAAAGATTTGATTGTAATTTAACAATTTAATATGTTTTAGTACCAGAATTTCCATTCTGATTTTCCCAAGCAGCAAATCCACCATCAAGGTTTACAATGTCAGTCTTAATTCCAGACTTTGCTAGTTCATCAGCAGCCAAGCCGCCTCTATATCCAAAAGAACAGTACGTACAAATCTTCTTGTCTAGAGATTTCTTTACATCAACTTGTTTTGTAAGAACTAAAAACAGATGATGTCTTTCCTCAGGACCAAATTCATCCTTTTCCGTCTTTCTTACTTTTCTAATCAATTGCCCTAATGGCAAATGAACAGAATCATTAATGCTGCCACCAAGCAATTCTTCTTGCTCTCGCACATCTATCAACACGTAGTTCTTACGATTTTTTTTTAGTTCGTCTGCATTGATGGTTTTTACCATTTTTGATTTTGTTTTGGTGGGGAATTTAAGCTATGCCAGCTAGTCTCGGGAAAAAACTAGTATGCAAACCAAACTGAAGTATAATTAAATACTCTGTTGTACTTTGGATCGATCTGACTCAACAAACTCGAGATATAAGAAAGGCGTTTGGACAGTTCTCATCTAGCAAGACGCAAGTATGTAACACATTGAAACCTGTAGAGATTGAATTTGATGCACAGGAAGATGTTCTAGAGGCAACACAGTCAATTGACTTTGATAAAGGAGATGTTATAATTAAAAAATCAGGAATCTATCTTGTAATTGCTGGACCACAAATTGCAAAGCTAAGAGGAGCAAGGAACCGCTGGATTGATTTTTGGTTAAGAGTAAACAACGTTGACCTTCCTAACTCTAACGTTAGACGTGTGTTGACAGACTCTCAAGAAAAAGATGTTATACCACTCAATGCTGTATGTCCATTAAACCGTGGTGACACATTGAACATAATGATGGCTGCTGAAACAGAAGGAGAAGGTATTGGCATAGAAGCACTACAACCAGACGGCGAACCAACTATTCCATCAATAATACTAACACTTGTCCAATTAGATTAGGACGTTGTTCTAATTGTCTTCTAATTCAAAGAAAAAACAAATACACAAAAGTTTACTTACAAAAACATTATTGGTCTTTTTCATATTTGTTTCATCCACATTCTTCATCCACATGTCATTTGGTGCTACTGGAGAAAGAGATCCAAGCTGCCATGTTTTAGAAATTAGTGAGCATTGTGATCTCGCAGGCATTGGGCATCTAGTTTACGGTGATCTAGTTGTCGGTGGTGTCCTAGCACTTTTCTTCCATCATCTTGCACACAAAAATCAAGTTAGAATAGACAAGATCATCAGTTCAAATGAGGAGCAGAGACTAAAAAGAAAAGACTTTGCTGTATTTCATCTTAAGTCACAAGTTACTGCAATGCTATTCAATTTAGGTCGAATCAAGAAGACAGCACAGTTTTACAATGACGCAATCAAATTAGAGTATCACCCACTTACACTTGAAGAAAAGGAGAGAACTTGGAAAATACGTACCTTAACTGAAAGAATAAAGTTTGAGCAGGAAAAGCTTGGACGATTGCTTGATGTTGTTAGAAGTACATTGGTAGGTGCTCAAGATGTTTTGGAACCTGAAGTGGTTATGCAGACAGATGGAGTAATTACATTTGTTGGAGAGATGACAATTGAGGAGCAACAAGACGAAACGATGGAATTTCTGAAATATTCAGTTTCTAAACAGAAGGTTTTGTATCTTTTAGAGAAACTAAAATCTTATTCGACTGTAACACATACATTCAAAAAAATGAAGGAAAGTATTGAGGAGGAGCTCAATGTCTCGGCGTATCCTGATACTAACGGTCAGGAAACTGTTGTGAATAAATGAAATTCTGTTTAATGTCTCCTAGAATCTCTTAAAACAATATCAACAAGATTCTTTTCTTCGCAGCTTTAAACTTCTAGCGATAGAGTTTAGGAGACATTAGGAGACATTGTTCTCTGAAGCAAAAGGCAAAACCAAAACAGACTGCTTTGTCTATCTTTGTCGACTGTTTTGCCCTTTAGCAATTTTTTTCATAGAAACCATGAGCAATTGGTACGATCCTGACCACCTTTCCGAAGGTAAGGTAAGAGACATTAGCGTACATGAAGAAAATCCCGACGATTGGGACTGCGAGATAGAGTTGAATTGCCACAAGACAGAAAATTCCGGTCGTGTGTCAACCGTGTTTATGAGATATTTGCGCGACAAATATGGCGAGAACACAGCAGATAGAGCACTCAAACGAGCTCAGAAAAGAGAACAGCGGGCGAGAGCAGAAGAGACACCAAGCATACCAACTACATCAACAAAGATGACGGGTGTTTTTTAGATAACCAATTCCTTATTTTTTATTCTGCCTTTATTTGCTTGCTAATATTCTTAAAGGAGGGTAGATGCTTGGTAGGTAATGCCACTACGAAAAAAGGGAAAACATAAGAGATGGGCTGACCAAAAAGCTGATCGCAGAAGGGGCAAACAAAAAAAACGCTAGGAATTCTTAAAAAAATTATATAATTAGCAGGAGGTTGTTTTTTATGGAAATTGAAAGTTGTGAGAACTGTAAGGATTGGCATAAGAATTTAGATTTGAAAGCGGAAAAGTATGGCAAAAGTTTTCCGCTAACTAGAAATCCATTCAAGAAATGGCACGTTAACTGCAGATGTTCTTGTCATAAGGATTAACTAAAGAACTGATCATTTTCTAATCATTCCATTGGCGCAAATTTACCATCTTTATACTCTTTAATCATCTCTTCCAGACGTTCTACATGGTTCGATGGTTTGTCTATATGTACATCAAGTTCTCCTGCCTCAGTAGTGGTAAGAATGGCTATTTGGCCTATCTTTTCTCCTGTAAGCTCCTCCCAAGCAATAGAATAGAATGTAGCTTGGACAAGATATGTTTCGTTTATTTCATCTCTTTTTCGTGTAGCAGTTTTGAAATCGATCACAGTTGGCTGTTTGTCATATTCTGCTATACAGTCAGCCCTTCCGGCAATACCAAGCCTAGCGCTATACAATCCAGTCTCTAAAGCTCTAATATTGTCAATTTTATCTAGAGCTGGTATTATCTGACTAAACATCCTAGCTGCGAGCTCACCATAATTACCTACAAGATCAGTTTCAGGTTTATTTGATAAACAATTCTCAATTATTTGATGAACCTTCGAACCCCTGTCCGTGGCAGCTCTCATCACTTCATTTGCTACCTCTTCGCCAACGGATTTTCTCCAATCTAAAATACCTTGAGGTGTGTAATTCTTCAAAAGTGAGGTAATTGAGATAAGCGTTCCATCTGGTGTATCGTAATGTCTAATTCCATCAATATTTACCTGCTTAATTTTTGGAATTTCTGGATGTAGTATATGTGTAAAAGACATGAATTACAAATTCTGCCTACTAAACACTATTTTATTTCTTGGGAGTATTTTTTTTTGATGGTAAATCAAGTTCTAGTCCATGTAAAGACATCAAAGGGAACATGGGAAACCACATTTCAGAAATCAACCAGAATAAAGGACGTGATACTTGGTTCAAGGATGCACTTTCGGTTGCCAAAAGAAACCAGTCTTGTCTTATGCAAGGAAGAATCACCCCATATCGATTTCGATCCGGACAGAGCGCTAGTAAACTATAATGTAATGGACGGTGAAATCTTGATTCTAAAGGAGTTATGATCTAGGACAGGGCAATAAAATCTACAATTTCTAATGTTAAATATGATAAGATGTATAGTTTGTTGCCAATGGCTTACAAAGCTAACGACTAGACGAGTGTGACCTCGCAAAACAGAAAAATCGAAGCTTTTGTAGTAAAGCAGTTGGAGGTAATCTTCAAAAGATGTTTTGCCTGAAGGGGTCACACCTATTTTTTTATGAAATTGTCATCAAAATTATATCTAGTAATAAAGTAATCAGATTTTCTTTTTAACCCACTTTGATTATCCCAGCTTGTACCAAATACTGAATTCCTAGAAGATATGATGAGTCGTCTATCTGTCCATTAGCCCACCACCCAGCACTATTTTTTATCCATTCTGGAATTTCTTGTGAATCTGAAGATTCTGATGTTTCGGTAGGAGATATAATCAGTATCTCTTCGTTGATAAGATACTGAATTCCTAGAAGATATGATGAGTCGTCTATCTGTCCATTAGCCCACCACCCAGCACTATTTTTTATCCATTCTGGAATGACAACTATGGATTCTGTATCTAGTGCAGCTGTAGTTAGCTCTTGCGATTTGGTTTTCTGAATAACATCCAAAGTTATGGTTCCAATATGATATTCTCTCCATTCGACATATACACTATATGGACCAACATCGTTACAACAGATTAGTATAAAATTTTCATATGTCCCATAATTACCATTAGGTCTAGCCTTTACTTGGTAAGCTTCGCCATCAGGTTCTGTAATTGTCATATAAACAAATCCGGCTGATCTCGGTTCTTCAACAGTTCCAAAAATTCTTATTTTTTCAGGTTGTGAATTATCAGACGATGTGTAAGCAAGTTCTAATACATATTTGTCAGCATAGACCGTTCCCCAGTGCTTATCACTGTCATGACTAGCTAATGCATTTGGAATAATTATAACGCTAACTAAAATTATGAAAATTAAAAAATATAAAACTCTCATCAATCTTTATGAGCATAGTTTTTAGTTAATCTTTTCACTTAAAATCATCTTTTCCTACCCAGCCATCTTTCTTATCGGGTTTTGGCTGTGGTTCTGGCTCTGGAAGTTCTTCCCTAAATCTTGGTGGTTCTGGCATTCTTTCATTTGTGAAAAATTTCTCCTGAGAATATGATTCATTTTGTTGAGATCTGTCATTATTCCTATACTTACGTAACAATCTAGGAATTATTCGTGCCAATGGAATGATTAGAAATATCAAATAAATCCAAAGTCCGCCAGTAGGATCACCTTCCATATTGAATTACGATTAAAATTTCATTATTATGTTTTTCATTCTCTATAAATACAGGCATTAGTTAATTTTTGCATGGGAAAAATGACATGTATCGCCTGCGGAGTTGGATTCTTTAGTCCTGATGATTCTCCAAAGTGTGGAAAGTGCAGAGAGCAAATGTCACAGGAAGGTCATGAGGAAGGACATTCTTGCGGTTGTGGACATAGCCACTAGACTCACAAAACAATTCTTTTTATTATTTAGAAAAGACGTAAGTTTGAATTGGTTGTACTAGAACTTCATGGCTCTGGCGGTCATATTTTTGCAGACGTTACAGATGAACAAGCAAAAAAGGCAGACCTTGGTGTCGGTAAGTGTTTTCTTGCTCCAATTGGCAAACTTGAGGAGCAAAAGATGCAGAAATATTTTTGCAAGAAATGCGAATCTGAGTTTGACGGTTCGCCTAAAATTCAGATCGAAGAAAGTCCCAATGAACCAGTTGCAGACGGATTGGTTCTGAAAGAGAGAGGTCAATACACATGCGGTAAATGCAGTTCAATAATTGGCGAGTACCGCGTATTTCAGCAAGGATAATAAATTAGATTTTTGCAAATGAATTTTCTGGTAACTGCAAGTCACCAAAAACATCTGGATGAATAATTTTGGCTAGGACCTCAATTCCGGTTATGGTTCGAAGACTTGGCTTGCTGAAATATGAGTTTGCGTCAACTGCGTAAACATCATTCCCTTTAACAGCCTTCAGTTCATTCCAATCTGGGTTCTCTAACAATATGCTATTGTATTCAGATACAGTTCGCTTGACATCAAAACCACATGGCATCATTACAATAATGTCAGGATTTGCCTCTTTGATCTCTTCCAACTTCATTTTCCTAGATGGTATTTTTTTTGTACTTATGAGATTTTCTCCACCAGCACTCTCAATCATTTCCGGGATCCAATGACCTGAAGTGAAAAACGGATCCACCCATTCTATTGCAACCACCTTTGGTCTTTCTGCAAATGTTTTGTTCTTGACAAACTCTAGTCTCTTTGCTAGCGAGTCAACCAATTCGTTACCTTCTTTTTCCTTACCAATCATCTTTGAGATATCC